>Ga0181516_10001131_pt1 | contig 21148 bp, 16 predicted proteins | sample PEATcosm2014_Bin_25_FD_121104 | JGI IMG/M metagenome (GOLD analysis project Ga0181516, IMG submission 121104) | Peatland microbial communities from MTU Mesocosm Facility, Houghton, MI, USA - PEATcosm2014_Bin01_10_metaG | ecosystem: Environmental > Terrestrial > Soil > Wetlands > Peat | place... | reverse complement strand
TCGGTTTTCTGGTCACCGATGAGCTGGCCAAAGAGGGAAATGGGGTGGCCGGCAACTACGGCCTTCTGGACATGGTGGCCGCCCTGCACTGGGTAAACACGAACATAAGAAACTTTGGCGGCGACCCGAAAAACGTGACGATTTTCGGGGAGAGCGCTGGCTCGTTTGCGGTGAGTACTCTGATGGCCTCGCCTTTGGCGCAGGGGCTCTTTCAGAAGGCCATCGGCGAGAGCGGAGCAGCGTTTCCCACCCCTCGCAGCCTGGGCGGCGAGACGGTGGCGCAGCGCGTAACCGAAGATGGCGCGTGGGTGGCGACTCTGGGCGTGAAGTCGCTCGCGGAGCTGAGGGCTCTGCCGACAGAGCAGATTATTGAGGCGGCAAAGAAGAAGGGATCCACCGGATTTGAGCCGGACATCGACGGAAAACTGCTGACCGAACCGGTGCTGGACACTTACGCTGCGGGCAGGCAGGCGCATGTGCCGCTGCTGGCGGGCTGGAATGCGGACGAAGGCAGTTTTTCTGCGATGGGCGGCATGACGGCGGCGCAATGGAACACGATGGCGCAGAAACGCTTTCAAGATCGGGCCACAGCATTTTTAGGGCTCTATCCCGGCGACACGGATGCGCAGGCGTTGCGCTCGGCAATTGATTTTGGCGGCGACTCGTTTATCGCGTTCGGCACCTGGAAGTGGCTGGAGGCGCACAGGAAGACGGGCGGCTCGCCGGTCTATCGCTATCACTTTGAACTGGCGGCGACGCAGAGCAAATACCATCCGGGGACGTTTGCATTTCACTCCGACGAAATTGAGTATGTCTTTGGCACCCTCGACACGCGGCCGGAATGGGATGTGCGCCCCGAGGATCGCAAGCTAAGCGAGGCGATGATGAACTACTGGACAAATTTCGCCCGGACCGGCGATCCCAACGGGCCGGGACTGACGATGTGGCCGAAATACGGCGCCGACGACTCGCTCATTCACTTGAACGAGCCGATCACAGCAGGGCCAGACACTCTACGGCCGCGGTACGAGTTCCTGCTGCAGGGGATTCCGCCGGCACAGATGTGAAAGAAGCAGTAGACAGAAGACAGAAAACAGGAAACAGAAGTCAGAAAAGGCCGCTCCAGATGGGGCGGCCTTTTCGATTGCAATTAAATATGGACCAGAAGGAAATCGCTCGCGAAGAAGATCAGTGGTCGGTATGGCTGGCGGCGGCGAATCCGGCGGCCTGCGGCGCAGGGATAGTGCTGATCGGCGGCGGGGCGCCGAAGGATGCGGTCTTTGCATTAATGGCGCCGGAGTAGTCAGGCCCCAGGCCAAGGGTTTTGAGGGCGCGCGAATCGGGCATGAGCTTGGTCTGCCAGCCGTGGTCGGCTTGGAATTTCTGCATCGCCGCCTGGGTGGTCGAGTCCCACTCCCCGTTAGCATCGCCTGTCATGTAGTGTTCGCGAATAAGAGCTTCTTGGATCTGGGTCACGCGTTCTGGCTCGATAGCTTGCTGACCGTGAAGCTTATGGCTGGCGCGCGCGACGCTGTGGCCCTTGCGAGAGTGCGACGAAGAGGTGCTGCGGGAATGGGCGGAGCCAGCCAGTGAAGGCGCATGAGAGACGCTGGTGGTCTTCTTGTGCGTACGAGTCGCCATGGCAGGCAGTGCCACAAGGGCTGCGAAACAAATGAAAATCAGGCTTGCTCTAGATGAAAGCACGCTCAGGTACCTCTGCGATGAACTGTCCGGAAGGTCTTGACCGGATTCTATCGAACGGTTAAGCGCTGTGCCAGCAAAAAGATGACGCCAAAATCGAAAGTACATACACTCTAGTGTCCTTTTGGAAGACGGCCCGGCGTGGGAATTGGCCGGGAGTGGAGAACGAACGCTCCCGGCCAAAGGCGAGGCGGCCACTTACAATGTGCCGCCTATGTAGTTGATGCCATCACCCGGACGGCGGGGGTCCATCACTTCAAAGACCACATCGTCGCCGGGTTTGAGCTTGCTCACCACGGCGTTGTATTGATCGGTGGTGCCGGTGGGCTGCTTGTTGATGCGGACAATCACCAGGCCGGGTTCAAGGCCTTGCAGATCGGCAAAGGAGCCCGTACGCACCGACTGGATGACCATGCCCCGGGTGTTCAGCTTGGCGTTGGTTTGCGGCGAAGACTCGTGGACGACGATCCCGAGTTTGGCCTCGCCCACGTCGCCCTGCTGCTCGGGAGCTACGGCGAGCTGCGGATTGTTCAACTCCGCGAAAACCTTGTCGCGATCGCCGATGGTGACGGTGGTGTCTGAGGGCTTTCCGTCGCGGATAAAGCCGAGGCGCGCGGATGAGCCGGGGTGACGGCTGGCGATTTCATTGACCAGATCGTCGCCGTCCTTGATGGCCCGGCCATCGATGGTGACGATGATGTCGCCGGGCTTGAGGCCTGCCTTTTCGGCCGGTCCGCCGGGCTGCACCTGTTGCACGAGGACGCCGGCCTTGAAGCCGTACACGCGGTTGACGGCGCCCGAGAGATTGGGCCGGAACTGAATGCCGATCGAGCCGCGCGTGACCTTGTGGCTGGGGCTGATGAGGTCGTTGTAGACCGAGACAACGGTATTCGACGGCATGGCGAAGCCGATGCCCTGGTAGCCGGCCGACTGCGTGAAGATGGCGGTATTGACGCCGATCACTTCGCCGTTCATGTTCAGCAGCGGGCCGCCGGAGTTGCCGGGATTGATGGCCGCGTCGGTCTGGATAAAGTGCTGGAACTGACCGCTGGCGCCGGGCTCGATGGTGCGGTTCTTAGCGGAAATAATGCCCGCGGTGACGGTCTGCGAGAGCGCGAAAGGACTGCCGATCGCCTCAACCCAGTCGCCCACCTCAGTCGAGTCGGAGTTGCCGAGCTTCACCGTTGGCAGCGGGGTGTTGGTGTCGATTTTGATCACGGCGAGGTCCGTGGCTTTGTCGACGCCGATCACGCGCGCGGGGCGGCCGAGGTCCTGTGTATCGGGATCGGTAGCCAGCTTGACATAGATCTTGTCGGCTTTTTCGACGACGTGGTTGTTGGTGATGATGTAGCCCTTGGAGTCGACGATGAAACCAGAGCCCAGAGATTCGCGGACCTGGCCGTCATCTCCGCCGTCCTGCCCATCGGGGGCCTGGCCGCCAAAGAAGCGATTAAAGAAGTTCTGGAAATCGTCGGAACCCTGACCCTGGCCTGGCTGCTGCTGTTCGTCGGGGTTCTGATCGTCGTCGCCGCCGGGATTCTGCTGCTGGGGCATCTGCCGCATGTGGGGATTGGCGCGCCGGTTGGTCGACTGCTTAGGTAAGGTTTCGGTGTTAATGTTCACCACGGCCGGGCCCACTTCTTTAGCGATACGCACGAACTCGTTAGGGGGGACGGTCGAGTTCACCACGTGCAGGGGAGTGGCATCGGAGCTGTCGTTTTGCTTTTCCTGCCCACGCACTCCATGGGCGAGGTATGAACCGCCGACGATGGCTGCGGAAAGAGTGGCAAGCACGACAAAGGCAGTGGCGAGACGGCGATTACGCAGCCGTTCGAAGAGCGATCTCATAGATGTGTAGACCTCGTAGGATTCACCGGCAAAGTGCCGGGTCGTTCAAAGCATCACTTACCAGTATAGCGAGTGCGTGGCTTGCCTGTTGCCCGGGCCCCGTGTGGCAGTGTTTCAATTTGAATCCGCCGGCGTCTCCCTGGGCCGCCCGAAAAACAAGATGTATCCATCAGGGTCGGTGATCTCAAAGCCGCGCAATCCATCGCTCGTGTCCTTGAGCGGTTCGCTAAAGGCTGTGCCCCGATCGGCGAACTCGGCAGCCAGCGCGTCCGGGTCGTTGACCGAGACGTAGCTGTCCCATTTCATCCAGGCATGGCGTTTGTGGTTGGGCAGAGGCTCCGCTTCGACCGCCTTCACAAACAGCATTGCCTTATCGCGGCCCACGATGGCAAAGAACGGGTCGGTCCGCGGCTCCTGGTGCCAGCTCTCAAATCCCAGTTTGTCGCGATAGAACGCGATGGTTTGATCGACGTTGCTCACGATAAAATTGGGGCACATTCTCTCCAGCATGGGTGCTGCCATGTGTTCATCTCCCTCCCTGCCGCCCAAGCTAACACCGGTTCCAGACTTCCGGAATTGAAAATCGAACGTCAAGCAGAGCCGAATCGTACCATGCAATGCGCCCGCGACCTGGCCGAAGTATGGGGAAAGCTTCCAGTCAGTTAGACGCAGATTCAGTGGAAAGAGTCGGTTGGCGGCCATGCTACCATCCGGCATGGATTTCCAGAGAATATACAAAGCACTTGCAGCCTTTCTGATATTCATTTCTGCGACCGCAGGGTGCAGCGCCGCAGCGCAGACTCCGCAGGGTCCTCCACCGCCGGCTTATCTCGACCGGCTCAACGCCATGATGGGCAACGGCAAAAGCGCGTGGACGCCCGAACAGACTCGCACCATGGAACGTCTGCGCGACGCGGCGATGAAGGACAGTTATGCGCTCGATCAGTTGCGGCACCTGACCGACAACATCGGGCCGCGCATCAGCGGCTCTCCCCAGGCACAGCAGGCGGTCGAGTATGTGGCGGCCCAGATGCGGGCGCTGGGCGCGGACGTGACCCTGGAAAAGGCCTCGGTTCCGCATTGGGTCCGCGGCGTGGAGACAGCCGAGCTGGTCGAATGGCCGGACCAGACGCCGGGAACGACACAGAAAGTCGTGTTGACGGCGCTGGGTGGCAGCGTGGCCACTCCGCCCGAAGGGCTGACAGCCGAGGTTGTTGTGGTGGACGACTGGCAGCAGTTGCGCGCGCTGCCCGTCGGCGCGGTCAAGGGCAAAATTTTGCTGTTGAACCACAAATTCGACAAGGCGCTCGCCGCCCAGGGTGATGGGCTCAGTGCCTATGGCGGCGGCGTGGTCTACCGGGGCGCAGGGCCGATTGCGGCGGCGGGCGTGGGAGCCGTTGCCGTATTGGTCCGCTCCGTGGGTGGAGCGGATTTCAGGCTGCCGCATACGGGGATGACCGTGTATGCGCCGGACACGGAGAAGATCCCTGCAGCAGCGGTGACGGCGGAAGACGCCGACCTGCTGAAGGATCTAACCATGCAGGGCCCCGTGAAGCTGCACCTGACCCTGACTCCTCAGACGCTGCCTGACGTGACCAGCTACAACGTCATTGCGGACTGGAAGGGAACGGAGAAGCCTGAGCAGGTTGTGATTGTGTCAGGTCATCTCGATTCATGGGACCTCGGTACGGGCGCAATCGACGACGGAGCGGGAGTTGTGGTGTCGATGCAGGTGATTCATCTGCTCAAGGAGTTGGGGATTCATCCCCGGCGGACGGTGCGGTTTGTGGCCTGGATGAGTGAAGAAGAGGGGTCCGAGGGTGCGGCGCAGTATATGACCGATCACGCCGGCCGGGTGAGCGACCACATTGGAGCGATCGAGTCGGACCTGGGCGCGGATCATCCGGCAGGAATCTATTACTCCGGCAAGAGCGACCTGGGCACGTGGCTGCGGCCGGTGGCGCAGGTGCTGGACGCGATTGGAGCCGAGACCCTGGTGAGCGCCCCGGAGACCGGCGAAGACATCGCGGGGCTGACCGAGAAAGGCGTTCCCAGCTTCGCGCCGGTGCAGGATAGCCGGTTTTATTTCAACTATCACCACACCGCGGCAGACACGTTTGACAAGGTGGACGCGAAACACTTGGGCGAGAACGCCGCGGTGATGGCGGTGCTGGCCTATGCGCTGGCGGATTCAGACGAAGCAGCCCCGCGATAAAAACTCCTGAGTAGGCGATAGAGAACAACGAAAAGCCAGCATGGGATGCGCGAATCGTGTGATGCTGGTAGCACGCGATCGAATCGAAGCGGGAGCGACGGGAGTCACATGGCGAGACTGGGAGCGTTTTGCTTCCCTGGCACAGGACACCTGAATCCAATGGCGGCGCTGGGGCGCCGGTTGGAGCGGCGCGGACACGAATTCACGATCTTTGGCATCGCGGATTCAGAGCCGGTGGTGCGCGCGGCTGGGATTCGATTCGGGCTCATCGGAGAGAAGGATTATCCACCGGGGACGCTGCAAAAGCTCGACCTGCGGCTGAGTGAGTTGAAAGGGTTCGCCAGCTCCCGATTCACTCTCGAACGGATCAGGGACACAGCGCGAATGGTGCTGCGCGACGGGCCGGCGGCCGCCCTTGAAGCCAGGGTGGAAGGCCTGCTGGTGGATGAGGCAGACTTTGGCGGCAGCGTGGCGGACTATCTGCGGATTCCGTTCGTTTCGGTGGCATTGATTCCGCCGATGGTGCCCGACAACCGCTTTCCGCCCTTCTACTTTCAGTGGAAGGCCGGAGAGGATTTGTTCACCCGCGTGAGGAATCAGATTGCAATCAGTTTTCTTACCCAACTCGCGTCTCCAATTTTCAAAGTGGTCAACAGCCAGCGCGTCGAGTGGGGGTTGGAGCCTTTCAAGAAGAGTAAAGAGGCGCTGTCGCCGCTGGCGCAGGTCGCTCAAATGCCGAGAGCATTCGACTTCGACATCGAGCCGATGCCGGAGGGTTTGCATCACGCTGGCCCGTTTGTGGACGCGCAGCAACGGCGAGCGATTGACTTTGATTGGTCGCGGCTGGATGGGCGGCCGCTGATTTACGCGTCGCTGGGCACTCTGCAGAACGGGATGGAGGGCCTCTTCAGAACAATTGCGAAGGCGTGCGCTGGCCTCGACGTGCAACTGGTGATGTCTCTGGGCGGCGGAATGGAGCCCGAAGCGTTGGGGCCGCTCGAGGGCAACGCGGTGGTGGTGCGTTTCGCTCCACAATTGGAGTTGTTAAAGCGGGCGACGGTGGTGATCACGCATGGCGGCATCAACACGGTGCTGGAGTCCCTGTCCGAAGGAATCCCGATGGTCGTGATGCCCCTCGGCAACGATCAGCCTGGTGTGGCGGCCCGCGTCGATGCCCATGGAGTGGGGACCGTATTGTCTTCCCATCCTGTGCGCGCCGAAAAGTTGCGCAAGGCCGTGAAGGCGGTGCTTGAAGACGGCAAGTATCGCGCGGCCGCCAGGAAGATGCAGTTGGCGATGAGCCAGGTGGATGGATTGGATGTTGCGGCCGACATGATCGAGTCCGCGTTTGGAATCGGCGAGCGAGCCAAGCCGCTTGCCCAGGCAGCGAGCTTATAGTTCGTGGGCCGTGGGGATAACCGGCTGAGGGATGAGCTCTGTGAGTGCGATGCCTGCCAGGATGAGCAGAGCGCCTGAGGCGGGACGCATGCCGAGGCGTTCGCCGGTAAAGAGAAATGAAGTGATCCAGGCAAAGACCGGCTCCATCGTCAACAAGAGAGCAATGTGAGTCGATGGCAGGATGGATTGCGCCCAGCTCTGAATGGAGAATGCTGCTGCGGTGGCCAGGGCAGCCGCAATCACAAGCGCGACCAGCAGACGCGGCGTGAAGTGAATATGTGGATGCTCGATGAAGGGCAGGCTGGCGGCCATGAATACAGCGCAGAAGCCCACCTGCAGCAGTGCCAGCGGCTGAAACGAGATGCGCGGCGAGACGTGGCTGAGCGCGAGGCAGTGAAAGGCGAAGGCAACGGCGCAGCCGAAGGTGAGCACGTCTCCTGAGTTGATGGTGGAGAGGTCAGGCAGCAGGCTGACGACACCGCCGACGCCGCCAACGCCTGCGACATTCTGGGAAAGTTGCGGAGCCGGCGCGGTGAGCAACAGAATGCCGATAAAGGCGAGAGCGGCGCCCATGTATGCGTTCCAGCGAGGGGCATGCGCGCCCGGCGGACGCAGTTTCGGCACCGAGGAAAACAGTGGCACGAGCACCACGACCAGTCCCGTGATGAAGGCGGACTTCGACGGAGTGGTGCGGACCAGGCCGATGGTCTGGAACTGGTATCCCGCGGCAAGAAAGAGGCCGACCAGCGCACCGGCGGCGAGTTGGCTTCGACGAAGACCGCGCCACGCACGGTGATAAGCGGCGGCCAGCAGCGCAAAGGCAAGGCTCATGCGCACGAGGTTGAAGGCTGCCGGAGAGGCATCGGCCAGCGCTCCCTTGATGAGCACAAAGGTCGAGCCCCAGACCGCGACCACCAGGAGCATGAGGATGTAGGCGCGCAGCTTCATCTCCAGCCATTATTTCAGTCTCAATTGCCGACGCGAATGTGAGCCGGCTCAGGCAGCATGGCGGGGAGGTTTGCGAATCCAAGCGGAGATGAGCGATCTCTCGAGTGCAGCAGTGCTTCTAGAGCCGGTGGTCCGGCGTGACTGGATGATCGGCATTTTTCTTTTCTGCGCGGTGGTGGTTTTCGGAAACGGAATTCACTATTTGATTTTCAGACTGCTGCGAAAAAAGCAAGCAGAAGCGCGAAGCGGCGGTCTAGGCTTGAAGAAGTTCCTGGAAGGGCCGGCGCGCGCTGTCTTCTTGACGATTGCGGTGCGGATTGTGCTGCCCTTTGTGCCGGACATTCCGGCGAATGTGCGGGACCAGTTGGATCAAGTTGTCGAGGTTCTGCTGGTGATCTCGCTGGGATGGCTGGCAATCGGGGGCGTGTATGTGGCGCAGGCTGTTTTGCTGCGCAGGTTTGACATCACGGTCGCGAACAATCTGCGTGCCCGCCGGCTGCATACGCAATTTCAGTTTTTGCGGCGGATTCTGATTGCCGCGGTGGTGGTGGTCGACGCAGCGGCCCTGTTGTGGAGCATGCATAACCCTGGGCTCTGGAAATATGGCACGGGACTTCTGGCTTCGGCGGGGCTTGCGTCGCTGGCGCTCGCCGCGGCAGGCAAATCGACCGTGTCGAACCTGCTCGCGGGGATGCAGATTGCGTTGGCGGAGCCCATTCGCATCGACGATGTGGTCGTGATTGCGGGGGAATGGGGACGGATCGCAGAGATCACGAGCACATACGTGGTGGTGAATATTTGGGACCAGCGCACCCTGATTGTGCCCTTGAGTTTCTTCATTGAGCAGCCGTTTGCGAATTGGACCCGCACCGGTGCAGAGATTCTGGGGACGGCGTTTCTGTATTTGGATTACGCGGTGCCGGTCGAGGCCCTGCGCGGGGAGTTGACGCGGATTGTGCAGGAGACTCCGCTCTGGGATAAGCGGGTATGCGGATTGCAGGTGACGAATTTGAGCGAAAAGACCATGGAGATCCGCTGCCTGGTCAGTTCGGCGGACTCGGGAAAGAGCTTTGACCTGCGCTGCCTGGTGCGGGAAAAAATGATCGATTTCGTTCGCGAGCATTATCCGCACGCGATGCCCACCATGCGCGTGGAGGCGAGGCGTGATGCAGTGCGATCGCAGACGACGGCGCAGTTAGGTGGAGCAGAGCGGCATGGTGAAGCGCCGAAAGTCGACCAAGCGAATTTGGATGGCATGCAGCCGAATCCGCTGGAATCGACGGGCGCGAAGAGCTGATCGCCCTCACTACTGCGCAGTGTTGGCAGCGAACGATTCCTTGCCCGCGACAAAGGTGTCTAAGACGCGCGTGGCAAGAATTGCCGGCGCGCTCACTTTGTAGAGGTCGCGATCGACGAGGATGAAGTCGGCATCATAACCGGGGGCGAGTTTGCCTTTGCGCTTCTCGGCGAACTCAGCGTACGCCGACCCCTGTGTGTAGGCGTAGAGCGCCTGGCCGCGGCTGATTCTGTTTTGCGCGTAGTAAGTCTGCGTGCCTTTCTCGTTCATGCGCGTCACCGCTGCATAGAGTCCGCGAAACGGCGTGACCGGCTCGACAGGATAGTCAGTGCCGAAAGCAAGGGGAACACCCGCGTCGAGAAAGGCCTTCCACGCGTAGGAGTAGGCGGCGCGCTTCGGACCGAGGCGGGCTTCGGCCCAGTTCATGTCGGTGAGCAGATGGCTTGGCTGCATGCTGGCGATAACGCCGAGTTGCTTGAATCGAGGAATGTCTGCCGGATCGACCACCTGCGCATGCTCGATGCGGTTGCGCGCTGTGCGCGATACGCCGGGCTGCGCGTAGGCGTCCAGAGCCATGGCCGCCGCCCTGTCGCCGATGGCGTGGAAGCCAAGCTGGAAGCCCATTTGCGCGCGTTCCACGGCCATTTGATTGAGCTGCGTTTGCGTGTATTGCGGGAGCCCTGTGTTGCCGGGGTCGTCGGAGTAAGGCGCCTTCATTGCCGCAGTGCGCGAGCCGAGAGAGCCATCCATAAAGCCCTTCAAAAATCCGGTGTGCAACATAGGATCGCCGTGATCGTGATGAGCGCGCATGCGAATCAGATCGGCAAGCGGCGCCTTGAATGGCAGCCATTCGCTGATACGGATGCCGAGATTGCCTTCCTTCTCCATCGTCTCGAAGACTAGGAAGTCCTCCCAGTCGCTGAAGTCCTGCACGCTGGTCACGCCGTGGGCGAGCGCATCGTTGATCGCCAGCTCGAGGCCTCGACGGCGTTCGGCGGCCGTCGGCGGCGGGATGACCTTGTCAACGAGATCCTGTGCCGATTCGCGAAGAATGCCTGTCGGCTCGCCGTTGGCGTCGAGATCGATCGCTCCGCCCTGCGGCGGCTTCGTTGCGCCGGTGATGCCTGCGGCTTTGAGCGCGGCGGTGTTGGCGATGGAGATGTGCCCGTCGATGCGATCGAGAAAAGCAGGATGATCGCCGGTAACCGTGTCAAGATCCTGGCGTGTGGGCAGGGTCTTCGAGGCCCACAGCGTGTGATCCCAATTGCCCCCGGTGAGCCATTGGCCGGCCGGCGACGCGTCCGCAAATTTCTTGATGCTTGCCAGCATCGCCGCGAGGGACTTGACGCCGGTGAGGTCGACGTTGAGCTTGGTCTGGCCCGCGCTGCCAAGGTGGACGTGAGCGTCGTTGAATCCCGGAAAGACATAGGTGCCGGAGTTAGCGGTGTTGAGGTCGCGCAGAATCGTTTTCGGTCCGGCGATCCGGGTGACTTCGTCGCTCGTGCCGACTGCCAGCACTTTGCCGCCGCCGATGGCCATGGCCTGCACGATCTCTGGCTTGTCCTCAGCGAACCCGCTGCCGGTGTAGATCGCGCCGTCGAAAAAAATGATGTCCGGCGGCCCCTGCGAGAGCGCGACGGGTGTGACGCGGTGCGAGGGTCCGTGATGCGCGGGCGACGATTGCGCAAATGAGGAAGTGACTGCACTGAAAATTACTGTGAACCAGACAAAGCGTGCGCGCATGGGCGCAGTGTAGCAGAACGAAGCGGCGCGATCAGTCCATCACTTGGAATCGGATTGCGGCCTGGTGGCGACAGCGGCCATGCTCATCCAGAGATAGGGAACCCTGCCAGACCCTTCGAAGTGAATCGAAGTGAAGCCGGTCTCTTCAAGCAATGTGCGCAGCGTTTTTTTCGACCAGAACTTGATGTGACCGCCATCGAGCAACGCCGTGTAGTGGAAGTCCATCTTGCCGGCCAGCGCGAGCGCGAGGTTTTTTAGATAGCCGTGGTAGGGCGTGGTGATGATGGCGAAGCCGCCTGGCTTGAGGGCCGCGTAACACAGACGCGCAAAAGAGCGAGGCGCGTAAACGTGCTCGATCACCTCAGTGCTGAGCACGACGTCAACGGGTCCGCCGCATTGCTCGATAAAGAAGTCGGGCGACTCCTTGGTCACGTCGGCGGAGAAAAAATGAATGCCGTCAAAGTTGGCTTTGGCGATTTCAATTCCGGATTCAGAGGAGTCGAAACCGTGGAGCTGCCATCCACGCTGCCTGAAGTTGGCGATGAACGATCCATTGCCGCATCCGAGGTCGAGAATCCTGCTGCCCCGCGGCACGTCCCGCAAAATTCGAGAGACGGTGGGAACCAGGTGAGCATGCGAAAGCTGACAATCAGCAGTGCTGTAGGGGGTTGTCAATTCGCCGAAATGCTCCTTATGAGGCGGCCGGCAGCTCTTTAGATCGCCGACTCAAGTTCAATATACCGGATGGGTGAGAGAGGTGCTCGCACCCGAATCGAGGAATGAGAATTCAGATCTCTGCAGCCCACTCCGCGGTTGCGAGAACAAGCAGAAGCACGCGGCGCAGGCCGAGCTCGCGGTCTTTGTCGGAGTACCACTCGGCCAGAGTGTGCGCGCCGCCGCCATCGCCGCCTGCGCCCAGTGAGAGTGAAGGAACACCACGCGCAATCGGAATGTTGGCGTCCGTTGAGCCGAGGCGAAGATCGGTGCGCAGCCCAAGATGGCGGTCGACGGAGCGAAGCGTCTCGAGCAGCAGGGAATCGGTGGGTGAGTTGGCTGCGGGACGGTCTCCGATTTTTTCGATAGCGAAGGAAAGCGAACCGCGGCTGCGTGGATAAGCGCGCGCTGCTCCGTTCGTGCGCTCGACAGCGTCTTCGACGGCGCGATGGAGAGCGACCTCGAGGCGAACCAGTTCATCGGCGTCGGTCGATCGGAAATCGATCGAGGCAGCGGCGCTCTCTGGAATTGAATTGACGCTGGTGCCGCCGTGGATGGTTCCGATGTTCAGCGTTGTGCGAGGCTCGTCGGGCAGCGAAGTTTCAGAGAGCATGGACAGGGCCGCGCTGAGACCGACGATGGGATTGGGCGTGCCGGCATCGGTGAAGCTGTGCCCGCCCGGCCCGCTGATCGTGACCTGGAATCGGCGACTGCCAAGTGCCTGTGAAACAGCGGAGTCCGCGCCCGCGCCGTCAAGCACAATGTGGGCGGCGACACGGCTCGTGAACGGGGAGTGTGCATAGAAATGCCGGACTCCGCGCAGATCGCCTTCGCCCTCTTCGCCGACATTAGCCAGGATGACGACAGGAACAGGGAGCGCGATTTTTGCGTTTACGATGGCATGAACGAGCGCCAGCATGCCTGCGACCCCTGCGCCGTTGTCGCACGCGCCCGGCGCGGTGAGGCGCAGCGTGCTGTCGCTGCGAGTGACGATGGGATTAAGTGGAGTGTCGACCGGAAAAACGGTATCGAGATGCGCAGAGACCACAACGACAGGTCCGCTGCTGTCGGCCGGCAGATGACTCGCAGGCAGTATGCCGAGGACGTTGCCGACCGCGTCGATCTCAACCGCGACAAGACCAGCTTTTTGAAATAACCCGGCAATCCACTCTGAGCGAGCCGCTTCGCCAAACGGGGGCGCGGGGATGGCGACAAGCGTTGACTGCCAATCCATGATGGTTTGCGGGTTGTTATGCATCCAGGCGAAGGCGGCGTGGACCGGACGGCGCGAAGCCAGCGCGGTCACGCGAGAGAACGCCGTCTTGCGGGAAAAAGGCCCCATAGCAGTGGTTTCAGGTTAGCAGGCAGAGGGGAAGCCGAATAAAACGGGATGAGATCGGCTGCAGTGAGCCGATTCGAGTCCTATTCTTCGTGCAGCCGCCTGAGGAGCAGAGAGCCCAGGTCGCGGCGGCCATCGGCGATCAGCACGATATAAACGGTTCTTTCTCCGATGCGATAGACGATGCGGTAGGGCTTGAAGAACACTTGGCGGTAAGCGCGGATTTCAACTTGCAGCAGTTCAGGGGGAAAGACGCCGCGATCAGGAGATCGCTGCAAACTTGAGACTTTGCGTAGGATTTCGCGAACCACATAGGCTGCATTTTGTGGCGAATCCTGGGTTGCAATGTAGTCATGAATCGAGCGCAGATCGGCGCGGGCCCCGGTCGTGAATTGGACTGCAAAGGGCATCAGGATTTTGCTGGCCTGGTGCGGAACTCCGCGGCGACCTCGTCAAAAGCTACGGTCTTTCCGGAGGCGATTTCCTTTTCAGAGAGTGCGAGGATTTTGAGCAGCGCCAGGGTCTGCTGCGATTGCTCATAAGAGTGGACATCGACGAGCACGGCGCGCGCCTCCCCATTTTGAGTGATGACGATGGGCTCGCGTTCCTCGGTGATGCGGTCGAGCAATTCGGCGGCATGGGACTTGACGTAGCTGATGGGCTTGATCTGGGTCGAGTATCGCACCGGAAGACTCCTAAAGGACTGAATTCAGTCTAGCACCGAGCGGATTGCGGCGAGATGACGAAGGGATTCACAATTCAGCATCGGCGCCGTCGTATTCGACGGAGTGAAGGAAAAGACCTCGTGCGGGGGCAGTGGGTCCGGCAGCTGAACGTGCACGTGCGGCGAGCATCGCCGGAATGGTTGTCGCATGGAGCTGGCCGCGGCCGATGTCGACCATGGTTCCCACAAGATTGCGCACCATGTGATGAAGGAATCCATTGCCACGGACACGATAGACGAGGAGTTCGCCGGCCTCGGTGGCGCGGCGGTGCCAGGTCGAGGAATGGATAGTGCGGATGGTGGAGCGAGCCTGCGCGGGCTCCATGTCGTCTGGGCCGGAATCGGCGCTTCTTGTGGCGAGATCGGGATCGGTGGCGGCAAAGCTGAGAAAGTCGTGTGTGCCGAGGAAAGCGCTGGCGGCGAGATTGAGGGCGTCAAAATCGAGAGGCCAAGGGAAGGCGTAGACGTAGCGGGCAAGAAAGGGCGGGCAGATGACGGTCGTTTCCGGGTGCTCGACGAGGACACGATATTCATAAGTTTTGGCGACGGCGGAGTGGCGCGCATGAAATGTGCTTCGCACCGTTCTCGATTCAAGAATTCGAATCGAGTTGGGCAATGTGCGATTGAGCGCGCGCATCAGGTTGGCGGAGGGGATGCGAGCGCAAAGATTGAAGCTGGCCACTTGAGCCAGGGCGTGCACCCCCGCATCGGTGCGGCCTGAGCCCTGGGGCAACGGAGATTCGCCGGTGACGCGGCCAAGCGCGGCTTGCAACTCGCCCTGCACGGTGAGCTCGCCGGGCTGCACCTGCCAGCCGCTGAAATCTGTTCCGTCGTAGCAAAGCGTGAGCTTGAACGTTTGAGCGGCAGCCGTGGGATCGGGCAAGTCATTCATGGGAATCAATGTAGATAACAGGGTAATTGACCGAATTGGCCGAGAAAGTCAGGCATGACACTGAGATATACTCAGTTTTTCACGACAATTCCTGGCCTGCCCGTTTGAAATCGCGAATGTGCCGGGCGAGGGAACGAACCGTGGCCTGCGTGCGTAGTGCTGAGGGTAGGGACAATTGACGCAGCGGGAAAGTTTGACGCGCCTGGATGCCTTGCGAAGTCTAATCCCAAGAGGCTCTCGGAACAGATTGAAATCGGCAACCCACATGCCTTAACTACTCGTGGAGAGAAATCATGCATTCGTTCGGTAGAGGTGTGTTTGAGCAGCAAGATGCGAATACTCGCCAGGTGACAAGGCAGACAGGGAGCCGGTTGCGCGCGATGGCGGCGGCCATGCTTACGATGGCGGCGTGCGTACCATCGGGATGGGGACAACAAGCGACAGTTCAAACGACGGGCAAGTCCGCGTCCGATTTGCCCGCGGAGCCGGCCCCGGTGCAGACGCAGCCCATCGATCTGCGCCAGTCGGAGCGCGATTTTTCCCAGCCGGCCGGCCGCATGCTGGGCAATCCCATCAACATGTATCGCCCCACGACGATTGCCAAGGCGGACTTTAACAATTCTGCGCGCATGCAGGAGCTCTTGAAGGACGGCAAGATCTATCTCAGCCTTTCTGACGCGATTGCGCTTGCGCTGGAGAACAACTACGACATCGCCATCGAGCGCTATTACCTCGACATCGCGGACACCGACATTCTGCGGGCCAAGGCCGGCTCCGCGCTGCGCGGCGTCGGCGCGACAGTGCTCCAGAATACGCTGGGCGGAACTTCGCAGACCTTGAGCGCAAGCGGTGCGCCGGGCGCAGTCAGCGGAGCGACTGCGGGCGCATCGGGCATTGTGACTTCTTCCGACGGAGCAGGGCCTGCCCCGGAGAATCGCGACCCGGTGGTTGCAGGCACGATTCAATTGGAACGGGCCGAGTCGCCGCAGACGAGCATCTTCTCACCGCGTGCGTTCACCAATACCGACCAGTACAACTTCACCTACAACCAGGGATTCCTGACCGGTACCGCGCTCCAGATTGGATGGAACAACAGCCGCATCACGACCAACAATTTCTTCAACGATTACAGCCCCGAGCTGCTCTCCAGCTTCAAAGCCACGTTGACCCAGCATCTGCTGCAGGGCGCGGGCATTTGGGTGAACAATCGTTTCGTCTACGAGGCGATTCTCGACCGGCGGATCACCGATTCAACCTTCCGCCAGCAGGTGCTTTCGACCGTCAACCAGGTGGAAAATATCTACTGGGTTGTCGTGAGCGCCTATGAAGATGTGCAGGCCAAAGAGCGCGCGCTCGAACAAAGCACGAAGGTCGACAGCGATACCAAGAAGCAGCTCGACATCGGCACCATGGCCCCCCTCGACGTCGTGCAGGCCGACTCGACCGTAGCCACTGACAAGCAGTCTCTGATCGCTTCGCAAAGCAATCTGAACTATCAGCAGCTCACGCTGAAGCAGGCGATTGCGCGCAACCTCAACGATCCCGCGCTGGTGGCTGCGCCGATCATTCCGACCGACCGCGTCAACCTTGACCCGCTGCCCGAGGAAAGCCAGACACCGGACGAGCTGACGCAAACCGCGTTCCAGAACCGGCCGGAGCTCGAGCAGGCTGTGCTGTCGATCAAGAAGGATGAGATCACTCTGCGCGGCGCCCGCAACGCGTTGCTGCCAACACTCGACGCCTATGGATTCTATGGAGCCAGCGCGGCCGGCGGCGCACAAAGCCCGAGCTGCTACGACTTTCTCGCCAATCCTCCGGTGGCCTGCCCACCGGGTACAGTTCCCAGCGTTGGTTACGGAACGACCCTCAATAACCTTGTAAACGGCAGTTCGCCCGACAAAGGGGTGGGATTCACGCTCAGCATTCCGATCAGGAATCGCACCGCGCAGGCTGACCAGGCCCGCTCGCTGATCGAATACCGCCAGGCCGAGATGCATCTGGAGCAGCTCTACACGCAGATCCGAATGCAGGTGGTGGCGCAGCAATATGCCCTCACCAACGATCGCGCACAGGTGCAGGCCTCGATTGCCGCACAGGATTATCAGCGCCAAAGCCTCGACGCCGCGCAGAAAAAACTGCGGCTGGGAGCGGCGACCACCGCCGATGTCTTGCTGCAGGAACGCAACGTGGCCTCGGCGGAAAATAATCTGATCACGGCCAACCTGACCTATGCCAAGGACCGCGCTTTGTTGTATGAGGTGCTGGCGTCGACGCTGCAGCACTACGGCATCAATCTGACAGATGCAGCATCGGGCAAGGTGAGCACAACACCGGTGATTCCAGGATTGCAGCCGGCGCAGAACACGAACGTGGCCCCGACACAGCCGCCGGCAACCAACTAAAACCGAAAACTAAAAAGAGAAGGCCCGCTGCGATGGCGGGCCTTTTTGCTGCGTCCGATCTTAGACGCCCTCAGCGATCGGCAACGCGGTCCAGCAGATCGAAGAACTCAGGAAAGCTGATTGCCGCCGATTCCGCTCCCTGGATCAGCGTTTCGCCCTCCGCGCGCAGAGCGGCCACGCTGAATGCCATGGCGATGCGGTGATCTCCGCCCGAGTCGATGGTCGCGCCATGCAGAGTCTGGCCTCCCGGCACATCGAGGCCGTCTTCAAATTCGATGACTTCGGCGCCCATCGCGCGCAGATTTTGCGCGACCAGAGCGATGCGATCCGACTCCTTGACTCGAAGCTCCTTGGCGTCGCGAATGCGTATGCCACCCGCCGTATACGGCGCGATGGCGGCCAGCACAGGCAGCTCGTCGATCAGCTGCGCCGCCAAAGCGCCGCTGATCTGAGCCGAGCGCAAGCCCTCCGGCATCGCCGTAATTTGCACCGTCCCGATCAGCTCGGAATGTTTCTCTTCGAGATCGAGGACGGCGATGTGCGCGCCCAGAGTAGTAAGCACGTCAAGCAACGCGGCGCGCGTGGGATTGAGACCGAGCGCGTCGAGGACCAGCGACGATCCGGGAAAGATGGCCGCGGCGCAGAGAAAAAATGCCGCCGACGAAAGGTCGCCGGGCACCAGCGCGTCGATAGCATGCAGTGTTTGCGCACCGCCAATGGAAACCGAATCGACGGTTCGTGTCAGTTGAGCGCCAAAGGCGCGCAGAGCCAGTTCGCTGTGATCGCGCGTGCGCACTGCTTCGCGCACGGTGGTAGTGCCGGCGGTCTGCAGGCCCGCGAGCAGAACGCATGTCTTCACCTGGGCGCTGGGAACGGGCGTGGTGAAGTCAATGGCGTTGAGAGGCGCGCCGTCAATTCTGATTGGGGCGTGGCCTTCGGTCAGCGCGATGCGCGCGCCCATGGCTTCGAGAGGCTGGCGGATGCGCTCCATGGGCCGGCGCGAAAGCGATGCGTCGCCAACCAGCGTGAAGCTGCCCTGCTGCGGCGCCAGCAGGCCCGAGATCATGCGCATCGTTGAGCCGGAGTTGCCGCAGTCGAGCGGCTCGCTCGATGGAGTGACGCGCCCACCGACGCCGGTGATTTCGATGGAGCCGTCTTCCTGTTTCGCGACCTTCGCGCCCAGCGCCTGCATGCATGCCAGTGTCGATGCGCAGTCAGCGCCGGTTGAGAAGTTGGTGAAGCGCGATGTGCCCTCGGCGAATGCGGCGAGCATTCCATAGCGATGGCTGATCGACTTGTCTCCGGGCAGACGAAGGCTGCCGAGAATATTGCGGGCAGGGCGAACGATGCGGTCTTGCGTAACGGTCTGCAAATTGGCTCCGAAAATGGGGTCAGCTCAAGTTTACCGAATGGCTAGCGGACGCAGAGAACGATGATGGTTTCGTCGTCGAAACGGTCTTTGCCGTCCTGGAAACGCGTGACGTCGGCCATGATGGCTTCGGCGATATGGCTTGGCGGGTGTGTGCGATTGGCGCAGAGCACGGCCGCCAGCCGATCGTTGCCGTACATCTCCTCCTGCGCATTTTCCGCGTCGAGAATGCCGTCCGACACGAAGATGATGACGTCGCCAGGCTCGGCTGCGAGTGTGATCACGTCGTATTGCACATCGGGAAAGAGGCCCAGGGGAAAGCCCTCGGCCTGGATGCTCTCGGACTTGCAGCCGCGGCAAAGAATCGGTTGCACCGCGCCCGAGTTGGCCACATAAAGGGTGCGGGTTTCGTCGTTCCACAGCGCAAAAAGCATCGTGACGTATTGCGACTCGAGCTTGCGTTCCTGCAGAGCGTCGTTCAACGCGCAAAGCATCTTGCCGGGCTCCAGCCGTTGCAGCGCGGCTGAGCGCATGATGCCGCTGACGAGTGCGGCAAAGAGCGCGGCGGGCGCGGCCTTGCCGCTCACGTCCCCGAGCACGATCGCCGTCTGCGTCGGCTCGTATTCGAGGAAGTCATAGAGGTCTCCCCCGATGGTGCGCGCAGGTAAAAAGCGCACGGCCATCTGGGCGTTTGCGTGCTCCGGCGGGTCAGTCGGCAGCAGGCGCAGCTGCACCTCGCGAGCCATGGCGATGTCGCGCTCCAGCTGTCGCTCCTGGCGGCTGACCGCCTGGTAGAGGCGCGCATTCTCAATGGCGATTGCGACCTGCGCGGCCATGGTGGTGAGGGTGCGCTCATGTTCCTCGTTAAAGAAGCCCGTGCGCGTATGTTCAAGATCCAGCACGCCGATGATGCGGCCTTTGTGGAAGAGGGGCACGATCAGCTCGCTGCGGGTTTCCTGATTCATGGGCAGGTAGCGTGGGTCTTTGCGCACGTCGGGCACGTTGATGGGGCGCCACTCCCGCACCGCGGCGCCCACCAGGCCGCTCGTGATGGGGATGCGGCGTAGAGGAGCGTGCGCGTAGCCGAAGCGCCAGGCGTAGCGGGTGATGAGTGTCTCGCCCTTGTCGTCCAGCAGCATGATGCTGAACATCTGGTAGTCGATCAGGCGGCGCAGCAGCTGGCCGATGCGCGCGAGCAGAGGATCGAGCTCGAGAATCGACGTAAGCTCGGCGGAGATTTCGTTGAGCACCGTGAGGGTCTGGGCCTGGCGCGTGACCCGGGAGTAGAGACGGGCGTTTTCGATGGCCTGCGCGATCCTTGACCCGGTGAGGATGAGCAGGTGGAGGTGTTCGGGGCGGAAGTAGCCCACTTGCTCGCTTTCGATGTCCATCACGCCGATCAGGCGATTCTTGGCGACCAGCGGCACGGCGAGCTCCGAGCGCACGTCGGGATTGGCGGGGATGTAATTCTCATCGGCGAGCACGTCGTTCAGCAGGATCGGCTGACGAGTGAGCGCGACCTGGCCCACCACCCCTTTGCCGAGAGGAAAGCGCATGCGCTGGACTTCAGGTGTGTGGCCGATCTGGAAGCGGATGCGCAAATCGTGCGTGCGGTCGTTGAGCAGAAGAATGGCGAAGATGCGATAAGGAATGATTTCGCGCACCAGCTCGGAGGTGCGCTCGAGCAGGGTTTGCAGATCGAGGGTGGTGTTGAGCGCGTCGGCAAGCTGCACCAGGTAGGTCAAATCGGCCGGCTCCACGCGCACGTTCAGTGGATCGATGTGGGCATGCGGATTGTCCGAGCCAGACGGGCGGTAGTCGCCCTCATAGTCGATTGGCTCGGGCGGAATGGGGGAATCGTCTGCCATGGTGTCGAAGGGAATCATAGCTGATGCTGGGAACAGGGAATAAAGGAACGAGCGCTTGCGTGACGGGCAGGGTCATTTCCGCGCGTGGCTGAACAAGCAGCTACCGGCTACCAGCTACAGGCTACCGGCTCGCCCTTCGAATTTCGTGTCAATAGGTAATTCGAAAAATAATTTGCAACTCATTCATTCCATTACGAATTTTCCTTGATCGATTTTGCGTATTAATTAGCTCGATTAGCGCACAATAGAGAAGTAGTCAAAACAAGGGCATGGGAGCCAATCCCATGCCCTTTTGTTTTTCACTGTCTACTGTCCTCTGATCTCTGCCCACTGCTCTCTCATCTCTGTCCACTGCTTCGCCCGAAAGGAGTGATAATGTCGCTTTCGTCAAACCTTCGCCAAAATCCGCGTACCACCGACTCTTTTACTCATTCCAAACAGGTTATTGACGTCGCGTGTGCACACCCCTCCCCTACCCCCTTCGCTCCCTCTTCGCCCCATGCGCACCGGTTTCAGGGCAGTTCTGCATTGCGCGAAACGCGTCTGCCGCAGCGCAGTTCCCGCGAAGCGGAGTTGGCCGCGCCGCAGGTGCCCGCTAACCGCCGCGAACTGCTGGCAAGTCTTAAGGCGCGCAGCGCGTCTGCCGCACCGCAGGTGCCCGCTAACTCCGCTAGCTCCGCTAACACCGCT
>Ga0181516_10001129_pt1 | contig 21172 bp, 19 predicted proteins | sample PEATcosm2014_Bin_25_FD_121104 | JGI IMG/M metagenome (GOLD analysis project Ga0181516, IMG submission 121104) | Peatland microbial communities from MTU Mesocosm Facility, Houghton, MI, USA - PEATcosm2014_Bin01_10_metaG | ecosystem: Environmental > Terrestrial > Soil > Wetlands > Peat | place... | reverse complement strand
TTTATGGCGACGAATGCAAATTCGGCGGCGGCAAAGTCATCCGCGAAGGCATGGGCCAGGCTGCTGGCGTCGGTGCCAAGGACGCGCTTGACTGCGTGATCACGAATGCGTTGATCGTGGATTACACCGGCATTTACAAGGCGGACATTGGCATCAAGAACGGTCTGATTTCCGGCATCGGCAAGGCGGGCAATCCCGACGTCATGGCGGGCGTGACCAAAAAAATGATCATCGGCGTCACCACCGAAGTCATCGCAGGCGAAGGCTTGATCGTCACGGCAGGCGGCCTGGACACGCACATTCATTTCATCTGCCCGCAGCAGGCGCATGAAGCCATCGCCGCGGGGCTTACCACGATGGTTGGCGGCGGCACCGGACCGGCGGTCGGCACTTGCGCGACTACCTGCACGCCGGCGCCGTTTTATTTTCGAGCGATGTTGCAGGCGGTGGATTCGTTGCCGCTCAATTTTGGTTTCACCGGCAAAGGCAACACGGCACTGCCCGCCGGATTGCTGGATCAGATCCGCGCCGGCGCGATCGGCTTGAAGCTGCACGAAGACTGGGGCACAACCCCGGCGGCGATTGATTGCTGTCTCGGCGTGGCGGACGATCACGACATTCAAGTGACGATTCACACCGACACGTTGAACGAATCGGCTTTTGTCGAAGGCACAATTGCCGCGTTCAAGGGCCGGACGATCCACACCTATCACAGCGAAGGCGCGGGCGGCGGCCACGCGCCGGACATCATCCGCATTTGCGGCGAGCCGAATGTGCTGCCGAGTTCGACCAACCCGACGAAGCCTTACACCGTCAACACGATTGACGAGCATCTCGACATGCTGATGGTGTGTCATCACCTCGATCCGAATCTGCCGGAAGACGTGGCGTTCGCCGAAAGCCGGATTCGCGGCGAGACGATTGCGGCGGAGGATATTTTGCACGACCTCGGCGCGATCAGCATGATGAGCTCCGATTCGCAGGCCATGGGCCGCATCGGCGAAGTCATCACCCGAACCTGGCAGACGGCGGACAAGATGAAACAACAGCGAGGTCGGCTGCCGGGCGAAAAAGGTGAAAGCGATAACTTGCGCATCAAACGTTACCTCTCGAAATACACGATCAATCCCGCACTCGCCCACGGCATGTCGCACATCATCGGTTCCATTGAAGTCGGCAAGCTCGCGGATTTGGTTTTGTGGAAGCTGTCCATGTTCGGCGCGAAACCGGAGCTGGTGTTGAAAGGCGGCTTTATCGCGTGGGCACAGATGGGCGACCCGAATGCCAGCATTCCCACGCCGCAGCCGGTATTCATGCGCCCGATGTTCGGGGCGTTTGGCCGCGCGACGGGCAGCACATCCATCGCCTTCGTCAGTCAGTTGGCAAAACAAGCCGGCGTCGCCAAAAGCTACGGCCTGACCAAACGGATCGAAGCCGTGCGCGGCTGCCGCAAGATCGGCAAGCAAGATTTGAAATGGAACAACGCCATGCCGAAGATCACCGTGGACCCCGAAACCTACGAAGTCTGCGCCGACGGCGAATTGCTGACGTGCGAGCCGGCCAAGGTGCTGCCGCTCTCGCAGAAATATTTTCTGTTCTAGTTTTGTGGCAGCCGCCGAGCGGAAGCGCTAACCTTCGTGCATGGCCAAGAAGAGGAATCAAGCCGGCCGCGCGGCACCGGCAGCCGCGATTGAAGAAAACCACTGGCGGCTCTGGCAGCTTGCCGACTCGGCGTTTCCGACCGGCGGCTTTGCCCATTCCAACGGCTTGGAAGCCGCGTGGCAGCACGGTGAAGTTCGCGGTCGCGCGGAACTGCTTGAGTTTATCGAGGCGGGCTTGAACCAAGTTGGTCATGCCAGTTTGCCGTTTGTGATGGCGGCGTTTGACGCGCCGGGAAAGTTGCCGGAACTTGACCTGCTGTTCGACGCATTCACGTCCAACCACGTTGCCAACCGCGCCAGCCGCGCGCAGGGCCGCGCCTTCCTGACGGCGGCAGAACGGATTTTTAAATCGGAAATCGGAAATCGGAAATCGGAAATTACATTCGCCCATTTCGCGCCCGTGTTTGGCGCCAGTTTGCGCTGGCTGGAATTTTCCCGCAGAACGGCGGCGCGGATGTTTTTCTTCAGCCATCTGCGCGGCGTGCTGGCGGCCGCGGTGCGCCTGAATATCGTCGGCCCGATGGAGGCGCAGATGTTGCAGCACAATTTAGCGCCGAAAGCGGAAGCGCTTTTGCTGGCTTGCGACCGGCTGACGCTTGATCAGATTGCCCAAACCTCGCCGCTGCTGGATTTGTGGCAGGGCGCGCAGGACCGGCTTTACTCGCGGCTGTTCCAAAGCTGATCGCCTTTGCGCTGCTTGGCCAAATAAAACCAGATTTTGTCCCAGCCCACGGCGTTCGGTTTGGCTGTGGCCCGGATGCTGATTGCCAAAACGCTTGGAATGACGGGATTTATTAACGGTCTCAAAATTCCAATGGGAGGGCGCAGCGGCGGCGGCAGGCAAACTGCTGCAAGCTTTCGCTTGGCTCGACCGACATCCATTTTGCACTCCCGGTTGACTCCAGCGTGGATAAGCTGCGTGCTGGGGACGGGCATTATTTTGTCCATCGGCTTGTGTTTGACGATGCGCGGCTGGGAACAGAAGGAGACGGCAAAGCGCGCCGCTGACCTCGCACATGAACAGGCGGAAAAACTCCACGTCTCCATCCTTCGCTCCATGGAGGTGCTGTATTCGGTGGCGGCGTTGCACGCGGCGCAAGGCGGGATTCAGCGGCAGCAGTTTCACCAGTTTGTCCAGCAGGCGCTCGTCCGTCAGCCGGAATTGGAGGCGCTGTCGTGGAATCCGGTCGTGCCGGCCTCCCGGCGCAGGGAATTCGAGACGAACGCGGCGGCCGCAGGGATGGCCAATTATCAATTCCGCGAAAAAAACGCCGCCGGCCAGTTCCAGCCGGCCGGCCAGCGGCAAAAATATGTGCCGGTTTATTTCATCGAGCCGCTGGAACGCAACGCCCCCGCGCTGGGCTTTGATCTGGGGTCCGATGCGGAAAGGTTGTCCGCCTTGGACCAGGCGCGCGACCGGGCGGAACCCGTGGTCACGGCGCCGATTCATCTGGCGCAGGGACCGGACAACCAGGCCGGGCTGCTCGTGCTCCTGCCGGTCTATGCCGACGGTGTCCCGACCAGCCTGACCGCCCGCCGCGAAACACTGGTCGGTTTTTCGGTCGCGGTCTTCCGTGCGAACGACCTGGTGCAGAAGGAATTTAATGAGCTGCTGAAAAAAGGCATTGAAGCATGTTTGTTCGATGGATCGTCGGCGGGGGAATTGATTTACGGAAGCCAGGGCGCCGCCGCAGCCGCGGCCGAGGTGGGACTTGAAGTGGCCGGGCGCCATTGGGTCATGGAGTTTTCGCCGACACCCGGCTTTCTCGCCGCGCAGCCGCACACGCAATCCTGGCTGGTGTTCGCCGGCGGGCTGGGCTTCACCTTTTTGACCGCCGGATATTTGTTCGGCGGCTGGCGGCGGACCGTGGAGATTGCGGCGGCCAATCAGGCGAAATCAGATTTTCTGGCCAGCATGAGCCACGAAATCCGCACGCCGCTGAATGCCATTCTCGGCTACGCCCAGCTCCTGCAGCACGACGCCGGCCTGCCGCCGGAGCAGCGCGATGCGATTGCCGGCATCAGCGCGAGCGGACGGCATCTGCTCGGCCTCATCAACGAAATTCTCGATCTCTCAAAAATCGAGGCGGGCCGGATGGAGTTGAGCCCGATTGATTTTGATCTTGCCGTGCTGGCGAACGATCTGGCCGCGACGTTTCGGCCGCTGTGCGCGCAGAAAAAAATTGGTTTCCGCCTCGAAATCACCGGCGGTGCCCACCATCGGCTGCGCGGCGACGAAGGCAAATTGCGGCAGGTGCTCATCAACCTCGTCGGCAACGCGGTCAAGTTCACCAACGCGGGCGACGTGGCGCTGCGGATTTTGCGCCAGCCGGACGGCGCGTGGCGGTTCGAAGTGTTCGACACCGGGCTCGGCATCCCGCCGGAGGAACAGCGGGACATTTTCATGCCGTTTCACCAGGGCAGCGGTGCGCGGCATCAAGGCGGCACCGGCCTGGGCCTGGCGATCGCTCAGCGCCAGGTGGAATTGCTCGGCGGCAAACTGGAATTGAAATCCGAGCGCGGCACCGGCTCGCGCTTTTTCTTCACCATCCCGCTGGCCGACAGCCTGGCGGCGGTGACGGCCTTGCCGGCGCGCGCCGTCCGCTTGGCGGCAGAATTCACGGTCCGCGCATTGGTGGTGGATGACAACCGCCTGAACCGCGACGTGCTTGGCAAAATGCTGTCGGCTGTTGGCTGCGAAGTGTTCTTCGCCACCGACGGCCACGGCGCGCTGACGTTGGTGCGGGAAAAGGAACCGGATGTTGTCTTCCTCGATTTGTTGCTGCCGGGCTGGAGCGGCGCGGAAACGGCGCGGAAAATCCGGGCGGAATTCGGCGGGGCGGCACCCAAACTGATCGCGCACACGGCGTCGGTGTTGGCGTTGCACCGCGAGGAGGCGCTGGCGGCGGGCTGTGCGGATTTCATCGCCAAGCCGTTTGAGTGCGAGCAGATTTACGCCTGTCTGGAGCGGCAATTGGAAATCAGATTTGAACGGGAAGAACCAGCGGACGAAACCGCTTCTGAAAAGCCGCTGGAGCGGATTGCGCTGCCGGAGGGCATGTGCGCGCGGCTGATGGTCGCCGCCGAATTGCACAGCACCACGGCGCTGAAAACCTGTTTGCAGGAACTCCGCCAGCTGGGCCCGGATGCCGCCCGGCTCGCGGAACATCTCCGGCGCTTGCTGCGGAGCTACGACATGGACGGCATCCAGCGGCTGCTGTCGCAAGTCGTGTTGCCGCCCGTCGTCGAAATTCATTCCGCCGCCATCCCACCTCCGGACATTGCCAAGGCCGAAATTTAAGCTGGAACATTTAAAATGTCATCCCCAACGCCCACCGAAAAAATTCTCCTGGTTGACGATGTGCCGGCGAATTTGAACGTGCTGACCTCCGCCTTGGAGCCGCAGGGCTACCAGATTTTCGCCGCGCCCAATGGAACCGTCGCCTTGTCGGTCGCGGCGAAAGCCCGGCCGGATTTGATCCTGCTCGACATCATGATGCCCGGGCTGGACGGGCTGGAAACGTGCCGGCACCTCAAGCAATCCGACGCCACGCGGGACATCCCGGTCATCTTCATCACCGCGCGCGGCGAGACGGAAAACGTCGTGGCCGGTTTTCACGCGGGCGGCGTGGATTACGTGGTGAAGCCGTTTCAAGCCGAGGAAGTTTTCAACCGCGTCGCCACGCACCTGCGCCTAAGCCGGCTTACGCGCGAGCTGCGCGAAAAAAACCGCGCGCTGGAAACGCGCACCAGCGAACTGACGGCGGAGATTGCGCGCCGGCAGCAAGTGGAATCCGCATTGCAGCAGGCGGACGAAAAGTTGACGGCATTTTCCGATCTCGAAGCTTCGCGCGGCAATCTGGCCGGACTGATCGGCAACAGCGGGCGGTTGAAAAAGATTGTCGAGGAAATCCAGCGGCTGCATGCGTTCGCCAACACCAGCGTGCTGATCACGGGCGAGAGCGGCACCGGCAAGGAACTCGTGGCGCGGGCGATTCACTTTGGCAGCCCGCGGGCGAAAGCGCCGTTCGTGCCGGTCAATTGCGTGGCCATTCCGGCGGAACTCGCAGAGTCCATTTTGTTCGGGCATGTGAAAGGCTCTTTCACCGGCGCGACGGCGGATCGCAAAGGCTGTTTTGAACTGGCGGACGGCGGGACGCTTTTCCTGGATGAAATCGGCGACATGCCGGCGGCGTTGCAGGTGAAACTGCTGCGCGTGCTGGAGGATGGTTTGGTGCTGCGGGTCGGCGCCGCCGAACCGTGCCAAGTGGATGTGCGCGTGATCGCGGCGACCAACGCGGATCTGACAGCGCGCATTGCGGCGGGCGCGTTCCGGCAGGATTTATTTTTCCGGCTGGCGCGCTACACGATTCCGACGCCGGCGTTGCGCGAGCGGCTGGATGACGTGCCACTGCTGGCGGCGCATTTTCTAAAAGTCTTCGCGGCGGAGCTGAGCCATCCGTCGCCAGGTTTGTCACGCGCGGCGGCGGCGGCGCTGTCGGCTTACGATTTTCCCGGCAACATCCGGGAATTGAAAAACATCATCGAGCGCGCGCTGATCGCCAGCGGCGGAGAAATTATTTTGCCGGAACATCTGCATCTTTTGCGCGGCACCGCAATGTCTGGCACGCCGGTAAATGCCGTCGCGAAAAAAGCGGCTACGGCAAAGCTGCCGCTGAATTTGGCCGAGGCGGAGGAAGTGTTGATACAGCGGGCGCTGGACGAAACCGGCGGCAACATCGCCGAGGCGGCGCGGTTGCTGGGCGTTCACCGGACGCGCATTTACCGCAAGCTCGCGCAGGAAGAGCCGACGGCAGATCACGGTTGAGCTGGGCCGGGCTTGAAAAGTGTTTCAAGTGTTTCACGGACGACAGATGGAACATGCCTGCCGCTTTGCAGCCGGCAGCTGGATTCTAAAAAACCTTGCAATCATTGGTGAATTGGCGGGCCGGAGGCATTGGCACGCGGCTGGCTAAAGGAAAGGCATCAGGATCAAAGCCTGAAACCAAAACCAAAGGAACAAATTCATGAAGACTAAAAAACTGAACCTCACTCCCGGCCGACCGACCAAAACCGCCTTCCCCAAGCACGCCACCAATTATCTGCTGGGAACCCTGACAGCAGCCGCTGTTTTTCCACTGGCCGCCGATCGCGCGCACGCGGACGGTGCATCAGTGCCATCCAAAGTCCATGCGCTGGTGGATTTTGAATTTGCCAACGAATATGTCACGCCGCGTGGCATGTTGGTGCGCGACCAGGGTTTGACGGTGCAGCCGTTGTTCCTGGGCTTTGTTAGCCTTTATCAAGGTGATTCATTTATCAACAGCGTCACGCTGATTCCCGGCGTCTGGAATGATCTCGGAACGCATGCCATTTCCGTGCATGCCCCCTACAACAGCCAGCCAACCACGCCGTGGTCGGAAATTGATCCGATCGCCGGCATTGAAATTGGTTTCGCCAAACATCTCACGCTGGACGTGACCTACACCGCGTTCGTCGAACAGATTCTGGACATTGGCACGTCGCAGCATCTCGACACGAAATTGAGTTTCGACGACAGCTCGTATTTCAAAGGCTTCGGTTTGCATCCCTACCTTGAATTCTGGCAGGAACTGGACGGCAAGGCGACCGATGCGGATGTGCCCTACAATGTGTTTAAGAACAAAGGATCGGGGCCGGGCTCAAGCTACTACTTCGAGGTGGGCCTTGATCCGACTTATACTTTCAAAACGCTGGGCGGTCTTAAGGTGGAAGCGCCAATAGATGTGCAACTGCCCAGCTCGGACTTCTATGGCGAGTATTACAGTTCCGCCTCCACCGTGGGCTTGTTCGATGTCGGCTTGAAAGGCACCGTGCCGATGAATTTCATGCCGCAAGGCTATGGACATTGGAGTTTCCACGCCGGTTTCAAATACATGTATTTTGTGGACGACAATCTTTACAACTTGAACACCTTCAACTCACCGGGCAAGCCGACGCGCGACACCTGGCAGGTGTTCGCCGGCATCTCGGTTTTCTTCTAACCGAACTGTGGCCGCCCCGACCCATGAAAAAATTCGTCGAAGCCGATCCTTACCCGTGGCCGTTCAACGGCGAGTTAAAACCGGAAAACACCGTGTTTCTGATCATTGACATGCAGACGGATTTTTGCGGCGCGGGCGGCTACGTTGACAAAATGGGCTACGACCTTTCGCTCACGCGAGCGCCCATCGGGCCAATTCAAAATGTGCTCCAGGCCACGCGCATGAAAGGATTTCACATCATGCACACGCGCGAGGGACATCGGCCCGACCTCGCCGATCTGCCGGAAAACAAACGCTGGCGCAGCCAGCGCATCGGCGCGGGTATTGGCGACGCCGGCCCGTGCGGAAAAATTTTGGTTCGCGGGGAAGCCGGTTGGAACATCATACCCGAACTGCAACCGTTGCCTGGCGAGACCATTATTGACAAGCCGGGCAAAGGGTCTTTTTACGCGACCGATCTGGACATGGTGCTGCGGCGAAAAGGCATTCAAAACATCGTGCTCGCCGGCATCACCACGGATGTGTGCGTGCATACCACGATGCGCGAGGCGAACGACCGCGGTTACGAATGCCTGATGCTCTCCGACTGCACCGGCGCGACGGACCAAGGCAACTATCTCGCCGCGCTCAAAATGATCAAGATGCAAGGCGGCGTCTTCGGCGCCGTGGCGGATTCCAAGGCTTTCATCTCGGCTATTTCATGATCGCAGCCATCCATCGTATTTGCGATCAACTGCCTGTGGCGGCGGCAATGGACTTGGCGCGCGGTCGTTCCTCCGACGCGCGTCGGCGCTTCATTGCCGCCAAAACATTTTTATCGCCGCCGTGAACTTCGACAAAGTCATCGTGGTTGAAGCCGAACCTTATCCGTTCGAGTTCGTGCCGGCGACGTGTGCGCTGCTGATCATTGACATGCAGCGCGATTTTCTGGAACCGGGCGGCTTCGGCGAAATGCTCGGCAACGACATCTCGCAACTGCGCCGGACGATTGAGCCGAACAAAATTTTGCTCGCCGCCTGGCGCGCCAACAGTTTGCAGGTGATGCACACGCGCGAAGGCCATCGGCCCGATCTCGGCTGTTTGCCGCGTTCCAAAAAACTGCGCGGCCGCAGCCCGACGAGCATTGGCGACCACGGCCCGATGGGACGCATTCTGGTCCGCGGCGAAGCGGGCCACGACATCATTCCCGAACTGTATCCGCTGCCGAACGAGGCGGTGATTGACAAGCCGGGCAAGGGTGCGTTTTACGCGACCGACCTGCACGCCATCATGATGAATCGCGGCATCAAGCAGCTCATCGTCACCGGCGTGACCACGGAAGTGTGCGTGAACACCACCGTCCGCGAAGCCAATGACCGCGGCTACGACTGCCTCGTGCTCGAAGATTGTGTCGGCTCCTATTTTCCCGAATTTCACGACGCCGGTTTGAAAATGATCAAGGCCCAGGGCGGCATCTTCGGCTGGGTGTCACACTCAAAAAATCTTTTAAAAATGCTCAATTAAAATTCTCCAAACCTCCCAACCTTCAACCAAAAAAACCAAAAGGAAACAAATGAACACCAAACCAAAAATCTGGGTGCCGGGCGACTGGAATGCCTATTTCGGCTTCGGCACGAACATCCTCGTCAACCTGCTCACGCTCACGGCGCTGTTGCGCTTCGTGCTGAAAATGCCGGACGACCTCGTCTTCGGCCGCATCCTGCCCGCGACCGGGCTGATGATGTGTTTGAGCACGGCGTATTATGCGTTCCTCGCCTATCGCCTCGCGAAAAAAACCGGCCGAACCGATGTGTGCGCGCTGCCCTCGGGCATCAGCGTGCCGCACATGTTCATTGTCACGTTCGTGGTGATGATGCCAATTGCGCTGACGACGAAAGATCCGATGAAAGGCTGGGAAGCCGGATTAACGTGGGTGTTCGTGCAAAGTTTCGTGTTGATGGCCGGCGGATTTATTGCGCCAATTATTCGAAAAATAACGCCGCGCGCCGCGTTGCTCGGCACGCTCGCCGGCGTTTCCATCACGTTTATTTCAATGGCGCCCGCACTGCAAATGTTCATGACGCCTGTGATCGGCCTCGTCTGTTTTGGCGTGATCTTGTTGAGCTGGTTCGGCGGTGTGAAATACGGAAAAGTTCCGGCGGGCCTGGTCGCCATTGCGGTGGGCACTGTCATCGCGTGGGGTTCGACGGCGCTGCATTTGAATTTCGGCGGCATGACGCCGGCCAACTTGTCGGCCTCAGTCGCGAACTTCGGTTTTCACGTTCCGTTGCCGGCGTTCTCGCACGTGTTTGACGGCTTCCAATTTCTCGGCGTGATTTTGGTGACGGCGATTCCGTTCGGCATTTACGATCTCGTGGAAGCGATGGACAACGTCGAGAGCGCCTCGGCGGCAGGCGACAGTTATCCGACGACGCGCGTGCTGACCGCCGACGGCGTCGTGAGCCTCATTGGCTGCATGATGGGCAACCCGTTCATCAACGCGGTTTACATCGGCCATCCCGGTTGGAAGGCGATGGGCGGCCGCATCGGCTACTCGGCGGCGACCGGCCTGACGGTGATTGTGCTCTGTTGGTTCGGCACGATCTCCGTGATCTCCGCGATCATTCCGACCATCGCGATTTTGCCAATTCTGCTTTACATCGGCATGTTGATCGGGTCGCAGGCATTTCAGGAAACACCGAAACGTCATGCACCCGCAATTGTGCTCGCGATTGTGCCTTCGATTGCGAACTGGGGTTTGACGATCATCAACAGCGCGCTCGCGGCGGCAGGCGTCTTTGCCGTGTCGGATGAACTCGCCGGAAACATGTTGAATCAAGGCGTGTTTTATCACGGCCTGCAATCGCTCGGCGGCGGCTCGACGCTCGGCGGATTAATTTTGGGCGCGACGGCGGTTTGCATCATTGACCGCAATTTCATGAAAGCCGCCGGCTTCGCGCTGGCCGGCGCGATTTTGACCTTCTTTGGTCTGATGCACGGCCAGCAAATCGGCGTCGCCGTGAGTCCAATTGTGGCGGCCAGTTATCTCGGCGTCGCCGCGCTGCTATTCGGCTGCGCGAAACTCGCCGTCGTTGCACCAGTGCCGGAAGAAGAACATGAAGTGGAAGTTTCCGAAGCCAGCCCGGCATAATTTGGAATCGCGCCACAACTGGATTGTTCGTCATGGGACGCGCTGACTTTTTGGAAGACCGACCTTCCAAATCCACCGCCGCCTCGATAAAATAAAATTCATGGCGAACAATCCTGAACGGGTGCTCAAGCTCAATGACCTTTTTCAGATTTCCGGCTGGCAGCAGAAATTAAAGTGGCAGCCGTTTTGCGAAGGCGTGGACATTTACCGGCTTTACGAAAATGGTCCGGACGGCCCGACGGCGGCGCTGCTGCGGTTTCATCCCGGCGGTCGCGTGCCGCTGCACGAACACCGCGGCTATGAGCATATTTTTGTTTTGTCCGGCGAACAGGTGGACGAAGTCAGCAAAGCCGAAACCGGCGCGCTGATGATCAATCCGCCCGGCACCAGCCACAGCATCGTCAGTGAAAACGGCTGCCTTGTGCTCGCCATTTACGAGAAGCCGGTGAAATTTCTCAAAGCGATTGAAACCAAAGATGAGCCTGCCGAGTGAAACTGTTTTAATCGCCGTCAACGGCACGTTGATGCGCGGGCTGGAATTGAATCCCAACCTGCTCGCTGTCGGCGCCACTTTTATTCGTGAGACACAAACCGAGTCCGCTTACCGCCTGTGGTCCATCAATGACCGGCATCCGGCCATGGTGCGCGTGAAGACTGGCGGCATCGCCGTGGCCGTGGAAGTCTGGGCTGTGCCGCCGGCGGGTCTCGCCGCCCTACTTTTGAAAGAGCCGCCCGGCTTGAGCATCGGCAAGGTGAAACTGGCCGACGGCTCGGAGGTTTTGGGTGTGCTGGGCGAACCAGTCTTGTGCGACGGCCAAAAAGAGATTACATCTTTCGGCGGCTGGCGGGCTTATACCGCCAGTCAGAAAAAATAATTATAAGGTGATGACAAGCAATCTCCGGCTGCACTTTAACGCGCTCAGCGGCCACAGCCATCCGCAAGAGCACGCGGATCAGCCCGGCCATTTTCACGAACGCGAACTGCCGCTGGACCGCGATTTTAACCAGCGCGCCTTCACCGTCGGCGTCGGTGGGCCGGTCGGCAGCGGCAAGACCGCTTTGATGCTGCAGCTTTGCAAACGGCTGCGTGCCACCCTGAGCCTTGCCGCCGTGACGAATGATATTTTCACCAAGGAAGACGGCGAATTTTTGACCAAAAATGATGCGCTGCCAGCGGAACGCATCCGTGCGGTGGAAACGGGCGGTTGTCCGCATGCGGCCATCCGCGAAGACATTTCCGCAAACCTGCTGGCGCTGGAAGAGCTGCACCGGAAATTCAAACCGCAAATTCTCCTGCTCGAATCCGGCGGCGACAATCTGGCCGCGTGCTTCAGCCGCGAGCTGGCGGATTTTACGATTCAGGTCATTGACGTTTGCGGCGGGGACAAAATTCCGCGCAAGGGCGGCCCCGGCATCACGCAGTCCGACCTGCTCGTCATCAACAAGACCGACCTCGCCGCCGGCGTGGGTGCTGATTTGGCAGTAATGGAACGCGACGCGAAAAAAATGCGCGGGCCCGGCCCCTTTGTCTTTGCCCAGGTCAAACACGGAGCGGGCGTGGATGAAATCACCGCGCAAATCATTCATGCCTGGCAACACGCATACGGCATTCAGCACGGAGTTCCACAGACCCGTGCTGTCTAAAATTCAGATTGCAATTGCAATCCACAATCTTCTGCTCTTCGCCGGCGCGGCGCGGGGGGATTTGACAGCGCGGATGGCCCTTGTTAAAGTGTTCCCGTGAGGTAGCCATGACGCAGTGGACGGGAAATGTGGATCGCTTATGCCAAAAGATAAATCAGGCCTTTCGTTTTGGAAAACCGTGCCGGGCATCCTGACGGCATTGACCAGTTTTATCGCTGCATTGGTCGGGCTGATAGTGGCCGTCCAGTCGCTCCATCAGAATCAGCCGACTCCGCCCGTGACACCGCCGGCCGCCACCAACACACCTCCGCCCGTGCCGCATTATCAGGTTACCGGCCATGTTTACAACAGTGACAACGATACCGCGTTGCCGCTGGTCACCATCGCCTTTGTCCCGGCCGTCCCGGCCAATGCCAAACCGATCTACCTCGCCACCGCTGACAACACCGGGGTATTCGAATTCGACAGCGCCGAAGTTGCGACGGAACAGTTTCCCATCCGACTGCAAATGACCTACAACTGGGACCATGTCTCGCGCGTCATTCCGTGGGACTTCGACATTTCTTATTTGTCGGACAAGACCCCGCTGAATCTTTCCATGTCGCTGACCGCGATCACCAATCACACCCGCGTCAGCATCCTCGCGCCGCATCTCAATCTCCTGCTGCTGACCAACTCGGCCCTGAAATTTCATCGTCCCGTGATGCATTGAAGCCCGGACACAGCCTCCCGCCCGGCTCGCGCCGGCAAAATCCGCTGTTCCAAGATTATTGGTCGAAATTCAGACGAATCTTTGCCACACTGCCCCAGCCTGACGCGGATAACAGCAAACGACCGCCGAGGGGATGAAAACAAAATTTAAGTAAGAGACTCCTCAGTCGTCTCCGACAAAGGTATGGAATGAAACCGAAGACCTTCATGCTCATCGCCGGCGAGGCGAGCGGCGACCAGCTCGCGGCGGAACTCGTGGCCGCGCTGCGCGAGAAGCTGGCTGCCACTCCGCAATCCGCAATCCGCGATCTGCAATTCTTCGGCGCTGGGGGTGCCAAAATGTCCGCCGCCGGCGTGGAGCTGGCCTTCGACCTGACGCAGCACTCGGTCATCGGCATCACGGATGTGCTGAAAAACATTTTCAAATTCCGGCGGCTGTTCCACCAACTGCTTGCGCTGGCCATCGAACGCAAACCGGACGTGGTCATCGGCGTGGATTACGGCGGGTTCAACCTGCGCTTCGGCCAGGCGGTCAAGAAATACGTCCGCGAAAATCCGTTTTCCAAATGGGATCCGAAAATCGTGCAGTTCGTCTCGCCGCAGGTCTGGGCGTCGCGGCCGGGCCGTGCGGACAAGCTGGCGGCGGATTACGATCTGCTCCTGAGCATCTTCCCGTTCGAGAAAGAGTGGTATGCCAAGCGCGTGCCAAAATTGCGCGTGGAGTTTGTCGGGCACCCAATGATTGGGCGATTTACGAATGACGATTTACGATTTACGAGCGGTTCGACGGAAGGCGCGTCAATCGTAAATCGTAAATCGCAAATCCTCCTGCTGCCCGGCAGTCGCAAGAGTGAGTTGCAGCGGCATCTGCCGGTGATGCTCGAGGCGTTGAAGTTGATTCAGGAAAAACTGCCGGCGGCGAAGGCGAAAATGGTGTTGCCGAATATGCAATTGAAGCGAGAAATGGTTGGCATAATGAACCAGATTTCCAAAGGCCTTGCCAACAGCGGAAGGAAAATTGGTTTGAACTCAAATCCCACCGCGCCGGAAAACTCTCCCAACAATATCGAATTTCAAATCGGCGAGCTGCCGTGGGCCTTGGCCGAGGCCGATGTCGCGCTCGCCTCCACGGGCACGGTGACGATGGAATGCGCGTTCTTCGGCGTGCCGACGGTGACGCTCTACAAAACCTCGTGGCTCACCTACCAGATCGCCCGGCGCATCGTCACGGTGAAATCGCTGACGATGCCGAACCTGCTGGCGGGCGAAACGGTTTATCCCGAATTCATCCAGCACGACGCCACGCCGGAACATCTCGCGACGGCGGCGCTGGAATTATTGCAGGACCCGATCCGGCGCGAAATCATCCGCGTGCAGCTGGCCAAAATCATTTTGTCACTGGGCGAGCCCGGCGCGGCGGCACGCGCGGCGGCGGCGATCTTGAGCTTGTTCCCATGAAAGACCTGACGAATCCGTTTTGGATCAAGCTCAAGGGCGTGCTGTTTCTGCTGCTCGGCGGCGGCGCGGCCGTTTTGGTTTTTCTCGACAATCCGAAATGGCAGACGGCCGTGCTGCTGGCGGTAGCGGTATGGAGTTTCTGCCGGTTTTACTATTTCGCCTTTTACGTCATCGAGAAATACGTTGATCCGGGCTACAAATTCTCCGGGCTGATTTCCTTGGTGCGCTATCTGTTTCAACGGCGGCGGTGATTTTGACTTTCTCCGGCCCGACGGTTAACCTCCCGCATGGAAACACTGTATGCCCCGTGGCGCATCGAATACATCCTGGCGAAAAAACCGGAGCTGAAGGAAGGCCTGTTCACGCGCATCGCGCAATCGTCCGATGACGTGACCAACCTCGTCATCGCCCGCGAGCGGACGTGTTTTGCGCTGCTCAATGCGTATCCCTACAACGGCGGCCACATCATGGTGCTGCCTTACAAGCAGGTGCCGGATTTCAACGGCCTCACCGACGAGGAACTCACCGATTTGTGGAAGCTCGTGCGCCACTGCGCCAACGCGCTGACGTCGCTGATGCGGGCGGATGGTTTCAATATCGGCATCAACATCGGCAAGGTGGCGGGCGCGGGCGTGGCGGAACATCTGCACATCCACATCGTGCCGCGCTGGCACGGCGACACGAATTTCATGCCGGTGCTCGCGAACACCAGCGTCGTGCCGGAAGCCTTGCAGGATATCGCGGCGAAATTGCGGGCGGAACTGGCGAAATGACATCTTGCCGGACGGTGGAAATCCCCGCCTTTTGCCGGGCGCAGTTTTAGCTCTGCTTTCGTCGCCGGTTCGGCTATTCTTGCGATGCTGGTTATTTAATTTACATGACACCCAAACTTTTTTCCGAACTCGGCCTGTCCGCCGAAATTCTCAAGGCCATTGACAAGCTCGGCTTCGAACAGGCCGCGCCCATCCAGGCGGCGGCCATTCCGCTGCTGATGGAAGGCAAGGACATCGTCGGCCAGTCGCAGACCGGCTCCGGCAAAACCTGCGCCTTCGGCATTCCCGCCGTGGAAAAAGTGGATGCCGCCAAGCGCGCCGTGCAAATCCTGATTCTCGCCCCCACGCGCGAACTCGCGATGCAGGTCTCGGAAGAAATCCACAAGCTCGCCTTTTTCAAGCGTGGCATCATCGCGCTGCCGATTTACGGCGGGCAATCCTACGACCGCCAGCTTTTCGGCCTGCGCCAGGGCGCACAGATCGTCATCGGCACGCCGGGCCGCGTGATGGATCATATGCGGCGCGGGACGCTGCGGCTGGACGCGATCAAGATGGTCATTCTCGACGAAGCCGACGTGATGCTGAACATGGGTTTCCGCGACGACATCGAAACGATTTTAAAAGACGCGCCGAAGGAACGGCAGACGGTTTTCTTTTCCGCCACGATGCCAAAGCCGATTCGCGATCTCATCGAAAAATATTCGCGCGATCCGCAGAACGTGAAGGTCGAGCAAAAGGCGATGACCGTGCCGACCGTCGAGCAGGTTTATTTTGAAGTGGACCGCCGTTACAAGATCGAGCTGCTCACGCGGCTGATTGATATTTACGACCTGAAGCTGGGAATTATTTTCTGCAACACCAAGCGCATGGTGGACGACCTGGTGGATCATCTCGAAGCGCAGGGTTATCAGGCCGACCGCTTGCACGGCGACATGACGCAGAACATGCGCGACCGCGTGATGAACAAATTCCGCAAGTCCGGCCTGGAATTTCTCGTGGCCACGGACGTCGCCGCGCGCGGTATTGACGTGGACGATGTGCAGGTGGTCTTCAATTACGATTTGCCTTACGACCCGGAAGATTACGTCCACCGCATCGGGCGCACCGGGCGCGCGGGCAAGAGCGGCAAGGCGATTTCACTCGTGCCGAGCCGCGAGCTGTTCCAAATCCGCAATATCGAGCGCTTCACGAATGTCCGCATCGAGCGCGGCCGCATCCCAACCGAACATGAGGTCGAGGCGGCGCGCGAAAATGTTTTCCTCGACAAGCTCCGCTCACTGCTCACCAGCGGCGAATTTCCGAAACAAGACCGCCTCGTCGAGCGGCTGACCGAAGAAGGTTTTACGGCCAACGACATTGTGTCCGCGCTCATCCATCAATTGCAAAGCGGTGAAACCGCCAAGCACGCGCCAAAAACGGAAGAATACGACCGCCCGCCGCAACGCGAGGAACGCCCGTCGTTCCGCGACGAGCGGCCGGCGCGTTACGAGGATCGCGCCCCGCGCGAGCGCTTCGCCGACCGTGGTCCGCAGCGCGATGACCGCCGGCCGAGTTTTGACCAGCGCCGCGATGAACGTCCGCGCCGGTTTGAAGATCGTCCGCCGCGCGCCGAATCCAAATTCACCGCGCCGCTGAAATCCAAGACTGCACCGTGGAAAGCAGCCGCTTCGCAACCGGCGAAAAACATTGTCCCGCCGGCGGCAAAAGTTGTTGAAGGTGGGGCGGGCAGTCCCCTGCCCGCTGATGTCCCTCGCCCGACGGAACGGGAGAGGGTGGCCGAAGGCCGGGTGAGGGTTGAAGGGGAAAACCAACCGGGCGGCGCGCACGGAGTGACGCGCCCTACCGGCGAAACGCCAACCGAAGCCGTAAAAACTTATTCCGACGCGGAAATCCTGGCTTCGGTCAAAGCGCCGGAACCAAAGCCGGAATCAAAATTATTTCTCAAGCCCAAATCCGCGCCGGCTGCCGCGCCCAAGCCCAAGGTCAGCCGGGCGACGCCGCCCGACCAGACGCGCCTCTGGATCAGCGTGGGCAAAGAGCAAGGGGTGGCCCCGATTGATTTCGTGAATTCCGTCGCCGGCGAAACCGGATTGCCGGGCAAAGTGGTCGGCACGGTGGATGTGCGTGAGCGGCATTCTTTCGTGGACGTGGCGAGCGAACACGCCAACGGCATCATCGCCAAGCTGAACCGCGCGGAAATCAAAGGCCACAAAGTAAAAGTGAAAGTGGCGTGACCCAAAAATCGCACCATCTTATTCCCTCGCCCCGCAGAGCGGGGAGAGGGCTAGGGTGAGGGGCTTTTAATTTTGCCAAATCTTTCTATTCCATGAGCACCACCTCACCCCTTCCCTCTCCCCCGTTTCACGGCGGAGAGGGAGAAAACGATCCAGCCCCACTCCACCCGGTCGAACGCCTGTTTCCGTTCGTGCTGAAAACCCGCGCGCTGCTGGTGGGCCGCGACACCTTGCGCGCCAACCGGAGCAAATTGCATTTTGTCCTCATCACCACCGACATCGCCGAAGCCAGCCGCGAAGAGGTGCTGAAAGATTTCACGCACTATCCGGTCGTGCAATTTTTCACGGCGGCGGACTTTGAGAAATTCTTTGCCGTCAAAGGGGCCAAGGCTGTCGGGTTCACCAAGTCCGGCCTCGCGCAATCCATTTACGCCGAACTTAAGGCGCATCGCATCAACCAGCCGTTGCATCCATCCAAACCAATCGGAACGCCGCCAACCGCGCTCGGGTAGTCATGATAGCGGCGACGCCTCGTCGCCAACTCCGGTCGCCCAAACAAATGGCAATGCCCACTTTATCACGCGACGAGGGCGTCGCGCCCACCTTCTGCGACGAGGCGTCGCAGCTACACGCAGCCACGCCTTGCGCCAACGGCAACGTTCCGGCTCAGGAAGCAGGAAGTTAGTTGTAAGGCAGCCAATGGGCGTTCAGCGCCTGAAGCTGTTCGCGCGGCCCCCCAACTGCCGCATCTTTATATGCAACGCCCCGCTGAAAACCTGCGGGGATGCCTTCGCTGACCGGCGCCGGAGTCCGGGATTTTTGTAACAGCCGAAATAAAGCCGGTTCAAAAAGCATATGTTAGTCCGGCGACGGTTGCGGAAAGTCGCCTGCGTTTAGCGGTCGGCGGTTTCGCCCTCAAATTCATAGTCCCAGCCGCGACGGATGGCCGCGCGGTCTTGCATCCAAGTCTGTCGCCGGTGGGGCGCAATCTGATCCCACTCGTTTTTGAGCACGGACTCCAATTGATCGTCCCATTCGGCGTAGTCGTGACCGTATTTTGAACGCGCGCCGAAACCATAGCGATAGGCGGGTTCAACCTCGTCAAAGGCCGGCGTGCCCCGAGGCGGAATGGTTTCCTTGCCGGCGGCTTGCCGGGTGGTGTTGCCGATTTTTTGGTTGGTGTCCGGCTGGTCACCGCCCAGATCGTGCTTGGTTTGATCCCAATCGCGTTTGAACGCGGCCTTGGCGCGTTCCCACGCCGAATCGTTGTCTTGATTCCACCAGGTTGGATTTTTGTATTGGTTCATAATATTGTTATTTTTTTATTGGTTGATGGTTGAGCGAGATCCTCTCCAGCTTTTTAAATGCCACCGCAATTTCCTTTTAAAATCGAACCATTGCGAAGTTTCGCTTCGCGCTTTGCAAGGCGGCATAGGCTTCCTGCAAGGTTCGAAATAAAAAAGCGGAAGCCACCTGCCACGGTTCAAGCGCGCTTGGAGCCGACAGGGTTTGCCGGCGGCAGTTTCCAATAATTGCCCAAAAATGTAATGGCCCGAACGTGACCCCTGCGACTAGGCGGCATTTTTGCCGTCATCATTCACCGACGGCTGAACAATGGCGTTGAAGTCGTCCACCCGGCATTTACGGATAGATCATTCGCAGAAAGACCGCGCCGTTGGTTTGGGCGATGGGAACCACCACCTGGTTGGTGGCCACGGAACCGATGATCGCCACCCAGTTGCTGCCGATGCCTCTGGCGACCGTGTTGGTCTGGATTTCGAGCCGCCAGCCGGTGTGATCCGCCGGCCAGCTCAAGGTCAGATTGGTGCCGCCTGAATTAAGCGTGGTCAGGTTGGTCGCCATGGTGTTGGGAACCACAATGACACTGAAGCTGTTGGTCGCGGCCAGATGCGGATTGACCAGATCATACGGGTTGCTGTTCGTCACAACCGTCGTGATGGTGTTGGTGGTGAGCGACTGGTTCGGGACGGGCGTCCAGGTGATAACGCCGCTGTTGTTGATGGCGGCCCCCGCCGGCGCGAAGAGCAATTGATAATTCCCGGTAAGTGAATGCAGGTTTGGCTCGGTCGCGCTATTGGTAATGGAAAACAGCTTCAATAGGGTGTTGGTCTGGGTGGCAATCACCGGCAACGTAGCCGGCACGTTCACTTCCTTTACAATCACCGTGAACTGATTGGTGCTGGTCAATTGCGGATTGACCAGATCATAGGGATTGCTGTTGGTGACAATGGCCGTGATGAGGTTGGTGCCCGGGCTTTGAGTCTGGGCCGGAGTCCAAGTGATGATGCCGCTGGCGCTGATGACCATGTTGGTGGGCGGATTGAGGAGCGCATAGCCGGCAATAGTCGAATGAATATTGAAATTGGTCGCGCTGCTGGTGACGGTCAAAGGCGTCAACTCATTGACGACCTGGGTTGCAATCGTCGGCAACGCAGCGGGCACGTTCACTTCCTTCACGATCACCGTGAACTGATTGGTGCTGGTCAGGCGCGGATTGACCAGGTCATAGGGATTGCTGTTGGTGACAATGGTCGTGATGAGGTTGGTGCTTGGGCTTTGAGTCTGGGCTGGCGTCCAAGTGATGATGCCGCCGGCGCTGATGACCATATTAGCAGGCGGGTTGACCAGCGTGTAGCCGGCGATGGTCGAATGAATATTGAAATTGGTCGCGCCATTGGCGACGGTCAACAGCGTCAACTCATTGACATTCTGGGTGGCAATCGTCGGCAACGAAGCCGGCACGTTCACTTCCTTCACAATCACGGTATAAGTGTTGGTGGCGCTTAACGGCGGCGTGCCATTGTCGGTAACCGCGACCGCGACCGTGTTGGTGGCCGGACTATTGGTCTGCTGTGGTGTCCAAGTGAAAACCCCCGTGAACGGATTGACCAACATTCCACTGAGGCCGGCGGCAAGGCTGTAAGTCAGGGTTTGCGGCGGAACATCGGCATCCGTGGCGTTGTTGGTGACGGTCAGACTTGTCAGTTCATTCACCGTAAATGTGTTGGTGGCGAGCGCGGTTAGAATGGGCCGGGCGTTCAAGACATTCAGCACAAAATAGGTGGGCTGGTAATTGGTGCTCCACGCGTCGGCGAAGGGCAGCACGGCATTGGTGAAAACTCCCGTGAACGAGCCGTAGAAAAGATTGGTGAACGAGTTGCCGCCGATCGGGATATAACCGTTGTTCAGAGTGGCGCTGACCGTGCCGGTGAGCGGCGCGGCTCCCGCAAGGGTGATGGTGCCGTAATTGGTCAAATTATTGATGCCGAAATTCATTGTGCCACCAGTCAGATCATAATTGCCAATCAGGGATATGTTGTTGGTTTGCGCGTCCAGCACTCCAATGTTATTGGTGAAGTTCCAATAAATGTAAGTAATGCCGCTGCCTCCACTCTTCCGGAAAATCCCGGTGTTGAAGAAGGCGGGCGTGCCGGCGGCGAGCGTCAACGATCCGTCAAACTGCGCGTTCCACAGTCCGGCGTTGTAAATCAGTCCATTGTAGTTGGGCGGGCCATAG
>Ga0181516_10001128_pt1 | contig 21178 bp, 17 predicted proteins | sample PEATcosm2014_Bin_25_FD_121104 | JGI IMG/M metagenome (GOLD analysis project Ga0181516, IMG submission 121104) | Peatland microbial communities from MTU Mesocosm Facility, Houghton, MI, USA - PEATcosm2014_Bin01_10_metaG | ecosystem: Environmental > Terrestrial > Soil > Wetlands > Peat | place... | reverse complement strand
GGTTGGCGATCTCGGTGATCACCGTCAGGATGCTGCCGATCTGCCGTGAATTGGTGCTGATCGCCTGCATGCCGCGCACCACTTCGCCCACCGCGTTCCCGCCCTCGGCGGCGGCGGCCTGGGCCTGCTCGAACACGGTGAGGGCGTTGCTTACGTTGGTGTAGATGATCTGGGAGGACTGGGCGATGGTGCCCACCTTGCCGGTGGCCTGGCTGACGCTGGCCTTCTGGTTCTCGGCGGTCTGGGCGATGGCGTCCGCGGTGGCGGCCATTTCGGTCATCCCTGCGCTCATCTGCAGGGAGCCGGAGGCGATGGACCCGGAGATGGCCACCACCTGGTTGACGATCTCCTGGATGTTCCCCACGAACCGGTTGAAGTGGGTGGACAGCAGGGCCACCTCGTCCTCGCCGTGCACCTCCAGGCGCGCGGTCAGGTCCCCCTCGCCTTCGGAAATGTCCCGCATGCCCGCCTGGATCCCCTCCAGGGGCTTGACGATGGAATGGCTCAGCACCATGGCGGCGCCGAAGCCCACGCCCAGCATGACCAGGCCCAGGGCGAGCATGGCCAGGAAGCTGCGCCGCAGTTCCTGGTCGATCTTGCTGGTGTTCAAGACCAGCATCAGGAAGTGCTGCTTGCCCGGGGCCGTGCCCTGGACGGTGAGGGGGGTGCACACTACCATGTAGCCGGCCTTGGCGTAGCTGGTCTGGCCGGCGGCCAGGGGCGCGGCGATGGAGAAGGCCTCCAGCCTGGCGTCGTCGTTGAATTTCTGGGCGAACGGCACCACCTGCTTGCCATTCTCCACGGTGGCCACCCCGGCGAGGCTGATGTCCTTGTCCCCCCGGACGTAGGCCAGGGCGTTCTCGGTGGCGTTGGTGGCGTTCTGCTCGTCGCTGGCCACCGTGGACGCCACCGCCTCGCTGAGCACGCTGGACAGGCTGGCGGCCTTGGCGGCCATGGCGCTGGTCTCGGCGCTCCGCACCATGAACCCGGTGGCCAGGACCGCGGCCACGGCCAGGAAGGCGGTCACCGCCACGAACGAATAAGTCAGTTTCCTTCTGATGGTTAACCGTTTCCAAAGTTCCATCGAAGGTCCCCTTGAATGGCCGTGGCCGGGCGGTGGTCCGCTGTTTGCGCCGTTGCCTCCATTCAAGATATCAAAGATTAGGCTAAGCAGGTGAGCCTGGGCCTGAGATTCTGGGTCCTTTATGGTTCCCTGGCTCGTACGGCTGCGCGCTGCCAGGGCGCCGGGCTTCACCCCGGCCGGGAGGTCAGGGGTGGATTGCGTGGGTTCGGTGATATAGTCAAAAACCGCAGGTTTGGGTTCTTTCAACAAATGGTCCGTACGGCATCGACGCGGGAAGGCTCCGCGCGTGGACGTTGCCGCGGTTTTTCCATTCCGGCGCACAACTCCTTTCTGGCCGCTTTGTGCCAGGTCACCCCCTTTTCCGGAGATGCATCATGGTGGCTTTTTGGACGACCCTGAACATCAGGAAAAAGCTGAGCTACTCCATCATGGGGCTCGCTGCCCTGATCGCCCTGGCGGTGGGGATCACCTCCGGGGCCAAGCTCAAGGGGGTCCAGACCGAAGCCCTGTGGACCAAGGGCCGGAGCCTGGTCGCGGTCATGGCGAAGGGGGTCAGCGCCTCCTTCGCGTCCGATGACATGGGCCTGACCAACGGCTACACCCTGGAGTCCCTGAATTCCTTCGGCGCCGACCCGGACGTGAGCCTCGCGGCGGTGGTGACCGTCGATCCGGAGGCCCATACCGCCACCGCCAAGTTCCAGAAAAGCTTCGGCAAGGATTCCAGCCTGGAGGCCGTGGCCCTGGCGGGCCCCCTGACCAAGGGTGCCACCGAGTACAAGGCCTCCGGCTACATGGTGGTCGCCGCGCTGCTCTCGGTGGACGCCCAGACCACGGTCGGCAAGAAGAACTACCAGATGGTGGTCCTGAACGACGCCTCCATCCTCCGGCAGGGCCTGCACAATTTCCTCATCACCCTGCTCCAGGGGATCGTCGTGCTGGCGCTGGGCTTCGTGGCGTCCCGCTACCTGGGCAACGCCATCGTCACGCCGCTGGAGAACATCCAGAAGCACATGCGCGACATCTCCGAGGGGGAGGGCGACCTCACCGCCCGCCTGGAAGTGGTGGGCACCGACGAGGTCGCCCAGGTTTCCCTGCACTTCAACCGGTTCGTGGAAAACATCCAGAGCATCGTCCAGCAGACGGTGGGCATCTCCTCCAACATCGCCTCCGGGTCGCTGGAGATGACCGCGGGGATGTCGGAAATGGCCGCCACCGCCGACGCCATCGCCCAGACGGCGGAACACCAGAAGTCCAGCGTCAATCAGGCCAATGAGGGCGTGAGCACCATGGCCGGTTCGTCCAAGGTTATTTTCACCAATGTTTCCGACGCCCTGCAGGTGTTCGAGACCGCCAAGGAGGCCGCGGCCAAGGGCGCCTCGGCCGTGGACGCCGCGGTCACCGGCATGAAGGTGATCAACGAGAATTCCAAGCAGATCGGCAACATCCTCAACGTCATCACCGAGATCGCCAACCAGACCAACCTGCTGTCGCTGAACGCGGCCATCGAGGCGGCCAAGGCCGGGGAGCACGGCAAGGGTTTCGCGGTGGTGGCCGAGGAAGTGCGCAAGCTGGCCGAACGCAGCGCCCAGGCGGTCAAGGAGATCACGACCTTGATCCAGACCACCGGCAAGAGCATCGCCGACGGCACCTCCATGGTCAACACGGCGGGCGGCGCCCTCAAGAGCATCTCCGAGGCGATCCGGGCCAGCGCCGAGCGCATGAACGCCATCGGCAGCCAGAGCCAGACCCAGAGCCAGGACAGCGGCAAGGTGGTGCACGCGATGACCAGCCTGGCCAGCATCGCCGAAGGCAACGCCGCCTCCACCGAAGAGATGGCCGCCACCCTGCGGGAGACCACCCGCACCGTCAACGAACTGAGCACCCTGGCCGAATCCCTCAACAGCCTGGTGTCCCGGTTCAAGATCTGACCGGCGTTTCGCCGAAGCGCGCCAGGATGGCGTCCAGGGCGCGCTTCAGATCGGCGAAGGTCGAGCCTTCCCGGATCAGGCCCAGGGCCATCTCGTTCAGGCCGCCCGGGGTGGCGGCCTCCTCGGCGAGGTCGCTGAAGCCGGCCGGCGCACCTGGGGGAACCGGGCTTCCAGGCGCCTGCCCTTCGGCTCGTTCCGGGGTGAAACCAGGATGGGCCAGGAAGCGGAAGGCGCTCCGGCGGTGCAGAACCCTTCCACCACCGCGGAGGCGATGCTCCCGGTGCCGATGAACCCCAGCCGGACCGTGCCGTCCTGTGCCGCCATGCCTGCCCCCTCCATGGTTGGAAAAGCCTAACCGTAATGCTTTTTGCTTGAGCTTTCCAGGTCTACAATGAACCCCCAACCAGCATTCCATTTGGAGGCTCCATGCGTAAGTTGACCCAAATCGCTGCGGCAATCGTGCCCGCAGCGATGTTCTTTGCCTGCAGTCATGCCATGGCTGATGCCAAGTTCCACGTGGGCATCTGCACCGGCACCGTTTCCCAGTCCGAGGACGACCTCCGGGGTGCCGAGGCCCTCATCAAGGAATACGGGTCGGTGAAGAACGGCGGGATGATCCAGCACATGACCTATCCCGACGACTTCATGTCCCAGCAGGAGACCTTCATCTCGAACGTGGTCTCCATGTCTGACGACCCCAAGATGAAGGCGATCATCGTCAACCAGGCCATTCCCGGCACCGCCGAGGCGTTCAAGCGCATCCACGCCAAGCGCCCCGACATCTATTGCCTCGCCGGCGAGTGCCAGGAGGATCCCCTGGTCATTTCGGGCGCCGCGGATTTCGCCGCCCAGAACGACTTCGTCTCCCGCGGCTACACCATCATCTGGGCCGCCAAGCAGATGGGCGCCAAGACCTTCGTCCACATCTCCTTCCCCCGGCACATGTCCTATGAGGGACTGGGACGGCGGCGGGCGATCATGGAACAGGCCTGCAAGGACATGGGCATCAAGTGGGCGTTCGAAACCGCTCCCGACCCCACCTCCGATGTGGGTGTGGCCGGCGCCCAGCAGTTCATCCTGGAGAAGGTCCCCGCGTGGCTCAAGAAGTACGGCCCCAACGGCGAGAAGGTGGCCTTCTTCTGCACCAACGACGCGCACACCGAGCCCCTGCTCAAACAGCTGCTGGCCTCCAAGAACGGCCTGTTCGTGGAAGCCGACCTGCCGAGCCCGCTCATGGGCTATCCCGGCGCCCTGGGCCTGGACCTCAAGAAGGAAGCCGGCAACTTCCCGGCCATCCTGAAGAAGGTTGAAGCGGGCGTGGAAGCCAAGGGCGGCGCCGGCCGCTTCGGCACCTGGGCCTTCAGCTACGGCTACACCGTCAGCGCCGGCCTCGGCGAATACGCCATCCGCGTCATCGAAGGCAAGGCCAAGAAGAACAGCCTGCCCGACCTGTTCGCCGCCTACGGCAAGTGGACCCCCGGCGCCAAGTGGAACGGCGCCCTCTACACCGACACCAACACCGGCGTCCGGGTCAAGAACCTGGCGCTGGTCTACATGGACACCTACATCTTCGGCGGGCTGAACGGCAAGCCGTTCCTCACCACCACCGCGGTGAAGGTGCCCGAGAAGTACTACGCCATCAAGAAGCAGTAGTCCGGCCCCGGCCAGACGTCACGGAGGGACCCCCGGGTCCCTCCGTTCTTGTCTACAGCTGGAAGCCGTCCACCACCAGGCGGAGGCCCTCGGCCACCTGGGCCAGGTCCTCGGAGGTGCGGGCGATCTCCTGCACGGTCGCGGCCAGCTCCTGGGTCGCGGCGGCGTTCTGGGCCAGGCGCAGGGTGGTCTGGTCCATGCGCCGGGCCACCTCGCCGCTGGTGCCGGCCTGGTCCTGGCTGAGCTGGCCGATCTCGCCGATGCTGGCGGCGATGCTGGTGATGCGGGTCCGGATCGTCTCCAGGTTGGCGAGGGTGACGCTCACCCCCTGCACGCCCCCGGCGACGGCTTCCTGGGTCCTCAGGGTCAGCTGGTGGATGTCCTGGGCGGAGGTGCGGGAGCGTTCGGCCAGCTTGCGCACCTCGTCCGCCACCACGGCGAAGCCCTTGCCCAGGGTGCCGGCCTTGGCGGCCTCGATGGCGGCGTTGAGGGAGAGCAGGTTGGTCTGCCGGGCGATGTCCTGGATCACCTGGATGGAACGGACGATCTGGGCGGTGGCTTCCCGGATCTCGCCCATGCCCTGCTCGGCGCTGCGTCCGGCCTCGGCCCCGCGGGCGGTGTCCTGCACCGCATCAAAGCTCTCGGTTCCGGTCTGGCGGGTGCGCAGCGCCATGGTGCCGACGTTCTCGCCCAGCTGCTGCATGGCCGCCGACACCTGCAGGCCGGCCTCCTTGAGTTCCTCGCTGACCCGGGAGATCTCCTCCACCGCCCGGGCCATCTGCACCGCCGAGGCCGCCAGCTGGGTGCTGCCGGAGGCGACCCGGTCGGCGTAGCCCCGGACCTCCAGGATGGTGGTGCGCATGCCGCCGTTGTAGGCATTGAAGGCCTCGGCCGCCTCGGCCACCTCGTCGCGGGAGGACACCTGGATGCGCCGGGACAGGTCGCTGGTGCGCAGGCCCTGGATCAGCTCCTCCACCGGCCGGACGATGCCACTGGCCAGCTTGGCGGCGATGGCCAGCACCAGGGCCACCACCACCAGGGCCGCCAGGGTCAGCTCGGCGCCGAGGATCCGCACTTCCCGGTCCACGTCGTCCACGTAGACGCCCGCGCCCACCACCCAGCCCCAGGGCTCGAACTTCTGCACGAACGTCACCTTGGGAAAGAGCCCGGAGGCGCCCTTGCGGGTGAAGGCATAGTGCAGGAACCCGCCCCCGGGGGCCTGGGCGGTGCGGTCCAGGTCCCGGAACAGCTTGGCCAGGCCGGGTTCCAGGGTGTCGGTGGCCTTGCCCACCAGGTCGGCCCGGGGATGGACGATGATCGAGGGGCCGGCACCCTGGACGTAGACATAGTTGTCATGGTCGAAGGCGATCCCGCCCAGCAGTTCCTTGGCCCGCTGCTGCGCCTCCTCCAGGGTCCGGTGCCCGGCCCGCACTTCCGCGTCCTGGTTGCCGAGGATGCTGGTGGCGGTTTCGACGATGTTGCGGACCCCGCTCTCCCGGGCGCCCAGGATGGCCGCGTGCACCCGCGGCAGGACGAAGAGGGCCAGCAGGAGCAGGAACAGCGCCACCGGGACCAGGGCGGTGAGGATGATCTTGGCGGAAAGGCGCCGGAACCCGGCGCGAACGGAGGGTGGGAGCATGGGGCCCTCTCTGGTGGCGTTGATACATGCAACTTTATGATATTTCAAGATGATCACCCAGACATATTCCATTTTTTTTACAACCTGCCGGAGAGGCCGTCGTGGCGCGGTTTCCCCAAGTCATGCCATGCTTGGGGCCACGGGGGCGCCTATGCCATGGCTGAAGGTCACCATTGCTGCTGAACCGCCACATCCCGGTGCCGGCCATCTGATGGCGATCTAGTTGAGCGGCGGTTTCCGCTTGCGCCGGGGTTTCTGCCGGGAACCGGCCTTGCCCGGCGCCGGCTGGCCGGATGCGGCGGAAAGCGGAGCTGCCGTGGCGTTGGCCTGGGACGGAAGGTTTTCCGCCACCGGGACCGCTTCGTCCCCCTGCATCGGGTAGGTCTTTCCCGGGACCACCATCCGCCCTTCGGCGTAACCGTCCGTGGCCCGGACGATGACCAGCTGCCCGGTGGGCTGCAGATCCCCGGGGCGGCGCAGCTGGACCTGGGCGCCCTCCCTCAGGGAGCCGCAGCCCTCGCCCTTGAGCACATAGACCTTGCCCTGCTCACCCTCGAAGGGAGGGAGACCTTCGCGGTCGACCCGCGCCATGAAGATGGACGGGCCCGCCAGGAGGGGAGCCGCGACAAGCAGGGCCGGCCATTTGCAAACCATACCCATCTATCGGCCGGGGCCGTGCGGAGCTTGATTCAGGAGCAGCCGCATGGGCACCATGGCGGAGGCCCGGAACCCGGATGCCGCGTACCAGGCCCGGGCCCGGGCGTTGTCCCGGTCGGTCAGCAGGGTGATCCGGTCCAGGCTCCGGTCCCGGCAGAGGGCGACCGCCGCGGCCAGCAGGGCCCGGCCCAGGCCCTGGCCGCGCCGTTCCGGCGCCACGACCAGGTCCTCCAGCCAGGCCACGGGGCCGCCCAGGGCGGTGCTCACGCTCCAGAGCAGGCTCACCATGCCCAGCACCGCCTCGCCCTCCCGCGCCACCAGCAGCTGGCCCTGGTCCGGGGCGGCGAGGATGAGCCGGAGCCCCCGGAGCTGGGCCTCCGGGTCCGGGTGGAAGTCCGCCTCCTGGGCGAACAGCCGGCCCAGGAGGTCGGCCATGGGGGGCAGGTCCTGCGCGCGCGCGGGTTCGATGGCGATGGCCATGGCTGCTCCTGGGCTCCGGGTTCGCAACCCATGGTGACAGTTGACCAGCATGGGTGGCTGAAGGCTGACGAATTATTTTGCGGAATCAACAATTGGCATTGACGGGCCACACCTGTCGTTTAAATTGAACATGCAGGGTTCCAGTAATCAGTCAGTACTGAAGACCTCGCACCAGTGATCGCAGACCAGGCCCTTCCTTCCGGCTGTCCTTGCCGGGATCGGGTGCAGTTGCAGTTGACCCTTGGCGGAGGTTTTCATGCATACCCCCATCCTGAGACAGGTCTACTTGGTCGCGGGCGCGCTGACCCTGGCGGGAGCCGCGGCGGCCGCCGAAGTGACTGCGACGCCGGCCCACGCGGTCATGGCCTTCAGCTACCAGGACATGGTGGCGCACAAGGCCAGGCGCGTGGCCCTGCCCCGGAGGGAGTCCGCAACGGCCCCCAAGGCCGCCATGGACATGCTGTCCGCCCCGGCGGCCAGCACCAGCACCTTGAGCCTGCTCCCGCACCTGGCCTACACGCCCAGCCAGTGGAACCAGGGCGGATGCGGCGACTGCTGGGTCTGGGGCTCCACCGCGGTGAGCGCCATCGACTACGGGGTGCACACGGGGACGCCAGCCTGCTTCTCGGTGCAGTACCTGAATTCCACCTACAACGGCGGGAGCGGCAACGGATGGGCCTGCTGCGGCGGGGATCCCGCCCTGTTCGCCAATTTCTACCAGTCCAACCGGGACTTCATCCCGTGGAGCAACGCCGCCGCCGGCTACACCGACCTGAACAGCTATTGCGGCGGCACTTCCGCCACCCGGGCCGCGGCCATTGCCCGCACCCCCAACATCCCCTTCTCCGCCATCAGCGACCAGGTGATCGTCACCACCGGGGTCACCCAGGCCCAGGCCATCGCCAACATCAAGGCGGTGCTGAACGGGGGCGAGGCGGTGGCCTTCTGCTACTTCCTGCCCGGCGCCGGCTGGAACGATTTCGAGCAGTTCTGGAGCTCCGCTGCGGAGAGCACGGTCTGGCCCGACGTGGACAAGTTCAGCGGCAGTTCCTTCGACGGCGGCGCCGGCGGCCACGTCACCTGCCTGGTGGGCTACGACGACGCGGACGGGAGCTGGATCCTCCTGAACAGCTGGGGCCCGACCAGCGGCCGGCCTGACGTCACCTTCAAGATCCCCCAGGCCATGGGCTACAACGACTACATGCTCTACGGCGGCAGCGAGATGGACCAGTACGAGTTCGACGCCTTCACCATCACCTGGCCCGGGTCGGTGAACACCGTCACCGCCGCCATCACCGCCCCGGCCCCGGGCACGACGCTGGCCTCCGGCGCCGCCGCCACCTTCACCGGCACCGGCACGGACAGTACCAGCCAGGCCTCGCTCACCTACGCCTGGGCGTTCGGCGACGGCGGCACCGCCACCGGCCCCTCGGCTACCCACACCTACAGCAACACCGGCACCACCACCCTCACCGAGGCGGTGACCCTCACCGCCAACGACGGCACCGGCGCCAAGGGCACCGGCAGTCTCACCGTCTTCGTGGCCCCGGTGCCCAGGAACACCTTGACCGCGGCCATCACCAGCCCTGCGGCCAGCGTCACGGTGGCCAGCGGCGCCGCGGTGAATTTCGCCGGCAGCGCCACCGACAGCTCCAAGGCCGCCACCCTGGCCTACGCCTGGGCCTTCGGCGACGGCACCACCGCCGCCACGGCGGCCGCCAGCCACGCCTACACCAACAACGGCACCACCAGCCTCACCGAGACCGCGACCTTCACCGTCAAGGACAGCACCGGCATCTCCGCCCAGGCCAGCCGCACCGTCATCGTCACCCCGGCGCCCCGGAACAGCCTGACCGTCGCCATCACCAATCCGCCGCTGGTGGCGGGGGTCGGCAACGGCACCGTGGTGCCCTTCGCCTGCGCGGCCACGGACAGCTCCAGGACCGCCACCCTCACCTACACGTGGAACTTCGGCGACGGCACCACCGGGACCGGGCCCAGTCCCAGCCACAAGTTCACCTGCTCCGGCGGGTCCCCGGCGCTGGACAACGTGGTGCTGCACGTCACCGACAACTCCGGCGCCACCGCCTCCGCCTCCACGCTGGTCTACGTGATGCCCCAGGCGGGGAATGTGGTGAACGTCGCCGTGACTTCGCCCTCGGGCCCCATCACCATCCCCAGCGGCACGACCCAGAGCTTCACCTGCAAGGGCGCGGACTCCTCCAGTTCGGCCAAGCTGACCTACTACTGGAACTTCGGCGACAACATCTGCGCCACCGGAGCCGCGGTCAGCCACACCTACAGCAACACCACCGGCGCTCCCGTCACCCTGATGCTCGCGGTCCTGGCCATGGACAGCACCGGTTCCTACGGCGAGAACGTGCTGCCGGTCACCATCTCCCCGGCCGCGGCCAGGCGCTGATCATCCGGGACGTGACCGATTACCGTCCCGGAACCACGGTCCGCGGCAGAGCAGGTATCATTGATGCATGCAGCCATGCGGTTCGGCGATCGTCATGCCATCCAGGAGCAGGCTGACCATGTTCTTTCTGCTTCGGCGCCCCATCGGGCGCTGGCTCCCTGCGGCTGTCCAGCCTGCTCTCCCAAAGGATCACCGGTATGCCTAAAGTGTTGACGAATCTCCCCCTCGGCCAGCGCGTCGGACTCGCCTTCTCCGGTGGCCTGGACACCTCGGTGGCCGTGGCGTGGATGCGGGAGAAGGGGGCGATCCCCTGCACCTATACCGCCGACCTGGGCCAGTACGACGAGACCGACATCGGCTCCATCCCCGGGCGGGCGACGGCCTACGGGGCGGAGATCGCGCGCCTGGTGGACTGCACGGAGGTCCTGGTGGAGGAGGGCCTGGGGGCCCTGGTCTGCGGCGCCTTCCACATCCGCAGCGGCGGGCGCACCTACTTCAACACCACCCCGCTGGGACGGGCGGTGGCGGGCACCATGCTGGTGCGGGCCATGAAGGAGGACGACGTGCAGATCTGGGGCGACGGGTCCACCTACAAGGGCAACGACATCGAGCGGTTCTACCGCTACGGCCTGCTGGCCAACCCGCACCTGCGGATCTACAAGCCGTGGCTGGACGAGCAGTTCGTGAGCGAGCTCGGCGGCCGGGCGGAGATGTCCCAGTGGCTGGCCGAGCGCAAGCTGCCCTACCGCGACGCCAAGGAGAAGGCCTACAGCACGGACGCGAACATCTGGGGCGCCACCCACGAGGCCAAGCAGCTGGAGCACCTGAACGTCGGCATCACCATCGTCGAGCCGATCATGGGCGTGGCCCACTGGGACGAGTCCCTGGCCATCCCCGCCGAGGACGTCACCGTGTCCTTCGAGCAGGGGCGTCCGGTGATGCTCAACGGGCGGACCTTCGCCTCGGCGGTGGACCTGGTCCGGGAGGCCAACACCATCGGCGGGCGCCACGGCCTGGGCATGTCCGACCAGATCGAGAACCGGATCATCGAGGCCAAGAGCCGCGGCGTCTACGAGGCCCCCGGCATGGCCCTGCTGCACATCGTCTACGAGCGGCTGCTCAACGCGATCCACAACGAGGACACCGTGGCCAACTACCACAACGAGGGTCGCCGGCTGGGCCGGCTGCTGTACGAGGGCCGCTGGCTGGACCCGCAGTCCCTGATGCTGCGGGAATCGCTCCAGCGCTGGGTGGGTTCGGCGGTCACCGGGGAAGTGACCCTCCGGCTGCGCCGGGGCGAGGACTATTCCATCCTGGACACCGCCGGCCCCGCCCTGTCCTACCACCCCGGACGGCTGTCCATGGAGCGGGTGGAGGACGCCGCTTTCGGCCCCACCGACCGCATCGGCCAGCTGACCATGCGCAACCTGGACATCGCCGATTCCAGGACCCGGCTGGAGCAGTACGCGGAGATCGGCCTGGTGGGGAGCGCCGTGTCCAAGCTGATCGGGGTCCTGTCCACCGGCAAGGCCAAGGCGATCACCGCCGGAGCGCTGGCCGCGCACCAGGGGCTGGAGTCCGCCCAGCGGCGCTCGGGGATGGATACCGGCACGGACTAGAGGTTCTTGGCCTTCAGCCAGGCATTGATCTGCAGGAAGGCGGGATCGCCCTGCTGCAGGAGCCTGCCCTTGCCGTCATAGATCTTGAAGTGGGGGATGGACTGCAGGCTGAACTGCCTGGCCAGGGGCGACTGCCAGTCGATTTCGGGGCTGCCGGGGCGGTCGATGTCGAGCTTGACGATGTTGATGTCGGCCCGTGCCTGCGCCAGCCGCTCCAGCCGCGGGGAGAGCGCCATGCAGGGGGGGCAGTTCCTGCTGAAGAAATCCACGATGTTGGTCTTGCCCTTGCGCAGGAACGGCTTGATGGCCAACGTCTGGCCCGCGTTGTCCTTGTTGGCCGCGGCTTCGGCCCGCAGGGCCTGGGGGATGAGCAGCGCGCCCAGCAGGACGGCCGGCATGAGGGTGCGGTGAAGGCGCATGGGAGACTCCGGAAGGGTGCCCTGGGTGGAAGGCCGTGGCCGGGAGGGCCATCCGGCGACGTTCCCCGCAAGGATGGCCCCCATGGGCGGTTTTGGCCAGGGGTTGCCGCGCGCCGGGCGGCCAACTTTTTGGAAACCTCAAGCGAAAGGGGCGCGTGACCGTGATCTTCCCTGGCAGGATATAGCGCATGGTCCCGATTCCCGTCCCGCCGCCCAGCCGTCCCACGGTACTCGTGGTGGACGATTCGCGGGCGGCCCTGGACGGGATCTGCAGCCTGCTCAAGGCCGACTGCAACGCCCTGTTCGGCATGAACGGCCTGGAAGCGCTGGCCCTGGCCATGTCGGAAGCGCCCGACCTCATCGTGCTGGACGTGGCCATGCCCGGGATGGACGGCTACGAGGTGCTCCGCAGGCTCAAGGAGGAGCCCGCCACCCAGGCCATCCCGGTGATCTTCCTCACCGCCCCCGGGCCCGGGGTGAGCGAAGCCAGGGCGCTGGAGCTGGGCGCCATCGACTTCATCACCAAGCCCTACGATCCCGCCATCCTGAAGGCCCGGATGCACAACCAGCTGGCCTACAAGCGCAGCCTGGACCAGGCCACGGCGCTCTCCATGGGCGATGCGCTCACCGGCATTCCCAACCGCCGCAGCTTCGATGCCCACCTGCACCAGGAGTGGAACCGGGGGCTGCGCTCCCGCAAGCCCATGTCCATGATCCTCATGGACATAGACCACTTCAAGCGCTTCAACGACGCCCTGGGGCATCCGGCCGGGGACGCCTGCCTGCAGCAGGTGGCGGAGGCGCTGAAGGACGCCATCCGGCGGTCCATGGACTTCGTGGCCAGGTACGGCGGGGAGGAGTTCGCCTGCATCCTTTCGGAAACCGATGCCAAGGGCGCCGCGGCCGTGGCCCAGCGCATCGCAGCCAGGCTCGCCTCGGCCCGGATCGCCCATCCGGATTCCCCGGTGTCCCCCCAGGTGACCCTGAGCATGGGGGTCTGCACCCTGGTTCCGGACCGGGACCTGGCGCCGCTGGAGCTCACCCTGGAGGCGGACCGGCGCCTGTACCTGGCCAAGCAGCTGGGCCGGAACCGCATCCATGCGGAATCCGCCCCGGAGGTGCCCATCGCCACCGCGCCGGGCATGGTGCTGGTGGAGGACGACGTCCGGCAGCGGGACCTCCTCCTGGAACGCCTGTCCGTGTTCGGCCTCCAGGTGCAGTGGGTCCCCAATGTGGCCGAAGCCATGGTCTCCCTGCTGCGCCTGCCGCCGACCCTGGTCCTGGCCGCGGGCGCCATGGCCGGCAGCGACGGCTATGCCCTCTGCCAGTGGATCCGGGATGATCCCTTCCTGCGCGGCATCCCCTTCGCCATCCTGGCGTCCGCCGCGGATGGGCCCAGTGAGCTGAGCATCCAGGCGGGCGCGGACGACCGGATCCTGAAGGACGAGGAGGAGGTGGTCTTCCGGGCCCGGATCCAGCTGCTGCTGGAGCTGGGCAGCTCCCCGGGGTCCAACCTCATCGCCGCCTCCGGCGTGAGCTTCCTGCTCCTGTCCCCGCCGGGCCCCCTGCGCTCCGGGATGTTCACCCAGCTGTCCCTGGAGGGCATCCGGACCACCTTCGCCTCGGGCCTGGCGGAAGCCTTCCAGGCCCTCCGCAGCGAGGCCCCCGACGCCATGGTGCTGGATCTCTCGCTCCTGGACGGTTCGCCCGCGGAGACCCTGGATCAGCTCCGGGCCTGCCCCGGGTGCGCCAGCCTGCCCATCCTGGTCCTGGCGGGCAAGGAGCATGCCCTGCTGGTGGATGCCCTGGGATCCAGGATCCAGGACCGCCTGGAGACGCCGCTGGATCCCGGGGAGTGCCGCCACCGGGCCCGGATCCTGGCCCGGTGCGCCCATGTGCGCAGGCGCCAGGCCGAGGCCGCCGCCCGGAGCCAGGCGCCCGGCGCCAACCCTTGACCCAGCGGCGCAAGGCCGGTCCTGGCCGCTATGCGCGGAAGACCAGCACCACGTCGGGATCCAGTTCCCAGGCGGCGTAGATGGGCTCTTCGAAGGTGCAGACCAGCGCGAGGTGCTCCTCGGGGCTGGTGCCGACCGCATGCACCAGGTAGACGGAATGCCGGCCCTGCACGCACAGGTGGCCGCTGGCGGGAAGCACTTTCAGGTCCAGGATCGGCCCCACCTTGGGCGAGAACACCCCGATCTCCCCGGTGGCGGTGTCGACCACGTAGACGCGGTCGTCCTGGCCGGCCAGGTAGAGGGCGTAGCCGGACCGCCCCGTGGCGGCCTGGAGCATCCGGGCTCCGGGGGCCCTTTCCTGGAGCGCCGCGACCACCGATGCGGCCGGGCTCGGAGCCAGCTGCGTCTCCACCAGGGCGCCGGTGGCGAGGGTCGCGTAGAGGGTGGGGTGCTCAGGGTGGAAGGCGAGGCTGCGCACCTCGGCCGCGAACAGGTCCTCCAGCACCAGGGTCGGGCCTTCCGGCCCCAGCAGCCACGCCCGCACCCGGCCGGCCTCGTTGCCGGCCGCCACGAACCGGCCGTCGCCGCTGTAGCGGATCGCTGTCGCCGCCTCCAGGGGCAGCCCCGGCATGGCCCGGCCGGCCTGGAGATCATGGCGGGCGATGGTCTTGCCGGCAGGCGGGATGATCGCCAATTCGATGGCCTCCGAGCCCTCCGGCCTCGGCCGGAAAGCGATGCTCCGGGCCCTGGTCAGCCCTCCCAGGTCCAGGGGCCGCAGGGTGAGGCGGTTGGACACGGCCAGTTCCGAACCGTCCAGGATGGTGGCCAGATGGACCATGGCCGGACAGAGGTGGATGGCCGTGACCTCCCGGGCCAGCCCTTTCATGAACGGCACCCCGAAAAACCGGACCGTCGGCAGGGTGGAAGCGGCTTCCACCCGGGTCACGGCATGGGCCTGGGGCGGAGGCGCAAGCTCCGGGATCGGGAAGCCGTCGCCGGCAGCCCGGTTCAAAGGCGGTTGGGTTGGCTGGTGCATGGGCCGTTCCTCATGGCTTCAAAGGTAGGCGGCGGCTCCTGGAAGAGTAGGGGCAAATAGAAATAATTAATTACAGCAGGTCCATCCGGGACCTGCCTGCGGAAGCGGAGTGCGCCCTTGGGGAAGGTCGGTGCCCATGGTTCCGGGATTCCGCCCGGAACCGAGGCAACCCTGGATAGCACCATGACCGGGACGGACGCGGGTTGACAACCGCAAACGGTCACCCCGGACGGCCAAGGGCATGGACAAGTATGAATTAATAATTTATTATGACCTCGCCCCTGCTGGGCCCAAGGAGGCGACCGTGGATCTGCAGCATTTCACCCGGGGTCTCCTGAGGCTGTACGCCTGGTTCCTCTTCCTCTCCGGTCTGGACTGGGCGCTGCGCATGGCCTGGACCCTGTGCGAGCAGCTGCAGCGGCGGGCCCAGGGCATCGATGCCCAGATGTCCGGGAGCATGCTCGGCACGGCGCTTGCGAGCGTCCTGGGGCCTCTGGCGCTGCTCGCCGTTTCCGGGTGGGCGGCCAGGGCCCTGGTCGCCGGTCTGGACCCGGGGCCCAGCCCGGACCTGGCGGAACTCCGGAAGGCCGTGGGCGCCGTGGCCGGGGCGGGGTTCGTGCTGAAGGGGCTGGACGAGATCGGGTTCTTCTGGGTCATGGCCCGCGCCGCGCCCGGGCGCCTGGAGCCGTACGACTACTGGGTCCACGGGGTCCCGGCCGGGCTGTGGCTGGCCGCGGGGACGGGCCTGCTGTTCGGCGGCCGCGCCATGCTGGGGGCCTTGAAAAACGCCTTGAAACAGAGGCCGACGCTGTGAAGGAGGGTGCATGAACGTGCGGACGCTCACCACGCTGGTCTGGCGCTTCGCGGGGGTCTATCTGGCGCTGCGGGCCCTGGGCGCCTTGGCCCTGTTCGGGCTGGGGCCCTGGATCGCCGAAGCCCTGTTCCCGGGCCCCGATCCCGTCAATCCCATCCGCTACACCTGGCCCCACCTGGCCGGTGCCGCGGTCTATGCCCTGGTGGCCATCATGCTGTTCCGGCTCGGGCCCAGGCTGACGGCGTTCCTGGCGCCCGCCACCGAGGCGGGGGCGAACCTGGACAGCGGCACCCTGGTGGCGGCGGGCTTGGCCCTGGTGGGGCTGCTCACGTTCCTGGAGGGCGGCACGGCCCTGGCCCGGATGACGGTCATCCTGCGCAGCATGCAGGGGGTGGACGGGGACCTGGGCCGGACCCTGTGGGGGGTGAACCCGGGACAAGGCCCCTTGAATGCCGTGCCGCTGTTCCAGATCGGGATGGGCGCGCTGCTGTTCGTGCTGGCCAAGCCGCTGGCCAGGTGGTGGGCCAGGCAGCGTCGCCCGGGAGAGGGCAGCTGAGGCTCGGATCCGGTCTCCATGTTTGTTTCATACGAAGCGCCGCTTGGGTGACCCGTCCCCGTTGGACCCGGGATTGACCCGGTTCAGCAGCGCGGATGAAACGAACCGCCAGAAATCGACACTCCCTAACCGACGGGACCTCCGGCAAGGGGGGCGGACGTGGGAACGGGATGCACCGGCACCCTTCGGCCCAGCCCCTTCCGGGCCGGGTGAGCCGGCCCGAGCCGCCACGATGCCCGTTCCGCCCAGGAGGATGCTCATGCGCCTGCACGCCCGCGCCACCGCCCCATTGCTGACCTTCGCCCTGTTGGCCGCCGGATCGCCCGTCCCGCTCCCCGCCGGGAACCTGCAGTTCGGCACCCCGGACCCGGATACCCCCTGGAGGCGGGCCACCGTGGTGGCCGCGGGGATGGCCATCCTCCGGCTCCGGCCGGAGCCCGGTCGGCTGGCCGCGCCGGGCGCCCTCACGCAGGCGCCCCGCTCCCAGGGGGCGCCTGCTCCGGCGCGGGACCCCGCCCAGATGGTCCGGGGCCTGATGGACGCCTGGCATGACCCGGAGCCCCCGATGGCCGTGCTCACGGTGGCCGGGCTGCTCAAGGGTCAAGCCGATTTCTTCGGCGAGTTGGATGGTCCGGGCGGACGGCGGTGGATCCAAGGCCGCCTGGCCGGCTACCGGGAACAGTTCGCCCAGCGGACCGCCGCCTCGGCCAGGCGGTGGAAGGCCAAGCAGCGGCGGCGGCACACCGCCTCCGACCCCGCCGGGCCGACGCCGGTCGACCCGACGAGCCTGGAGCTGGATTGCCACGCCACCCGGAAGGTCCACCAGCTGTACGCCGCGGCTCACCAGTTCCTGGCGGGCCTGCCGGAGAACCCCGACCGCAAGCGGCTGGCCCGCCAGGGGCGGATGTTCCTGCATGCCATCGCGCCGATGCTGGCCAGCATCCGCCAGCAGCTCATCCATGCCCAGGTGGGGGAGAAGATCTGCGCGTTCGGCCAGGCCGCGGGCAGGACCGAGCTGGAGGCGTTGCGCGCCCTGCCGCCGGCCCCGGATCGGGAGGCCAGGCTGAAGGAGCGGGAACAGGACGTGGCGGACCTGGCGCGGGAACAGCGACGCTGCGGCTGGCGCTCCCGGCTGCTCCTGGCAGCCATGGACCACATCGCGGCCTTCAGCCGCCTGGCCGATCCGGATCCGGGATCGGCCGGTCCCTCCGCCGCCCCGGAGCACCGCCCAGGACCGGGCCGGTTCCCGGACGAGGATCCCCGGGAACCTGCCTGGTCCTAGTTGGCCTGGAGCACGGCGTCCGGCACGGTGAGTACCAGCGTGCCGGTCACCGGGTTCACGGCGACGCCCATGGGATTGTAGAGCGTGGCCGGGAGCGGCCCGGGCACCGTGCCCCAGAAGTCCGCATTGCCCACCGCGGTGCTGACCGCCGCCCCGTTGATGACGATCTTGCGGATGGCGTTGTTGCCCGAGTCCGCCACATAGAGGTTGCCGGATCCGTCCTGGGCCAGGCCCGTGGGCGTGTTGAAGCTCGCGCTGGCGCCCGCGGCGTTGTCGGCGAAACCGGGTGTTCCGAACATGCCCGCCAGGAGCGCGCCGGTCCAGGTGGGCGTTCCGCCGTTCGGGGTGACCGGAGTGAACGCGACGATGGTGTGGTTGAAGGTATCCGCCACGTAGACCACGCCGCCGCGGTCCACGGCCAGCCCCGTGGGCAGGGAGAGCTGCGCAACCCCGGATGGGTAGGCATAGCTGGTGCCAACGGTGACCATGGCGCCGGCCTGGGTGGAGGAGGTCATGGGGATCATGGCGACGAGGTCGGTGGTTGCCACATACAGGTTGCCGGCTGTATCCAGGGCCAGCGCCACGGGCTGGAAGACCATGGGCGAGGACTGCACCAGGGTCGATACCCCACCCGCAGGGGTGATGGCGCTGATGATGCCGGCCGGGGGGTCGGCCACGTACACCGTCCCGTCGCCGGCCACCGCCACGCCGTCGGGGAATTCGAAGGCCCTGGCGGAAGCGGTGCCGGCGCCTCCGGCCAGGGTGCTCACCACGCCCCCGGGGGTGATCTTGCGGATGCGGGCGTTCACCGTGTCCGCGATGTAGCTGTTCCCGGCCGCATCCACGGCCACATTGGCGACCGCCTGCTGGTAGGGACTTACCCCCAGGTCCACGGCGGGCTGGACCTTGACCTGGGATGTGTTGTTGTTGTTGTTTGGGCTGGGATACAGGTTCTGGCAGAACCAGAAGGTGGCCTGGGCGCCGGGGCCGTCCTGGGAACCTTGGACATCGGCCGTCCCGGCCAGGGTGGTGACCACCCCGCCGGCGGGGTTGGCGGGCGGAATGGTCGCGGCTGGCCTTTCCGCGCTGGGGGCCTGGTTGTTCGAAGAGGCGACCACCACGCTGCGGATGGTGCAGTTGCCGACGTCCGCCACAAACAGGGTGGTGGGAACGCTCGCGGTGGGGACACCCTGGGTACTGGCCAGGGCACCCCGGGCCGGCTGGAACCAGAAACGGGCGGCGGTGCCCGTGCCATCGCTGCTGCCGCCATGGGGGTTGCCTCCGGCAAGCAGGAAGGTGGTGCCGGACCCCGCGGGGCCGGTGCCCGGGACATACTGCAGGACGCCCTGCAGGCCCGCGTCGGCCACGTAGAGGTTGTTCTGCCCATCCGTCGCCACGCCGACGGGCTCACTGAAGGGATAATCCGGCGCCGAAGGCAGGCTGACCGCCTGGGACGCAGTCGGGGTGACCTCCCAGACCATACCGGCGCCATCGGCCACGTAGACGTTCCGGGCGGAGTCCACCGCGACGCCGGTGGGGGACTTGTACCCGCCGTCCGGCGCTGCCAGCACGCCGGCCTGGGTCCAGCCTGACGACGATGATGCCGCCACGAAAAGGCTGATCTCGGACTGCCCGGGATCGGCGACGTAGAGGATCTCCTGCTCCTGAGGGTTCATGCCCACGGCCAGGGCCACGGGGCGGCCGAACGGGTTGTTTCCCGTTCCCAGGAGCGGCACCGGCGTCGTTGTGCCGGGCGCAACGACATAGACATTGCCTGCATTATGCCCTGTCAACCCATAGGGGTTTCCTGCCGGCGCATCCGCGACAAAGAGGTTGCCGAGGCTGTCCACGGCCACCCCGACCGGGAAGCCGAACGTGCCGTCCGGCACCACCGTGAGCACCGCCCCGGCGGGGGTCATCTTGCGGATGGCCCCATTCCCGGAATCCGCCACGAAGAGGTTGCCACTGGCGTCCAAGGCCAGACTGGAGGGCTGCAGGAACCGGGCGTTGGCGCCGGTGCCGTCGACGTTGCCCATGCCGGAGAGCATGCCGGCGAGGAGGGTCAGCTGGCTGAGGGGGGGCGGAGCGGGCGAGTTGCTGACGCAGCCAAGGGCCAGGGCCAGGGTCAGGGCACTGCAGCCGGCCAGTTGGGCCGGCAAGGCACGGGCTTGCACAGGAACCTCCCAGGTTGGGTTGCGGGGTCGGCCCCCCTGGAACGATGGCTGAGGACCGGCAGGTCTTCAGGACAAGGTCCCCGGGAGCTGATGAGCTACTGCCTCATGAATATAAAATATTAATGACAGTGAGCCAGCCAAAATGTGGGGTCAGCGCCAGCCCCGGCCGGAGGGATCCGGACGCCCCGCCTTCCGGTCCACGCGCTTCCGGATGCCGATGGCGGTTGGTTCAAGCGATCATTCGCAGCTTGCGCAACTCAAGCGACCACCTCGCTGTAGAAGGTTTCCAGACGTTTGCTGTCCCCCGAAGAGAAGCTGATCCAGCGCAGATCACGGAGGTAGCGGACGTTCTCGAACAATTCCTTCAGCGTCATGGCGAGCGCGTGGTCCAGGTCGCCAAGCGTCCGTTTTCCGTCCACCGCCTTGAGGAGCACATTGGCCCGGATATGGGAGGGGAAGGGCCGTTCGCCCTGGATGGAAGAGGCCGGCACGACCTGTGGCAGGATCGACTGCCAGGATCGATCCGCCACCACGGATTTCACTTCCACCGCCCCTTTCGCCATCAGGGCCTGGAGGATGGCCAGGGCCGCGACGTCATCCGCAGCCTTCTCCGCGATCCGGAGCAGCGAATGTTTGCCGTTCACCAGGGCCAGGATCCGCCATTCCTCGGCGTTCAGCATCGGGACCTGCGGCGGCTCCGCAACAATCCGAAGAATCTCGTGGCCTTGAGGCAGGGCAGCGAGCAGGTTGCGGCGCTCGTCCATGCGCTGGTGCGTGCTCAACAAGGCGTTGTTGAGTGGCTGGTTGATGCTTGCGGTCTTCGGCTCCGACCCCTGCACGAAGGAGAAATGGCCGTCCTGCCACTCCAGGACCCGTTCCAGGGCCTTGAGGCTCGACAGCTTGCCGGAGTCCGCCTCCACCATCTCCACTTCCAACAGCATGCCGCCGGCCACGTAGATCCGTGCCTGGCTTGCGGGCTCCTGGGAACGCAGCTCAAGCCGCCCCTTGACCTGGGACATGGCCAGCAGCTGAAGCACATTGCCTAGTTGAAATTTCGAGAGCTGACCCGCAAGGTGGAAGGGTTCGTCCTGACTTTGCATGGGGCCATGCTCCTTAATGACACCTGGAACTCCGAACGGTACAGACTAGGCTGCAACCGTGACGCCAGAGTTCCATGGCTGTGACGATTGTTGGGGGTCAGGCTGCATGCGGTGCTGGTCAGGGCGCCGGAATGAGCCTTCCCAGGATCAGCCATGGAATTCCTACCGCTCTTTGAAACTTGCTCAATCTTGAACAGGGTCCAATCGGGGCGCGTCACGCAAGCAGTTCCGCCGCATGAGCGGCTTCCCTGAGTGCTCCCCGAAGGGAACCCCGGTTTAATTCGCATGGGTGCCGGCTTGCGCCGCCTTCCGCCAACCGGGGAGACCCGACTGGGAACACCCATCACACCGTCCATAATG
>Ga0181516_10001127_pt1 | contig 21180 bp, 20 predicted proteins | sample PEATcosm2014_Bin_25_FD_121104 | JGI IMG/M metagenome (GOLD analysis project Ga0181516, IMG submission 121104) | Peatland microbial communities from MTU Mesocosm Facility, Houghton, MI, USA - PEATcosm2014_Bin01_10_metaG | ecosystem: Environmental > Terrestrial > Soil > Wetlands > Peat | place... | reverse complement strand
GGCACCGATTACGGTAAATCGGAAAATGCTGCCCACATCAGAGCGGAATCGCCGCCCACATGAAACAGAATCAGGTGCCCACATCGAATGGAATCGGGTGCCCACATGGACCGGAATACGCACTCATTCCAGCAATTCACTCGAATTCGGGTCTTTTTCCGCAGCCTGTTCAGCCGTGCCAATAAAGCCAAGGAAATGAATGGGGCTTGAGCCCCTGCGGTAATTTACTTTCCTTTGCCAACAATGCGAGGCGGCAAACCATAAAAGGTTTGCCGCCTTCCTTTTTCAACAAGATAGAGTTTCGCAGGTTACATCTCGTCCGCCGAGGGGCCGAACGAGCCAGGGATCGGCTGGTTGAGCAGGCGCAGGTAAACCCCCAGCTGAGCGCGATGGTGCACCATGTGATCCAGCACCCAATTGCGAAAAACGCGATATTTCGAGTCGTCGATCCACACCTGGCCGCCCATTCCAAACTTCCAGTTATCGTCCCATTTGTCGGGCGAAAAAGCGGCGAGAGCAGCCTTCGATTCGGCAACTGCCTTGTCGTACTTTTCCAAAATCTCCTCTTTGCTGGCCGGTTTGTAAGGCTCAAATTTGTGATCGGCGGGGAACATCAGCTCGCTCTGGTTTAGGGTGTGGGATACCCAGTCCCCCGTCGTATCCGAAATGTGGCCGGCCAGTTGGCCGAGGCTCATGGATTTGGCGTGGGGTTTATAGGAGAAATCTGCATCGGCAGGGATGGCTTCAAACATCTTGCGGTTTTTCGCGGTTTCGCGGTCAAATTCGGCGATGAGTTCTTGTTGAATGTCCATTCGGGCAACCTCCACGTTGCCAAGCAAGCATACCCGAGATTCCTGTGAAAAGGCGAACAAAAAGCGATAAAATTTTCAGGCTCCCCAGTCGGCCGGCCGCGCCCTACCGGAAGCGCGTCGAAGCGAACGCCGAGGAAAACGCCTCCTGCCAACCCCTCGCCGGGTTCCCTGCCCCGTCCAGCGCCGGTATCGGCGATCCATTGGGGGGCACGTTGGTTGGAACCGGCAAAACGGGGACCGGTGCGCTGTCGATCTGCAGGTAATTCCCGTGCTCAAACTTCCAGTTATCGGGGATTTCGAACGGCACGAGCACGTTTCCCGGCCGCGGATTCACCGGGCCGCAATGCCCCAGCGCGGCACGCCACCACGGATGCCCTTCGGCAATGATCCCGGCAATGAAGTTGCCGATCGGAAAGTCGACGGACAGCACTTCGTCCTTTTTGGAGGACAACACTGAAAACTCATCCACTTTTGCTGCCGCATTCTTGTATTCCGTATTCAGGCAATTGTCTTCGATGGCGCCAGCCATGATGGTGGCTCTGCGAACCGGCATCTGAAGCTCTTGAATGGTCTGCAGCACCACCCGCGCGCCAAGGCTGTGCGAAGCGAATGAAAGGCTCGCGATCCCCGCAAAATGGCTGTCCAGAAATCCCGCCAATAGCAAACCAGCTTCATTGGCGATCTTCGGTTCCTCCGGATAGTCCAACCCATGCGCCCAGATCGAATCGCCGGGCCACAGCAGCCCCACAAAGGCTGCGTTGGGAGGCAACTGCAGCAGGCTGCCCCAATTCGACAGACATGCAATCCCATCTGCCCGGTTCACGTTGAAGCCGTGCGTGGCAATCAGCACATCCCGGCCACTGACGGCAGTCAGAAGCTCATCCTGCCGAACGCCGGCATAATCCGCAAGGCTGGTTCCCGCGAAGGTCGCGACGGAGGGCGCAAGTCCGCCACCGACGGGAGCATGCCGGAGATCGAGAAAGTACGTCATGGCTACTTGACCTTCTTGACGGCCTGCATCGCATTAACCGCGCTGGCCAGTGCGGTAGAGAGGTCCTTCGCAATCGGCGCCAGCGGCGTCGCCAACAGGCCGACCAACACAGCAAGCAACAGATCGGTGGAGATCCAGTAGGCCCATGTGCCCACCAAGGTCCAACCGCCGACAACCGCCAGCACTACGGCCACAATCGCCGCAAGCGTGCGCGTCCTGTTGCGATAGACCTGCTCGGAGATCTGATAGGCTTCGTCCAGCAGTGCAGTCACGATCAGGTCGAAGCGCGCATACGCATCGCTCTGCTGTTGGGTCAGGGATGTGCCGCTGACGATACTTCCCGCAATCTCGGCAAGCAGCGCCGGATCGACATTGGCCTTCGCCGCGACGTCGGTCGCGCTCGCGGCGCTCAGGTGCAGCTTGATCAAAGATTTTGCAATTGCCTTCTGGCTCGTAACATCGTTCCCATTTGCCCAGTTGGCTTCCAGCGTCTCCAGGATATTTGCGCGAGGCAATGCATTGGTTGGCGAACCCGCGCTCGTACCTTCAGGCGTCAAACTCGAAACAACATCCCGGATGTGGTCAAAGCCGATTCTGTTGATGCTGCTGAAGGCGGACTTGGCGGCATCCACCAGGCCGAATGCGGCCGTGCCCAACCCGCCAATCGCGGTGATCACCTGCTGTAACTGCAGGTCCTGCAAACCATTCATCATGAAAATCCTCTTTTACCCGATTGCCCGCAACTTTATCGCGGAAGGCCACGGCAGTAAAGAAGAATCTCAACAAAAAGAAAGTGGCCGGATCTCGGAAAAAAGACCCGGCCTCAAAATCGTGTTTCCTGCTTCCCCTGGAATTAGCTCTTCTTTTCCAGGAAGCGCTCCATGAACTTGGTATCGAAGTTACCCGAGCGAAAATCCGGGTCCTGAAAGATCGTCTGATGCATGGGAATCGAAGTGTGAATCCCCTCCACCACAAACTGACTCAATGCCCGTTCCATCTTGGCAATGGCTTCGGCCCGGTCGCAGCCATGCACAATCAGTTTGGCAATCAGCGAGTCATAGTAAGGCGGAACCACGCCTTCGGCGTATTGCGCCGTATCTACGCGCACGCCGTTTCCGCCGGGCACGTTGAAGGCCGTGATCTTGCCGGCCGACGGCGTGAACTTCACCGGATGCTCGGCATTGATGCGGCACTCGATGGCGTGGCCGCGGATCTCAATCTTCGCCGGCAGGATTGCGTCCAGCCTCTCACCTGCCGCGATGCGCAACTGCGCCTTCACAATGTCCACGCCGGTAATCGCTTCGGTGATCGGATGCTCCACCTGCACGCGCGTGTTCATCTCGATGAAGTAGAGTTGCCCGTCTTCATCCATCAGGAATTCAACCGTGCCGGCGTTCTGGTAGCCGATATCCGTAAGGCACCTGCAAATCGTCGCGCCCAGTTCCTTGCGGAGCTTCGGCGTCACCATCAACGACGGGGCTTCTTCGATGAGCTTCTGATGGCGGCGCTGGATTGAACATTCACGCTCATAAAGGCTTGCCACGTTGCCATGCTCATCGGCCAGAACCTGGAATTCAATGTGCCGTGGCTGCTCAATGAACTTCTCCATGTAGAGCTCGCCATTGCCAAATGCGTTCGCCGCCTCGCTGAATGCCGCGTGGAACAGGTTGGGCAATTCCTCGGCGCTCCGCACAATACGCATCCCGCGTCCGCCGCCGCCTGCCTTCGCCTTTAGGATTACCGGATAACCAACCTTCTCGGCCCAGCCCAGTGCTTCCTCGGCCGAATCGATCACCCCATCCGAGCCGGGAAGGATCGGAACCCCGGCCTTCTTCATGGCCTGCCGCGCCTTTTCCTTTTCGCCCATCAACCGCGTAACTTCCGGCGGGGGCCCGATGAACTTGATATTCGACGCGCGGCAGACTTCGGCGAAGTTGGCATTCTCGCTCAGCAATCCATAGCCGGGATGGATCGCGTCCACGTCCGCAATCTCGGCCGCCGAGATCACCGCGGGCACGTTCAAATAGCTCTCCGCGAGGCGCGGAGGGCCGATGCAGATAGCCTCATCGGCAAAGCGGACATGCAATGCGTTGCGATCTGCTTCGCTATAAACGGCGACTGTGCGAATGCCAAGCTCCCGGCACGCGTTGAGCACGCGCAGCGCTATTTCGCCGCGATTGGCTACCAATACCTTACGAAACATTCAAGACCCTTAAGAGCGTGTTAGCGGGGTTAGCGGTGCTGGCGGAGTTAGCAGGGTTAGCGTTTCGCGGCGTCATTCAAACTGGAGAAGGAGAAAGCTGCTCAAGGTCAAAACTGTGAGACTTGCCTTGGCACGGCTAACGCCGCAAACACAGCGAACTCCGCTAACGCCGCTCTCTTTCTAGCCAACCCGAATTGCAAACAGGGGCTGCCCGAACTCGATGGGCTGGCCGTTGGAAACCAGGCACTTGACAACTTCTCCAGCGGCATCGGATTCGATCTCGTTCATCAGCTTCATCGCTTCAACGATGCAAATCACCTGGCCTTTTTCCACACGCGATCCGGGGCTTACAAACGCTGCAGCGCCCGGTGCCGGCGAGCCATAGAACGTGCCAACGATGGGAGACTTGACGATGTGCAGGCCGGCATCGGAATCGGAAGCAGGTGAAGTCGCCGCAGGAGCCGTGGGAGCGGCCGCAGCAGCCGGCGCAGCCATTGCCTGTGAACCGGCAAAAAGACGGCTCAGATCGGTCATGCTCGATGGGGACGGCTCGGGTTGGTTGAATTTGAGCCTGATCTTCACATCGCCGCGATCCAGATCGAACTCGGCAACTTGATAGGCCTTCAGAAATTCAATCAGCTCTTTCAGATCCTGAATATCCTGTGGTTTCATTCGTTCCTTGGGTCCCCCACGCAAGCGGGACGGGTTCAATTTAGAGTTCGATCAGAGCCTTGGGCGCCAACGTCAGCACCTGCCCTCCGGTTCGGGTTACTGCCACCATATCTTCAATGCGAATGCCAAACTGACCTTGCAAGTAAACTCCCGGCTCGATCGTCACAACCATGCCCGCAAGCAGTCTGGCTGTCTGTCCGGCTCCCAGTCGCGGCGCTTCGTGAATCTCCAGGCCGACACCGTGGCCGGTGGAGTGGGTAAACGCTTCGGCCAATCCTGCATTGCGCAAGACGCCGCGAGCAGCCTCATCGACTTCTCCGCAACTGACCCCTGCGCTCACCGCGGCGATAGCCGTTTCCTGAGCCTCAAGAACCGATGCATAGGTCTCCCGCTCTTTGGCTTTCGGAGATCCGACGAACACCGTGCGGGTCATATCCGAGCAGTAACCATTGAGGATAACACCGAAATCCATGGTCAGGAAGCCTCTGCGGGGCAAGGGAGCGGCGGTCGCGCGTCCATGCGGAAGGGCCGATCGCGCCCCCGCTGCAACGATCGTTTCGAACGACATCCCTTCGGCGCCCAAGCGTCGCGCCTGGTGCTCCAACTCGGCAGCAATTTCAAACTCCGGCACGCCGGGCTGAATAAACTTGAGAATATGGTCAAAAAGCTGGCAGCCCAACGCGGCCGCCTCGCTCATGATCTTGAGCTCGTCCTCGTCCTTCACCAGCCGCAGCGGCTCCACCAGGGGGCCTGCCAGTTCGGCGAGGAACTTGCGCCGCAGTGCCGACGGCAACTCCGCTTTGAGCCGCGCCAGTTGAGCAACGGTGGTGTGTACCGGATCGAAGCCCGCATTCGAGATTCCTGCCTGGGCCGCCAGCCACTGCACAGCGGCCACCGTAGGCGAACTGGCCACGATCTCCACCTGCGCTACAGAAACTTCCTGCGCGGCCTGCGCGATGTAGCGGCCATCCGTAAACAGCCGTGCCGCCCGTCGAGTCACCGCCAATGCCGCGCTGGAGCCGGTAAACCCCGAAAGGTAGCGCAAATCAGGAAGATGGGTCACCAGCAGGCCCGGAAGCCCGGCTTTGGTCATGCGGCGGCGTACTAGCCCAAGTCGACGAGAGTGGTCCACTTGATGAGGATAAATCACCCGTGCGGCGAGCACACTGCGACACTCAAAAACCTCCGCTAAAACGTGGTCATGCTCACCCTCAGCAACACGTTTTCATCCGATTTAAGGTTCAACCCGTAATCGGTCTGGTCACCATTCCAGATGCGAATCATCTTCCATTTCCCCTCTGCGTCGTAGCTGCCCTCTTCCACCTTCAGCCATAGGCGTTTCTTGCCCTCCACAAAGGTGGGTTTGAAGTCCACACGGGCGTGATGGCCCGCAATGAGGAACTCATCCGGTCCAAGTTGCTCGATCACCACGCCGCCGTCCGCGGGCGAGTTGCCTTTGGGCTGCATCCAGTCGCCAAACGAAGGCATCCCGTAAGAGATCTGCGCAGTCCAGCGGTCGAAGGTCAAAGTCTGGCGATGCTCCTGCGGATCTTCGCTTGCGCCCTGGACTTTGCCTTCCAGATTCCCCTTGGCCAGACGGCGGGCAATCGGCGCAAGCAATGCATACTGCCGGGCAAAGGGCTTCAGCGCTTCCGACTCCATCGCCTCGGGACCTTCGGTCTGGTTACTGTAGCGGCTCAGGTCCAGCCCGAAAGGCGCAAAACCGATCGCTCCGTGACCAATGGCCGTAAACACATAATGCGCATAGATCGCGGAATTTCCCGTCTCCGGGATCAGCAGCGGATTGTCGCCGCGCTTATAAAGGTCGATGGCCTTGAGGTACTTCGCATATTCCGGCATGTAAATGTCCGGGGCCACCACGCTGATGGAGGGCGCAGCAATCTTCCACAACCCGATCTCATTGTCGGTCGGGGCCCCAGACTCATAGCTGGGCGGCTTGCCGGGATTGAAGGGGTCGCGCAGAGCTGCATTCACATAGAGCGGCAGCGCATACGCGGCCTTGCCCGCAGCAGCAACCTGTTCGATATAGGTCGCGATACACCACGCCTGAAAGACCTCATCCGCGTCATCGCCAAACACCTGCCGCCAGCTTCCTGGTTGTTTGCCGAGGCCCACGGCCAGCTTCTCCGGAACCGCGCCCGCAAATGCCTTCTCCGCATCGGCAGAGTAATCGCGAACCCCGCCCCACACTCCGGCTTCATTCTCCACCTGCACCATCAGGACCGTGCGCTGCGCATCCGTATCCTTCAAGTGCTGCATGAGGGTTTTTAAAGCGTTCTTGTCAGCCTCCAGCCGCGCCGGGGAAAAAGTCGAAGGCGAGTCGATTGTCTTTCCGTCCTTGTTCACCACGAACGGATACTTCGCCTGATCGAGTTTGATCCACTCCGGGGTGTAATGGGAGCTGCCGTTCTTCCAAGTCCCAAACCACAGCAGCACCAGCCGCACGTGGTGTTCGCGTGCCTGCTTCAGGATCAGATCCACAACGCTGAAATCGTACTTGCCTGGCGCGACTTCGAACTGCTCCCAGTAGATGGGCAGCTCAACCGTGTTCGCGTGCAGTTGCTCCGCCGCCGGCCACACCTTGCCCAGATAATCGGGCCACGCACTGGAATTGTTGGCCTGAACTCCCAACATCAGGTAGGGTGCCCCGTCGACCATCAAGGCCGCTCTGCCATCCTTCTGCAGAATGTACGGGACGGAAGCGGCGGGAGCATGCTTGGCCGCAAAGGCAGCCTGGGCCGAGCCAGGCATTGATCCTGCAAACGTTTCCATTCCTGCCAACATCAAGAAAGCGCAGATCGCCGCGCTCCTCTCAAACCACGACTTCTTCATCCCATCTCCCTATCAGAAAACCGCTATCGCGATAGAAAAGCAATGCAGCCAGTATAACGTCCCACGCCGCGAACAGAAGTCAGACCACCGCATTACACTAGAGCATAGGGAGCTTCATATCTTTCATGGATAAATATGTCATCCGCGGCGGTAATCCGCTGGTAGGAACCATTCGTATTTCAGGAGCCAAGAACTCTGCCCTGCCCTGCATGGCCGCAGCCATCCTCACCGAAGAGGAAGTCACGCTTGAGAACATCCCCCAGGTCAAAGACATTGAAACCGAGCGCCGACTTCTTGCTTCGATGGGAGCGCAAGTCGAGCTTGGATACGGCCGCGCCCAGCATCGCACCACCATCTGCTGCAAGACTCTCTCTGAGCCAGAAGCAAAATACGAGATTGTGAAAACCATGCGGGCCAGCTCCCTGGTGCTCGGACCCTTGGTAGCGCGCGTGGGCTTAGCCCGTGTCGCCATGCCCGGCGGATGCGCCATCGGTGGCCGGCCCATCGACCTGCACATTAAGGGTCTGGAAAAGATGGGCGCAAAGATCATTCAGGAGCATGGCTACCTGGAAGCCCGCGCCGAGCGCTTGCGCGGTGCACATTTGGTCTTCGAAAAGATCACGGTTACCGGTACCGAAGACCTTCTCATGGCGGCCGTGCTGGCCGAGGGCGAGACCCTCATGGAGAACTGTGCCCGTGAGCCGGAAGTTCTCGATCTCGCCGCCCTGCTCACGGCTATGGGCGCAAAGATTGAAGGAGCAGGCACTTCGACCATTCGCGTCAACGGCGTCAGCCGACTCCACGGAGCCCGCTACCGGATCAATCCGGACCGTATCGAGGCGGGAACATTCCTGATTGCTGGCGCAATCACACGCGGGGACCTGATCGTCGCCAACTGCAACCCGGCTCACCTCAGCGCAGTCATCGCAAAACTGGAGGAAAGCGCCGTTCGCGTGGATATTCTCGGCCCCGACACCATCCGTGTCCGGGCTGAAGGACGACTGAACGCAACCGACTTTGCAACAGAAGAATATCCAGGTTTTCCCACCGACATGCAGGCGCAATACATGGCCTTGGCCACCCAGGCCGACGGCGTAAGCATCGTCAAGGAGAACATATTCGAGAATCGCTTCATGCACGTGCAGGAACTGGTGCGCATGGGCGCGAACATCAAAGTCGATGGGCGTACCGCAACCGTGCGCGGGGCTTCCAAACTGTCGGCGGCCGCCGTCATGTGCTCAGACCTGCGCGCCTCGGCGTCCCTCGTACTCGCCGCCCTTGTGGCGGACGGTGAGACCATTCTCGATCGCGTTTATCACATGGACCGAGGCTACGAGAGAATCGAAGAAAAACTGCGCGGAGTCGGCGCACAGATCCGCCGCTTGGGGAATGTCTTTCCAAGCAGAGACGATGAGGGCGCATCGGAATAGCTCGGCGTTTCAACTATTCTTGGACGGATGAACCGCCAACCTGTCAACTCGCCATCCCCGCGCCAGCGGGGGCGAACATGCGAATAACCTGCGGCTTGTTTCTCGCGCGCAAGAACAAGATCGGTCAATCCAGGCTCAGTTCCAGGTGCCACTGCAGCCCACGTTCCACTGTCTTGCGCAGAACCCGCTCATACTCGCGAAGCTCCAGAAAAACCGCTGCGGTCTCCGAACCGAGGCTGGAAGGCTTATAGTCCAGATGGCTCAGCAGAATCTGGACGGTCAACAGCCCATCCAGCGGGTCAAACCACTGGACTCGCGGTTGAGAATCCCGGCTATCGTCCTGGTTTCGGCCATTCTCCACAAGCGTTGCCATGGATTCCTCATCCACGCATAAGAATGAATGCAATGGACTCACGTTCAGAGAGATAGCAAGCCGTTCCAGAACACCTTCGTTCCTGGCCAGAGCGTGGCCATTCACGAAGATGTCGAACCCAGGATCTTCCCCTTCGACGACGATATATAGACTGGCTGGCATCGATTTGAGTCTAGAGGAGCCTGCGCCCAATCCAGCCAAAAAAATCTTGACCGGCATCTGATCAATAACGGGTACAACTTTCAGGCCATGATTAGATAATCAATGTTACTTTTGTATACTCAACAGTTTTCGTTTTTTCGCAAAAGTTTGGCGTCTTTCACAGGCGAATAGCCGATGCTAGTACCAAGGCATCCGTGTAAGAGGTGGGTTGATTGAATTGGAGCGGGCTTCCGGATCTAATGGCGATTGCACTGCTGGCTTGCGCCTTTGCGTCGGTTGCGCGCGGCAGTCAGATTCATGTCTCCGGAACGTGGCTGCGCGGATGGCTGATGATCGTTCTCCACTTTGCCGCTGCCCTCTTTGCCTTTACTGCGGGCTTCACCGGAATCGTTGTTTCGATCCTGATTGCAGCGTCTCTCACCTGGGCTGGGCACCTCTTCATGTTTGCCGCTGTTCCCTTCCGTCGTGAGAAATCGGCAATCTGGATGTTCGGCATTTTTCTGGCCGTCAATACCGTCTATATTGGGGTTCTTCAATGGGGGCCTTCCGCTGCCTGGGCACTGAAGCCGGTTGCGGCCTTGTTTGCCCTCGGACCGTTGTCGGTTGCGTTGCTGACTATTCGCGGGTTTTCACATCCACTGCGCTGGACTACGGTCGTATTGCATATCCTGCTGGCAATCTATCTGCTTGCGGTTCAGAAACGACCTGCGGATGGTACCGAGCTGGCCCTGAATGGCCTACTGTGCGCCGTCTATCTGGGTTGCTCGATCAATTTTCTGTTTGCATACCGCCGCGCGACCGCTGGCGCTTTTGTCACCATCGCGGGTTTCTTCACCTGGTCCATGGTCTTCGTTGCAGGCCCCATGATGGCTGCTTTTGTCCCGCAGGCACATGTGGAAAGCGAAGTCTGGAATCTCCCAAAATATGTCGTTGCCGTCGGCATGATTCTTCTTCTGCTCGAGAATCAAATCGAACACAACAAACATTTGGCGTTGCATGATGTGTTGACCGGTCTGCCGAACCGGCGATTGTTTCAGGACAGGCTCTCCAGTGCAATCGAACGGGCGCGCCGCACCGGCTCGCAGGCGGCATTGCTGGTGATCGATCTGGACCGCTTCAAGCAGGTCAACGACACGCTCGGTCATCACGTCGGCGATTTATTGCTCCAACATGTAGGATCAGCATTTGCAGGTCGGGTTCGTCGCTCAGACACTGTCTCTCGTACCGGCGGCGACGAGTTCTCCGTCATTCTCGAAGAGCCGATCGACCAGGAAGACGCGACAAAGGTCGGCCAGTCGCTGCTGCAATTGCTCAAAGAACCGATTCAACTGGAGAGCCACCTGGTTTGGGTCGGGGCCAGTGTGGGGATTTCCATCTTCCCGACCGACGCCACCGAAATCGACGACCTCTGCATCGCAGCAGACAAGCGGATGTATGAGGCCAAATACAGCTCCCGGAGTCAGGACGAATTGGATGCAACCGCCAGCGGTCCACCCATTTCGAGAATTCAAGCCGGATCCGTTGGCAAACTGGGAATCAACTTGTAGCCCCCCATCGCTGCGGTTCCTTCAAGCATTCGTACCCAAAGAAAACAAGGCCCGAACCGTGTGGTTCGGGCCTTGTTTCTCTGTTGCAGGGGCGTTTAGCTTTGACCACCAGCGCCCGGTCCACGACCACCACCGGGACCTCCAGGACCACCTGGACGGCGGCGACGGCGGCGACGGTTGCTGTTCGCTGCGGCTGGGCGTCCTGCTCCGGGAGTCGCGCCTGGAACAGTCTGAACCGGAGCGCCATCCACACGATTGAAGTTCGGCTCGTTCTCTTCATCGAACTCTTCGCCGTCTTCATCTTCGAAATCGTCGCCGCCTTCGATCAGAATGGTGCTCTGATTCGATTTCGGCTGACGCTCGTCGAATTCATTTCCGGTCTTGCCCGGCGCAACATACGTCTCCACAACATCTTCTGTCGCTTCCGACTCTGCCGGTGCCGACTGCTGGAGCTTGGCTTTCTGCTCCTTGATCAGCGCCTTGCGGCTGAGCTTGATCCGATTGCCTTCGATGGCCAGAACCTTGACCATGACCTGATCGCCTTCGCGCAGCTCGTCCTTCACTTCCTTGACGCGGTGTTCTGCAATCTCGGAGATGTGAAGCAGTCCGTCGGTGCCAGGGAAAAGCTCGACAAAAGCGCCGAACTCAGCCAGGCGAACCACTTTGCCCAGGTAGATCTTGCCAATCTCGGGCACGGCAGTGATGTTGCCGATCAGCTCAAGCGCCTTCTTCAGGCCCTCTGCATCGCAGGAAGCCACATTGACGCGGCCAGTGTCGTCGACATCGATCTTGGCGCCGGTCTGCTCGATGATGCCGCGGATCGTTGCGCCACCCTTGCCGATCAGATCGCGAATCTTGTCGGTCGGGATCATGACGGTCTCGATACGGGGCGCATAAGCGGAGCGCTCGGTGCGAGGTCCGTCGAGGACTGCATCCATTTTGTCGAGAAGGAAGATGCGTCCCTGACGCGCCTGCTCCATGGCCTGCTGCAAGATCTCACGCGTCAAGCCACCGATCTTGATGTCCATCTGCAAAGCGGTGATGCCCTTGCGGGTACCGGCCACCTTGAAGTCCATGTCGCCGTAGTGATCTTCCGCACCGGCTATGTCGGTCAGGATGGCGTAATCGTCGCCTTCCTTGACCAAGCCCATGGCAACGCCCGCGACCGCGCCCTTGAGCGCGATGCCGGCATCGAAGAGAGCCAGGCTGGCGCCGCAGACCGAAGCCATCGACGAGGAGCCGTTGGACTCCAGAATGTCGCTGACGATGCGGATGCTATAAGGCGATTCTTCGGCCGAAGGCAGAACTGCGGAAATGGCACGCTCGGCAAGTGCGCCGTGGCCAATCTCACGCCTTCCGGTGCCGCCCATGCGGCCCGTCTCGCCTACGCAGAAGGGCGGGAAGTTGTAGTGAAGCATGAAGTTTTTGCGCTGCTCGCCTTCATACGACTCAAGCCGCTGACCGTCATCGGTGGTACCCAATGTGCAGGTAACCAGGGCCTGCGTCTCACCGCGCGTGAACAGGGCCGATCCGTGGGTACGGGGCAGAACGCTGTTCTCGATGGTGATGGCGCGGATCTCGTCAAACTGACGACGATCGGGACGGATGCGGTCCTTGGTGACCTGAGCGCGGAAGATCCGTTCCCGAAGATGTTCGTAATAGGTAGCGAACTTCTTCTTGACGCCTGGATCGTCGGCAGGCAGATCGGCCACCAGCTCGTCCTTGATCTGCTTGATCAGGGAATAGCTCTCGGTCTTGGCATGAGTCTTGGTGTCCAGGGCATCCTTGAGGCGATCGCCAACCTTGGCGTAGAGCGCGTCGTAGTAAGCCTGGTCGAACTCGGGGGCCGTAAAGGTCCGTTTGGTCTTGCCGGCAACGGCAACCAGTTCATCGATGGCCAAGACGATCTTCTTGATCTCGGTATGCGCGAACTCGATAGCCGCCAGAATGACCTCTTCGGTCTCTTCCTTGGCGCCCGACTCGATCATCACGATGCCGTCTTTGTGGCCGACAACCATTATGTTCACGGTGGTGGCAGCGCGCTCGGAGTAAGTGGGGTTGGCGACGAACTCGCCATCCACACGGCCCACGCGAACGGCGCCCACGGTGGCGCTGAAAGGAATGTCGGAGAGCGCCAGGGCGCATGCAGCGGCGTTGATAGCCACTACATCGGGATCATTTTCCTTGTCAGCTGAGAAAACCAAGGCAATCACCTGGGTCTCGTTGCGAAAGCCGTCGGGGAACAACGGACGGATCGGGCGATCGATCTGGCGGCAAGTGAGAACTTCCTTCTCACTGGGCCGGCCTTCGCGCTTAATAAATCCACCCGGGATGCGGCCACCTGCATAGGTGTATTCGCGATAGTCGACCGTGAGCGGGAAAAAGTCGATGCCTTCCCTTGGGTCGGGGGATGCGACGGCAGTGGCCAGAACAACGGTTTCACCGGTGCTGACAAGTGCTGCGCCAGAGGCTTGCTTGGCCATGCGGCCGGTCTCAAAAACCAACCGCTTGCCACCAGCAAGCTCGACGGCTACTTCATGCTTAGACATAGAGTCCTCGTTTCGTTTTGTGCTCTTGGGAAACTTGTGCGGGAATTGCGCCGAAGAAGAGGTCAACACTGGCAATGGGAAGAGTCCCATGCCCGGCATTTTGCAGGTCGCGTACAGAATTGTGAAGCGTACGCGCGGGAGAGAGTTCTCCCAGCCTGCAGGTCCGAGGGTGTTGCCGGCTTGCGCAGAGACGATAGCTCTGCGCAAGTCCTGGCAACGGATACAGTTCGCCAAGGACACCATGGCCCCATGATCTGGGTGAAACAGGGGCCGTGACCAACGTCCGGTGTGGGCGCTTCCGGTTCAAAGGTGGCTTTCTGACTACTTGCGGATTCCGAGTTTGCCGATCACATCGCGGTAGCGGTCGGTATCGTGCGACTTCAGATAATCCAGCAGGCGGCGACGCTTGCTGACCAACTGCAAGAGACCACGACGTGAAGCGTGATCCTTCTTGTGGGTCTTGAAGTGCTCGGTCAGTTCAGCGATACGCGCACTCAGAATTGCGATCTGGACCTCGGGAGATCCGGTGTCTGAATCGTGGGTGCGGAAGGTCTCAATCAGTGTGGTTTTCTTGGCAGTCGCCAGCACGGCGGTGTGACTCCTCTTGTTTTCTCAGGTCCACTCTTAAGTGTCTAAAGTGAGATTACCATGAATTGCCCCACCAACGCGACATCCGCACCCCGCGTGCACCACACTGCAAACCAAAGCTTGTCGACACACTTTGAGGCAATTGAGTCAATTGCGCCCTACGGACCTGATGTGGATTATTTCCCCGCCCCCCATTTCAATCGCGGAATACAAAAACCAACGCTCCACTCAACCGTCTACAGTAATAACCATGTACAGATACGACCCGGAAAGACCTGCACTCATTTACTCCATAGTGGCGGCTGCTGTTTGCCTTTTGCTGGCTTCGGCCTGTCCGGTCTTTGCCCAGAACACCGTTCCACAATCAGTTGCGACACCCGCTCAAGCTTCGGCCGACCTTCCTGAAGCCCTGCAGCCAAAACCCGCCCTGCAATCCGCGCAGGCACCTATTCCCTGGCTGTGGGGCCGCATGAGGACCTCCGGCAAACCCCTGACCACCGAGCAAAAATTCAGGTTTTACGCCATTCAAACTTTTGGTCCTCCGGCGGTCTTTTCCCCAGCCTTTGGAGCCGCTATCCGCATGGCCAATCCACCCAGCGACTATCCGAAGGACTGGAAAGACGGAGCCGGAGCCTTCGGCCGTCTCTACGGCAGCACGCTGGCCACTCAGACCAGCAAGCATACCGCCGAATTCCTCGCCGAAGCAGCCTTCCACTACGACGCCCGCTATGCCCCGTCCAAAAGCGATGAGAAGTTGGCCCGCGCCGCTCACGCTGTGGGCTTTGTTTTTGTGGAAAAAACCGATTCTGGCAGGACAGCTTTTGCCTTGCCCCATTTTGCCGGCGCTGCTGCCGGAGGTTCCGTTGGAATGGCCGATCTTCCTCCCGGCTACAACACCCTTGCCAAAGCCGGCCAGCGCACCGGTTCGGAGTTGGGTCAGATCGCCATTCGAAACCTTGCCCAGGAGTTCGCTCCAGAATTGGCCCCCATCGCCCGCTTCATTCGCCTGCCCAGGATAATTCCCGTCTGGTGGGCGCCCATCCATCCTGCCCAGCGGCCTCAAACAGCAGGTAAATAACCGCTACTGCGGCGCCTCGGACCAGTAGTTGGCCCGCGCCACAATCCGCGCTCCATAATCGACAGCAGTGCGCACCCGGATGGAATGCAGCCCCGGCGTGGAGTCCGTGGGGCTGAAGGTCAACAGATAGCGGTTGCGCGTGTGCTTGGCCGCCTTGAGAACGTCATTCTCGAACCCCTTGTCCAAGGTAAAAGTCGTGTACTCGCCGCCGCTCATCTGCGCCACTTCCTTGGCCACATTCTTCTTGAATGCCTGCACCAGCATGAACAGGGTCATGATCGGATTCATCACCCGATTGTCGCCATTGTCCTTGATGTCGTGCAGCAACTCCGCTCGCGCCGGGGAAAAGCAGACGCTCAAAACCAGCACATCGGAACCGCCAATCTTCTGAATCAGTTGTGCCGGCTTCGTGTGCTTGCTTCCATGGTCTCGCGCCTCGCTGATCAGCAGCAAGACCCGCCGATACTCTTTGGGCTGCGATTCCAGCAGATCAACCGCATAGCTGACAGAGTCGAGAATCGCGTCCCCGCCGTCGCCCGGTTGCAGGTGTTTGAGGGCCTCGCTCATCTCCTCGCCGGAATGCGTATAGTCCCGAATCAAATGCGGTTTCGAGTCGAATCCAAGAAGTGCCGCCTGGCTGCGTCCGTCAAAGAGGAACATATCGAGCAAGGGACCGAGCTTGGCAAGCTTGTCGAATTCAAGGGCGCCTACACCACCCTCTTCCACCGCGACAACCAGGGAAACCGGGGCCGTATCCATTTCTTCCTGCACCCGGATCTTCTGCTGCACGCCGTTGTCTTCCAGAATGAAATCTTCCGGCTTCAAGCCGTAGACCACTCCCCCATCCCGCTTTTCCACGAGTGTGGGCACCAGCACCTCGTTCGCATTCACGCGCAGGGTGGGTGCCTCGGAGTGCACGGAAGGAATCGACGCTGGAGGTTCGATCGGCGGCAATTGCTGTGCTGCGCCAACGACCGAAGTGCTGAAGAATATTAAACTTGCAGCGATAAACCTAAAGAGTCTCATGCAAATAGACCACCACCGGGGCCTGTCCCTTAAGCCCTGTTGGAGGCTCGCCGGTGAACTTCCCTGTCCAATTCGTCTACCCAGACCAAAAAGCCCAATAATTCCCACCGAGAAGTCCAAAGAAAGCTCAATACATCTTTCGTAGTTAGACTTTCAGCCGGCTTGCCGGAGTACGTTTCAACGCGCCAACGCAGAAACTCGCTCCGCCAGGGAGCCAATCGATGGCCTCTCGTCGAGTTCCAGATAAACCGAAGGGCTGCAAACACAGTATCTTCCCCTGCACCCAATATAAATGGATTGCACCGCCATCCGCTCAGCGCAGGAACAAGAGGACTCTCATTGCGATGTGCGCCGAACACAGACCGAACAAGAGAAATCTCCAACGTAATTTCGAGTGGGCACTCGAAGCAGCCGTAATGTGGGCTTGGTTATCCTTGCAATTTGCTGAACAGGCTGTTTGAGGTCGACCCCAACTGTGCAATCACGTCTTCCAGTGCCGTCTGCTGCGTCTCACTGAGTGAAAGGCTTGTGGAGACTTGCGAAAAGTCCGCTTGCATCAGGTTGCTCTGCGCAGAAGTCAACTCGGTGCCAACATTGGTGACCGCATCGGCAGCCGCAGTCACCTGATTGATGGAGTTATCGATGGTGACGCGCTGTTGGGAAACATAGTTCAGCGCGGTATTCAGCGCTGCGGTATCCGCTACCGCCTGAGTCGTATTCACCGTTCCGCTGGAATAATCGGCCACTAGAGCATTCAAAGCACCAAATACACTTTTGGTTCCAGATCCCATAAACACCTGACTACCGGGAACATTCAGTTGTATCTTCTGCCCGTTAGGCGCGTCCAGATAGTTGACGCCCTGATCACCGGCATACGTTGTCTGGGATGGATTTGAATTCGAAGTCGAAAACGGAACGGTCGAGTTTTGCGTGCCTGCAAAGATGTACTGCCCCTGATAACTGGTATTGGCCAATGACATCACTTCGCCGAGAATACCGGAAATCTGGTTTCCAATCGACTGGACATCGCTCGCATTCATGGTGCCGTTATTCGCACTGGTCGCCAGCGAGATCGCCTGCGTCAGTTGAGTCACGACACTCCCCAGAGCCGAATCGGCGACATTCAATTGGCCTGTTACCAAATTCGAACTCTGCGTAAACGAATCATCCTGCTGTATCTGGTTGAGCAGAACCACATTCTGCCCGGCGGACACAGGGTTGTCGCTCAAGGAATTCACGCTGACACCGCTCGACAGTTCGCTCGTCAGATTCTGTAGAGACAGTTGCGTCTGATCCAGCGCGCCTGACAAATTCGATACGTAATAGGGATCTACTCGCATTGCTTTCCTTCCACGAAAAAACAGTCGTCGTCCGTCTTTCGAACCTCGCTCTAAAGCACTCCGGTGATGCTCATCCGATTACGTGACAGTCGTCGTTTCCCCGAGGTTAATCGTCGAAGCCATGAGCGAGTTGATCATCGTAAACACCTGGCTTGCGGCCTGATAGCTGCGCTCCATGGTGGTCATATCAGAAGCCTCGTCGTCGAGGTTGACACCTGAGAGGGAGTCGCTCTGCGTCTGCAACTGGGTCACCGAAGCGGTTTGCGCAGTGTTCTCTGTTTGTGCCTCGGTAATGGTCGAACCTAGCGCGGAGACAAAACTCGAATAGAAATTGGTGGGGGTTTCGCTGGTTCCAGTGGTCGGGTTCGTCACGATTTGCGATGATCCCAGGTTGGCAAGCGCGACTGCGTTCGAGTTGTCGCCCGTGCCAGCCCCGAACGCCGCTGTTGCAATCATGTCCGGATCGGTCATCACCACGGCCATGTTGAGGGCACTCCCCGCGACCTTGTTGGCAGCGGGCTCCGCAAAGATGTCGTGACTGTTCGTGTCCGTTGAAACGCCATTGGTCACCACCGTCCCCGAGTTTCCATTGAGATCGGTCCCGGCATTGTTCAGGGAGTTGACTTGCGTCGAAACACTGTACGCGAGTTGATCGAGAGAGTTCATCACATTCGGTATATCCACGTCGCGCGCCGTGAGATACCCGCCCAACTCACCGCCTCCGCTGGTCAGTCCAGAAGTGACATCCTCTGTCCCAACATAGAAATGGGTCACACCGCTGACCGAACCGCTGGTCATCTGATAACTGGTGGATCCTGAGACCAGTTCCGCGCCCGAAGTCGTGGTGATCGATAGTCCGTTGTTTTCCGTTGTGATCTGGTTGATGCCGACCAGGTTGGAAAGCTGACTCAAATCCGCTTGCCGTTGATCCTCTAGTGTCCCCGCATCGCCATTCGGCGACGTCGTCGTAATTTGTTGATTTAGCTGGGCGATCGAGGCGGTCAGCGAATTCACCTGCGAGGTAACGCCCGACGCCTCCTGATCCAGATTCGCGCGCTGCGCATTCAGGCTGGAGGCGGCATTCGAGATATCTCCCGCTAAGCTGGTCGCGGTGCTCAGTACATTCTGTCGCAGTGAGTTATCGGTGGGAGTGGCTTCGAGCTTCGAAAAAGAATTGAAAAAGCTGGTTATATCGGCGCCGATATCTCCGGCCCCCGAACTGGACGAACCGGAATCGGGCGTAAACAGAGCCTGCACCGTGTTCAGAGAAGCGACCCGTGTCCCCGAGGCGGAAGCCAGCTGCTGCTGTTGATCGATACGTTCCGACAAGACTCGATCCCGCACTGAAGTCGGGCCAGCTTGCGAGGCCCCCTGGCCGTAAGAGACACCATTGATGGTAAGCGGGTCGTTCTCCTGAAAGGTGGCGTTCTCGCGGGTGTATCCAACTGTATTCGCATTGGCGACGTTATTCGCAATGATATTCAGCGCAGATTGATCAGCATCCAACGCTCCCGAAATGGTGCTGAAAGCATTGCTAATTGTTCCCATGAGCGCTCTCCGACGGCATCCAGCCGTGCAGTTGTTCCTCGCGATACTCCAATTGCCCCAGTTGTAAATCGCGCAGCCGGTTCAACACGGTCAGATTGGCGCGCGATGCTTCCAGCACGCGTGCGAATACCGCCATCTCCTTCTTTGCTTCCTGCGCCTGAGCTTTCAGGCGCGCCCGCTCAAACGCATCGGCCCGCCCGGAAGAGGCTGCGAAATCACGATTCAGAGCCTTACAGCTCAATGCCAGTTCTTCCAGCCGGTTCGCGTCTAGAAGGGCCAGAGCGCGCGACGCTTCCACCACCATTTCCTTCAAAGAGGGATAGACCCGATGCTCCACAGTCTCCTGCATTTACCGCAATCCTTTCCCAACCTGCGCGCTGCACACGTCCTGGGCCCCTGCAATCCTTCGGGGACAAAGCACACTGCGTTTTCCGAATGAGTCCTTGGACAGCTCTTACTGCGCGCTGCCCAGCATGGAATCCACCATCCTCGATGCCAGTGCCGAGGTCGATATGCTGTAGCTCCCCGCCGCAAGAGCCGCCTGAATCTGCGCAACCTTGTCTATGCGCACGCCGGAGTCCGCGGATCCCATGGAAACCGCGCTTGCCGCGTTACTAAAGGTCGCCTGATCGTTCCCTAAGCCGCTTCCGCCGATCGCCGAGTTACTTTTGGGCTGCGTCGGTGCCGGAGCGGGCTGTGAAACCCCTAGAATCGACTTCAGACCCTCAAATCCACTGCGAATATCCATATCATTTGCTCCTCAAGGCACCCACTGGCACCCTTGAACTCAATGTATTCCTTTGGATGCCAACCGCACAACGTTACTAGAAAGGTTACCTGTCACGGCGTTGCTCTTCGCGTGGTTACCTGTCTGGTTACCGGACAGATGCTGAATGATTTGATGAGCGATTCCTAATCCGCCATGATCACTCATCGCCCGTCCAAGGGCCTCCTGCGCGTATTCCGCCAGCGCACCGTTCGAGCCGGAGTCGGAGTCGTCTTCCTCTCCCGTAATCGAAGTGCCTGAATTCAGCGGCTTCAGTAACTCCTTCATCATCTGCGCCTCAAACTCATGTGCCGCCTTCACCAGACGCGGCTGTGGCGTGCCAGCGTCGGCCTTCGGCTCGGTTAATCCGCCGGTTACGGCTGCCAAGGTCGGTATCATAGCACCTCCAAATCTGCCTCGAGCGCGCCAGCTTCCTTCATGGCCTGCAGGATCGAAATCACATCCCGCGCTCCCGCTCCGGTACGTTGCAATTCCTGGACCAAATCCTCAACGGTGGCCCCTTCCTTCAAATCGATCCGGTTGACCGGCTTGTCCTGGGCTTGCACCGTCGTCTGCTGCACCACTTCGGTCGTTCCTGTACTCAGCGCGTTGGGCTGTGACACCTTGGTTTCTGTCGTAACGTTGACCGACAGTCCCCCATGCAAAATGGAGACCGGCTGCAGGCGCACCTTTCCTCCGATCACCACCGTGCCTGTCCGTTCGTTCACCACCACCCGGGCGCGCGGATAGACCTCTATCTGGACCTCTTCGACCTTATCCAGAAGTGCGGCGACATCTTCGTTGGGAGTGGTCAAGATCTCTACCCGGCGGCTGTCGATTGCGTGTGCCCGATCGGCGCCAAGCGCCAGGTTCATGGATGCAGCCATCCGCTCGGCGGTATGAAAGTCAGCGTCGTTCAAAAGCACATCGACGGTATGCATCTGTTTCAGGTCAAATGGCACCTGGCGCTCCACCAGCGCCCCACCGGGAATCCGCGCCGTGGTTGGGTGATTCATTGATTTGCTGTTGCCTCCGCTGCCGGCCATGTAGCCGCCCAGAACCAATGGCCCCTGTGCCTGTGCGTAGATCTTTCCATCCGGCCCGTAGAGGGGCGTCATCAGAAGGATCCCGCCGTCCAGCGACTTCGCATCGCCTGCGGACGATACCGTGATATCGATCTTGAATCCGGAGCGCGAAAAAGGAGGCAGGGTGGCAACCACGAAGACGCCGGCCATGTTTTTG
>Ga0181516_10001126_pt1 | contig 21183 bp, 15 predicted proteins | sample PEATcosm2014_Bin_25_FD_121104 | JGI IMG/M metagenome (GOLD analysis project Ga0181516, IMG submission 121104) | Peatland microbial communities from MTU Mesocosm Facility, Houghton, MI, USA - PEATcosm2014_Bin01_10_metaG | ecosystem: Environmental > Terrestrial > Soil > Wetlands > Peat | place... | reverse complement strand
TCCGGAAGGGGCCAAGCAGGCCGCCAAGCTGCTGCCCGGCGTCGAATTCGCCAGCGGTCCCTACGCCTGCCTCGAAGGCGCCGACGCGCTGGTGGTCGTCACCGAATGGGACGCCTTCCGCGCCCTTGATCTCGCCCGCGTCAAGGCGGCGCTGCGCCAGCCGGTCGTCGTCGATCTGCGCAACATCTATCCCCAGAGCGCAATGCGGGCGATGGGGTTCGCGTACGTCGGCATCGGGCGCGGCGCGTGAACGGCCGCGCCGCGTCGTGCAAGTCGTCGCGCCACAGCTCGGAGAGCGCTTCCTTAACGCGGAGTTGTCGGAGCTCAGAGTGTGTTGATGGCCGCACGCGGCTCGGCGAGAAATGGAACCGACCGTTCGCTACGGCCTGTACTCAATAGGGCTTGCGGAGCGGGGCGCGGCTTGATTCAAGGCTACCGAAAGGAGCCTTGGGATGGCGCGCCACGATCAAGGCGCGCTGGGTGTGCGAGCAGGCTCACCAGCGACTCAAGGAGGAACTCGGCCTCGACCACTTCGAGGGCCGTTCGTGGCGAGGCCTGCATCGCCGCGCGTTGATGGCGATGATCGCCTACGCCTTCCTCCAGCGTCGCCGCCTCGCCGCCGCGGCCGGGGGAAAAAAGAATCCTCGCCGGGCCGCCGCAGCCGACGTTGCCCGCCGTCCGAAAAGCCGTCGCCGCCGCCCTGGCCCGTTCTCCGCCTTTGCGATGCCCGAATTGCCGAAAAGCGATCGAGCGACGCCTCATTTAATTCTGCCAAAGCGGTGCTAGGCGATGCCGATGCAGCCCATCAAAATAAAGCCTCCACAAAAGGCGGCAGGCGGCAGGCGTTCCCGGCCGCCAACCGATGACGCCGCCGTCAAAATATCCTTCCGAGGCCCAGCAGCCCATCAGCCGACCTCCGGCCCGGTCAGACCATGCAGGCCACCACCCTCTCCTGGGTCAGCTCTGGTCCCGCCTCCAGCTCCGCCGCCACCCCGCCCTCGCGCATGACGTAGACCCGGTCGCTGATGCCGATGAGCTCGGGCAGCTCGCTGCTGATCATGAGGATGCCCACGCCCGCGCCGGCGATCTGGTCGATCAGCTTGTGGATCTGGGCCTTGGCGCCCACATCGATGCCTCGGGTGGGCTCGTCGAGCATGAGGAGCCGCGGCGCGGTGCACAGCCACTTGCCCAGGACGCACTTCTGCTGATTTCCGCCGCTTAGGGTGGAGACCAGCTGCTCGCTGGAACGAGCGGCGATGCTCAGCTGCTGAATAAGCTTGGCCGCCTGGCGTTCCTCCTTGTCTCGGGACAGGAAGCCCAGCTTGGCCACGGACCGCAGGGAGGCCAGACTCAAATTCTCCCGAATGGACATGGGTGGAATCAAGCCTTCGGTCTTGCGGTCCTCGGAGAGGTAGGCCATGCCCGCCCGGATCAGGCGGGCCGGACTCCAGCCGTTGGTCTTCCGGCCTAAGTAGCGCACCTCGCCGCCGTGGAACCGGCGCGCCCCGAATACGGATTTAGCGAGTTCCGTGCGGCCGCTGCCCACCAGACCGCCTAGGCCGACCACTTCGCCGCGGCGCACCACAAGGTCGATCGGTGGGGTGTGTGCGGCAAGGCGGAGGCCGCGCAGTTCCAGGACCGGCTCCGGCTCCACAGCGTGCGTGCGCGGGTACATCTCGTCGATCGATCGCCCGGCCATCATCCAAATCACCGAACTCGGTTCGAACGACTGGATTGGCCGCGTCCCCACCAGGCGACCGTCGCGCAGCACCGTGAAGCGGTCGCCGATGGTCAGAATCTCTTCGAACCGGTGCGAGATGTAGACGATGCCTATGCCCTCCGCCCGCATCCGCCGGATCAGATCGAACAGCACGTCGATCTCCCGCTTGGTGAGGCTCGCGGTGGGCTCGTCCATGATCACCACTCGCGACCGGAAGGACATGGCCTTGGCGATCTCCACCAACTGCTGCTGGGCGGTGGAGAGCCGGGCGACGGGCAGCCGGGGATCCAGATCCGCGGACAGCGCCTTCAGCAGCTCGGCGCTGCGCCGATACATTTCGCCGGCGTCCTTCAGCCCGCGCCGGCGCGGCTCCCGACCCAGGAAGATGTTGTGCGCCACGTCAAGATTGGCGCAGAGATTGAGCTCCTGGTGGATGAAGGCCACGCCCTTTTCCCGGGCGTCTCGCGCGTCGGCCAAGTTGACTCTCGCGCCGGCGATTTTCAGCTCGCCCCGATCCGGCGGGATGATGCCGCCGAGAATCCTCATCAGCGTGCTCTTGCCGGCACCGTTCTCGCCCACCAGCACGTGCACCTCCCCGGGAAAGAGGTCGAAATCCACGTCCTCGAGGATCTTCACGTCGGTGTTGCGGAGCGGCCGGCCGTCGCCACCGTAAATGAACTTGGTGACGCCGCGCATGGAGACGAGCGGTTCCAACATTACGTCCTCACGCTCGCCGGTTGGTCAGGTTGCCCAGGATGATCGCCAACAGGATGATCGCGCCCTGAACCGCAAGATACAGGTGGTAGGAGACCCCCAGCAGGTTGATGCAATTCTCGATGATCTTGATGGAAAGCACGCCCAGGATGCTGTTCGCCACCGATCCAACGCCGCCGAACAGGCTGGTGCCGCCGACGATGGCCGCGGTCACCACCTCGAAGGTGAACGCCCCGCCGCCCATGTTGGGCTGTGCGGCGTTCACCCGGACGGTGAAGAGCAGGCCCGAGAGCGCTGCAAGTGTGGAGCAGAAGGCGTAGACCGAGACGTTGATCCAGGCGGCAGGCACGCCGCTCAGCGCCGCGGCCCGAGCGCCGAAGCCGAACGCTTTGAGCCGCCGACCAAAGATGGTCCGACTGATCAGCACGTGGAACACGACCGCCACCGCCAGGGCCAGGAACACCGCCGAGGGCAGCCCGAACATCGGCGTGCGGCCAATGGCCAGGAAATTCCTGGGCAGTCGGTTGATGATCGAGCCCTGACTGACGATCTGGGCCAAGCCATAGAGCACGTAGCCGGTGCCCAAGGTGGCGATGAAGGCTGGGACACGCATGAACTGGGTGATCAGCCCGTTGCAGAGGCCCAAGGCGAGGCCCAGGACGAGGATCGACGCCAGCACCGCCGGCGCCGGCCAGAACCAGGTGTTGGCCATGATCCCGGAGACGATGGAGGCGAGCCCGACGACGTAGCCCAGAGACAGGTCGATGCCGCCGGTCATGAGCACCATGGTCATGCCGATCACCGCAATGGCCGGGATCGCGGACTGCTTCAGGATCACTTCCGCGTTGTCCAGGGCGGCGAAGTTCTCGACAAACAGACTGGCCAGGATGACCAGGGCGAGGAAGATGAACAGAGCGACGTTGCGGCCAACAAGGTTGAGCAGGCCGCCGGACGCGATCCAGGCCCGCCCCTTGCCGGCCGCCGCGGCCTGGACCGAGGGCTCCCCACCTTCGCCCTGCCCCCCGGATTGGACGTTCTCCGTCACGGGAGCGCTCATAGGGTTCCCCGGGTGGCAAGCTCGCTCTGTCTATGGACGACTCCACTGAGATAGACGATGACGACGATGATGGAGCCGATGAAGACGTTTTGCATGAACGGATGGATCCCGAGCAGGTCGAGCACGTTGCGGAGGCAGCCGATGATCAGCGCGCCGATCACCGCCATCGGCACGGAGCCGCGGCCGCCGGCCAAGTCCACCCCGCCGATTATGCAGGCGGCGATGGCGTCCAGCTGGTAGGCGTCGCCTTGGGTGGGCTGGACGGTGTCCAACTGCGCCGAAAGCAACAGGCCGGCCACGGCGGCGCAAAAGCCGGAGAAGCCGAACACGAAGAACTGCAGCCGGGCGGCGCTGAGGCCCTCCTGGCGCAGCACAGTCTCGTTGCCCCCCAGGGCGTAGATGTGATTGCCCAGCGGCGTGAGGCGCTGGATGAAGAAGCCGAGCGCCAGGAACCCCAAAAGCAACAGGTCGGAGAGGGGAATGCCGCCGACGGCGCCGTTGCCGATGAACACGAAACTGTCGGGGAAGGCGCCGATCGAGCTGCCGCCGTTGATGGTCAAGGCCAAACCTTGGCTGATCTGGCCTACCACCAGCGTGGTGATAAAGGCCGGCACGGTGAGCTTGGACACCATCAGGCCGTTGAAGAGGCCCATGGCGGTCCCCGCCAGCACGCCGGCCGCCATGCTCGCCGGGACGTTGATCCCGGCGAGCATGAGCACGCCGCTAATCATTGGACAGAACGCCAGAAGACCGCCCAGCGATAGGTCGATCCCCTTGATGACGATGACAAAGGTCATCCCCACCGCGCAGACTCCGGTGATGGAGGACTGCCTGACGACGTTGAGCAGATTCGACAGGTCCAGGAAGTGCGGAACCCGAGAACCCAGCGCAAGGAAGGCTGCGACGGGGAACAGTACGGCCAGTCCCCGCCGCGCCGCGAAACCGATATTCACGATGTTAGAACGCCCACTTGCGTGCTTCGTCCAAGTTGGTCTTGTCGTAGACCATGGTGCCCGAGTCGATCACCTTGGGGATGCTGCTGGCCGCTTTTTTGCCGTCGAGCACGGCGAGCAGGTTTTCCACCGCGATGGTCCCCATTTTGGCCGGGAACTGGGCCATCGTGCCGACAATGGCGCCCTGCTCCACCAGGTCCACCGCCTTCTTGGAGCCGTCCACCGATAGGATCTTGATGCCCGAGCGGTTGGCGTCGCCGATGGCCTGGAGGGTGCCGTCGAGCATCACGTCCGAGGCGCTGAACAGGCCGTCGACTTTCTTGTTGGCCTGAAGCATATTCTCGGTCACTTGCATGGCCACCGAATTGGTCCAGTTGCCAGGCTGCTCGCCCACCACTTTCAGGCCGCTGCCCAGGATGCCGGCCTTGAAGCCGTCCACGCGCTGGTCGCCGGCTGAACTGCCGTTAGCGCCGCGCACGATCAGGACGCCGCCTTGGCCGCCCAACTCCTTGACCATGCGCTGCCCGGCCACCTTGCCGGCGTTGAAGTTGTCGGTGCCGACGTAGGAGACGTAGAGCGACTCGTTGCCCTTCTCCACCGAAGAGTCGACGATAATGACGGGGATCTTGGCGGCCTGCGCCTTCTTCAACACCGGCACCACCGCCTTGCCGTCCATCGGGTTGAGGACGATGGCGTCGACCTTCTTGGCGATAAGGTCCTCCACCTGGTTCACCTGGATCGAGACGCCGGTCTCGTCCCCGGCGGTGACGAGGAGAAATTTGTTGCCAGACTTCTCCACCGCCTGCTGGATCGAGGTGGCGATCGCCTTTTGGAAGTCGTCGTTGGTCACCGTCTTCAGACTGAAGGCGATGGTGTAGGGCGAGTCGGCGAAGGCCGCGGCCGAGCAAAGAGTCAAGCCGAGGGCTAATGTGAGGAGCCGTTTCATGGAAAGCCTCCCTAGACGTCATTATCGTCGGAATTAACGATAATGTTCTCGCGATTTTTTCGCGGGATCAGTTTGTTTGTCGTTACCGTCTCTGTTGCCGACAATGATGGGCGTGCCCGGTTCGGCCTTCGCCGACACCCGTCCCGCGCTCAGGCGCCGTAGATGTGCCGGCCAATGATTTGGTTCTGATAGCTCTCATCCAGTTCGCAGAAATAGCCGCTCCAGCCCCAGACCCGGACCACCAGGTTGCGGTGCCGCTCGGGATGCTGCTGAGCGTCCCGGAGCGTGTCCAAGTTCAGGGTGTTGAGCTGCATCTGCTGGCAGCCGGAGCGAGCGAAAGCGCGAATAAACAAGGCCACCTTCCCGACGGCTTCCATCCCCCGGAACAGGCTGTCCGCCAGCTCCATGGTCAGTGGGCCGCCATTGCAGATGCGGCGGTAGTCGAGCTTGCCGAAGCTCTGCAGCACACTCAGGGGACCCCGCACCTGCACGTCCGGCGAGGGCGCCAAGGATGAGCTGAAGAACACCCCCTTATGCCGGCCGTCGGCGGTGGCGCCAACGGTCGGTTCGCGCATGCCTTCGTGGCCCCGGGCCAGCCAGACATAGTACATGGCCGAGCCGGTGCCCGGGCGGTAGCCGCCGCCGCGTCCATTGTCGCCGGCGTCGGCGCAGGCGTCGGCGAAGCGGTCGAACAAATACGCCAGCAGGCCGTCGGCGCCGTCGTCATGATTGCCGACCTTGGGCGCGCCGTCGCACAGCTCGCTTCGGAGCGCGTCATATCCCTGGAAATCCGCATCCAGGGCCTGGATCAGCCGGGTCGGTTCGATTCGCCGCTGGTCGCAGACCAGGGCGCGCACCGCCGCCAGGGCGTCAGCGGCGTTAGCCGAGCCGGCGCCGTGGATGCCGAAGTTGTTGTACTTCAGGCCGTGGCAGAGGTCCTGGCCGCGCTCCAGGCAGCCGTCCATCAGCACGGAGTACCACGGCGCCGGCGGCAGTAACAGCTTTCGGCTGGTCTCGGCCAGCTCGCGCACCTGCTCGGCCAGATCGGCGCCGGCGCGCTCCAGGATCCGGTCGAAACCCTCCCCGGCCTGGAGCCCAGCGCGGATCGCCCGGTCTGCCGCGGCGGGCATGGACACGGCGCCGATGTTCACCACCTCCATACCCTTGCCCGGGATGATGAACTCCCAGCAGGCGGCCACGGTGTAGTCCCGGGCGTCCTCCAGGTCGTAGCCGGCGGCCGCCAAGCCGGGGATGACCACTTCGTCGTTGCACCATTGGGGAAAGCCCAGGCCGATGCGGGTCAACTGCACGCCATTGGCCAGCAGCGCCAAGTCGGTGTCCCGGGTCACGCGCAGGTTGATCTTGGGATCAATCAGCGCCACCTTGCGGCCGGCCTCCAGCGCCATGGCGGTGAGCGGGTTCACGCCGTCGCCGCCGTCCCGCCGCGTCCCGCCGAGCATCAGCGACTGGCCGTTATCGCCCTGCTGGATGCCCGGATAGAGATCGCTGTCCTTGTTCAGGCTGATGAAGAACTCCTCCAGCAGCTCTTGGGCTTCCTCTGGCGCCAGTCGGCCCTCGGCCAGGTCCGCCTTCAGGTAGGGCCATAGATATTGGTCGAGCCGGCCCAGCCCGCAATGGTAGTGCCCGCTCAGCCAGAGAACGGCGTGGCACAGGCGCAGACTCTGGAGCGCCTGCTGGAAGCTTTCGGCGGGATGGGCGGGCGCCCGTTGCAGCACCTCCGCCAAGTCGTCCCGGCCGTCGGCCCGGGCCGCTGCGGCATAGCGGCGCGCCAGTTCCAGCACCGCGTCGATGGTCTCCACCGCGGCGTCGAGGAAGGTCTCCGCTTCCCCGTCGCCGGCCAATCTGGCGCGGGTGGCTAGGGCGGCCGCGCGCCGAGCGAGCAGGCCCTGGCCCAGGACCATGCCCCAATCGGCGCAGATATTGTTGATGGGCCCCAGCTCGTGGAAGGTGCGCCCGGCCAGGAGCCCGTCCAACTGCTCCGGACGGTACAGGGGCGGAATTTGTTTTACCGTCCGGGTGAATACGATGCGCTCATCCGGCTCGATCACCACGGTCTGGGCCTCGCACAGGCGCCGGGTCAATCGGGCCGCCCGCCGAGTCCAGTCCAGGTTCTCGCGCTCACATTCGGCCAGCACGTCCACCGCGTCGGTGCTGCGGAAGCGGTGGTGCTCACCGGCCCGGATGCGCCGCTTCATCTCCGCGAGCCGAGGCGAGAGTTCCGGCAGGGCCGCCTGCCGCTGTTCCAGGATGGCGTTCATAGGACCCTCGCATCCACTTGGAGTTCATGAAAAGGCGTGAGATCCGTCCGGCACGGGACCGTCTCGTCATATTCCGGACGCCATTCCAGGCCGCAGGCCGCGTACTTGCCGCCCGCAGCCCGGTTGTAAGGCAGCAGTTCAACCTGAGGCCGCCCGGGCAGCTCCCGGGCATGGCGGGCGATGGCGCGCAGATTGGCTTCCGTGTCGGTCACCCCGGGCACCAACGGCACCCGGATCAAGTACGCCGAGCCTAGATCCGCCAGCCGCGCCAAGTTATCGAGGATCAACCGGTTGTCGACGCCAGTCCAGCGCCGATGCGCCTCCGGGTCCATGAGCTTAACGTCGAACAGCACGAAGTCGCAGCGCCGGACCACCCTGAGGAAATCTTCCATGGGGGCGAACCCGGTCGTGCCCAGGACCACATGCAGGCCTTCCAGTCGCTCCAGCACGGCCTCGAGGAAGGCCGCCTGCCTGAGCGGTTCGCCGCCCGAAAAGCTCACCCCACCGTCGGCCAGCAGAGGCGCCTGCCGGTTCAGAATTGTGGCAAGCTCATCGGCCCGATAGCTCCGGCCGGCGACCCGGTCGCCGTTGGGCCCGCGCAGGACCTGGGGCTCGGAGGACCAGCCCTCCGGGTTGTGGCACCAAGCGCAGCGAAGCGGACAGCCCTTGAGGAACACCGTGGTGCGCAACCCTGGGCCATCGTGAATGGTCAACTCGCGGATATCGAAGACTACGCCGGTGACGGACGCTGGCATCTCATTCCTCCCGTCCCTGAGCCCAGCTTCGCTCCGCTCCACCTCCGGGACCGGAGCGGAGGCCCTGAGGGCCGGATTACCGCCGGGGCAGGCCGCGACTCGCCGGGGCTGAGCGCTTTCGTTAACATTAACGTTATTGTAGGTCAAAAATGTCTGACGCCGTCTCGGTCGCCCATCAACCCGACGACGTCGCCTACGTTGATCGTGAGGTCAACGTCCGAAATCGCGCGGACGACCCCGAACGCGATGGCAATGCGAAACAGTTGTAAGCGCGGCCAAGCGCCGCTGCAGGCGGAAACAGCCGCGTTCACCTTGAAATTTCCTCCACGCGTCGACAAGCATTCTCAAGACGCCATGATCATTTAAAACTGATATATCAGACAAGATATCCATTCGCAAGGACGCCACGCACGTCGTCGAAGGCGGGGTTCGCTTGGGAACACGGCGCCGAACCGGCGGTCGCACTCGACGAAGGGCCCATTCGAGCGGCCGGCGCCGCCGCGCATCCGGACCCCCGCGCGCACGAACCCACTGATCTAAAAAGTCTTTCGGACCCGAGCAAGTTCGAACGCGCCTTGGCGAAAAGCAGCCGTCTGCGCGCTGCGAAGACCGGCCGTCTCCTCGCTGCAGCGGGTGGTCGCGGTGTGCGACGGATCGTCGCGCAAGGCTACACGCGGCGGCGGTAGGCGACCGCGATTCCAACGAGCCGCTGGCGCGCAAAACGGCGCGACCCATAACTCGAAATGCCCGGATGTCACTTCGGATCGGACGCTCGGCTAAGGTCAGCCTCGACACGTTCGCCCGTGACGACGCCCGATTAAGTCGGCCCACGCCAAAATATTTCACTCATAATGGCGCGCCAAAGGCGCAGGTCGGCTGCGCAGCATATCCTGGTCCTGGACCATAAATAGCTTGCCGGAGGGTGCGCGCCATGCGGGGACGACGTGGGGTGACGAGGGTGACGTTGAGGGATATCGCCGCACGCACCGGCTACACCGCCAACACCGTCTCCCGCGCACTCAAGGACAAGGAGGATATTGGGGCGGAGACGCGCAAATCTATCCAGGAGATCGCCCGAGAGATGGGCTATATCTCCGATTCGATCGCTGCGTCGCTGCGCACCGGGCAGACCGGCACCATCGCCGTAGTGCTTGGAGACATCTCCAATCCCCACTTCGCCATCATCGCCCGGGAAATCGAGCTGAGCGCGCGCAAGCGCCACTACAGCACGATTATCCTCAACTCGGATGAGGATGCAGAGATCGAATCCGAGGCGTTGCGCTCCGCCCTGAGCCGAAAGGTCGACGGAATCATCATCTGTCCCACCCAATGGAACCGGGACAACCTGGAGTTCTTACGCCGCCAGCAGGTGCCCTTCGTGCTCATCGGCCGACACTTCCCGGGGGAGGAGGTCGAGTCGGTGGTGTGCGACGACTTCAAGGGCGGCCGGCTGGCCGCGGAGCATCTGCTCGCCCGGGGCCACCGCCGGATCCTGTTCCTGAACGGACCCTCCCATATCTCCAGCGCCACCGAGCGGGTGGCCGGATACCGGTTCGCGCTGGCGCGGGCCGGCGTGCACTCTGACCCCCGGCTGGAATGGGAAATCCCGATCGTCGCCGGCGACTGCCGGCACGTCATCTACCGAGTGTTAGACGAAGGTGTGGATTTCACCGCGATCATCGCCTTCTCTGACCTGATCGCCTGGGAGGCGATGTTCGCCCTGCAGAAGCGCGGCCTCGAAAACCCGAGGGACTACGCCATTGTCGGCTTCGACAACATTCAGTCCAAATTCTTCTTCCCGTTCCCCCTCACCAGTGTGGGCACTTCCCGCACAACCATGGCGCGGCGCGCGTTCCACCAATTGCTCCAGCGGCTGAACACCGGGACCGATCCGAAGGTTTGGCGGACCGTGCTGGACACCAAGCTGGTGGTGCGGGCGAGTTCCTCGACAGCGGTCGCCGCGTGTTCGTGAGCCCAACTGATCCCGTTTACTTACCCTCACGGCCGGCCGAGCCTGCGACAGACTGGTCGCGCCGACCGCAAGGCGCGGATTTGCCGGAAAAGCTGGGTCGCGATGACCGCGGGAGGATTCGCCGACTGTGCGAACCATTTCCTGCGCGGTTCGTGGTGGCATTGCGGTCCGACCAAGTTTCCGGGTCAGTGGCGCTTGGGCAAGACGCGCAGACGAGAGAGCAGACGCCACGCCGTGGGGAACGAAGCCCACGGGCCGGGGCGGCCGACCGATCCAATTTGCTTGCGTGACTGTCGAATTTACTGTGGCGTGGCGAGAATTAGGACTGCGGAATTGGCGCATGGGCGTCGATCAGGCCTTCGGCCTTGAGATCGTTCCACAGCGACACGGGAATTGTCGCTCCCATGTAGTCCGCGTTGGCCTCCACCTCTCCGGCCTTGAGCGCGCCAGCCAGCACTGAAACCACTGCTGGGTGCGCCAGCGGAAATTGAAGCGCGACCGCGGGCAAGCTGGCGTGGTGCGCCGCGCAGATCGCTTCTATTCTTCGAACGCGGTCCTGGATCGCGGGCGGCGCGACACGATACGCGTAGGTCGCCGTGGAACCCGACCCGGTCGCAAGAATTCCGGACGCGAACGGCGCCCCGATGATCACCGAGACGTCGCGGGCGAGACACTGGGCCATGCCGGTTCTCAGGGCGGGCTGTTCAAGCAGCGTGTACGGATGCGCCACCAAAGCGTAGTCGATATCGACCTCGCCAAGCAGAGACTCCATGGCGTCGGTCGTATTGAATCCGCAGCCAACGGCCTTGATTTCGCCGCCGCGCTTGAGTTCGGCGACTGCCTTCATGCCGCCCTTCAGCAGCGCCGCTCTATGGGCGTCGAAAGCGCTCCCGTGAAAGCTACGGTCAAGGTCGTGGATCGTCAGCGCGTCGACCTCGGGAATGCCTAGACGCTGGAGCGCCTGTTCGTAAGAGCGCATCACGCCGTCATAGCTGTAATCGAAGACCGCTTCGAAACCCAGCCCACCTGCCCAAGGAGACCCGTCGAAAGCGCCCGGATCTTTCGGGCGTCGCAACGTTCGACCGACTTTGGTGATTAGCACGTATTCGCGCCTGTCCTTCGAACGCAAAAAGGCTCCGAGCCGAAGTTCCGAAAGTCCCCGGCCGTACCAGGCGGCGGTGTCGTAGAACCGAACCCCGGAGCTCCAAGCGGATTCCAGTGTCGCCGACGCCAGTGAGTCCGGAATGATCGAGTAGAGATTTCCCAGAGGGCCGGTTCCCATACCAAACGGCGGAAGGAAAAGGTCCGTGGCGCCGACCCTGCGTTGCGTATTGAGATTTTCAGTCACGCCTCATTCCCGGTGGTCAAGTCAGAACTCAGCTGATCGTGACTGCTGACCATCGACGCCCGCAATCGCCGCGCGCCGTGTCGTGTCGCCGCGACGCGATTGCAAATTCCGAACGAAAATCGGCAACCACGACGGCGGCAGGCCCGATCGCTTTAAGGTCGCATCATAGGATGAAAATGCGAACGGCGCGCAGAAGTCAAGCGCCTCGCGGACCGGACCGGCGAAGACCGCGTTCAACTCGTGAGTCGAAGCAGTTTCAACGCTTATTCACCTCGTGTCGACGACGGCGCAATAGGCAACAGGCGCCCGGCTTCCCTCATGAATCTCGCCGGCGCGTTCGGCCCGCTGGCGTGATCAAAGCTGGAAAGCTCTAGCTTCCAGCGGTCCAAAGACGAGTAGCGGAGCTCAAAGAGAATTTTCCCACTCCGCACGGTCCGGAAATCCGGAGGTGGGTCACTCGTTGAAATTGGGCCGCCGCGTCGCAACCGCCGCGGCATCGGCCAATGTGTCGTCGCCGACCCTGTTACAAGCGTCGATGCATCGGCTGGAGCGATCCGGCGCCTCGTAGATCGCAGCCGGCGGCGCCTCCCCGCGTCTTGGCTCGGCCGACATTGGGAAATCGACCGCGCAGGAATCGGTCTCGGCGCACCAGGGTCAACTCAGTGGCCGCGATCCCAGAGACGATCCGTGAGGCTGATCAGCCCTTGGGATAACCGACCGTCTGCGCGCAGGTGACGAACTTCGTCGGCGGCAGTTGCAGCATTTGAGCGAGCCGGTCGCGGTTCAGCGAGGCGCGGAACACCGTCGCCAACCCCTCGGAGGCGCAGAACAGGTAGACGTTCTGGCCGATGAAGCCGACGTCGGTGAAAGCCCACAAGCGTTTCTCGCCGCCCGCGGCCCCCTGCAACCGGGCGCCGTCGGAGACATAGACGAGGTCGATCGGCGCGGTGCCGACGAAGTCCTGCACGCCAGTCTCTGCGCGGATGTCGTCGGCGAGCGCTTGCGTCAGTCGATGCGCCTTCGCGTCGTAGCTCCATGCGCCGTCGGCCGCAGCGACGAAAATCTCGGCGTCCATCGCATGTCGCCACGACGGCGTCGTGCGGTCGCCCGTCGCCGGCCGGTTGACGCCGCAAGCCGTCCACAGCAGGTTCGACAGCACGTCGAGCGGCATAGGCTTGTCGGCGAACTCGCGGGTCGAGCGCCGAGCCCACACCGCTTGGGCGAGAGGCTTGCCGCCGTCTCTCCATGGCTGAGGCAGATCGATGACCTTCACGTCGGCCGCCGCCACGCGACCAGGACCGGCGGCGAGGCCGACGCTCGCCAGGAGGCCGAAACTCACTGTGCGTCGGGACAGCATGGCGTCTTCCCCTCATCCTTGACCGGCGGCGCGCAGCAGGGCGCGGCGCACCAGCGCGGAGAAAATCGGCGGCTTGTAACGGTTCTTCGTCAGCGGCGTCGCGCCCTCGACCGCCGCCTCGCCGACGGCGCGCGCCAAGCCGTCGTCGATCGGCTTGCCGACCAGCAGGTTCTCGGCTGAGAAGGCGCGGAGCGGCGTGGCGGCTGCGGCGCCGAGGGCGATGGCCGCGCGGACACAGCGCGCCTGATCGTCGCGCTCCAGCACGACCGCGACGTCGGCGACGGGCCAATCGAACGCGAGCCTCTCGGATTCGCGCAGATGAACCGAGGTCGCGCCGACGGCGAGCGGCGGCAGCAAGAACACGACAAGGGCCTCGCCTGCCTTGAGGTCGTTCTCCCGCTGCACGTCGACTTCCGGCGCGACGAAGAAATCATCGAGCGCTACCCGACGGGTTTCGCCCTGCGCGTCGACGAGTTCGACGCTGGCGCCGAAGGCGGTCAGCGCCGTCGCGGGAGTCGACGGATGGACGACGGCGCAAACTTCGTTGGCGAAGACAGCGTGATATTGATTCTCGCCGTGAATGGCGAAGCAGCGGCCGCCGCCACGCCGCAGGCAGCGCTGGTCGTCGGAACGGAAGTACCAGCAGCGCGGACGCTGCAAGACGTTGCCGCCGAGGGTGGCGATGGCGCGGATCTGCGGGCTCGCCGATCCCGCCGCAGCGTCGGCGAGCGCCGCATAGCGCTGGCGCACGATCGGATGCGCCGCCACCTGCTCGAGCGTCGCCAGCGCGCCGATGCGCAATCCGCCGCGACCATCCTCGGCGATGGCGTCGAGGTTCGCTACCGCCCGCAAGTTGACGAGGCGGCGTGGCGCGAGCAGGCCGCGCTTCATCAAATCGAGGAGATCGACGCCGCCCGCCTTCAGGAGGTCGGCGCCCGGCGCCGCGTCGCTCGGGCGCGTCTCGATCATGGCGGCGGCGGTCGTCGACGTCGCCCGAGCGGCCTCGGCGAGGCTGCGAGCGGTCATCCATTCGAAGCGGGGGATGGACATCACGGCCCCCCCGCCAGCGCGGCGAGAAGCGCAGCGCGGTTCATCGGCAGGGCGCGCAGCCGCACGCCGATAGCGTTGTAGACGGCGTTAGCGATCGCCGGCGCCGTAGGAATGGTCGCCGGCTCGGCGATTCCGTAGGCGTCGGTGGCGCTGAAGCCCTGATAGTTCTCGAGCAGCAGCACGTCGATCTTCGGCGCCTCGAAAGCGCCGGGAACCTTGTAGCCTTCGAAGTCGCCGTTGACGATGCGCCCGGTTTGCCGGTCGGTGAGGCGCTGCTCGATCAGGGCGTAGCCGAGGCCGAGCATCACGCCGCCGTGAACCTGGCTCTCGAGCTGCGCCGGGTTGAGCGGCCGGCCGCAGTCGTGCGCGGCGACGACGCGTTCGACCCGCACCAGGCCGGTCTCTACGTCGACCGTCACCTCGACAAACTGGACGCCGCCGAGGTCGCCGAGCGCGGCGGCCGAGGCACCTGCGCGGGCGCGGAAGCCCGCATAGTCGTCGCCGCGCGAGCTCAGGGCGACGAGCTGCTCGCCGTCCATTCTTGCCGCAGCCTCGCGGAAGGTCATTGAGCGCGCCGGATCGCTGAGCGAGGCGATGCGACCGTCGCGCGCTTCGAGATCATCCGGTGCCGTCCCAAGGCTGGCCGCAGCCAATGCGCAGAGCTGTCGGCGAATCCTGTCGGCCGCGTTGCGCGCCGGCGGCGTGATCGAAGCCGTGGCGCGGCTGCCGCCCGACCCCGGGCCGGCGGGGAATTCGGTGTCGCCGATCCGCACCGTCACGTCTTGCGGCGCGAGGCCGAGCTCCTCGGCGACGACCTGCGCCAGAACGGTGCCGGTTCCCGTGCCGATGTCCTGCACGCTCGAGCGAACCTCGACCGACCCGTCGCGAAACAGGCGAACTTCGCAGGCGACGCCGACTTGCACGTTGGCGCCCCATAGCGACTGCGCCATGCCGAGCCCGGTCTTGATCGGCCCGGGCTCGGCGCCGGCGGCGTGGCGACGGCTCCAGCCGATGCGCTCCGCCCCGAGGCGCCGCTCCTCACGGCGCAAAGGACTGGGATCGATGCGGTCGCGCAGCGCGATCGGGTCCAGGCCGAGCTTCTCCGCCAGTTCGTCGATCGCCTGTTCGAGGGCGAACGCTCCCGGCACCGCGCCCGGCGCCCGCATGGCGCAGGCGGGTCCCACGTTGGCGAGCACGTCGAAGTGGGCTTCGTCGAAGTTGTCGCACCTGTAGAGTCGCGAGGCGACATTGCCGACGCCGGCGCCGAGCGCGACGCCGGCGCTGCCGTATGACAGCGACGAAATCGCCGTGACACTTCCGTCGTGGCGTGCGCCGATCCGCAGGCGTTGCCAGGTCGGCGGCCGATATCCCGAATCGATCTGCTCTTCGTGCCGGTCGAGCGTCAGCCGAACCGGCGCTTGCGCCTTGCGCGACAACGCGGCGGCGGCCAGAGCGTATGGACCGATCGTCAGCTTCGAACCGAAGCCGCCCCCCATCGCCTCGACGACGACGCGGACTCGGCTCAACGGCAGATCGAAGGCGCGGGCCAGTTCTTCCCGCGCTCCAGCCGCGCTTTGGGTGGACAAATATGCGGTCAGACCGTCCGCCCGCCAGTCGGCGACGATTCCATGCGGCTCCAGGCAGCAGTGCGACTGCGCTTGGGTCCGGTATTCCCCGTCGACGACGACGTCCGCCGCGGCGAGGCCGGCGGCTGCGTCGCCGCGCGCGCTCGTCGCCGGGCCGCGCACGTTGCCCTTCAGCGGGAGGTCGGCCTGAACCAGGCCGGCCGCCTGGCCTCCAACCGAAACTGCGAGCTTCTGGAACACGACCGGCGCCCCGTCGGCGCGCGCCTGGTCCATGTCGACGACGAACGGCAACGGCTGCCAGTCGACCTTGATCCGCCGGATCGCTTCTTCGGCCGCCTCGGGGGAGACCGCGGCGACCGCCGCCACCGCCATGCCGGCGTAAACTGCGACCGCCTCGTCGACGCGACGCGTCGCCTGCACGTCCTCGTCGGCCGAGGCGGACGCCGTGCCGCCGCCGTGCGGCCCGACGATGACATGCACGGCGCGGACGCCTGGGGCGCGTTCCGCGGCGTCGACGTCGAGCGCCCGGATGCGGGCGTGCGGCAGCGGCGCGCGCAACAGCCGGGCGTGCAGCATGCCGGGCAGGACGACATCCGCGGTGTAGCGCGCGGCGCCGGTGACCTTCTGTTCGCCGTTCCAGCGCCGAGCGGGCTTGCCGATACGCCTAAGCTCGGCGTTCGGCGCAAGCGGCGGCGCCTCGTCGGCTGGGACAGTCCGCTCGACTTGCTCTATGGCCACGCCAAAGATGCCGGAGGGGAACCGTTCCAGTCTGGTCGAGCCTTGCTCCTGCGCCGCCATCAACCCCTCCTCGCCTGTGCGGCGGCGAGCACGGCGTCAACGACATGCGGATACGAGCCGCAACGGCAGAGGTGTCCGCTGATCGCCGCCTTGACGTCCGCTTCGGTCGGATGCGGAATGCGTTCGAGCAGCGCGACGCAGCTCATGACCAGCCCCGGCGTGCAAAAGCCGCATTGCAGCGCGTCATGGGCGATGAACGCTTCCTGCAGGGGATGCAGCTTGCCGTCGCTCGCCAGTCCCTCGATGGTCGTGATCGAACGGTCGCCGACGTCGACGGCGAGAAGCGAGCAGGAAGCGATCGGCGTCCCGTCGATCAGAACCGTACAAGCCGAGCATGCGCCCTGGTCGCACGCCACTTTCACGCCGGTCAGCGCCAGCGGGCCTCGCAAGACCTCGGCGAGCGTCATCCGCGGTTCGATCGAGGCCGTTCGCAAGATTCCGTTGACGCGAAGCGCGACCGCGACCGCCCCCGGCCCGCTGATCTGGGATTCCTCTGCGTTCGCCGCCGCCTGCGCGACGCTGGAAAGCGCCGCGTCGAACGCGGCCGCAACCGCCGTCGCCGCCCCCGTGCCCGTGAGAAAGGATCGGCGAGACAATCCGCTCGCTGGATGCGCGCGCGCTTTCTTTCCCGCCATGCGCCGCCTCCCTGCCCTGTCGGCGGAGACCCGCTGTTCGGACAAGTCTGTAGGCGGTTAACGCGAACCGACGTCCTGGGGATTGCCGCGGATCAAGCTCTCGATAAATTGACCGTCGGAGTCGCCCCGCGGGCGGGTTCGAACTGCCGACGCCGATCGACGAGATGTCGACCGCCCGTTGGCGAAGGCGCCAAGCTTCGCGTCGGCGTTCGAAAGGGAGGGCCTCGTCGTGCTTGAGTCGGTTCGCATAGGGATCGTCGGCCTCGGACGACTTGGTCGTCGTCACGCGGAAAATCTTGCGTTCCGGGTCTCCGGCGCCCAGATCGTCGCCGCGGCGAGCCCGATCGAGGCTGAACGCGCGTGGGCTCGCGCGTCGCTGGGCGGCGCAGCGGCCTATTCCGGGTTCGACGAATTGCTGGCTCATCCCGGTCTCGACGCGGTCTGGCTCTCGACGCCGACCTCCCTCCACGCCGATCAAGTCGTCGCGTCGATCGAAGCGGGCAAGCACGTATTCTGCGAGAAACCGCTGGCGATCGACCCAGTCGATTGCGACCGCGCCGTCGCCGCCGCAGCCGGCCGTCCCGGTCAGGTGGTGATGGTCGGCTTCATGCGGCGCTTCGACCCGGCCTATCGGGAGGCCAAGCGGCGGATCGACGCCGGGGAACTGGGGGAGGTTTTCGCCATTCGCTGCCTATCGGAGGATCCCGTTGACCCGGACGGGTTCTTCGTGCGGTTCGCGCCGACCTCGGGGGGCATCTTCCTGGACTGCTGCATCCACGACATCGACCTCGTGCGATGGATGCTCAGCGGCGCCGACGCGTCTTCGGTCACGGCCGCCGGAAGCCGGGTCATGTACCCGGCGCTTGGCGAATGCGGCGACGTCGACACTGGCTGCGCCACCGTCACCTTCGAGGGCGGCAAGGTCGCAACCTTCTATGTGTCGCGCACTTCGCATCGTGGTTACGAGGCGTCGATGACGATCGTCGGCGCCAAAGGGGCGATCGAGCTCGGCCGGGCCATTCCCCAGATTCCGCTGACGCTCGAAAGCGGCGGTCGCCGCTCGACCGCCGGCCAGGCCGACTTCTTCGAGCGTTTCGGAGAGGCTTTCCTTCACGAGGCCCGCGCATTCGTGGCGGCGGTCCGCAGCGGCGGCCCAACCCCGCTCAGCCTCGAAGACGCGCGCGAGGCCACGCGATTGGCCTGCGCCATGCGCGCCGCGCTCAAGGTCGCCTGACGCGCCTCGCCCGGCTCGGCGCATTGGAAAAGGCGACTTCGACCGCAAGCGGTCGCGGTTGCGCAAGCGGAACCGGCGCCGGCTTCCTTTGCGCCCGGGTCGCATGGCTGAAACGGCCTTGCCGGCGGACGAACGCCGGATCGTCGCCGTCGCCAGTCAGGCAAAACGGAACGAATATTCCATTGTTGACCGTCAATGGAAGATTTGTTATGCGAGAGGCAATAGAATGCAGCCCTGACTGAAATGGGCCGTCGGGAGAACGATCCGAGGAGGAGCACCGCAAGCGGTCGCTGCGCGCCAGGCGTCGTCGCCAACCGCCGCGCCCTCAAGGGCCAATTTCCACCGAGCCAATCCCCACGGACGTGAACGCGCGCCGAAGGGGCACCCGGCGAATTTCAACGCGCTGCCGGGCGCGAAAAAGGGAGGACTGACTATGAAACGCTACCTCTATGCGTTTGCGGCGGCGACGATTCTGTCGACCCCGGCGATGGCCGCCAAGATCGGCGTGTCGATGGACAAGTTCGACGACAACTTCCTCACTGTCCTGCGCAACGGCATGAGCGCCTACGCCAAGACGCAACCGGGCGTGTCGTTGCAAATCGAAGACGCGAAGGACGACGTCTCGAAGCAGATGAGCCAGATCCAGAACTTCGTCGCCAACAAGGTCGACGCGATCATCGTCAACCCTGTCGACACCAGTGCGACGCCGGCGATGACGAAGCTCGCCGCCGACGCCGGCGTTCCCATTGTCTACGTCAACCGCCAGCCGACCGACGTCGAGTCCTTCGGTCCCAAGGCCGCCTTTGTCGGTTCGGACGAGAAGCAATCCGGAACGCTGGAGGCCAAGGAAATCTGCCGTCTGCTCGGCGGCAAGGGCGACATTCTCGTCATGGTCGGCGAACTCGCCAGCGAGGCGGCGGTGAAGCGCACCGCCGACGTCCACGACGTGATCGCCACGCCCGACTGCAGCGGCATGAAGATCGTCGCCGAACAGACCGCCAACTTCGACCGCACCCAGGCGCAAAACCTGATGACCAACTGGCTCTCCAAGGGGCTCAAGTTCGACGCGGTCGTCGCCAACAACGACGAAATGGCGATCGGCGCGATTCAGGCGCTCAAGGCGGCCGGCGTCGACGCCAAAGCGGCGATCGTCGGCGGCATCGACGCCACTCAGGACGCGCTGGCGTCGATGAAGGCGGGCGATCTGAAGGTCACGGTGTTCCAGGACGCCGCGGGTCAAGGCAAGGGCGCGGTCGACGCCGCCTTGGCGCTCGCCGCCGGCAAGACTGTCGACAAGAAGGTCTACATCCCGTTCCAGTTGGTGACGCCGGCCAACATGGCCAACTTCGAGAAGAAGAACTGACGGCGCCCGGCCCGGCGCGCGCGCGCCGGGCCGCGGCTCGACTGCAATCGGAGCGCCGCGATCGCCGATCGACGGCGCTTCGCTCCACCGGCAAGGCGCAGGCGGAATGCTCACTCCCTCGACCGCGGAAATCGTTCGCCACAGCGGCGCCGTGCCGGGATCGGAATACCTGCTCGAAGTCGAGCGCGTGCGCATGGCGTTCCCGGGAGTCCTGGCGCTCGACGATGTCTCGTTCCGTCTCAAGCGCGGCCATGTCCACGCCCTGATGGGCGAAAACGGCGCCGGCAAGTCGACGCTGATGAAGATCATCGCCGGCATCTACACGCCGGACGCCGGTTCCTTCCGGCTCAAGGGCCAGGAAATCCGCCTGAGCTCGCCGCTCGACGCGCTGCAATACGGCATTGCGATGATTCATCAGGAGCTCAATCTGATGAACTATATGACCGTGGCGGAGAACATTTGGATCCGCCGCGAGCCGCTGAACGGCTTCGGCCTCGTGCGCCACCAGGAAATGCGCCGGCGGACCCAGGAATTGTTCGACCGGCTCGACATCGCCGTCGATCCCGAGGCCGAAGTGCGCGATCTCAGCGTCGCCAATCGGCAGATGATCGAAATCGCCAAGGCGGTGTCCTACGAATCCGACATCCTCATCATGGACGAGCCGACTTCCGCGCTGACTGACAAGGAAGTCAACCATCTCTTTCAGATCATCCGCGCCCTCAAGGCCCAGGGCACAGGCATTGTATACATCACGCACAAGATGAACGAGCTGTTCGAGATCGCCGACGAAGTTTCGGTGTTTCGCGACGGCCGCTTCGTCGGCGAGCACCGCGCCGCCGACGTCACGCGCGACGAAATTATCAAGCTGATGGTGGGGCGCGAAATCACCCAGATGTTCCCCAAGCAGGCCGCCCCGATCGGCGAGGTCGCCCTATCGGTGAGGAATCTCGGGCTCGAAGGACGCTTTCGCGACGTCTCGTTCGATCTGCGAAAAGGCGAGATCCTCGGACTGGCTGGACTGGTCGGGTCGGGGCGCAGCAATGTCGCCGAGACGCTGTTCGGCGTGACCCCGGCGACCTCGGGCGCGATCGCGGTCGATGGAAAGTCGATCGTCATCCGCAATCCCGGCATGGCGATGGACGCCGGCATGGCCTTTATCACCGAGGATCGCAAGGAGAGCGGCTGTTTCCTGCTGCTCAGCGTCATCGACAACATGCAGATGGCGTTGCTGCGCCACAGCCACGTGCGCGCCGGCTTCGTCGCGGAGAAGTCGGTTGAAGCCTTGTGCCGGCGGCAGCGGGCGAGCCTGCGGGTGCGCACGCCCGATCTCGACGAGCCGGTCATCAATCTTTCCGGCGGCAATCAACAGAAGGTGCTGATCGCGCGCTGGCTGATGACTCATCCGCGGATCCTCAT
>Ga0181516_10001125_pt1 | contig 21186 bp, 19 predicted proteins | sample PEATcosm2014_Bin_25_FD_121104 | JGI IMG/M metagenome (GOLD analysis project Ga0181516, IMG submission 121104) | Peatland microbial communities from MTU Mesocosm Facility, Houghton, MI, USA - PEATcosm2014_Bin01_10_metaG | ecosystem: Environmental > Terrestrial > Soil > Wetlands > Peat | place... | reverse complement strand
GTGTGCCGGTCTCCGTCCAATAGGAACCGAATTCCCGACTGTCCAGACAGCGACAGCTGGAAAATGGATTGTAGACGGTCGTTGCCCGGGGTGAAAAGCGGAACCCGTTGTAGTCCTTGCGCAGCCGGTCCAGCAGCGAAGCAAGATCCATCTCCTGCTCTTGCGCCATCCGTTCCAGGTGGGGAGCGAAGTCGTTTTCCAGTTCCTCTTGGGTGATTCCGCACAAAGTCCCGTACGCGCGTTCCCAAGTGATGTCCTTGAGGTGGTTCAACTCCGAGAAGACGCTGGCCTTGGCCAGGCGGCTGACTCCGGTCAGGAACAGGAATTCGGGAGAGGCGTCCTTGAGGCAACTGTAGAAGGCCCGCAACTGCTGGCGATTGTCCTCCAGCACCGAAAGCTCTTCTTCGCGGGCTTCCAGGAACGAGCCGGAATTCCCTTCGCGCATTCCCTCCAGGCATTGCAGGATGGGCTTGTCGTACTCGTCGATCAGGACGACAGGTCGGGGGCCGAGACCGGAAAGTTTTTCGAGGAGTTCGGCGAGACGCCTCTGCGCGGTGACACCATGCAACTCGACACCGAAGCGACGAGCCTCCCGATCCACCTCGGCGAGCTGCTGCCGCACCAACTCCCCGCGATCCTGGAACTTTCCGGTCCCGAACGAAATGCGCACCACCGGATGCTTCTTCTCCCAGTTCCAGTTGTCCTCGATCCACAACCCCTGGAACAGCTCGCGCCGACCTTCGTAGAGGTTCTGGAACACGCTCACCAACAACGACTTCCCGAAACGCCGGGGCCGGGACAGGAACACCGCGGTACTGCCCGTCACCAAATGATGAACCAGTTCCGTCTTGTCCACGTACAGGAATCCCCGCTCGCGCAGTTGCGCGAAGTCCTGGATCCCGACGGGCAGAGGGCACAGGGCGGTCATGGCTTGCCCAAAGGTAGGCCGTTTTGCTCCGCCGCAGGGAGGAAGGAATCCCGTTCGTAGAACACCTGTCCCACGCGCTCGATATGCTCCCGGAGTCCGGGATGTTCGAGGGCCGAAAAGATCGAGAGATCGATGGTGTGCGGCAGCAACAGATCGTCCAGTTCGACCATCAGATCCATCAGGGTCTTGTTGGTCAAGGCCGCCCCGTGCAGCGTGAGATCGATATCCGACCCGTTTCTGTAATTGCCCTTGGCTCGGGAGCCGTAGACCACCGCCGACTCCACCTCGGGATGGGCCCTGAACACGCCGCCGATCTTTTCGATGGTGGTCTCGGGCAACCCGAAGCGCATCAGGAATCGCCCTTCTCGGCCAGCGTCCCGAAGGTCAGCGCCATCTGTTCGAAGGCCGGACCGAAGCGTGCGCAGATGTCCGTGGCGATGGTGTCGGCGATCCTGGGGTCGTAGGCGTGCGAAGACAGGTTGCGCGCCTTGACCATCTCCATCCAGGTTTCGCCGTCGTCGATCAATCCGTTCCTGAAGGCCGAACGCACGGCGTCTCGCGAGCCGACCAGCCCAGAAATCCCCTTGGCTTCCAGATAGTCCTTGAGCACGTTCCAGGCGAGTTCGTGGGTGAATTCGAATCCCTGGATGAGGCCCTGCTGTTCCAGTTCGGAAAGCGGACGCTCCCGCGAAAGCTCCAGGGCCTTTCGCAACGACGCGTAGGCGCGTGAGAAATTATCGAAACGCTGCTTCCAGCGGATGTCTTCGTTCATGCCCCGGCTCCTTGACGCCACTGCCGACTCCCGAACGGGAGTTCGGAGTTCCCGGTGATCGAATCTAGGACAATCGCTTCCTCGAACTCGACGTGCATAAGGGAGCACGATCCGTTTCCATCGAGCGATGGCCACAACGGCGCTTTCGGGTCCTCGCCGCCCCCGTCAAACCAGAAACGGGTGCTTCCCGATCTTTTCCGCGCCGGTGCCCGTTCACAACTCCGACGCGATGCGGCCCAATGCCGCCCGAAGGCGCACCGCCAGTCCCACAAGTTCCGGTTCCGGAAGCAGGGGCCGGAGCTCTTCCACGCGGCTGTCGTTCAGATCCTTGGCGCAACCGACGATGCCGTCTCGAATAGGGATTAAAGTTCTTTCACTCCCCCAGCAGGAACTTCTCGAAGCGGATCGCGCGCACCTGGTCCGTTTCCCAGTGCGCGTCGCAGACCACGGTGAGTCTTCCTTTGGGAAAGACCCGAGGGAACCACGCGAAGTCCAAGGGCGAGGTCTTGCCTCGCTTCACCTCGTACCACTCGGCTTTGCCCGCGAAGTCGACTTCGTGGTCGCCTCCCTGCCAATACGGAAGCCTCTCCGGCTCCGGCCGCCCCGCCACGGCCGCTCTTCGGAAAAGTTCCTGGGCCACCAGCCATTCCAACCACACTCCTTGGCGGGAGTCGGGGAGGGCCAAAAACTCCGACACCGAGCTGGGCGCATCGGGGGCCCAGGCCACGGCCGCCAGGAGGTTCACGAAGGGGAATTTCGCGGGCTTTCGGGGAATCTCGTGCTTTCGCTCGGCGTCCCAGGCATCCGAAATTCCCACCACCATGAGATCGGCCAGAAGCTCCACGTAGCCTGCCGCCACGGTGTTGTTGGCCAAACCGGCCTCCTTCGCCAGTTTCGTCTGTCCCACGCACGATGCCCCGAACCGGTGCAATTGCTCCATGACGGCCACCAAGGATCGTCGGGGACGATCCGCCCGGGCGCACTCCCCCAGGATCCAATCGCGCACCGTGTCCAATGTCCAGCGAGGAAGCCGTGCCCCGTGCAGCATCTCGGCACAAGCCACCGGCGAACCGCCGGTGAGCAGGTAGGAGATCACCGGGTCCTTGCCCATATGCTTCCCCCCAACACGCACGAATTCCCGATAAGGGAGCGGGGTGAACAGCCAGTTGGTCCGATCCAACCTCCCTTTGCGGCCTGGCAGCCGTTCGGACCCCCTTCGCAGGTCCGTGGCACGCGATCCCGTCGTCACCACCAGGACCTTCGCCAACTCCCCGCGATCGAGAGGACGCTTCAGCGCCTTTTCCCATTCATCCACCGCGGTGATCTCGTCGATGAACAGGCGTCGGACGGGCGCATCCTTTCGAAAAAGTCCGATCGTGTCCGAGATCTGACGCGAGAGATCGTCGGCGTCCCGGCAATGGTCGCCGTCGAGGAAAAGAGCCGAACCCGGTCCATGCCGCTCCACCGTGCCTCGCACCTGCCCTTCCATCCAAGTGGACTTGCCGTATTGCCGGGCACCCCGCACCAGGATGACCCCGGGCTCCTCGGGAAGCCGTTCCAAACCGAAATCCGCGCGAAAGACGAACGGTTGTTCCTTCAACGCATCCAAACGAGGAAAGATCCCGGGAGCATCGATCCTGCCGTCCAGAAGCGCCCGGTTCAATTCCTCAACGTTCATGACGTTTAATATACAAACGTCCTAAACGTTGATACTGGGGAAAAGCTTCCGGAGACCGAATGCGATTCAGGCCAGAAGCGGGTGCTTTTCGATCTTTTCCAGCAGGAACCGCCATGTCCGCAAAAGGGTCCGTGCGGAATCCAGTGCGATTCCCAGTTCTGTCGTCAATGTGTCCGCGTCTTCCGGATAGTCGTGCGCCAACTGGTTTGGTACGGCGCGCAGATCGTTCCAGATCTCGGCGTCTTCCACGAATCCCAGTGCTTCCAGCCGGTAAAGCCTGTCCAACACGGACATCGAAGCCGCATCCTCCCCCAAGGCATCGAGGACCGCCGGGAACACCCTGGCCCCGATGTGATCCTGGAGCTTGCTGAACCGACTTTGGAACTGGTCCAACCGGAGGAGGAGAAGTTCGTCCTCCTTCTCCAGATCCTCGGGCTGGATCGGGAGGCTTGTACAGAGCGCTTCCAGGACTCGTTCCAGGATGCGCGCGTGTCTCTCCGCCACGCCGATCCGAGCTTTCAGAAGGGAATTCGGCACAATTCCACTCCCTTCTCCTCGACTTCCAGGTCGATCGCACGGGATCCATCGCCCCGCCGCCGAAGGAGCACGTCGATCTTGCGCTCCCCGAGCGCCTTGTCCAATGCGACCAGGAACGAATGCCTCGCCTTGACAAGATCCGCCCAAGGCTTCTGGTCCGTCTCCACGCAAAGATCGATGTCGCCGCCGCGCTTGGAGTCGTCTGCACGGGACCCGAAAAGCACAAGGCGCGCACCCGGACCGAAGGACTCCCGGAAAGCACCCGCTATGGCGTCCGATTGGAAATTGGTGAGGCGCACGTTTCCAAAGATACGCCGTACGGGAGTGGCGCGATCGACCCTCAACGTCCCGGACGTTGATATTGGTTGGCGCCCCGGGGATCCTTCGCGGCGCTATGAGGCCACCATCGCCGTCCAATTATTCGGAGGATCCAGCAGGAAACTGCGAAGAGGCACGTGCAGGATGCCTCCTTCATGGGACCGGTGCATGTCCAGGGAGAGCACCAGCTTCGGGTAGTTGTCTCGGATCATCTCCAAGGACCGGTATTCCCGTTCCCTGGTGCGAGCGTCTTGGATGCTGGTCGCCACCTGGACATACAGAATCTGTCCATCGCGGCTGGCCACGAAATCCACCTCCTGCTCGCCCAGTCTCCCGACGCTCACGCCGTATCCGCGCCGCTTCAGTTCCAGGTAGACCACGTTTTCCAATTGCCCCGCGATGTCCCGGTCCCTGTCTCCCAACCGTGCGTGGCGCAGACCCAGGTCCGACAAGTAGTACTTGGAGTTCACCTCCAGCATGCGCTTGCCCTTGATGTCCCAGCGGGGTGCCTGGTAGATCGCGAACCCCGCTTCCAAGGCGCGCAGGTAGCCTTGCAGCGTCACCACCGAGATCCCGATGTGCTGGGATTTCAGGTAGTCGCTCATGCTCTTGGCGGTGGTGAACGAGCCGATGTTGTCGTACACGAAGTCGACCACCGATTCCAGCGTCTTCGGTTCGCGGATGGAATTCCGTTCCACGACATCGCGCAACAGCACCGAATCCTGCACCGCGCTCAGGTATTGGAGACGCGGCCGCTCGCTGCGCGGCAGCTCGTGGATCCCCGGCAGGCCCCCGAAGCGGAGGAATTCCCGGAATTCAGCATCGCTGTCGGAAGCCTCCCGGAATTCAAGATGTTCGGCATAGCCCAGGGGAAGGACGTGGATTTCCACATACCGGCCCGCCATCAGGGTCGCCAGTTCCGAGGACAGCAAATGCGCGTTGGATCCCGTGAGATAGATGTCCCACCCTCCCTCCTTGAGGAGGCTGTTCACGCTGCGTTCCCAATCCGGGATGTCCTGGACCTCGTCGATCAGGATGGCTCGTGGGTGGCGGGTCTTGGGAAGGCTTCGGATGTGGGCATCCAGTGCATCCGGCTGTCGGAGGGAGGCGTTCGACATCAGTTCCATATCGATGAACAGGGCCTCTCCCTTGGGGTGTCGCGCCTTCCATTCTTCGTGGATCTGCTGTAGCAGGCAGCTCTTGCCACAGCGCCGGATGCCGGTCAGCACCTTGATCAAGGGCCGGTCCATGAACGGGAGGATCTGCTCCAGGTAAAGCCTTCGAGTTCTCATCCGTTTTTAAGTATACTGAAATTCATAAGATATTTCTTAAACATTTTCAGCATAACTGAAACTATTGGGCCAGTAAACCTGTCCCGGACGGAGCGCCGTCCCTACCCCGCCGGCTTTCGCTTGACCGATCGCAGCAGCACGAATAAAACGGCGAAGGTGATGTACATGTCGGCCACGTTGAAGATGCCGGTGCGCAGGCTCCCGATTCCCACGTTGAGGAAGTCCACGACCCCTCCGTGGAACCAGATCCGGTCCACCAGATTTCCAAGGCCTCCCGCGACCACCGCGGCCATGGTCCAACGCCCCTCGGTGGTCGAGTTGGTGGAGAACAGGAGCCACCACAGGGCACCTGCCAGGAAGATTCCCACCCCCACCACAAGCAAGGCCTCCCGCAGAGTCCCGGACAACGCCGCCCCCAGGCTGAGGAAAGCCCCGTGGTTTCGGACCAGTTCCACCCACAAGCAGCCGCCCAGGTACGAGTGCAGCTCGCCGGGAACCAGGATGTCCCTGGCCTGCAGCTTGGTGATCTGGTCCAGGGCAACCCCGGCGATGATGGCCAGCACGGGCAAAATGCGATCTCTTTGCATGGAGCGGGAAATCTAGTGCAGTGTCCTGCAAGTTCAGATACCGCTTCCGCCCTTCGAGACGCCCATTCCATGGGCTCCTCAGGACGAACGGTTGGTGGTCACTCTTGCAGGACGGCACACTAGGTGCTCGTCTCGTCAGCCCTGGCTCAGGCGCAGCGCGATGTAATCGACCGCCGAGGCCAGCTTCGCATAGGGCATGCGCGTGGGGCCCAGCACCCCCACCGCTCCGCGCGCGTCGCCGATGTTGTAATTGCGCGTGACCAAGGACAGCGGTCGCAGGTGTTCCACCCGGTTTTCCGACCCGATGGTGATGTACACCCCGTCATGCCCGATTCTGTCCTGGAGAAGCTGGACCAGTTGGCGGCGGTCTTCCAGGAGTTGCATCAGGTTGGCCATGGAGCGCCTCTCGCCCATTTCCGGCTGGGCCAGGACATGGCTCGTGCCCTGCAAGAAGGCATCGGAAGACCGCACCGGATGGGAAACGTCCAGCAGGGCGCGCAAGATCAACCGGAACACCTCTTCCTGCGGATCGTCCGGGCGGACTTCGGCGGATTCCATGTCGCGGAGGTTTCTCTGGAGTTCGTTTGGGGTGCGTCCCAGGGCGGTCAGGTGGAGTCTTCGGATCAGGTCCGAGAGGGTCTCCGACGGAACGGGGCGACCGGTATCCACGGCAATGGAGCGGATGAGCCCGGACCCGAACGAAGCCACCACAAGCAGTGTGGTATCCCCCACGCAGACCAGCTCCAACCGCTCCAACCTGGCCCCCTGCAGAACCGGCGCGATGGCCAATCCCAAAAGCCTGGTGACCTCGGCCAGGGCCAATGCGGCGGAGGCCAGAAGCTGCTCCTCGGTCCGGGCCTGCCCCAATGTGGTATCCACCACCTGCCTTTCCTGCTCGGAAAGGGGGGTGGCGGGCATGATCTGGTCCACCCAGACGCGAAAACCCCGCTCGGTGGGCTGTCGACCGGCGGAGGTGTGGGGCTGGTCGATCAGACCCATCTCCTCCATGTCCGACATCACGTTGCGGATGGTGGCGGGGGAGAGGCTGTCGACGATGTCCCTGCTGACCTGCCGGGATCCGACAGGCTCTGCGTTCCCCACATACCGCTGCACGATGGAAGAAAGCACCGCTTTCTGGCGTTCCGTGAGGTGGAGAGGCGCTTCACCCGCTCCCTGGGCGCTCGGCTCGGACATGGAACACAATGTACTGCCACCCGCAAGTCGCCCTGGACGCTTTGTCGGAAAGGAACATGGCCTCCCCTGGAGTCCGCCAGAAGGGTGAAATTTCAACGCTTCCTGTCACTATTTGTAGACGGTGCACCCCAGGCTGGGTGAAAATCGTCAGTATGTTTCAAGGCAATCACGTCCACTTCCCGGAGGTCGCCATGAGAAAAACCGCACTGATCCTTGCCGCCAGCGCAGGATGGCTAGGCGCGCAGGACGTCGTCTACCCCACCATGATCCAATGGAATGGGACCCGCGGACTGACCCAGACCCGGTCCGCAGAACCCTTGGGCGAGGGATTTCTGTCCCTTTCCGCCACGGGAACCGGCTACCAGGTGGACCAAGGGGTTGCCGGTCGCACCGCTCAGACCGGCACGGACGTCGGTGTGGGGATCTATTCGCTCGGATTGGGTTTGTCGGATTGGGCGGACCTGACGGGCTGGTTCTCCAACTATGCGACCGCCAACAGCGACGGCATGTACCCTTCTCCCACCAATGGCCTCGGGTCCAGCGGACTCCAAGTCCAGCTTTCCGCCCCCTATGACAGCACCTTTCCGATCCGCCTGGCGGCACAGATGGGACTGGTCGCGGGAACCTCCCAGAACCAGATCCAACTTGGCTCGACCCCGTCCGGCACGCCCCGCGCCGACGGCTGGGACTATTTCGAGACCCGCTCCGGCTACGACCTCCAGGCGCGACTGCTGCAGACCTTGCGCACCGGATCGGTTCCGTTCCCCGTTCGGATGCATTTGAACGAAGGCCTCGATCAAGCCTTCGTCAGTGGCCAACCTCTCCTTGTGCTTTTGGACGGGGGCGTGGAACTGGATCCCATCCCAGCCCTGACCATCGGACTGGAAGGCCACACCCGCACCATGTGGTCGAACTACAATCCCCAGACCGACCCCACATGGGCCACCGGTTCCTTCACCTTCCATCTCCCCGCGAACGTCCAATTCCAGGTGGGCGGCGACTTCGCCTTCAGTCAGACCCGTTCGGGAATGACCGATGTCCATGCCTTGGATCCATGGCGCGCCTTCGTGGGCTTGTCCGTCGGTATCGATCTGGCCGCCAATGCCCGCGAGGCCCGCGCCCAGGCCCGCCGCAACGACTCCCTGGAGCGCGTTGCCCTGAAGGCCAAGATCGCCGAAGGCGATGCCAATGCCCAAAAGTTGAACTCCCGCATCGACAGCCTGCACAATGTGGTGCAGGAGAGGAACGTGCTGGTGGACACCTTGACCCGAGATTCCGTCCGCCAGGCACTGGCACTGGAAGCGTGCCGCAGACTGGGCAGCTCGACCCAGGCCCAGGATTCGGCCGCCTTGGCCGAAGCCCGCGCGCAGATCGAAGCGGAGAGGAACAAGCGAAGCGACCTGGAAGCGAGCTTCCTGCGCACGGGAATGCTCAACCTGGACGCGGTCTACTTCGACTTGGGCAACGCACGGATCAAGCCCAACTCCCAACCATACCTCAACCTGATCGGAGCCATCCTGGTGAAGTATCCGAAGTTGCGCTTCGAGGTCGGTGGCCACACCGACAACAAAGGACGGCCCAAGACCAACCTGAGTCTTTCGAAGGATCGCGCCGAGGCGGTCGAGGACTTCCTGGTGCAGGCGCATCCCGAGCTGACCGGAAAGATCGAGGCCAGGGGCTACGGCGACACCAAGCCGAAGGCGACCAACAAGACCGCCGAGGGTCGGGAACTGAACCGTCGCGTGGAGATCAAGGTGACCAACCTGGACGCCTTGAAGGAATACACCACGGACAAACCCTGAGGTGAATCCCCGCGTAGGGGTCGGGCATGCCCGATCCCTACGAGCCCGATTCATAACGCTTCGGTCCGCACCGGGGGAATTCCTGCGCGGACCTACCCTTCGCCCAGATCCTTGCGCAGGGAATCCAGCGTCTTCCAGTCTTCCCGCTGGAGCGCAACCGCCTTGCGGACCAGCAATTCCAACTGGTGCACGGCGAGGCTCTCTCCATGCCGGATGCTCGGAACCAAGCCCACCATCCGTTCGACGTCGGCGGGGTAGAGATGGGGGGCCATGAACGTCCGGAAACGGAGCTCCGCATCCAGGGCTTCGGGGCTGGATTCCGGGGCGTAGAACATGCCGGGCAGGATCTCGCGGAGCAGATGGTTTTCAAGATCGCCCTGGAAGGTTTCCAGGGTGGGCGCGACCGAAGCGGGGATGTCGGGAGGCGGTGCGGCCAGTTTCTCCAGCATCCCTTCGATCTGCTCGCGCATCAGCTGCCGTTGCTGTTCGCGGTACCGGGCCTGGTAGAGGATGGGGAACGAGTTCACCGCCATGTGGGCGAACTGGAATTCCGCGAAATCCCCCAGAAAAACCACGTCGCCCTCCAGGGTGGCCGCCGCATCGAGTCCGGAGAGATGCACGACCTTCGCGGGAATGGGCAGAAATTCCGAATCCCCCATGATGCGCAGGCGCTCGCGGACCTGATCCGGGTCCAATGCTCCTTCCAGACCCCCGTTCTGGCGCGCCTGTTCGATGATTTCCTCGATGCCTTTTTCCACGGAAAGCCCGAATTCGGAGCGGAAGAAATCGGCCATGGTCCGCTGGTCGCGGTAGTTTCCTTGCACGGAAAGCAAGGATTCGTGGACCATTGCGGCACCGGGATGGCCTTCCGGCAATGGTGCCACCAAATGGGCGATTGCGGTAAGCCGGCCGTCCAGGTGCGCAGGATCGCCATGCAAAAACCGGAAAAGTCCCATGTCCATAGGCTCCAACCTACCTATTCCCCGACGACACGGGAGCACTGGAGGGGGTGCCGGGCCAGATGAAGGGTTTGTATTCTGCACACCTGGGACTCGCAGATCCGTCCGATTCGCCACCCTTTGTCGAAGTCCAGGTCGGTTGGTCGGAAATCCATGCAATCTGACGGTCACCGTTTACGTCAACCTGTGCTGAGACGCTCCCACAGTCCGCTCCCGGAGATCCAGATGAAGACGCCTGTACGCCTCCTGCCGATCCTGCTGGCCTTCGCCGCCAGCCGATCCCAGGAACCGGTCGCGACTCCGGCAGGCAGTCCCGCGCGGACCATTGCCGACACGACCCTTGATTCCTCGGTCGACACCAAGGCTTCAACGCCACCGGTGCCGGAGGGTGTTCGCCCCGCATCGGACTCCGTTTCCCGGCCCGCGCGGACCGATTCCACCCCAGCTTCCGTGGACAGTGCGGGAAATGCGACTGGCACGGACAAGCCTCAGGTCGACACCCTCCATCGCGGCCCAAGAGTGCCTCTGGTGGTCCGCTCCAGCGCCCCCGTGGGCTCGCACGTCACCTTGGATGGCGTGGATGCCGCCATGGATTCCTCCGGACATTTTCTGGTGAGCATCCAGACCGACAGCCTGCGCCTGTCCACCGGAAGCTTCGACCTCTGCCTTGCTGCGGGAGGCCCGTCGCTGTGCACGCCGTTGCATCCCCAGGGCTTCGACACGCTGGACATCGCTCCGCTGAAAATCAAGATCGACTCCGTGGTGGAGACCCACGACACGATCCGGCAGATCGTGGACACCGGTCGCTACGACAGCTCCGCGCTGAAGCCCGGCGAGGGACCCAAGCTGATCCAGAGCGCGGCGGGAAAGACCGTGGTGATCCGCGGCAAGCGGCGTCCGCCACGTGTGCTGGGCGAGGAGCGTGTGAGCGTGCAGACCATCAAGAGGCTTCCAGGCCTGGCCGAGCCCGACGTGATGCGGGCGGTGCAGGCCCTCCCCGGCGTGGTGGCGAGCTCCGATTTTTCCACCAAGATCTACGTGCGGGGGAGCGCCTCCGACGAGAACTTGATCCTGTTCGACAACGCCGTGGTGTACAACCCGGCCCACTTCGGGGGGCTGTTCAGCACGTTTCTCGCGGATGCGGTCGGCGGCTTGGACTTCTACAAGGGGGGCTTCGATCCCCGCTACGGGAACAGGGTGTCCTCCGTCCTGTTGGTGTCCTCCAAGGTGGGGGGATCGGATCGCGACAGCGCCCGCGATTCCACCTCCTGGGTGCGCAAGGAGCTGGACAAGGGGTTGCGGGGGACCGAATCCCTGGTCTCCGGAGTCCCGTCGGACAGCGAGCCCAAGGCCAAGACGCAAAGCTCGTTCCGGATCACCAGCTTCGGGGGCACCTTGGCCACCGACGGGGTGCAGGGCGACTATTCCTGGGCGCTGGCCGGCCGGCGCACCTGGATCGGCTCGGCCTTGGCCGTGGCTCGCGACCTGAGCCTGACAAACATCCAGCTGGACTACGACTTCTACGACTGGCAGGGCAGCGCGGCCTGGGGGCACAACGGCGACACCGTGCGGGTGTCGGCCTACCAGGGACGGGACCAGCTCTCGTTCAGCCCCCTTTCCGCCGACTGGGGCAACCTGGTGGTCCCCGTGAACGTGCGCTGGAAGCTGGGCGACCGCCTGACCTTCCTGGGCACGGCCTCCTACTCGGGCTTCGACCAGAGCTTCGGGTTCGACCCCATCGTCAACCTGTACAACTCCGTCGGCACCTGGGCCGGGCGCGGCGAGTTCCGCTACGACGCCGGTGCCGGCCATCTCCTCTCGGCCGGAAGCGAGTACAACACTTTCCACGTCAACTTCACCTCGTCGATCCTGGCGGCGAACACCACGAATTCGAGCGTCACGAATTCCGACCTCTCGGCGGGATGGCTGCAGGACAAGTGGGTGATCGATCCGCGCAACACCGTGGTCGCGGGAATGCGCGGGTACTGGGACGGAACCACGCGCAGCGCCGCGGCCGATCCCCGGCTCTCCTACACCTTCCGTCCCGACGCCGACTGGAAGGTCGACGCCGACTGGGGCCACTACACCCAGTACATGACCAGCATCAGCTTCCTCAACCTGGACGTCCTCAACGAATTCTGGTACGCCGACCAGAAGCCCATGGTGCCCACCACGCAGAACATGGCGAGCCTGGGGGTGGAGAGGGACAACCTGTCGCCGCTGGACCTGCACGCGAGCGTCGAGGGCTACTACAAGGACCTCCACGACATGCCCCTGTTCGATCCCTACGACACCTCCGCGACCGCAGGCACCGGAGAGGACTACTTCGCCAAGAGGTTCGCGCTCCTGAAGGGCTACGCGCTGGGCGGCGAGTTCTCGGTGGGCAAGGACGACGGATGGTGGACGGGAAACGTCAGCTACTCGTACTCCCAGGCGGTCCTGAGGCAGCTTCCCTACACGACCGCGACGGGGACCTACCATCCCGAGGCCTATTGGGCTCCCTGGGACCAGAGGCACACCTTCAAGGTCACCGGCGCCTTGAACTGGGACGGCCCCAAGGCGGACGACGCGCTGTCCACGGCCAAGCTCGGATGGGGAGGCGACTATTTCCGGTCCAGCTTCCAGCTCACCGCCAACACGGGACAGCCCTACACCCAGTACCTGGGGTACGAGAAGTTGGACGACCCCTTCCAGGACCTGACGGGCAGCAACAGCGCCGAAGGACCTTCCAGGAACGGCGGCGCGGGCCTCGTCTCCGGATCGCTGGACGGCGCGAGGAAATCCGGGTACTTCCGGCTGGACGTCACCCCCATCGACTGGGGGCGCACCGGTCGCTGGCGTTTCTACTTCACCATCATCAACCTGACCGACCACCAGAACCTGTGGCTGCTCAACTACAACACGGGGAAGAATCCACCCGAGGAACAGAAGGTCTACCAGTTCCCCTTCCTCCCGATCTTCCTGGGCTACGAGTACCAGTTCTGAAAAGGCCGAAGCACCATGCGACATAAACTGTCTGTTCCGCTCCTCTTTCTGCTCGGTTCCTGCTCCACGGGACCCTGGAACACGCAGCCCGGCGGGAGCGCCCCCAACCTGCCCAGGCTCGTCGCCTCCAACCTGCTCGTGGCCGGCCGGTCCTACGACACCCTCTGGCTCGAACGCACGCTTTCGCTGAACGGCGTGTCCTACGATTCCACCCGGAGCTTCGTCGACACGGTCCTTTCGTGGGTCCGGATCATCCGCCTCACGGGGCCGGGCTCCCCCGACACCGTGCCCTACCACCTCGCGCCGCCGCTGGCGGTCGCATGGCTGCCTTCCAAACCCCAGGACAGCGCCCTCCACGGCGCGCAGTACCGTCTGGAGGCGCGGATCGTCTGGGACTCTTCGGGCAACTGGGGAACGGACGGGGCCTCCCCCGCCTGGAAGGTCACGCAGCTTTCGGCCACCACCTACACGCCCAAGGTCTTTTCCCAGGGGCCGGCCCTGCAGACGCCCATCGAAGCCCTCTTCCCGAGCCTCGCGGCCTCGGGGTTCGCGAGCTTCCAAACCTGGGCCGCGGGCAACACCCAGTCCGTGCAGGATTCCCTGGCGAGGTGGAACGTGACGGCCAGCACCCTGGACAGCGTGGGCAAGGGCTTGCCGGTGTTCCGCACCATCCATTCCGGCGACACGGTCTGGTACATCCGCTCCTCCGAGCAGGTGGCGGCGGCGGACGGGACCGCGATCCGGCGCAGCGACAGGGCCATCCTGGCTCCCCAGGTCCTGGATCTGTCCGTGTTCGGCGGCGAGCTCGCCCTCCAGAGGTTCGATTCCACCCGGGCCAGGATCCTGGATCCCATCACCCAGGCGTTCGACGCCTCCTCGGGGAGGAAGACCATCGACAGCGCCGGCTACTACCAGCCGGGCCAGTGGCGATCGCTCCCCTTCACCGCGGCCGACGCGGGCGGAGTGGCGTACTGGCCGGATTTTGTCCAACTGAAGAATTTGGACATCGGCTACACCGGCCTCAACGTCTTCTACTCGTTCGCGGTGGACACCCTGTACGCGGCCTACCAGCGGGGCCAGTCCACCTCCACCAACATCTCGGCCTACACGAACATCCAAGGGGGATACGGGTACTTCACCGGTGCCGCCGCCGACAGCGTCCGGATCTTCGTGCGGAGCCCGACCGCCGACACCTTCTCGGTCTCGGCGCTGCAGCACGCGTACTGCTCCCGGAAATTCGGCAATCTCGTCGACAGCCTGAAGAAGGTGCAGATCACGAACATCGATACCATCGATGCCGATTGGATCGCGAAGCGACCGCGCCAATGCGTGGATTTCGTTTCCCCCCAATGAGCTTTTTCGCAGCGCATTGCAAACGCAATGCAACGGCACCCTGGGAACGCTCGATCACCTCATTCTCGATATCTTTCTCCTCCTTTACCGACCGGAGTCCCTTGAAATGAACCTAGCCAACCTGATCCAGACCCTCGCACCCGTGCTTTTCACCATCGAACTGCTCATCTACGTCCTGCTGGGTGGGCTCGGAATCACCGGCCTGGTGCTGTTCGTGTGGCGCTGGAACGTGCTCAACAAGGCCCAGGGCGATCCCTCCAAGTGGCGCACGTTGCTTTCCAAGGACCTCGCCAGCGGATCCAACCTGGACCGGATCCCCTTGACGGTGGAGGATGAGCGCACCCTTCCCGGCCGCGTGGTGAAGCTGGGGAAGGACAACGCGGGACTTTCCCCCGAAGCCCTGGACAAGGTGTTCGACGTGCAGGAGTCCACCGAGCGACGGCATCTGGAGGGCGGCGTCTCCTTCCTGGGCACCGTGGGAGCGAACGCTCCGTTCCTGGGTCTGACGGGAACCGTCCTCGGGATCCTGATCGCTTTCGACAAGTTCGCGCAATCCGGCGGCAAGGGCGGGACGGACGTCATGGTCGCCATCGCCCGGGCACTGGTGGCGACGGCCCTGGGTCTGATCGTGGCGATTCCCGCCGTGGTGGCCTACAACATCCTCCGGAGCCGCGTGCGTTCCATCCAGGACCGCTCGCGCGAGGTGCGCGGCCTGATCGTGGCCAGAAGCCTCCACGCCGCCGCCAAGGACGGTTGAGATGGCCGCCGCCGCCGGAAACGACGAGGACATCATATCCTCCATCAACATCACGCCGCTCGTGGACATCTTCCTCGTGCTGCTCATCATCTTCATGATCACGAGTTCGGTCATCGACCAGCGCGAAATCGCCCTCCAGGTTCCCAGGGCGGCCAATGCGGGATCCCAGGCTCCCAAGGCCTCGGGACTCATGGTGGACAAGAACGGCGAAACCTACCTTGACGGACAGAAACTGGACACCGCCTCCATCGCGGCGGTCCTCCGCGGGGCCGTGGCCAGGGACCCCGACCACCAGGTCCTGATCGAGGCCGACCGCGATCTCAAGTACCAGACGGTGGTGGACGTGATCGACCTCGTGCGCGGGGCTGGAATCACCAAGTACGCGCTCCAGGTGGTACGACCGTGAGCAATGCGGGAGCTCTGCGCCGCATGCGGCGGCGCGGCGTGATCGGCCCGGTTCCCGGCGAGCTTCGCCTTCCGGATCCACCGTCGGATCGGATCGGAAGGCGCGAGGTCGCCATCGTGGTGGTCTTCGTCCTCGCCTGGGGAGCACTGTTTTCCCTCTCCTTGATCTTCCGGAACGCGATTCCCCTGGAAGACGTGGTGACCATCGTGGACGTGCGACAACCTCCTCCTCCACCGCCTCCGCCGCCCAAGGAAGTCCCTCCCCCCAAGGACATTCCGCTGCCCAAACCTCCTCCTCCAAACCAGCCACCGCCACCGCCTCAGCCAACTCCGCCGCCACCCCAGTTCGGACTTTCCTCCGACGCGACTTCCGCCAACGGGGGGTTCGCGGTGGCGACGGGCAACACCCTGATGAAACCCGCCGACTCGGTGGTCAAGAAGCCCCCTCCTCCACTTCCCGCATCCCCCATCCAGTCCAATTTCGACGTGCAGGTGGTGAGCCAAGCCATGCCGGTCTACCCGGATTGGGCCTTGGATCAAGGTGTGGAAGCGGTGGTGCAGGCCTTGATCACCTTGGACGAAAAAGGCAAAGTCACCGAGGTCCGGTTCCTCAGATCTGGCGGCAAGGACTTCGACGAATCCGTGCGACGATCCGTCTACGCATCCGTCTTCAAACCCTTGGTTCAAGGGGGGCAGCCCGTTCCCTGTCGGTTCGTGAAGGACTTCCGTTTTACGACGCAGCAGTAGCGGAATTCGGCGGCGCTGCCAATCACGAAAGCGCGAGAACCACCAGTCCGGTCGCGGCCGGGAGAGCCTGGATGAATAGGATTTTACGGCTCGCGGTGGCGGCTCCGAAGACGCCTGCGACAAGTACGCACGCCAGGAAAAAGACCTTCACGGAGGTGCCTCCGGAGCCGAGGCTTGCGCCCCAGAACAGGCCCGCCGCCAGGAACCCGTTGTACAGGCCCTGATTGGCGGCGTTCACCTTCGTGGCGGTCGCGAATTGCTGGGTCATGCCGAACGCCTTGAGCCCATGCGGCTTGTCCCATAGGAACATCTCGAGCACGAGGATGTAGAGGTGCAGGATTCCTGTGGCGACGACGACGAAGTTTGTCAGAATCTGCATCCGGTGCTTTCGCGGTTGTCGACGAGCGGTTGAAAGGGAAGCAGGTGGGAGCGGTTCGAACGGCAGCCCCCCCCCTGGTGCAGGAAAAGTTAGCCCTCGTAGCCGTGCGGAACCGTCTGGGCCTGGGGACCCAGACTGCGGCCAAGAAACGCGCGGATCGCCTGTTAAAGCGTTGTAGGAGCATTGTCAACGCTTTCCGGTTGCTTCGACGGGATTCGGAGCCCGTTTCACGCCAGAAACCCCTATGTTCCATTAACAGGGCAGGTTATGGGCGAATCTTCCAGCTGGTACTGGACCGAATGGGGGTATTTGCGATGATCTCACGTTCCGACACTTGGAGCGCTGTGGCATTGAGCACTGTGGCGATTCCTGCTGCCTTGGTCGCCAAAGGGTGGGCTTCGCTGGTGTCTTCCTATGAAGCTCCAGGGGATATCCCCAAGGGATCCGGTCCTGTCCCGAACAACGACCCCGGGTCCGCTTCTCCCCAACTCGACCCTCCCGAATAGCTTCCGGTCCCCCCCCGCAACCGAGTGGCGCGGGTTCTTGGCACGCCCGGCTAGTCGCAGACGCGGATCTTCCGGATGGTCTCCAGGGCGATCTCGCGATCTTCCCGTCCGGCGGTGGAACGGACTTCCAAGGTGACCGGCTCCCTCCGCTTGTCGATGCGGAGCACACGAAGGCGCATGGGTTTCTGGGAACCACCCTTGAGGACCACTTCCACCTCGGTGTCGGTCAGGGTGGCGTATTCCGCCACTCGCATCAGGTCCTGGAAGGGAAGCTCCTTCAGACCTTCTCCGTATTTGGAGTTCGACGAGATGGCTCCGCGCCGCGGCTCGTCGGCGGGCAGTTCCATCAGCCATTCCATGTTGGCGGCCAAGGGGAAATCCGGAGAATACGGGGAAGTCCAGGCAAGCGAGACCAGATCCGGAGAGGGCGGGTCCGGTGGGTCGAAGCCCAGTCCCTGGAGCACCCGGCGCAGCTCGGTCTCGCGTGCGGGGTCCACGACGAACCCCCAGCCCGGGATGGATTCCCGGACAAGCGCCGCCACCGCGGGCAGGGCGGCCAATTCCATCTGGCGCGCGGGCTCCCGCACCCGCAAAGCGCGCAGGCTCTCGAACTGGCAGGTGCGTCGGGCTTCCAACCACTCCTGCACGACGCGTCGCACCGACGGCGGCGGCTCGATCACCTCCAGAAGCAGCGGCAGCTCCTCCCCCAGGATCGGATGTGCCGCGGCTTCCAGGACCGGCTCCCTTGCCAACCGGTAGCGACTCACCAAGCCCACCGATTCCCGGATGGAAACCGCTTCCAGCCAGCGACGGATGGGTGGCGGCGACATGGGTGCCAGGTAAACGAGGAGATCCGCCGTGGCCGTGGCGGACTTGTCGGGCAGGGGAAGGTCCGCTCCTGGCGGTCCGATCTGCGCGATGCTGCCGGAATCCGTCCGGGCATCCAGAAGCCCCAGGGCGATGGCCTGCCGGAGTCCGGTGGGGAGCGAGAGCCACTTCACCGGAGCGTCCTTGGGCGGTTCGGCGTCCTGCCTCCATCCCCACACCGTCCTGGCGTCCATGCCGGACAGGTGCCGGCTGGACACGTGTTCCCACCACGAACGGCTTTCCCCGAAGGCGCGCTGCAACCACCACTGGCGCAACTGGTCGGCCAGGTCGCGCGGGGACGCCAAGGACAGGAGCAGGTCGGGGTGGCATTCCAGACGGTTGTCGCGGGCCAGGAGGAGTTCGCGCCCGGACAGGAACGAGAGCGTCAGGTCCAGGCATTCGTCCTGGGCCTCCTCGCCGCATTCCGACAAATGGAAGAAGGACTCACGGAGCCTCGGCCGGTCGCGGCGGTTGAGGTCTCCCGTCCGGGTCAGGCGGCAGGCGCCCAGGTCGATGCGAGCGGTCAGGGCGGCCAGTCCTTCGACCCAGGCGCGCGAAGACGGCAGTCGATCCGCGGGCGGCTGCGCCCGGAAAGGGCGGCTGTCCAGCCACTCTTCGCGCAGAATCCGTCCCCAATCCTCCAGGCCGTGCCATCCGTCCCGCTCCGGCGTCTGGAAGGCCATCAGGTCGGAGGCCAGCGCGGCGATCCCCTCTCCCGGGGAGCCTATCCCGCGCGGACCGGCGAACGCCAGGCGAAACAGCAGCTCCCGGGCTTCACACGCGACCGGTTCCAGCCGAGCGGGATCGGAAATCCATTCCTCGAGGTCCGCGCGCATCCTGGTCCTCTGGACGATTCCTGTCCTGCCGAGCCGGCTGGCATGCAGTTCGGCGATCTGGGAAGACGGTGCGGCGTCGAGAAGTTCACGGATCCAAGGCATGGGAGGCATGGAAACCTAGTCCAATCCGGGCGGGGCGGGTGGTCGTGGCTCCTCCGTCGGGCTTTGCCAGGCCACCGCGCGTGGCGTTCTTGTGAATACCTTGGAGGTTCGGGAGGTGAGATCTCATGACCTCAGAGACGCTGCCGGAATTTCCTCATTTGCAGGGCGGTGAGTTTTCCGCCTCCCAGGGGCGCTGGGACGACGCGTTGATGTCCTTCCAGCGGGCCAAGGAAGCCAATCCCCGAAGCGGCAAGGCCTGGCAGGGCTTGTCCGTCGCATTCCACAGGTTGGGGCGCGTCGAGGATTCCTGGACCGCGGCCATCCAAGCTTGGCGCCTGGATCCCGGGGATCCGGACAACATGGCGAACCTGTCCGACCTCGCCAGGGAGTTGGGCAGGGAGGCCGAATTGGCCGGAGTTGTCCGTGACATGGCGAATCCCCCCTCCAACGCCCTGTGCGTGTCCGGTGAATCGCAGATCCAGGAGAACCGACTCCAGGAAGGCCTGCACACCTTCATCCAGGCCTTGGACCAGGATCCGGCGTTGGCCCGGGCCTGGTGCGGAATTGGTGTCGCTTGCTTCCGGCAAGGGTACGTCAACGCATCGCGAGCCTTCTTCGAGATGGCCGTTCGCTTGGATCCCACCGACGAGGATTCCGTCCTGAACTGGGCGGAGACCTGCCAGGAGACCATTTCCGGAGAACAGGTCGTAGCCGCCCTGTCCTCCATGGGAGTGGCCGCCGGACTGCTCTCCCGCGCCGTGTCGCTCCGACGGGGATGAGGATCTCCCTTTGCATGATCGTGAAGAACGAGGAGGCCAACCTCCCCGCGCTTCTGGATTCGGTGTCCGTCCTCGGAGCCCGCCTGGTCGTCGTGGACACCGGCTCCACGGACCGGACGGTGTCCATCGCGCGGAAGGCCGGCGCCGAAGTGGTGTCCTGGAGATGGCGCTCCGATTTCGCCGCGGCCCGAAACGTGAGCCTGGAGCATGCGGGCAACCCGCCTTGGGTGCTGTGGATGGACGCCGACGACCGGCTTCCTCCGCGGTCCGCCCGGGCGATCCTGGAAATCGCTTCGGGAACTCCGGATCGTGCGGTGTCGTTTCTTGTCAAGAATACCCTGGATGGCGGTTCCACCGGAACCGAGTTTTCGCAGATCCGGATGTTCCCCAACCACCCTCGTCTCCGTTTCCACGGGTCCGTCCACGAACAGGTCTATCCCAGTCTCGTCGAGTTGGGGCTGGATGTCGACTACACGGACATCCTGATCCACCACACCGGATACACGGATCCAGAGACGATCCGCAGCAAGCAGGAGCGCAATCGGGAAATCCTGGAATCCCGTGTGCGCGCTGGCGATGCCGGAGCCATCCAGTGGTACCAGTTGGCCACCACGGCCCAGGACCTGGGAGATGCGGTGGAGGCCGAGCGGGGGTTCCGGAAGGCGTTGGATCTGATCCGTGCCGGCGATGCCGACAGGCATCTGGGTTCGGTGCTTCCCTCCCATCTGGCTTCCCTTCGCCTGGTGGAAGGCGACGTCGATGGTGCCTACCAAATTTACAAGGAGACCCTCGATCCCGATCCCTCCACGTGGCATCCCAACCAAACAAGCCTGGTCGCGGAAGTCTGGGAAAAGGTGGAGGGGGCCGATGCCGCCCTGGGCTTCTGGGAAAAAGCGTTCACCCCCCGTGTGCGCCAAACATTGCTGCCCGTGGACCCCAAGCTGGCGTCCATCCGTCCGTTGCAAGTGCTTGCGGAACACTGGCGTTCCCATGGCAGGGAGTCCCTCGGTGTGGACATCCTCAAAATCCTGAAGATGGTGCTCGAAGACCAGCGGCCTTCGCGATCCACCTTGGCGGATGCCTATCTTCGGCAAGGCCTCCCTGCTCGCGCCGCCGAGCTTTATGCCTGGTGCCTGGAGAAGGACGGGGACGACCCGGAGATCTGGGCTGCACTCGTCCGAGCCTTGAGGCAGTCGGGAGCCGGAATCCAGGCGGATGGATTTCTTCGGGCAGGCAAGGAAAAATGGCCCCACCACGAGGCTTTTTCCGGTTTGTAGTCTCAAAAATGCGAAACCCCTTCGGTATTGACCGAAGGGGTTCGCGGTGGGGTTGTGGCGGCGACCTACTCTCCCTGGGGTCTTACGGCCCAAGTACCATTGGCGCTGAGAAGCTTAACTGCTGTG
>Ga0181516_10001124_pt1 | contig 21191 bp, 20 predicted proteins | sample PEATcosm2014_Bin_25_FD_121104 | JGI IMG/M metagenome (GOLD analysis project Ga0181516, IMG submission 121104) | Peatland microbial communities from MTU Mesocosm Facility, Houghton, MI, USA - PEATcosm2014_Bin01_10_metaG | ecosystem: Environmental > Terrestrial > Soil > Wetlands > Peat | place... | reverse complement strand
CCGGCGGATTGTGGCTGGCAGTGACCATGATGCCGCCGCCGAACTGCTCAGCGAAGGTCGCAAAATAGATCCCCTCGGTGCCGCACAAGCCGATGTCGACGACATCAACACCGGCGTCGGAGAGACCGCGGCTCAACGCGGCCTGCAGGGGAGCGCTCGAATGGCGAATGTCGCGTCCGACTGCCACCTGCTTCGGACCCACCAGCGCTGCGTACGCCCGACCAATGTCGTAAGCCAGCGCCTCGTTGAGCTCATCGGGCACTCGCCCCCGAACATCGTAGGCCTTGAAGCAGGTTAGCCTGGACATGATTCCCCGCGCGGTCTACTCGGGGCTGTGGCGCCCATAGCGATCATCGAAGCGCACGATATCATCCTCGCCCAGATAGCCGCCGGATCGAACCTCGATGATATGCAGCGGTATGCGGCCTGGATTCTCGATCCGATGACGCACGCCGATAGGAATGTAGGTCGACTGATTCTCCTCCAGCAGAAAGCTCTCCTCGCCGCGAGTGATACTGGCGGTGCCGGACACGACCACCCAGTGTTCCGCCCGATGATGATGCATCTGCAGCGACAGCGCGCCGCCGGGCTTGACTATCAGCCGATTGACCTGGAAGCGCAGCCCGGCGTCGACACTGTCATAGCTGCCCCAGGGCCGGAATACCTCGCGGTGCAGCGCATGCTCATGGCGGCGGTCGGCCTTGAGTCGCTCGACCAGCCGTCTGACCTCGTGCGCCCGATCCTTCGGCGCAACCAGCACCGCATCCTTGGTCTCGACGACGACGTAGCCGCGCAGGCCCACGGTGGCGACCAGGCGGCTCTCGGAATAGATATAGCTGTCGTGCGTGCTCTCGACGATCACGTCCCCGCGCAGCGTGTTGCCGTCCTCGTCCCGCGCGCACGCATCATGCAGCGATGACCATGAGCCGACATCGCTCCATCCGGCATCGAGCGGAACCATCACGGCCTCTCCGGTCTTCTCCATGACGGCGTAATCGATCGACTCACTGCGGCAGGACTCGAACGCAGCGGCATCCACTCGCGTGAAGTCCAGGTCGCGTCTGGCACGCGCGAAACTGGTGCCGACGACGACGGCGATGTCGGGCGCGTACTTTTCGAGCTCTTCCAGGTAGCGGCGCGCCCGGAACAGGAACATACCGCTGTTCCAGTAATAGTCGCCGGATTCGACATATGAGCGCGCCCGCTCGAGATCGGGCTTCTCGACGAACTGCGCAATGCGATAAAACGCGCCCTCGGGCCGGCCGCGGCGTATGTAGCCATAGCCGGTCTCGGGCGACCTCGGTACCACGCCGAAGGTTGCGAGTGCACCGTCGCGCGCCGCCGCGGCGGCAATTTCGACCGCGGCGTGAAACGCCGGCACATCGCGAATCAGATGATCCGCCGGCAACACCAGCAGCAACGGATCCGCCTCGTCCGCCGCCAGTGCCGCGTGCGCCGCCAGCGCCACGGCCGGCGCCGTGTTGCGGCCCCAGGGTTCGAGCACGATGGCCCGCGGAGTACAGCCGATCTCGCGCAGCTGCTCGGCTACCAGGAAGCGGTGCGCCTCATTGGATACGACCGTGGGCGCGGTCACCTCCAGGCCGTCGAGCCGCAGTACCGTTTCCTGCAACATGGTGCGGCTGCTGATCAGCGGCAGCAACTGCTTGGGATACAGCTCGCGCGACAGCGGCCAGAGCCGCGTTCCTGCTCCGCCCGAGAGGATGACCGGCACCAGCATCTATTGCGAGTTCCCCGCCTTCAGATTGGCGACGCGCGCGGACTTCCGCGGCACCAGCGCGCGACCGATGGCGAAGTACTGGATACCGAGGCGCGACATGAATCCCGGATCGTAGAGATTGCGGCCATCGAATATCAACGGCTCCTTCAGCAGCGACTTCAATCGCTCGTAATCCGGGCTGCGGAACTCCTTCCATTCAGTGGCGATCAACAGCGCTTCGGCGGCAGTGGCGGCCTCATACGCGTCCTTGCAGAAAGTCAGCTGCGACAGCCTGGGGTGGGCGCTGTAGAGGCGACGGGTCTCGGTGCTGGCCACCGGATCATAGGCGCGGACGTTGGCACCGGCCTCCAGCAGCGCGTCGATGATGACGCGACTCGGGGCCTCGCGCATGTCGTCGGTATTCGGTTTGAAGGCCAGCCCCCAGAGCGCGAAGGTCTTGCCGGCAAGCTGATCGTCGAAATATGCCCGCACCTTGCCGACCAGCACGGTCTTCTGCCGCTCGTTGACGTTCTCGACCGAGCGCAGCAGTTCGGTCGAATGCCCGACATGCGCCGCCGAGCGAATCAGGGCCTTGACGTCCTTCGGAAAGCACGAGCCGCCATAGCCGATGCCCGGGTAGATGAAACTGTAGCCGATGCGCGGGTCCGAGCCGATGCCCAGGCGCACCTTCTCGATGTCGGCGCCGACCCGCTCGGCGACCGCGGCCAGCTCGTTCATGAAACTGATCTTGGTGGCCAGCATGGCATTGGCGGCGTACTTGGTCAGCTCGGCCGAGCGGATATCCATCACCACCAGACGATCGTGATGGCGCGTGAACGGCTCATAGAGCGTCCGCATCAGCTCGGTGGTGCGCGGATTGTCGGTGCCGACGACCACGCGATCGGGACGCATGAAATCCTCGATGGCCGCTCCCTCCTTCAGAAATTCCGGATTCGACACCACGTCGAACTCGACCCCGACGTCGCGGTCCTCCATGGCGGCCTGTACTTCCTGCCGCACCTTGTCCGCGGTACCGACCGGCACGGTCGACTTGGTCACCACGATGGCGTAGCGCGTCAGCCGCTCGCCGATCGAGCGTGCAACGGCCAGCACGTGGCGCAGATCGGCGGAACCGTCCTCATCCGGCGGCGTGCCGACCGCAATGAGTTGAAACAATCCGTGTTCGACTCCACGCGCCGGGTCGGTAGTGAACTCCAGTCGCCCGGCCTCGCGGTTACGACGAATCAGCACATCCAGACCGGGCTCGTGAATGGGAACCTCGCCGCTGTTGAGCTGCTCGATCCGGGCCGGATCGATGTCGACGCACAGCACGTGGTTACCGGCGTCGGCCAGGCAGGCGCCGGAGACCAATCCGACATAACCCGACCCGAAAATCGTGACTTTCATGAATAAAGCCTTGAAATAAAAGCAAAACGCAGCGTAGCGGATGCCGTCGGACAAGGCAAAGAATCCTGCGCAGGATCGTGAGAAATCACCGCTTTGTCACTGCCTTGATACTGACGTCACGCAACTGGAATCTTAAGATCGATCGCTACCCGGGTGGGAGGGGCGATGTCGATCAATTTTGACCAGATCACCAAGCGCTACAACGGCGCACCGGTGGTCAATGATGCGTCACTGCAGATCGAGGCGGGCGAATTCTTCGTCCTGCTGGGCCCGAGCGGCAGCGGCAAGAGCACGCTGCTGCGCATCGCCGCCGGACTGACGGACGTCGATCACGGACGCATCTCCTTCCACGGCCGTGACGTCACCCACCTGCGCGCTCGCGATCGGGGCGTCGGACTCGTGTTTCAGCATTACGCGCTGTTTCGCCACATGACGGTCGGTCAAAACGTGGAGTTCGCACTGCGGGTTCGGAATATCAAGCGGCGTCGGCGCCGGGAGCGGCGCGACGAGTTGCTGCGACTGGTCGCGCTGGAGGGCTTCGCGGATCGACTGCCGGGGCAGCTCTCGGGTGGCCAGCAGCAGCGCGTTGCAGTCGCGCGTGCGCTCGCTCACGAACCGCAGGTATTGCTGCTCGACGAACCGTTCGGTGCGCTCGATGCGAAGATCCGGGTCGAGTTGCGCGAAACGATCCGCCAGGTCCAGCGGCGGCTCGGAATGACCACCATCCTGGTGACACACGACCAGGAGGAAGCCTTTTCGTTGGCGGACCGGATCGGCGTCATGCGGGGTGGACGCCTGCTCGAAACCGGCCGTGCAGAAACTCTCTACCGCCGGCCGGCAACCCGTTTCGTGGCGACCTTTCTCGGCGCCGCTAACCTGCTGCTGGGCGATCGCCACCATGACGGTCTGCGCCTGGGGGCGCACTTCCTCGCCAGCGGCGACACGCTCCGATCCTCGGTCTCCGATGACGAAGCGGTCACCGTGGTGCGACCGGAGGATGTTGAAGTTGCCGAGGATGAGGATCGGTTGCGCTCAGGGTTGCTGGGAGACGGCCAGGTGCTGTCGGTCGACTTCGGTGGTGTGCTCGAGCGCGTGCGGATCCAGCTGGCGCGGGATGCAGCGGTCAAGTCGGCGGTCGGCCGCGAGAATCCGACCGATCAGCACCCGGTCATCGTCGACGCCATCCGCACCAATGCCGAGCAGACGCAATTCCCGCTGTCCGCGGGCAAGCGTGTCTGCCTGGGCGTCCGGCGCTTTCATGTGCTGCCGACTCCGATTGCCAGTTTCCGCATTCTGAGCGCGGATCCAGTGGTCGCGGCGCGCCTGTGCGAGCAACCGCTGCTGCGGCAGCTGGTGCAGAGCATGGCGGCACCGGTGCTCAGCGCCGCGACCGCGGGACCGCGCGATACCGCCACCACTGGAGTAGCGGTGATCGGGCTGGCGAACGATTCCATACAGCAGATCGGCCACGCCGCCGCGCAGGGCAGGAAACGTATCCTGTGCATTCCGCCCGACATGGCCCTGCCCCGCCGCATGTTGATTCACTGCTCGGGCGACGCTTCGCGATCGGCAACGCTCGGCCTGGTCGCCAGCATCATGCGGCACCTGCATGCCGAGGCGACCTTCATCAGCGTTCAGAGCCCGAGCGCGCCGCGCAGTGAAGTCACCAACTCGTTCCGGCGATTGCTGGATGCCCGCGCCGAGCTGCAGGAGAACCATGGACTGGATATCCGGACCGATGTGCAGATCGGAGACCTCAGCGGTTGGGTGACCCACCTCGCCGACACTACCGAGCCATTGCTGGTGGTGCTGGGGATTGACGGCTCGGCGCAAGCGCTGGAAGAGATCCTGACGCGGCAATTCAAACCATTGTTCGCCGCAGGCAGCCAATGCGCGGTACTGATCTCGAGCAGCCCCGCTCCGTCCCGCCCGCAATCGCTGTTCGAGTCACAGGCACAGGCGGTCTCGCTGGGGTCTCCGAGCTGATGCGGACAGTCAATCGTCGTCACGTTCTGGGCGGCATGGCCGCGGCATTCGGCAGCCGACTGATCGGCGCCGCCCACGGCGCGGCGCCGGTGGCACTGCTGAATGCCTCCTATGACCCTACACGCGAGCTGTATGAGATGGTGAACAAGAGCTTCACCGCGCATTGGCTGGCGCAAACCGGCCAGCCAATCGAGATTCGTCAAAGCCACGGCGGCTCAGGCAAGCAGGCGCGTGCGATCATCGACGGCCTGCAGGCCGATGTCGCGACGTTGGCCACGGCGTACGACATCAATGAGATCTGCCGCCAGGGCAAACTGATACCGCAGAACTGGGCCAGTCGGCTGCCGAATAACAGCGCCCCCTACACCTCGATCATCGTGTTCCTGGTGCGTCGCGGTAATCCGAAGAATATTCGCGACTGGGGCGATCTCACGCGTCCCGGTGTCGGCGTCATCACGCCCAACCCGAAGAGCTCGGGCGGAGCGCGCTGGAACTATCTGGCAGCCTGGGCCTGGGCGTTGCGGCAGAACGGGGGATCGAATGCAACCGCTCAGGCCTATGTCGAGCAGCTGTACCAGCACGTGCCGGTTTTGGATTCAGGGGCCCGCGGCGCCACCGTGACTTTCGTCGATCGCGGCATCGGCGACGTGCTGCTCGCGTGGGAGAACGAAGCTTTGCTGGCCAAGAACCAGCTTGGACCGGACAAGGTCGAAATCGTGTTCCCATCGATCAGCATTCTGGCGGAACCGCCGGTGACCGTCATCGACAAGGTAGTGGACCATCGTGGCACGCGCGCGATCGCCGAAGCCTATCTGAATTTTCTGTACACCAGGGAATGCCAGCGCTTGATCGCGCAGAACTACTATCGGCCGTGCGATCCGGCAACGGCCGCTGAGTTTGCGGCGCGCTTTCCACAGGTTCGGCTGGTGACCATCGACGACGCCTTTGGTGGCTGGGACAAGGCACAGGCCGCCCACTTCGACGACGGCGGCTCGTTTGACCAGATCTATGGTCAATGAGGCGGCATGAGCACACCCGCAGTAGCGATCCCGCTGGCGGACGGGCCCACCAAACGGCGCTCCAGGAGCGGGTTTCGCGTGCTGCCCGGATTCGGTTTGACACTGGGCTGTACGATTACCTATGTCTCACTGCTCGTACTGGTGCCGCTGTCGGCCGCCTTTGTGCGCACCGCCGAACTGGGTCCCCGCAAGTTCCTCCAGGTGGTCACGACGCCCCGGGTTCTGGCCTCACTGGAGCTCAGTTTCGGCGCCTCGTTGCTGGCCGCGGTCATCAACGGCGTGTTCGGCTTCATCATCGCCTGGGCGCTGGTACGGCAGCGCTTTCCCGGACGGCGTCTGTTCGATGCCATCATCGATCTGCCGTTCGCATTGCCGACCGCAGTTGCCGGCATTGCACTCACGGCGCTCTACGCGCCTAACGGCTGGATCGGCCAGCTGCTGGCACCGTGGGGTATCAAGGTGGCATACACCCGCCTCGGCGTGGTGGTGGCGCTGGCATTCGTGAGCCTCCCGTTCATCGTCCGAACCCTGCAGCCGGTACTGGGCGAGCTCGATCGGGAAGTCGAGCGGGCCGCCGAGACACTCGGCGCCTCGCGACTGCAGACACTGATGTGGGTCGTGCTGCCCTCGGTCTGGCCGGCGCTTCTGACCGGCATCGCCCTGGGATTTTCGCGCGCCGTCGGCGAATACGGATCAGTCATTTTCATCGCCGGCAATATTCCGAAAGTCACGGAGATTGCGCCGCTGATGATCATGACCAAGCTGGAGCAGTACCAGTACTCGCAGGCGACTGCGATTGCGGTGGTGATGCTCGTGTCCTCATTTGCGCTGATGCTCGGTATCAATGGCCTGCAGATCTGGGCGCAGGGTCGGCGGCGCGCAAGATGATCCGGCAGTCGCAGATTCCCGAGGAGCTGGGGCGCTACGCACTGCTGATCGTCGCGCTGCTGTACCTGAGTGGTCTGGTGGCCTTACCGCTGGTGGTGGTATTCGTCGAGGCCTTTGCCAAGGGCATCTTCGCCTACCTGAATTCGCTGCTGGACCCGTACGCGTTGGCGGCCATGAAGCTGACTCTGCTGACGGCGGCGATCTCGGTGCCGCTCAATCTCGTATTCGGCATCGCCGCCGCCTGGGCGATCGCCAAATTCGAGTTCCGCGGCAAGAGTGCGCTGACCACCCTGATCGATCTGCCGTTCGCCGTCTCCCCGGTGATCTCGGGACTGATCTATGTGCTGATCTTCGGCGCCAATGGCTGGTTTGGTCCCTGGCTGGCAGAGCACAACATTCACATTATATTTGCGGTCCCGGGCATCATATTGGCGACGATGTTCGTCACCTCGCCGTTCGTGGCGCGTGAACTGATCCCGCTGATGCAATCGCAGGGCAACGATGAGGAAGAAACCGCGCTGTCGCTCGGCGCCAGCGGCTGGCAGTGCTTCTGGCTCGTGACGCTGCCGAACATCCGTTGGGGGCTGCTCTCCGGCGTCCTGTTATGCAATGCCCGCGCCATGGGCGAATTCGGCGCGGTCTCGGTGGTTTCCGGCCACATCCGCGGACTCACCAATACCTTGCCGCTGCATATCGAAATTCTCAATAGTGAGTACAATTACGTCGGTGCCTTTGCATCGGCATCGATACTGGCAATGCTCGCACTGGTTACATTGATTGCGAAGACACTGTTGGAAATGCGCCATCCGGAACTGCGAGCAGGCCAAATGCGCGCCGCGTGAGCGTCCCGCGCACGGTGCTGCGCTTTGAATAGCGCCGTCACGCGTAACCAGGTTGGATTGGCGTCCTGGCTCGGTGGCGGCAGTGTGTTCATCGTGCTGCTGGCCGTATTCTCGATGGCGGTCGCATGCGCCATCCTGCTGCATCGACAGGTCGAGCAACAAGCGCTGGTGCGCGCCCAACTGGCGGTCGCGTCCGGTCGCGAGCTGCTGCGGCGGGTCGGTGAGGACGCCCTCAGTGATGCCCGCATACTGGCGGAACGACCGACCCTGCAGCGACTGATCAGCGACGGCAGCAACGGACTCGAGCCGTTCCTGCAACGCTTCACGCAGACGACCGGCAGCGATGTCGTCGCACTGCTGCGCGGAGAATCCGTGATTGCCGAATCGAGCGCGGCGGTTGACTGGTCGGAAATCGCCACCGCTATTCAGGAGCAGGGAGAGCGATTCCTGATCGCGCCGAAGAATGGGTCGGCGCTGATCTGGGGCGCCGCGGCGCCGATACCCTCCACCGACCTGCGGGCAGTGGCACTGCGAATGGCCTCACCGGACCTGTTGACCCGGATCGGCGGCCAGGTCGGCGCACAACTGCAAGTGGTGAATTTTTCCGTTTACCATGCACCGCCCGACGACCCCCTGACGCCGGTACACACCCGCGCGCTGGCCGATACCAGTCGTGCCGCCGATGGCGTCATCGATCGTGGGAATCTATACGCCGCGAGTCTGGTACTGGCCGCCCAGACCGGCGAGGTGGTGGGTCTGCTCGATGCTCAGATCAGCGGCGCCGAGCCGCTCGCCGCCATACGCAGCTTCAATTGGGTACTGGCTGGCGCGGCCCTCGTCGTCGCCCTGATCGCCGGTCTCACCGGCCTGCTGTACGGGCGCTGGCTGGCGCGGCCGGTCGTCGCTCTGCGAGACCTGGCGGAGCGCATCGGGCGCGGGGATTTCTCGGCTGCGATGCCGGCAGTGGCTCCGCTCGAGGTTGGCGCACTGGCGCAGGCCATGAATGGCATGCGGGAGAATCTGATCTCCCTGACCGAGGCGCTGCGCCGGCGCGAAGCCGAGGCGCAGGCCGTGTTGAACGGTGTGGTCGAAGGGGTGTTCGCCGTGGATCACGAGCGGCGCATTCGCTATGCCAATGGCCAGGTGTCCCGGTTGCTGGGGCGGCCGCAGAGCGACATCGTCGGTCATTTCTGTGGCGATGTGCTGCAGCCGCAGGTCGTCGACGGCGAGCGTCCGTGTGAACGACACTGCCCGATCGTCCTCGCCCGCACGGCGGCACAAAGTGCGCGCGAGAATCTTTGCGTCCGGGACGGCAGTACGCGCTCGACCATCATACAAAGCGCCCCACCGATCCATGGTGTGCAGGTCCAGATCCTGCGCGACGAGACGGACCTGGAAGCCGCGCGGCGTGCGCGCGACAGCGTGCTCGGAAATATCTCGCATGAATTTCGCACGCCGCTGGCGGCGCAGCTGGCCTCGATCGAGTTGTTGCGGGATGGCATCGATGAGATGTCGCCGGCCGCCCGCCGCGAGCTGATCTCGGGCCTCGAGCGGGGTGGCTCGCGATTGATGCGGCTGGTCGACAATCTGCTGGAGAGCGTGCGCATCGAAGCCGGCAAGCTTTCGATCCGCCAGCAGCCGGTCGACCTGTCCGAGGTCGTGGCCGACGCCGATGATCTGATGGCGCCGCTGCTGGCGCAGCGACAGCTGCGGCTGGAGGTGGACGTCGAAGGTATATCCTCTGTCGTCAGGGGCGACGCCCAGCGTCTGGCGCAGGTATTCGTCAACCTGCTGGCCAACGCGGTCAAATTCTCGCCCGAAGACAGCACGATTCATATCGGTGGGCGCCAGCTCGAAAACGAGGCTGAGATCTGGGTCGAGGATGAGGGGCCGGGCGTACCTTCGGGCAGCTCACACGCGATCTTCGAGCGGTTTCAGCGCGGCAACGATGCCGAGCCGGACGCGCCGGGTCTGGGATTGGGCCTTTGGATCGTCAAGTCCATCATCGATCGCCATGGCGGCTCGGTGGAGGTCGCCCGTACCGCCGAACAGCGCACACGCTTTACACTGCGATTACCGTTGTACAAGGGGAATCAGGAGTGAAACTGCTGCTGGTGGATGACGATGCCGACATGCTGGCTGTGGTGATGTTCGCGCTGCGGCAGGCCGGTTTCCCGGTCGTCTCTGCCACGACCTTCGGCTCGGCGATCAACACTTTCCGCGCCGAGCAGCCGGACATGGCGATACTGGATATCAATCTTCCCGGCGGCTCGGGGTTCGACCTGTGCGGGCTGATCCGCAAGGAGAGTCGTATACCGGTGATGATGCTCACGGCGCGCGGCGAGGAAAGCGACCTGGTGCGCGCGCTGGAACTCGGTGCCGACGATTACCTGACCAAGCCGTTCAGCCCGCGCACGTTGATTGCGCGCGTCAAGGCCCTGCTGCGCCGTGCGGGCCTCGAGGGCGGCACGCAGACGAGCGTTGGCGAGTTCTCGCTGGACCCCGACCTGCTGACATTCCACATCGGCGATCGCGCGATCAAGATTACGCCGCTGGAATCGAGAATGCTGCAGTTGCTGCTGGCCAATGCCGGCCAGGTCGTCCATACCGAGCGCCTGCTGGTCCATGTCTGGGGGCACCGCGGTGGCGGCGACCGCCAATTACTCAAGCAGCTCGTCCACCGTCTGCGCAACAAGATCGGCGACGATTCCGATAAATCACGCTGGCTCCACACCGTGCCGAGCGTCGGCTACATGCTGAATACGGAGTCGTAGCCTAAGATGACGTAGGCGCGGTCCTACAGAATCCCTCAAGTCGCTGATTATCAGGACATAGTCACAAGTCCGCTGCCGCCATCGAATGCCGGACAGGTCACCCGACACTTGCCTGTCAAAGGGACTGCTTTGTACTGTTAACTGGCCGCAGCGGGCTGATGAAGTCTTTGACGGTTATCCCTCCCTGTCGAGCCGTCAAACTGCCCGTCCTGCGATATTAGGCGCATCGTAGCCACTCCCAGGACGATGCGCCTATTTTTTATGCCGGACTGACAGGCACGGCAATATCACCTGGCAATGCTGCATCGGACGGGATCGGAGGTTCGGCAGCGTAGCGCCGATAGATGGGAGTGAAATCGGTGCCGTAGCAGGCCTGGAACAACTCCTCGAAGCTCTCGATGACGAAGTAGCTGTGCTGGAACGCATCGATGCGGTACTCGGTGCGCATGACGCGCAGCAAGTCGAAGCGCCAGCGCCTCGGCTGCGGGCTGCCGATGCTGTAAACCGTCTCGCCTTTCGATGACAGAATGCCGGCGCCGTAGACGCGCAGACCCTGCGGCGTCGAGATCAGTCCAAATTCCACCATGTACCAGTACAAGCGCGACAGCATGCTGAGTGCTCCCGGGATGGCGAGCGCTTTCGGACCGGCGGCGCCATAGGCCTCCATGAAGCGCGCGACCGCGGGAATCGTCAGCAGCGGCACGTGGCCAAAGAAATCGTGAAACACATCGGGCTCGACCAGATAATCGAGCTCGTCGCGGCGTCGAATCCACACGGTCACCGGAAAGCGCCGGTGCGCCAGGTGATCGAAGAATGTCTGCTCGGGAATCAGCCCCGGCACGCCAACGATGCGCCAGCCGGTCGTGCCGGCGAGCACCTGATTCGCCTCTTCAAACTTCGGAATGCGCGTGCTCGAAGCCCCAAGCGCTCTGACGCCGCCCAGGAACTCGGGCGCCGCATGGCGCTGGATCAGCTCGATCTGGCGCCCGTAGAGCAGTGACCAGATTGCATGATCGTCCGGCGAGTACTCCTCCCAACGCTGTTCGACCGTGTAGTCCGCCGCGGCCCGCGAATAGTCGCCCCGCAATGCCTGCGGCGCGTGCACCGGTGCTGATGGCGGCTCGACCACTAGTAAGGCCGCATCAGTGTGTGCCCGGACAATCGGCCGCGATGCCCGAGATGAAACCAGGAAGCCCGGTCACGGCCCGGCTGTAGCGAAAGATTTCGGAATCTATGGCGTTGCGATCGCGGAACACCGAATAGTCGGTCGCGGCGCCATCGTCGGGCAGCAGCGAGGTCACATCCATCGGATAGCAGTATCGGCCCGTCGTCTCGAGCGCATGCACGATCTCAGGCGGCGTCGCCGCCCGCGCACGAGCGACCGAAATGGTGTTCGCTGGCAGCAGATTCGCATTGGGCGAGATGAGCGTGTGCACCACGCCGTATACCATCAGAGCCACCAGCGCACCCGATATCACCCCACTGGGATACCGGGCACGCAGGTAGCGCAGGTTGACGGGGATCAGCAGCAGCGGAATGTAGAGCCAGTAGCGCAGTTCATGCGAGCGCGGAATCGCGGCAGTGGCAACCAGCAGAATGAGCGTACAGATCACCAGCAATCGCTGCTTTTGATCGGGCTCGCGTCGCAGCCGCAGCGCCTGCGCGATCAGAAGGCAGGCGTTGGCAATGAAGAACAGGCCGCCCCAGCCGCCGGTCCTGCTGCCGCCGGTGCCACGTTGCGGAAAGCTCATGCCAGCACTGCTGTCGATGCTGTACCAGGTCGGCGTCCCGCGCAGGGTCCAGTCCAATTCGGTCGCGGACAGTAAGAAGTCGACCGGTTGCGGCAGGCTGATCACATTGTCGCCCGCCAGTCGGTAAGTGGGCGGATAGGCGTCTCCCTCGGCACGTTCGGGACCCTCGAAGATCACCGCATCATGGACTCTGACGGACAGAGGGTACATCGGATTTCCGAACACGAATTCATTCCTGATCGCCGAGGCCAGCGCGACCAGAACTCCGATCAGCAACACCGCCAGCAAACGCACTCGGATGCTGGCCGGAATATTGCGGGCGAACAGATAGACGATGCCGACGATGCCGCTGACGGCAAGGCTCGCTATGAGTCCCTGATATTTGATGTTGCCCGCGAGTCCCAGCAGTGCGATGCAGCCGATGCCGCGCAGCCACGGAAACGCTCGACCCGGCGTCCGCGCCTGCTCGAGCAGATCTAGCAGCAGCAGCAAACCGAGCGCGACGCAAATGCCGGTCGGCAAGTCGAGGTAAGTCGAGCGGAAATGGATGAACAGCATCGGCGAGGCAAAAAAAGCCAGAACCACCCAGCTGAGCGGGACTCGATACTCGCGGCTCACATAGGCAAAGTAGGCAGCGCACAGCAGCAGTTGCGGCACGATGATCGCGTACAGCGACCCGGTGAGCCACCACACCAGCCCCTGTATCCACTCCCATGCTTTCGGATTGCCGAGCCAGCGCCCGTACACGAGCGGCGACAGATGAAAGCTCTCGGCGCCGCCACCAATATTCCACAGGCGGGCGCTGAAAGGCAGGTGATACCACCAGGAGTCCCACGGGATGAAGGGTCGCCCCAAGGCGACCAATGAGCATGTCAGCAGCAAGACCATGGCGATCGGCGTGGCGAATGTCTTCATGGCGCAGGAGAATATCAGACGCTCTGACAATGACTTAAGATTGGGTCGGGTGGGGCTCGAACCCACGACCAACGCCTTAAAAGGGCGCTGCTCTACCGACTGAGCTACCGACCCGCGGGGGCGCGCATGATACCGAAACGGGACGCTGCGGCACAGCGCGGTATCAGCGGTAACGTGTCGGGTCGGCGAGTCCGGCGGCCTCGAATCCCTCGCGCCGCAGCCGGCAGGAATCGCACCGACCGCAGGCGCGACCGTCGGCATCGGCCTGGTAGCAGGACACCGTGGCAGCATAGTCCACGCCCCACTGCAACCCGGCACGGATGATCTCGGCCTTGCTCAAGGCGATCAGCGGCGCATGCACCGCGAAGCGAACCCCCTCGACGCCAGCCTTGGTGGCGAGCGCCGCGAGCGCCTCGAAACTGCGGATGAATTCGGGTCGGCAATCCGGGTACCCCGCGTAATCGATAGCCGTTACTCCGATCACGAGATCGCGCGCACCGATGACTTCCGCCCAGCCGAGCGCCAGTGAGAGCAGCAACGTGTTGCGTGCGGGGACGTAGCTGATCGGTATGCCCGGGGCGCTCGCTTCCGGCAAAGCAATGCTCCAATCGGTCAGCGCCGAGCCGCCGATACCAGCCAGGTCGACCCTCATCGTGCGATGTTCTCGCACCGCCTGCGATCGAGCCACGCGCGCGGCCGCATCGAGCTCGGATTGATGCCGCTGCCCATAGGCGACCGACAGCGCATAGGTTTCGAAGCCCCGGTTACGCGCCCAGGCCAGCGCCGTGGCGGAATCGAGGCCACCTGACAGCAGCACCACCGCAGGTCCGCAGGATTCAGCGGCCCGGCTCATTGCCCCACAGATACTTGTGTAGCTGAATCTGCAGCCGCACCGGCAGCCGATCCGCGAGAATCCACTCCGCCAGCTGTCGCGCCGGCAGCTGCTCGTGACTCGGCGAGAACAGCACGCTGCATCGCTCGGTCAGCCGCAGCCGTTCGAGCGTCGCCCGACTCCACTCATAATCGGCCCGGTCGCACAGCACGAACTTGATCTGCTCTTCGGGGCGCAGCAACGCCAGCTGCTCGTAAAGATTATGATGCGATTCACCTGAGCCCGGCGTCTTCACATCGACCACACGCACCACCCGCGCGTCAACCGCCTCGATCGGCAGCGCGCCGCTGGTCTCGAGCGACACCCGATGGCCGGCGTCGGCCAGCGCCGTCAACAGATCCAGGCAGGCCTTCTGTGCCAGTGGCTCGCCACCGGTGACACAGACGTAGCGCGCCCCGAGCTCGCGTACGCGCGCGAGAATGGCCTCGATCTCCCACCAGTCACCACCGCTGAACGCGTAAGCCGTGTCGCAATACCCGCAACGCAAGGGGCAGCCGGTCAACCGCACGAACACGGTCGGGATACCGACCGTATCGGTCTCGCCCTGCAGCGAGTGGAAGATCTCGGTGAGTTTCAGTCGCCCGCTGGCCACCGCGCGCAACTAAGGCGCGTCCAACGGAATCTTCGTCAGCCGCTCGGCCGCCAGCTTGGCGGCGTCGGTACCCGGATACTTCTGCACCACCTGGCTGAGCGTCGCCCGCGCATCGGCCAGGTGCCGGAGCTCGTATTGCGCGTATCCCAGCTTCAGCAGCGCGTCCGGCGCCTTGCGGGATTGCGGGTATTGCTCGCCGACCGTACGAAAGGACGCGATCGCATCGTCGTAGTCCCGGGTGACGTAGTAACCCTCACCCAACCAGTACTGCGCATTGTCCGCCAGCGCGCTGTGTGGATAGGTGCGCAGGAAGTCCTTGAACTGTGCGATGGCGCCGGTGTAATCGGAATTCTTCAGCGCATCGAAGGCCCGATTGTAGGCGCCCTGGTCGTCGGCACCCGTCAGCGCCCCCGTCCCTGCGCCGGTAGCGGCAGGCAGCGGCGTTGTACCTCCGCCGACGCCCGACGGAGCGCTGCCGCCGCCCCTGAGTGCGCTCTCGAGGGTCTTGATCCGTCGATCGAGGTCCGCATACAGGTCCCGCTGCTGCTTGCGCAGCGCATCGTTGCTGTTCTGCAGTTCCTCGACGCTGCCGCGCAGTTCGCGCAATTGCGCCTCGAGCACGTCGATGCGCTGGGACAGCGCCAACAGGCTCTGATTGCTGACGACGCGCTCAATGCGCCCGAGCCGCTCGTCGATGTCGTTGATCTTGACCTGCATCGGATCAGGGCCCGGCGGCGTGGTCTCGCAACCGGCGAGCAGCCCGACGCATACGATGAGCGTTGGCCAGGATCGAATGTGCAACCCCATCGCGGCCTCAGTTCAGATAGACGATCTCGGCGCGCCGATTGCGCGACCAGGCATCTTCGGTGTGGCCGGTGACCGCGGGACGCTCTTCACCGTAGCTCACGGTCGTGATCTGGGATTCGGCCACACCCTGCAGCAACAACGCTCGTCGCACCGCCTGGGCCCGTCGTTCGCCCAGACCGATGTTGTACTCCCGCGAACCGCGTTCGTCGGTATTGCCTTCGATGCGCACCCGGATGCTGGCGTTGGACGCCAGATACTTGGCATGGGCCGCAATCAGGCTGGTGTAGTCCCCACGTATTTCACTGCTGTCGAAGTCGAAGTAGATGATGCGATTCTTGAGCTGACCGGCGGTTGGGCCTTCGACTCCCGCACCGGAACCATTGGCCAGTGCACTGCCGTAGGCACCCGACGTATCGGCGCCAGCGGTCTGTGACTGATCACTCGGCACCGAAGTGCCGGTGGTGCTGGCTGCAGTCGGTTTCGGTTTGTGGCTGGAACAGCCAGCCAGCAGCATGGCGCCGCAGGCGGCCACGACCCAGATCTGAGAATACTTGTGCATACATTGACTCCGAAGTGCGCACCGCCCTCGCGGCAGCCGCCTTATTACCACACCGCGACACGCGCCGACACTGTTTGAAGTGATCCTGAGGTACCTGGCTAGTGCTGAAACGGCTCCCATGCCGGCTCACGCAACTCGCCCTGGCTCGATGTGAGCCGTTGCGAGACCTGACCATCGACTGACACGGTTTGCAGTGTCCCGACGGCACCGTCTCTGCCGGCATAGATGATGGTTGCCCCATTGGGCGCGAAACTCGGCGACTCGTCCAGTGTGCCGTGCGAGAGCACACTGACGGTGCCGGAGGCCAGATCCTGCACGGCAATTCGATAGTTGCCACCCTCGCGCGTCACGAAGGCGATCTTGGTTCCATCCGGCGACACTCGCGGCCGGGCATCGTAGCCGGAGCCGAAGCTCACCCGTTGCACGCGCTTGGGATTGGCGATATCGAGCTTGTAGATCTGCGGACCACCGGCTCGATCGGACGTAAAGTAAATACTCTTGCCGTCGGGACTCCAGGTGGGTTCGGTATCGACCGCCGGATCGTCGGTCAGACGCGTGAGTGCCTGGGTTCCCAGGTCGAGCAGCCAGATGTCGAGATTGCCGCCGCTGCCCGAGAGCGTCAGCGCCAGACGGGTACCGTCGGGCGAGAATGCCGGCGCGCCGTTGACACCCAGGCGCTGCGAGACCAGTCGGCGCTCGCCGGTGCGCACCCGCTGGATGTAGACCGCCGACAGGCGATTCTCGAACGAAACGTAAGCCAGCCACTGATCGTCCGGCGACCATGTGGGCGACATGATGGGCTGCGTCGATTCGAGAATGATCCGCGGTGATTCGCCGTCCGCGTCGGCGACGATCAGCTGGAAGTGCTGGCTGGGCGCCTGCCCCTGGACCGCCACATACGCCACTCGAGTCGCGAATGCGCCGCGCACGCCGAGGATGGACTCGTAGACGAAATCACTGACCATGTGCGCCGCGTTGCGCAGACTGGTGCCAGTGGCGACGAAGCGCTTGCCGCCCAGGCGCTGGCCAGTCAGGGTATTGATCAGGTCGCATTCGACGTCGATCTCACTGGCGCTGGGCGCCGTGACGCGGCCGACCAGCACGTAGTCATTGCCCGCCGCCTTCCAGTCGGCGGCCTGCACCTCGGCCGCACGCGTTGGCGTCGCGAGCATGTCGCGACGCTGCATCGCGCGGAAGCGGCCACTGCTTTCCAGATCGTGCTGCACGACGCCCGCGATATCCAGGCCGCCATCGGCCGGCACGGCACGCGCGAACGGCACGATCGCAATCGGAATCGGATCGGTCACTCCCTGGGTGACGTTGACTTGCAGCTCCGCGTGCGCTGGCAGGGCTGCCAGGACGACCGAGGCCAGAAAAACACCGGCCAGGAGCGCCGAGCGCAGCCGCCGTGATGAAGCTGGTTTAATCATTGGGAGCGAAGGTAACAACCAAGTCGCGGTCGAACAAGGCCGGATCCGGAGGAGCCGGCAAGGGCGAGGCCCGGTAGGCCGCATCCGAGATCGACTGCCGCACCGCCTCATCGCCATTGCAGCTTCCCACCTGAACGGAGGTGACGACGCCGCCTGGCACCTGCGTGATGTTGACCTGACAGCTGATACCGGAGCGCGCGCTCGGCGGGCGGATCCAGGCATGCTCGATCCGCGCCTTGATCATGGACTGATATTGCGCCAGCGCACCGCTGCTGCGTGCGGCATCCAGATGCTCCTCCGCCTGCAGCTGGGCCCGCAGATCGGACTCGCGCTGGGCACGCTCCTGTTCGACTTTGCGCTGCTGGGCGAGCTGCTGAGCCTTGCGATCGGCCTCGGCTTTGGCGGCGGCTTCAGCCTCGGCCTTCGCCTTCGCTGCCGCTTCCGCTTTGGCTGCCGCTTCCGCTTTGGCAGCCGCTTCCGCTTTGGCAGCCGCTTCCGCCTTGGCCACCGCTTCCGCCTTGGCGGCGGCCTCTGCCTTGGCCGCTGCTTCGGCGGCCGCCTGCTTCTCGGCCTGCTGTCGCTGCTCCTCAGCCTTCTGTTCCGCGGCACGCTGTTCGGCTGCGGGGTCGGGCGGGGGCGCGGTGGGCGCCGGTGGCGCCGGCGCGCTGGCAGGGGCCTCGTGGACCACCGTCGCCTCGATGGCCAGGACCTGAGGCTGAGGCTTCTGTGGGCGGTATTGCCACCAACCCCAGACCAGAGCCCCGATGATCGCGCCGTGGATCAGGAGCGACAACAGCACCGAGAGGTAGCGATCGCTGTACCGTTCGCTCATGGCGAGCTCATGGTGAGTCGGGCTTTCTCGCGGGTGCCTCGGTTTCGAATACAACCTTGCGCGCCCCTGCCTGTTGCAGCAGCACCATGGCCTGGACGACGCGGCCATAGTTGACCGCCTGATCGCCGTTCACGAGTACGGTGCGGGCGGGCGAGCGACGTAACGCGGCGGTCGCGCGAACCAGCGTCGTCTGATCGTCGATCGGCTGCTTCGGGGTGGCACCGACATTCAGATACAAGCGTCCCTGGGCGTCGATCGACAGCACCAGCGGCGGCTCGTTGGGTTGGGTGACGACGGGTTCGGCGGCCGCCTTCGGCAGGTCGACTTTGATGCCCTGGGTCAGCAGCGGCGCGGTGATCATGAAGATGATCAGCAGCACCAGCATCACGTCGATGTAGGGGACCACGTTGATCTCGCCGAGCAACCGGCGCTTGCCTTTGTGGGCGGCCGCCATGATCAGACTCCTCGCGCCGGTGCCCCCGGCGCAGCTGGAACGGCCGGTCCACGGCCGGCATAGCGCTGCAGGATCGTCGACAGCTCTTCCATGAAGCCGTCGTAGCGCAGTTCTAGGCGGCTCACCTGATCGGCGTAGCGGTTGTAGAACACGACCGCGGGAATTGCGGCAAACAGCCCCATCGCCGTGGTGACCAGCGCTTCGGAAATGCCCGGCGCCACCATCGCCAGCGTCGCCTGCTGCACGTTCCCGAGCGAGCTGAATGCGGACATGATGCCCCAGACGGTTCCAAACAGGCCGACGTATGGGCTGGTGGATCCGACCGTCGCCAGTGTGGCGAGGCTCTGCTCGAGCCGCTCGATCTCCTTCAGCTGTGCGACCCGCATCGCACGCCGCGATCCTTCCAGCAGCATGTCCGCCGCCACCCCGCCCTGCGCGCGCAGTCGGGCGAACTCGCGAAAACCAAACTCGAAGATGCTCTCCATCCCCGAGGTCTTGCCGCGCGCCTCGACGCTGCGATACAAGGTGCTGAGGTCACCGCCGGACCAGAAGCTGTTCTCGAACCGGTCCGCGTCGCGTCGCGCCCGGCTGACGACCATGCGCTTGCGAAAAATGATGGCCCAGGAGCTCAAGGAAGCCGCGAGCAGCAGCCCGAGAACGAACTGCACCACCAGGCTCGCCTGCATCACCAGATGCACTATCGACAAATCACCGTTCATCCGATCGCTCCTTAATCAATCACGGCAATCACTCACGGCGCCTCGGGGCCGCGGGCGCTCAATGCCCCAGCTCCCGCAGTAAGACTTCCGGCAGGCGCCGGGGTTTCAAGCTGGTCGCATCCAGGCAGGCCACGCGCACCGTGGCCGTGAGCAGCAGCTCGCCGTCCGGGTGCGTCCGCCGGACGCTCTGGCCGAAAACGAGGCTGGCGCCGCCGTCCCGCCGGGGCTCGCAGCCGATGACCAGCGCATCATCGAGTCGCGCCGGCCGCCGGTACTGCGCCTCGAGAGCCACCACCGAGAAAATCACGCCGGGATCGACTGCCAGCGCCCGTTGCGACACGCCGCGGGAACGCAACCACTCGGAGCGGGCGCGCTCGAGGAAGCGAAGATAGTTCGCATAGTAAACGATTCCGCCGGCGTCGGTGTCTTCCCAGTAAACCCTCACCTGCCAGCTGAACGCGCTCAAACGCTCTCGCCGAACAACGACAGATTGGAGGCCGCGCGCTCGGGCACCTTGAGTCCGAAATGCTGCCAGGCCAGGCGCGTGGTCACGCGGCCGCGCGCCGTGCGCGCCAGCAGGCCCAGCTGGATCAGGAACGGTTCGATCACATCCTCGAGCGTGCCCCGCTCCTCGCCGATCGCCGCCGCCAGGCTCTCGATGCCGACCGGGCCACCGTCGAATTTCTCCATGACCGTCAGCAGCAATTTGCGGTCGAGCGTGTCGAGACCTTGCGGGTCGACCTGCAGCAGATCGAGCGCGGCGTCCGCGGCACGCTCATTGATGCGCCCGTCGGCCTTGACCTGCGCATAGTCGCGTACCCGTCGCAACAGCCGGTTGGCGATGCGCGGCGTGCCGCGCGAGCGCTGTGCGATGCGCAGGGCTCCCTCGGCATCGATCTCGACGCCGAGGATACCCGCCGAGCGCTTCACGATCCGCTCGATCTCCGCAATACCGTAGAACTCGAGTCGTTGCACGATGCCGAATCGATCGCGCAGCGGCGAGGTGAGCAGACCGGCGCGCGTCGTGGCGCCGACCAGCGTGAAAGGGGGAAGATTGAGCTTGATCGAGCGGGCGGCCGGCCCTTCCCCGATCATGATGTCCAGCTGATAGTCCTCCATCGCCGGATAGAGGATCTCCTCCACCACCGGGCTCAGGCGATGGATTTCATCGACGAACAGCACATCGCGCGGCTGCAGATTGGTCAGGATTGCCGCCAGATCCCCGGGCCGCTCCAGCACCGGGCCCGAGGTCTGGCGCAGGTTGACGTGCAGTTCGGTGGCGATCACGTGCGCCAGCGTCGTCTTGCCGAGGCCAGGCGGGCCGAAGATCAGGACATGATCGAGCGCCTCGGCGCGCATGCGCGCCGCGTCGATGAAGATCGACAGCTGGGTTTTTACGTGTTCCTGGCCGATGTATTCCGACAGCGCCCGCGGCCGGATGGCGCGATCGATGGCGTCCTCGGGGGCACCCCCCGCGGCGCTGACCAGCCGTTCGCTCTCGAGGGCACTCATTCGCGCACCGCGCCCTGCAGCGCACGGCGTATCAGCTCCTCGGTCGGCAGCGCGCCGGGGTCGTCGATGGCCTTGAGCAACCGTGTCGCCTCCAT
>Ga0181516_10001123_pt1 | contig 21196 bp, 17 predicted proteins | sample PEATcosm2014_Bin_25_FD_121104 | JGI IMG/M metagenome (GOLD analysis project Ga0181516, IMG submission 121104) | Peatland microbial communities from MTU Mesocosm Facility, Houghton, MI, USA - PEATcosm2014_Bin01_10_metaG | ecosystem: Environmental > Terrestrial > Soil > Wetlands > Peat | place... | reverse complement strand
GGTCCACGTATTCGTCGAATCGGCTGGCACACGCCTGGTCGATTGCCATAGGCCCACCCCCTTAGGTGAAAGGATAGGCTTAATTGAGGATTACGCCATGTTTTTTTAACACAGTAGTACTAGTGCTGCGTCCGCCAATACCTTTGACTAAGACGAAACCATCAAGAGCAGCACTTGCCGGGGGTCTGGGGGCCCGGCAAGGGGCCCCCAGGGGGTGACAGCAGGCAAAGCACTGCTTTGCCTGCGCCATAGGGGCGAAGCCCCTCTGGAAGTGCAGCATCCGCTCCACCCCGAATATTCCAACCACTTCGCGGATGCTGCACTAGCCGCGCAGGCCGATGGCATAGCATGCGGCCGGCGCCGCCGCGGCATTGCGCACCTCGCGGGGGCAGCCCGAGGGCAGGTAGGCCACCGCCGGCGCCTCCAGGGCCCGGCCGTGGCAGGCCAGGGATCCGGCCAGGAGCACCAGGGCCAGGTCGCCCGGGCCCTGGTCCAGCCCGGCGCCGGGCGCCAGGGCCTGGAAGCGCACCTCCAGCTGGTCCAGGTGGCGCGGCGCCACCTGCACCAGGGGCCGGCCCCGCAGGCGGCCCCCGGCCGGAAGACCGCGCTGGATGAAGAAGGGCAGCGAGGCCGCGGCCCGCCGGGCACCCCCCACCCAGCGGAACACCACGTACCGGGCCCGGCCCGGGCCCGCCCCGCGGAAGGTGTGGGCGATGCCCGAACTCTGGAAGACCAGGCTGCCGGCGCCCAGTCCCGGGACCTCCAGGGGCTGGCCGCCGACGCCCATGCCCAGGTCCACGCTGCCCTCCAGGATCACCATCACCTCCTCCTGCTCGTGGCTGTGCAGGGGGTGGGCCACCTGCCCGGCGGCCAGGGAGGAGGTGTGCACCCGGAACGAGGGGGAGCATCCGGTGGGCCCCTGGAACAGCACGAAGGATTCCCAGGGCGCCATGGGTTCCGCCGGGGACGGGATGGCCGAAGACCAGAAGCCCTCCTCGATTTCCGGCGCTGGAGACTGATAGCTCATGTTGGACCCTCCCGGGTGATCCGATAGCATATTCATTTAACAAGTATTTTATTTTCAATAAGTTCCACTCAAAATCAGGAAACCTGGAATAGGATAATGGCGCTGAAATGCGAAACAAGCCCGATTTTCACCCATCCGCCCCCGGAGGCACCCACTACCTGCACGGTCTGCGGGTGGCTTCGGAGCTGCCTCTGCCGGGACTGGCGTCCGGCGCGTCCGGCGCGGCTGATGTGCGGATCGGATGGGGCCGGGTGCCCGCCGGACTCCAGGGCCGGCCCTTCCAGGGCTTCAAGTTCGAGGCGGTGCCCGGCCAGCTGCTGATCCGGACCCTCCGGATCGCCGACATCCTGGTGCAGTCCGGCCGGACCATGGCGATCCAGCCCAGGCCGGACGCCCGGGAGGGGGAGATCCGGATGCTGGTCCTGGGCTGGGGCCTGGCCGCCCTGCTGCTCCAGCGCGGCCTGCTGCCGCTGCACGGGAGCGCCCTGGACACCGGCAGCGGCTGCGTGCTGTTCTGTGGCCGCTCCGGGGCCGGCAAGTCCACCCTGGCCGCGGCCTGCCTGGACCGGGGCCTGGGGCTCCTGGACGACAACCTGGCGGTGGTGCGGCTGGAGGCCGGGAGGGCGGCGGTGCACCCGGGCGTTCCGGAAATCCGCCTGTGCCCGGACGCCGTCGCCCGCCTGGGCCGGCCCGCCGGCATGGCCAGGGCGGACAGCCCCGGCGAGGAGAAAGTGCTCCTGGACGCGCGGGGGCAGTTCTGCCGCGGGCCGGTCCCGCTGCGCGGGATCTATGTCCTGGAGCGGGGCGAGGGCCCGCGCACGGAAGTGGCGGCCCTGGGCCCGGCCGGGGCCGCGGCAGCCCTCTGGCGCCACGTGTTCCGCCGGCCCTTCGTGGCCGGCCTGGACGCCGCCGCTCCCCTGTTCGCGACCATCCTCCATCTGGCCCGCTCCGTCCCGGTCCGGCGGGTCCGCTGGGCCGGGGCGCTGCCCCCGCCCCAGGCCATGGCCGCGCAACTGGAACAGGACTGGCAATCACTTGGGAGCCCACATGGCTACTGATCCCCTCGCCCGCATCGTGCGCAAAGCCCCCCAGGCCATCGCCGGGCCCATCGACGACACTCTGGTCATCCTCAACCTGGAGGCCGAAGGCGCCTACCACCACCTGAACCGCACCGGCCGGAGGGTCTGGGAGCTCATGGACGGCGGGCCGACCCTGACCGGCATCTGCGGCGCGCTCACCCGGGAGTTCGCCGTGGACCCCGCGGCGTGCGCCGCGGACGTGTCGGCCTTCGTGGACCGGCTGGTGGAGCGCAAGGTGGCCATCCTGGAACCCTCGGCACCGGCATGAGCGCCATCCTGGGGCTGATGCGCGGCCTGGGCCAGCCGGTGGACCCGGCGCTCCTGGCGCGCATGGCCGGGGCCATGGCGCTGCGGGGGCCGGACGGCTGCGGTTTCTGGCACGAGGGCCCGGTGGGCCTCGGGCACCTGATGCACCGGATCGCGCCGGAGTCCCAGGGGGAAACCCAGCCCTGCCGCCATGCCGAGGCCCAGGTAGTCCTGGTGGCCGACGCCCGCATCGACAACCGGGACGAGCTGCTGGAGGCCCTGGGGATCCCGGCGCGGGACCAGGGCGGGATCCCGGACAGCCGGCTGATCCTGGAGGCCTACCTCGCCTGGGGCGATCGCTGTCCCCAGCGGCTGCTGGGCGCCTTCGCCTTCGTGCTGTGGGACGGCCGCGCCCGCAGCCTGTTCGGCGCCACCGACCACACCGGGCTGCGCTCCCTGGTGTTCTGCGAGGCCGGCGGGTGCCTGGCCTTCGCCAGCGAGGTCCGGGGGCTCCTGGCCCTGCCCATGGTCCCGGCCCGCCTGGACCAGACCGCCTTCGCCGCCAGCCTGGAGGCGCGGAACTTCGACCATCGGCGGACCTTCTTCGAGGGCATCCGCCGGCTGCTCCCCGCCCAGTGCTTCACCGCCGGGCCGGGGCCCTTGCGCTGCCGCACCTACTGGCGGCCCGAGCCCGGGGCGGCCGGGCCCGGACGGGACTGGGCCGAGGAGGCCCGGGCCACCTTCGCCGCAGCGGTGCGCTGCCGCCTGCGCACCCGGCATCCCTGCGGCCTCATGCTGAGCGGCGGGCTGGATTCCGCCGCCATCGCCTGCGTGGCCGCCAGGCACCTGGCGGCTTCCGGCAGGACCCTGGTCACGGTCTCGTCGGTGCTGCCCGCGGACCACCCGGGACCGGAAACCGACGAGCGCGCTTTCATCCGCGAGGTGTGCCGCCAGGAGGCGAACATCCGGCCCCTGTTCGTCACCGCCGCCGGCCGGGACCCCCTGCAGGGCCTGGACGCGGTGTTCGACCGCCACTGCGCGCCGGTGAACCTGTTCCACTCCATGGACCTGGCGCTGGCGGACGCCCTGGCCGGGGCCGGGGTGCGGGTGACGCTCACCGGGGCCCCCGGGGACGGGACCCTCTCCTACGACGGCCGCGACAGCCTGGCGCGCCTGGCCATGGGGGGCCGGTGGCGGGACTGGCTGGCCCTGGGCCGCGAGCTGGGCGCCCGCCGCGGGCGGACCTTCTGGCGGGAGGCGGCCGGCTCGTTCCGGGCCCGGAACCACGGGCCGGAGCTGCTCGACCGGGCCGCCAAGGGTTTCCTGTTCATGGGCGGCCTGGCCAGCGATCACGGGGATCTGGGCATGGAGCCCTGCCACCCCTTCTGGGACAAGCGGATCGTGGAACTGGCCCTGCGCATCCCCCCGGCCGAGTATCTGCGGGACGGCTGGCCCCGGAGCCTGTTCCGCCGGGCGATGGCCGGCATCCTGCCGGAGCCGGTGCGCTGGCGGCTGGCCAAGCACCCCTACGTGCCCGACTTCCAGAGCCGCATCGCGTCCTTCCGGATGCGCTATGCCGGACTCATCGACCAGTTGGCCGGCCAAGGGCCCAGGGCCGGCCTGGACCTCACCCAGTTGCGCAGCCGGCTGGCGGGGTTGCGCCCGGACCCCCCGGACTTCCCCGGGCTCCGGACGGTGGTCGCCGGGCTGATCCACCTGCAGTTCCTGGCCTGGCGCGAACGCCAGGGCATAGGTTCAAAATAAGATGCATTTATTAAAATATTTCAGGTTGAAGCCATTGCCATTTTCCGCCAAGGCCTAAATTTAACCCTGGCAACTCGCAAAAAGGAGCGAACATGACCCGTCCCAACGACCCGCTGATTCCAGGCCCGGATGCCCCATGCAGGGAGCCCTGGGAGCGCCCGGAAATCCTGGACTACGACCTCGCCGACGCCACCCAGGCGAACCTGAGCGCCAGCAACAACGACACCTTCGGCTACAGCTGAACCCTCCGGTGCCCGTCCCGGAAGGCAAGCAGATCCTGGTCTGCTGGGAAATCGGCGGGGGGCTGGGGCATTGGTACCGGATCCTGCCGCTGGCGACCCGGCTGCGGGCGCATGGGTTCCAGGTGACCGTGGCCTCCAGGGACCCGGCCGGGGCGGCTGCCCTCCTGGGGCCCCTGGGCATCCCGGCCGCCGCCGCGCCGGGGCCGCCGCCTCTCCCGGGCCGGCAGCCCCTGTCCCTGAACTATGCCCAGAACCTGCGCCGGAACGGCCATGGCGACCTGCCCTGGCTGAAAGCCAGCCTGGCTGGGTGGCTGGAGCTGTTCGCCGCCATCCGGCCGCACCTGGTCCTGGCCGAGCACGCCCCCACCGCCCTGCTGGCGGCCCAGGCCGCGCGCCTGCCGCGGGTGGCCGTGGGCACCGGCTTCAGCCTGCCGCCCCTGGCGTCGCCCATGCCCAGCCTGCACCCCTGGCTGTCCATCCCGGGGCAGGCCCTGGCCGGGGCGGAGCGGCAATGGCTGGACGGGGTGAATCCGGCCCTGGCGCCCCACGGGGTGAAGCTGGAGTCGGCGGCGGACCTGTTCCGGGGCGCCCGCACCTGCCTTTGCGCGTTCCCCGAATTCGATCACTACGGCGCCCGGGCGGGCGGCGCCCACCTGGGCCCGGTGCTGCACGGCCCAGCCAGTGGCACGGTGTCCTGGCCCGGGTCCCGGGGCGGCTGTTTCGTCTACCTGGGCGCCGGGCACCCTGCGCTGGCGCGGATCCTGGAGACCCTGGAACGGCTGCGGGTGCCGACCCTGGCCCATGTGCGGGGGCCCGGGGACCACCCGGCCGCCCGGACTTCCCGGCACGTGCGGATCTCCGCCCAGCCGGCGGATCTGGCGGCGGTGGCCCGGAACTGCGCCTTCGCCATCACCCATGCCGGCGCCAACACCGCCTGCCGCCTGCTCCTGGAAGGCGTGCCCCTGCTCCTGGCCCCGGTGGCCCTGGAACAGACGGTGCTGGCCTACCGGCTCCAGGCCCAGGGGCTGGCCCGCATGATGAATCCGTTCGACCCCCGTCCCGCCTGGGAGCAGGCCATCGCCGGCCTGGCGGAGGCCGGGACCCTGGCCCGGTCGGCCCAGGCGTTCCAGCGCCGGCACGCGGCCTTCGACCGGCAGGCCCCCGCCGCGGCGGTGCTCCGGGCCTGCCGGGAACCGGAGGCCTGCCCATGCTGAGCCCCGCCCAGGTGCGGGTGGAAGCCTGCTCCCGCTGCCAGCTGAAGTGCCCGGCCTGCCCCACCACCCGGGGCGAGAACCTCGCGGCCATCGGCCGCGGGGCCCTGGCGGCGGCGGACTTCCGGCGCCTGCTGGAGGCCAATCCCGGGATCCGGCGGGTGGAGCTGGGCAACTACGGGGAAGTGTTCCTGAACCCGGAACTGCCGGACATCCTCGCCTGCGCCTGGGAGCACGGGGTGGCCACGGTGATCGACGAGGGGGCCAACCTGAACCACGCCCCGGACGCGTCCCTGGAGGCCCTGGTGCAGTTCGGGACCGAGCGGCTGCGCTGCTCCATCGACGGGGTGTCCCAGGCCACCTACGAACGCTACCGGGTGGGCGGACGCCTGGACCGGGTGGTGGCCAACATCCGCAGGATCAACGCCTTCAAGGAGCGCCATGGCCGCGCGAACCCCGAGCTGGTGCTGCAGTTCATCGTGTTCGGGCACAACGAGCACGAACTGGAGCGGGCCGGGGTCATGGCCCGGCTGCTGGGCATGCGGCTGGAGCTGGTGCTGAACTTCGCGCCGGAGTTCATGGCGGTGCGGGACCGGGAGCGGGTCCGGCGGGTGCTGGGCTACGCCGACCGGAACGAGTTCATCCGGAGCACCGGGCGGCACCCCGGCCGGCACCAGTGCCACGGCATGTGGGTGAACCCCCAGATCAACTGGAACGGCGCCATGCTGGGCTGCGACCGGAACATCTGGGGCGTCTATCCCGGCAACGCCTTCACCGGGGGCCTGGAGGAGGCCATGAACAGCGAGGCGCTGGACCACGCCCGGGCCATGCTCATGGGCCGGGCGGCCCCCAGGGAGGGGATCCCCTGCCTGAACTGCGGGATCTACCGGACCATGCGGGACCGCGAGGACTGGATCACCGAAGCGGAGCTCCAGGAAGCCGCGGCCGCCGGCGGGCGCCGGCCGGAGCGGCTGGGGCTGCCGCCCGCGGACCTGGGTCCGCTGCCGTGAACGCCGGCTCCGCCGTGCCCTGGGATCCCGTCGAGTACCGCGCCAGCCTGGGCCGCCGCCGCCGGCCCATCCGGGACCTGGCGGCCCAGGTGCCCCTGGCGGCCCCGGACCGCATCACCGACCTGGGCTGCGGCCCCGGCAACAGCATGGAGGTCCTGGCCGAGCGCTGGCCGGATGCCCGCATCGAAGGCGTGGACAGTTCCCCCGAGATGCTCGCCGCGGCCCGGCAGGCCCACCCGCACCGGCCCCTGCACCTGGCCGACATCGCTTCCTGGGCGCCCCCCGCCGCCCAGGACCTGCTGTTCTCCTGCTCGGCCCTGCACTGGCTGCCGGACCACGAGACCCTGCTGCCGCGCCTGCTGACCGGCCTCCGCCCGGGCGGGGTCCTGGCCGTCCAGCTCAGCGGCAATGCCCGTAGCCCGGCCCACACCCTCGTCCGGGAGGTGGCCGGGGAGCAGCCCTGGCGGAAGATCCTGAACCCCCGGGCCCCGGCGCCGCGCCTGGAACCCCCGGACTACCGCCGCATCCTGGCGCCCGGAGCGCGATCCGTGGACGTCTGGGAGACCACGTACCTGCAGGAGATGGATGGTTTGGCGGAGATCGTGGCCAGCCTGCGGCCCACCGTGCTCAGGTCCCTGGCCCGGCGCCTGGACCGGCCGTTGTTTACGCTGTTCCTGGCCCAGTACCAGCAGCGCCTGGCCGAGCTCTACCCGGCCCAGCCGGACGGGAAGGTGATCTTTCCCTTCCGGCGGATCTTCATGGTGGCCGTGCGGAAGCCCGGCCGATGAGGGCTATTCCGCTGGTGAACCTTCGTCCCCGTCAGCGAACAGTTGTAAATAAGGTACATAACCATAAATGCGATTGCGGCGCTGTCCCGTGACCTCCTTGAGCAGGCCGATAGCCTCGATTTGGCCGACCAGATGGTTGGCATTCGAGTAGCTGAGGCCCATGACTTCGGTCATTTGCTGCACGGTCATGTAGGGGTGCTTGAACAGTGATTCGTGCAGGGCCAAGGCCTTGCCCGCGCTTCGACCAAGGTGGTCACCGATCTGTTTGCGGTGCTCTTCCCGCATGGCGACCACCTTGCGGGCGGTTTCCGTAGCTTCCTGGGAAACCTGGTAGACCCCATCCAGGAAGAACCTGAGCCAACCTTCCCACTCGCCGTCGTCCCGGATGGCCTGCAGCCTGTCGTAGTATTCGGCCCGGTGCAGCTTGAAGTAGTGGGAGAGGTAGAGCAGCGGCCGCTGCAGAACGCCCGCCTGGCACAGGAGGAAGGTGATCAACAGGCGGCCTACCCTGCCGTTCCCATCCAGGAAGGGGTGCAGCGTTTCAAACTGGGCGTGGGCGAGCCCGACGCGGATGAGCAACGGCATTGGGCGCTCATCGTAGAAAAAATTTTCGAGATTGCCCAGCATTTCCAGCATGATTTCCGGCGGTGGCGGTACGAAGCGGGCGTTGGACAGAGTGCATCCTGCAGGCCCGATCCAATTCTGGGTGACCCGGAATTCCCCAGGGGTCCGATTGTGTCCCCGAACGCCCGTCATGAGCCGAGCATGAATTTCACGGATAAGCCTGAGGGACAACGGCAAGTCGTGAAGGCGTTCCAGTCCGAGATTCATGGCCGCAATGTAATTCGCCACCTCCGCCACGTCCTTGATGCCTTGGCCCGCTTCCTGCCTGGATTCAAATTCCAGGAGATCTGCCAAAGAAGCCTGGGTCCCTTCGATCTGGCTGGAAAGGACTGCCTCCTTTCTGACATACATGAAGACGAATAGATCCGGGTCGGGAAGGGTGGTTGCGGACCCGTCCAGCCTGCCCAAGGCGCGGTCTGCTTTGGACAAAGCCTCCCAAAGCCCCGAAGTCATCTCGATGCCCGGGTCTGGAGGCAGAGGGGCGGGGATGAAGGCCCGGTACCCAGTCAACTGCTTGATATAGCGCCCGGCCCTCCACTTGTCTTCGGTATCGCCCATATGGCCTCCAGGCAGGTGCCATGTTATCGAAAATGGCAAAAAACGAAAACAACAAAAGCAAAGAGATTCCTGAAGGCTCGGGAGCAGAAATAAGAGAACCCGGATGTCACCGGTGTTATCGCTTGGGCCGGCAGCTGATGACAAGGAGCCCCTGGGGCCAGGGACTCGCCTGGAACGCGGCGCTGCGGCGCATAATGGTGCGCCAAGGAGGCCACGCGCCCATGGAACCCCACCCGCCGCCGCCCGACCAGGAGGACCTGGATCCCAGGGACTGGCCCGCAACGCGGGCCCAGGCCCACCGCATGCTGGATGACATCCTGGACTACGTGGAGCACGTGCGCGACCGCCCGGTGTGGCAGCCCATCCCCGCGGCCGTGCGCGACGGGATCCGCGAACCGCTGCCCCGGGAGCCCATGGACCTGGCCCAGGTGCACCGGACCTTCCTGCGCCTGGTGCTGCCCTACGCCACCGGCAACGTGCATCCGGGTTTCATGGGCTGGGTCCATGGCGGCGGCTCCGTGGCCGGCCTGCTGGGGGAGATGCTGGCGGCCGGGCTCAACGCCAACCTCGGCGGGCGCGACCACATGCCCATCGAGGTGGAGCGGCAGATCCTGCGCTGGCTGCGGGAACTGTACGCCATGCCGGAGACGGCGGGCGGGCTGTTCGTCACCGGGTCCTCCATGGCCAACTTCATGGCGGTGCAGGTGGCGCGCACCGCGGCCCTGGGCCCGGAGGTGCGGAAGCTCGGCCTGCGCGCCGGCCCCGAGCTGGCGGCCTACGCCTCCAGCGCCGCCCACAGCTGCGTGCGCCGGGCCATGGAGCTGTCCGGACTGGGCAGCGATGCCCTGCGGGTGCTGCCCGTGGACCGGGCCGGGCGCATGGACCTGGGCGCCCTGGAGGAAGCCGTGGGCCGCGACCGCCGGGCCGGCGTCCGTCCCTTCCTCCTGGTGGGCACCGCCGGCACCGTGGACATCGGCGCCATCGATCCGCTGCGGGACCTGGCCGCCTTCGCCCGGGCCGGACACCTCTGGTTCCACGTGGACGGCGCCTTCGGCGCCCTGGCCATCCTGGCGCCGAGCCTGGCGGGGCGCCTGGACGGCATCCAGCAGGCCGACTCCCTGGCCCTGGATTTCCACAAGTGGGGGCAGGTGCCGTACGACGCGGGCTACCTGCTGGTGCGGGACGGCGCGCTGCAGCAGCGCACCTTCGCCTCCTCCGCGGTGTACCTGGGCCGGGAGCCCCGGGGCCTGGCCGGGGGTTCCCCCTGGCCCTGCGATTTCGGCCCCGACCTGTCCCGGGGGTTCCGCGCCCTGAAGACCTGGTTCACCCTTAAGGTGCACGGCACCGACCGCATCGGCGCCGTCATCGCCCACACCTGCGCCCTGGCCCAGTACCTGAAGGCCCGGGTGGAGGCCAGCCCGGAGCTGGAGCTGATGGCGCCGGTGAACCTGAACATCGTCTGCTTCCGCCTCCGGGGCGCCGACCCCGACGCGCTGAACCGGCGGGTGGTGGCCGATCTGCAGGAGTCGGGGCTGGCCGCCCCCTCCACCACCACCCTGGACGGGCACCTGGTGATCCGCGCCGCCATCGTCAACCACCGCACCCGGGCCGGGGACATCGACCGGATGGTGGATGCAATCCTGGAACTGGGACGCTGACCCTTTGGCCGCCGTATCGCGAACGGCTGGAAGCCCTTGAGAGGCTGGAGGGCCGCCTCGCCGAGGCTCCGGGCCACGGGGTGAGCGAACGCGGTAACCGATCGCCAGGATCATCGGCAGGCTGACGTTTTGATACCGGTTTGCCCTGGTGTAGCCCATCCTCCAGGCTGCGAGCTCCCTCGTCATTCATTAAAAAATCAGCGAACCTTTTGTCGATATGAACCAGACAAATAATCAAGATCCAACCTGCGTCCAATGGGCGCCATAACCCGATCAGGAACCTTACCGGTCATCCAAGCCAAGCCGAACACCAGACGATCACCTCCGCTCTCGGGAACCCATGCCCGGCGGCCGTAGGTGTGGTCCCCGGCGCGGTTCCCTTCCCGCAACCAGCAAGGTCTGCCACGACCCACCAGGAAAGGATTCACAGCATGTGCAGGGACGGCTTCTCAGTCCGGGGGGTGGAAGGTCAGGCCACCCCGGTACAGTCGGAGCGGCACAAGGAGAAGATCGCGCCGCTGATCCCGATCGTCTTCATTCCCGGGATCATGGGTTCCAACCTCCGGGTGCAGGGCCAAGCCATTCCCGAGGTCCGTAAGCACTTCGAAGAGGAGCACCGGGAAGCCGATTTCACCACCGATGCCTGGCTGGCGCCCAACATCCGCTATTCCAATGCCGAGTTGGGCAAGCAGGTCGCCCAGGAATTGGCCGGCGACGATTCCGCCACGGTGCGGGTGGCCAAAAGGTGGGACGGCTATGGACCCAAGCTCAGGCAGGTGCTCCTGAACCCGGCCACCACCGAAGTCAACCCGGATGGCTTCATTCCCGACACCCTGCCCGCCCTCCCCACCGCGCCCCGCCGGCCCGGGCCAGGCGAAGCCCGGCGCAGGGGCTGGGGCACGGTGCACTGGGACAGTTACGGCGAGTTCCTGAACCACCTGGAAACGAGTCTTCAATGGGGTGCCTTCTACACCGAGGATTCCATCGACACCCAGGCCATGCGGCTGAAACATCACGTCCCTTTCGGGGAGGCATACTCCTTCCCCGCAGCCGTCTTGCCGGCCTTCGAAGAGATGGACCATGCCGCCCGTTTCCGCTACCCGGTGTTCGCGTTCGGCTACAACTGGACCCGGTCCAACCTCGAATCCGCGGAGCAGCTGCTCGAACGGATCGACCAGTGGATCGCCGAATACCAGGCGGCTGGACATGACTGCCGGCAGGTGATCCTCGTTACCCACTCCATGGGCGGACTGGTGGCCCGGATTGCTGCCAGGATGGACAAGAACGCGCAGGGCGGCAAGGGGGGCAAGAAACAGATCCTCGGCGTGATCCATGGGGTGATGCCCGCCATCGGCGCCCCGTTGCTATACCGGCGCATGGTCGGAGGCACCGAGCCGGAGCCCCGCGCGGCTTTCCTGCCGCAACTCCATAACGCCTTCACCTTGATCAGCGGCCGGACCGCCGCCGACACCACCCCGGTCATCGCCAACGCCCCTGGCTGCCTGGAATTGCTGCCCTCCCACCTCTACCCACCAAGGTGGCTGCGGGTCGAGCGGGACCTGGGGCGCGGGAAGGTCGAACTGCTGTTCGCTTTTCCGCAGCAGGACGACCCCTACCAGGAGATCTACGAGCAGAAGGAGGCGTGGTGGCGGCTGGTGGATCCGCGGCTGCTGGATCCGGCGCTGATCCACTCCAAGACCAAGACGGGGTACGATCCGGAAAAGGGCTGGAAAGCCTACTTAACGCGAATCGCGAAGGTCAAGGAGTTTCACCAGGAGAACCTGGGCAAGGACGATTATCACGATCGCGAAAAGTCCTTTGGATTCTACAGCGAAGGCCTGAGGACCTTCGCCAGCGTCCGCTGGCGCCTTCCGGTGGACTCAGGCCACCTGGATGTCCAGAGTGTTCGTTCGGCCAAAGCCACCGGCGGGGACCACCAGACGCTCCGGCACTTCACCACGGACCGCCTCAAAACGAGGCCCACCCCCGGCTCGATCGAAGCCCACCTGGTTGCCCAGGACTTCGCAGGCCGCAACCAGACCTACCTGGTTCCAGGCACCGCAGACGACTCCCTGGCCAGCATGGGCTTCCCCATCTGCATCAATGGTTGCGCGTACCTTCAAGGCCAGGATGGTGACGGGGATGGAACCGTACCGGTGGAATCAGGTCGCGCCCCCGGAGAACGCATCGCAACCATCACTCCGTTCCATCGCATTGACCATGCCAAAGCCTACAGCGGTGACCTGTTCCCAAGGCTTTTCACGATCCTGGCGATCTGCAAGCTGGCCAAAGATTCCAGTTGCGTCCTGGAGGGCCGGTGAAATTTGTATGGAAGGCCCTGATTCTCACAGCGGGTTTCCTGGCCTTGGGGTTAACCGGCTGGGGCATTGCCCGGGCAATAGAACGGAGCACGGAGCGCAAAATGAAGATCCAACCATTGACGCAACTGAAACTCAGGCCCCAGGCCTTCGGCCGGTATGTCATAAACCTTCCGGAGGGTGTCCAGTTGGTGAACTGGCAGCAGAGTTTTCAGGGGACCGGTCCAATCAGGGTGGCCAAGGGAGTCACCGTCGAACAATTCCACAGCATCACCGAGCATCGGGCCGAAGAACTGAGACATCTGCACCATAAGGATGGAGGTACGATCCTGGAGAAAATCGTCGATTTGCAGTTGCCCTATGCTTGGGCCGTAACCTACTGGGAGGACAAATGGGCGGTCAAAAAGTTGCTCATTGAATGTGATGCGTTCTACCTTCGGGATGGATGCCTGTACCGCTTTCGCAATTCAATCGACTTGGACCCGGTTGAGCAGGCTGATTACTTCCGCGGGTTCAAGGAAATGCTCCGCTCCATCCAGCCCCGCCGTCCCGATGAGATCCCCACCGTCTCCGGCTCCTGCTTCGACGGCGCCATCCTGCTTGATGGCCCCAACCGGGACTATAGCGATCTGGTGATGACGACCGGCATCTGGCCGGACCGCCCGGACGTGCGCTTCCAGTTGGCCATCCTGGACAACGGGCCCAACCCAGACCCCCCGCTGCTGACCCGCCTTGAGCATGCCAACGCGCTTCGGGGCCCCGGTGTGCTGCGTAGCCGTGACCGGACCGTTGGTGGTCTGAAGGGCCAGGAGCAGTTGGAACGGGTCACGGAGAGGAACGGCACCGAAGGGCACCTCTTTATCTGGGAAACCCAGGGAGAGGCCAACCGGTGGGACCTACCCCAGATCCGGGTGGAGATGAGCTCGGGCGAAGGGCCGAAGGCACCCCAGGACACCTCCCTCACCGACCAGGATGCGCTCGCCCTCTGGGACCAGATCGTGGATTCCCTCCAGTGGCGCCCCTCCAGCAACCCGCCCTCCGTCTTCGAGCGGCAGAGACGGTGAACTGGACTTCCATTCCGGAAGCCCAAGGGGACACCACGGATGTCGCCATTCGTGGTTCTCAGCGTGTCCGCTCCTTCGCATCCACCTACGGCTCCTGGCGGGAACTATCCCTTCAGGAACTTCAGCATGTCCGCGGGCTTCTGGAAACCCTGGATCCGCCGCAGCTCCCGGCCCTCCCCGTCCAGGAGGATCACGGTGGGATAGCTGAGGATGCTGAGCTTCCGTTCCAGGTCCTTGCGCGTCTTGTAGGTGTCGATGCGCACGGCCACGGCGTTGGCCCGGATCCAGTCCGCCACCTGGGGGTCGGGCCAGGTGGTCTGGTCCAGTTCCTTGCACTCCGCGCACCAGTCCGCGTACACATCCACCAGGACGGGCTTGCCGGTGGCCTTGGCCTGGGCCTGGGCCGCTTCCAGATCCTGCTCCAGCCAGGGCCCGGCCTGGCTGCGGACGGCCTGGACCTGGGCCCCGGGACGCAGGGTCACCCCCAGGCCGGTCTCCACCGCCCGCAGGCCCAGGAGCGCGCCCAGGGCCAGGGCCACGATGCCCAGGCTCTTGGCCAGGCCCCCTGGCAGGCTCCCGGCGGGGCCGAACGCGCCCAGCACCGGGGCCGCCAGCAGCAGGGTGAAGCTCCACAGGGCGAAGCTGGCCCATTCCGGCGCCACCAGCCGCAGGTTCCACACCGCGAAGCCCAGCACCACCAGGCCCATGCCCTGCTTGAGCCGCACCAGCCACGGCCCGGAGCGGGGCAGGGCGGCGGCGAAGGTGCCCACCGCCAGGAACAGCACCCCCATGCCCAGGGCGAAGGTGAACAGCTCGGCGCCGCCCAGCAGCACCTGCCCCTTCTGGGCGATGGCCACCAGCACCGTGCCGATGACCGGGCCCACGCAGGGGGCGGAGATGGGGCCCAGCACCAGCCCCATGGCGAAGGCCCCGGCAAAGCCCTTGCGCGGCCCTGAGCCCTGCAGGCGCTGCTGCAGCCGCTCCGGCAGCGCCAGCTCGAACCCGCCGAACAGGCTCAGGGCGAACAGGGCGAACAGGATGGAGACCGGGACCAGGAACCAGGGCGACTGGGCCCAGGCGCCGAAGGCGCTGCCGGCCCGGGCGGCCAGCACCCCCAGGGTGGTGTAGGTGACGGCCATGCCCGCCACCAGGGTGGCCGACAGGGCGAAGCCCCTGGCCTTGCCGCCGCCGGAGGCGCCGATGATGGCCATGGTGATGGGGATCATGGGATAGACGCAGGGGGTGAGGGAGGCCAGCAGGCCGAACCCGAACACCCCCAGGAACACCCAGAAGAGGTTTTGCGGCGCGGCCGGCGGGGCCGGGGACGCCGGCGCCGGGGCCGCGGCGAGGTCCGCCGCGCCGGCGCGCAGGGTCCGGGTCCGGGGCGGGTAGCAGATGCCGCCATCCCCTTCGGTGCAGGGCTGGTAGGTGACCTCCAGCTCCACCGGCGGCTGCAGGCCCGCGCCGGTCACCGGGATGGCCACCCGGCCCCGCCAGATGCCCTGGCCCAGCTCGTCCTGGGCGGTGGCCGGCGGCAGGGGGCCGGTCTTCAGGGTGCCCGGGGTGCCGGGCTTCAGGGCCACGGCCATGAAGGCGGCGTTCAGGTGGGCGCCCTGGGGCACGGTGAGGACCACGGTCCCGCCCTGGACGGCCACGGCCACGTCCCGGTCCGGATCGAACCGGGTCGCCGCGCCCAGGAAGCCGGCCAGGACGAAGCATCCCAAGATCCATGCTGTCATGCGGCGCATGCTCCCCCCGGCGGGCCAGATGCCCAGGCAGTGATGATGACACCACGGAAGCGATCCGGATGCAGGGAGGAGCGGAGTAGAATGAACGGGTTGTGAACACCTTCCTGTCCCTCAGCCGCCCCTTCGTGGCGGACCACTTCCACGACCTGCCCGGCTTCGTGGAGGAGCGCCATGGGCACAACTGGGAGGCCGAAGCCACCTTCGCCGTGCAGGATCCCGGGGAGGAGGCCGCATGCTCCGCGGCCCTGGACCGCTGGGTGGCCCAGGTGGACTACACCCTGCTGAACCGCCAGGCCAGCCTCGAAGGCCGCAACCCTACCGCCGAACTGCTGGCCCAGTGGCTGTTCCAGTTCCTGGAGACCAGCGGCAGGGCCGCGGTGAAGGTGAAGGTGCGGGAAAAGGCCAACTACTGGGCGGCCTGCGCCAGGGCCGAACCTTGAGGGGCCGGGCCGGCCTGAGCCTCGGCCTCCTGACCCTCGGCATCCTCGGACTGGTCCGGTGCGAACGGCAGCCGCCCCCCCCGGCGGCGCCGCCGCCCCAGGCGCAAGTCCTGGCGCCCTGGCGCTGGCACTTCGTGGGGGGGCTCCTGGTGGTGGAAGGGGAACTGGCGCAGCCCGCCGAACTCACCTTGAAGGGCCGCACCCTGGCCGAGACCGCCCGGATGCCCCTGGGGCCGGTGCGCTGGGAGATGTACCGCCCGCCCCCGGGCGAAGTGGCCGAATTGCGCACCGCGGACGGCACCCTCCTGGCGCGGTGGGATTTCGACGCCCCGCCCGCGGCGGCCGCGTCCGCGCCGCCGCCGGAACTGGCCAGCCTGCAGCCTCCGCCCGTGCCGCCCAAGCCCGTTCCGGTCCCGCCGGTCCCGCCGCCCAAGCCCACCCCCGCGGCCGCGCCGAAGCCCGCCCCGGTCCCTCTGCCCGCGCCGCCCAGGCCCATCCCTGCGCTTGTGCCGAAGCCCGCCCCGGTCCTGCCGCCCCCGCCGCCCAAGCCCGCCCCAATCCCGCCGCCCAAGCCCGCCCTGGCCCTGGCACCCAGCCCTGCCCCGGCGCCTCGGCCCAGGCCCGTCCCGGCCCCGCGCCCCGGGCCCTGGGCCATGACCGAGCCCCATTGGCCGTTGCCCGCCCCGGTCCAGGTTCCGGCGCGGGTCCTTCCCCCGCCGGCCGTGGCGCGGGTCCAGCCCCCCCCGATGCTGCCGGCTCCACCCCCCGCTGCGCCGCGGCCGGCGCCATTGCCGCCTGCGGTCCCTCCGCCCCGGAGCCCGGCCCTCCCGCCCCCGGCCCTGGCCAAGCTTGAGCCCCGGCCGGCCCCGCCAGCCCCTGCGCCACGGCCGGCAGCGGCGCCGCCCGCCGTCCCGCCGGCCCGGGCCACGGCCCCGCCGCCCGCACCCGTGGCGAAAAGCCAGGTGGCGCCGCGCCTTCCCGCCGGGACCACGGAACAGGCCGAGCTGCAACCGGTGCCGCCCCGGCCGGCTCCCGTCCCGGCCCAGCCGCCGCCCGCCGCCGCGCCCGCGGGCTCCGGCGCCGCCCCGGGCTGGCCCGGGGCCGGGGAAGGGGTGTACCTGCTGCGCGGGCCCAAGGGCGCCAAGCGCATCTGCCTGACCTTCGACGGCGGCTCCACCGCCGAAGTGGCCGTGGACATCCTCGATGTGCTGAAGGCCCACGGGATCAGGACCACCCTCTTCCTGACCGGCGACTTCATCCGCCGCTATCCCGACCTGGTGCTGCGCATGGTGCAGGAAGGGCACGAGCTGGGCAACCACACCATGACCCATCCGCACATGGCGCCCCACTACCAGCGGGATCCCCGGTGGACCCGGGAGCGCATGCAGGCGGAACTCCTGGACGCCGACCGGGCCTTCTACCGCCTCACGGGCCGCCCCATGGATGCCTTCTGGCGCCCTCCCTTCGGCGAACAGACCCTCGAACTGCGCAAATGGGCCGAAGAAGTCGGCTACCGCGCCGTGGGCTGGAGCGAGGGCGCCGACACCCTGGACTGGACCACGGTGAAGGAATACAACCTCTACCGCAACGGCGAGGCCACCATCGAGCGGCTGGAAAAGCGCATGCAGAAATCCGACGGGGACGGGCTCATCGTGCTCATGCACCTGGGCTCCCTGCGTCCGGCCTTCGACCGTCCCGCCAAGTACCTGGGCCCGTTCATGGACCGGGCGATCAAGGACGGCTGGCACTTCGTGATGGTGAGCGACTACGTCGAAGCCATGGGCCGGCCCCCGTGGGACCGCTCCCGCCGCGTGGCCCTGCTCAATGCCGGCGGAGCCAATCAAGGGGCCAATGCGGCCGCGCCGTAGGATAGACTCCAGGTGGTCGGGAGGTGACGTGAAGGGAATGGGCAGGATCCTGCTCAGGGTGGTGGCCGGGGCATTCGCGCTGATCATGGCGTTGTCCCTCATGAGCTTCTATCCGCTGGACCCGCATCCCTTCGCCCAGGGCGCCATGGGCGCGCCGGTGCACAACCTGTGCGGCGTGCTGGGGGCCTCCATCGCCGGCATCCTGCAGACCCTGGTGGGGGCCGGCGCCTGGCTGTTCCCGGTGTACATCCTCTGGGAATGCTTCCCGTCGGGCCAGCCCCAGTGGCTCCGCCGGCTGGCCTGGACCGCCCTGGCCTTCGCCGCCTGGACCCTCCTGGGCGGGCTCGGCCCCCGGCTCTGGGCCCTGGGCGAGGGGCAGGCGCCCCTCAAGCTGCGCTGGGGCGGCTGGCTGGGCCAGGTGCTGTGGCCGCCGGCCCGGCGGACCTTCGGGCCCGTGGGCCTGCCGGTGGTGCTGGGGGTGCTGATCCTCCTGGCCTTCCTGGTGCTGGCGCCGGTGCTCACCCCGGCCGCGGGCCGGCTCCTGGCGCGCTGGTTCGGGCGCAAGGCGGTGCCCTGGGCCCGGCCCCTGCCCGCCAGGGGCGCGCGCGGGCTGCTGGGCCTGCTGCGCTGGCCGCTCCTGCGCATGCGGCCGCGCCGGCCGGTGCCCGAGCTGGACGCCCAGGACGCCCGGGACATGCTCCAGATGGCGGAACGGCGCCAGGCGGACGATGACCAGGTGGCGGCCCTGGACCGGGCCGAGCGGCAGTCCGCCCTGTACCGCAAGGAACACCGGTCGGATCCCGAGGACTTGCCGGTCATCAACTCCATGAACCTGGACGCGGCTCCTCAGGACGCCCGGTCGGACTACCTCGACGGCGGCGCCCTGGTGCTGTCCAGCCGCTTCGCGCCGTCCCGGGAGCCGCTGCCGCCGCCCGCCCTGCTGCGCAACCTGCCGGCGCCCGTGGTGAAGACCCCGCTGGTGCAGCCCAAGGTGGCCCGGGACGGCTTCGGCCGGATGGCCGAGGAACAGCCCCTGGGGCTGACCGAACCCACCCCGCCCCTGCCGCTTCCGGACCTGCCCTCGCTCGCCTTCCGGGACCTCACCGGCGACCTGCAGACGCCGGTGCCGGCCGCGAAGGCACCGGAGCGGCCGGTCCCCCACGGACGCCAGCCCCAGCCCCAGCCCGCCGGGCCGGCCCACGCCCTGGGCGTGGTGGACCGGCTGGAACTGCCGCCCCGGCGCCTGTTCGATCCGCCGGGCTCCGAACAGCGGCTGGACCTTGCCGCGCTGGAGGCGACCCGGGTCCTGCTGCAGCAGAAGTTCAACGAGTTCAAGGTCAAGGGCCAGGTGACCGGGTTCCAGCCCGGTCCGGTGGTGACCGTCTACGAATTCCAGCCGGACCCCGGGGTGCCGGTGGCCAAGGTGCTGAGCCTGGAAGAGGACCTCGCCCTGGGGCTGCAGGCGGAGAAGGTCCGCATCGACCGCATCCCGGGCCGCAACCTGGTGGGGATCGAAGTGCCCAACCGGCACCGGGAGGTCATCAGCTTCCGGGAGGTGGTGGACAGCCCGGCGTTCCGCGACCCCACCCAGAAGGACGCCCGCAGCCTGCTGACCCTGGCCCTGGGCAAGGACATGGCGGGCCACCCGGTGGTGGCCGACCTGGCGAAGATGCCCCACCTGCTCATCGGCGGCTCCACCGGCAGCGGCAAGAGCGTGGGCGTGAACGCCATGATCTGCTCCCTGCTGCTGCGGGCCCTGCCCAGCGAAGTGAAGCTGATCCTGGTGGACCCCAAGATGGTGGAGCTGGGCATCTACGAGGACATCCCGCACCTCTGGGCGCCGGTGGTGACCGACATGAAGGAGGCCGGCCGGGTGCTCAAGTGGGTGGTGGCCCAGATGGAGGACCGCTACAAGCGCCTGGCCATGCTCAGCGTGCGCAACCTGGAGGGGTTCAACGCCAAGCTCATCGAGGCCGGCGGCAGCATCGACCTGAGCGACCGCACCCCCAACCCGCGCTGGCCGGACCGCCCCGCCCTGCTGGAGCCGCTGCCGTACGTGGTGGTGGTGATCGACGAGCTGGCGGACCTGATGATGGTGTGCCGCTCCGAGGTGGAGGACAGCATCGCCCGCATCGCCCAGAAGGCCCGGGCCGTGGGCATCCACCTGATCCTCGCCACCCAGCGGCCCTCGGTGGACATCGTCACCGGCGTGATCAAGGCCAACCTGCCCTCGCGCCTGAGCTACCGGGTGAACACCAAGATCGACAGCCGCACCATCCTGGACAGCGGCGGCGGCGAGCAGCTCCTGGGCAAGGGCGACGCCCTGTTCCTGGCCCCGGGCAACGCCCGGCCCCGGCGGATCCACGCCCCGCTGCTCACCGAGGACGAGACCCTGCGCCTGGTGGAATGGCTCAAGGAGCGCGGCAAGCCGGACTACAACGCCGGCCTGCTCAACGCCATGGAAACCGACGAGGAGCCCGGCGCCGAGGGCGGGGCGGAGGCCGGGACCCCGGCCGGGGACGATATCTACGACCGCGCGGTGGCCGTGGTGAAGCGGGAACGCAAGGCCTCCACCAGCCTGCTCCAGCGCAAGCTGAACATCGGCTATGGCCGGGCGGCGCGGATGATCGACCGCATGGAGGAGGAGGGCATCATCGGCAGCGATCGCGGGGTGGGCAAGCCGCGGGAGGTGCTGGTGGGCGAGGAGTGAGCCCCATGCGGCCCATGCGGCCCCCATGCGCTCATGCCCCATGCCCATGCCGGCCGCCCTTGCCGTAGACTGGACGCATGGAAGACGCCCAAGACCCCCCAGCCCAGGCAGCCCGAAGCTACCCCCAGCGCATCCCCCTCAAGGTGATCGGCCGCGGCGCGGAGATGGACTCCGCCTCCATCGCCGAGCTGATCCAGGCGCACCTGGGCCCCCACCCGCCGGAGGACCTGGTCCCGGGCAGCCGCCAGAAGGGTGCCTTCACCAGCCTCACCTTCTGGGTCACCCTGCCCGGCCCGGACGCGGAACTGCCGCTGCGGGAAGCCATCCAGGGCCTGCCCGGGGTGGTGATGCAGCTGTGACGCGGCGGCCCCGCGGGGGCCGCCGCGTCGCCGGCGGGTCACAGGGCGGTCGGATTCGGCCATTCGGAGCAGGCCGTCTGGATCAGCTGCAGGTGTCCCGGCTGGTCGATCCAGTAGGTGGCGAAGGCCTTGCCCAGCGCCTGGCCGGCCAGTACGTCGCTGGGGTAGTGCACCCCGCCCAGCACCCGGTCGGTGCCCAGCAGGGCGCCCCGGGTGGCCAGGGCCGCCTGGTCCGCCGGCAGCCACTGGGACAGGATCCGGGCGAACAGGATGCCCAGGGCGGCGTTGGTGCTGGGGTAGGCGTAGCCTTCCGGCTGGGGCAGGGAAGGCACCACGGCCGGGTAGGCCTGGTCGGGCCGGGGCCGCATGAAGGTGTTCTGCAGTCCGGCGAGGATCGGCAGCAGATCCTGGCGGGCCTGGTCCAGCACCGCCGCGGTGCGGGGGAACTGGGACAGATCGAGGCCGCGGCCCGGGGCCGATGC
>Ga0181516_10001122_pt1 | contig 21217 bp, 16 predicted proteins | sample PEATcosm2014_Bin_25_FD_121104 | JGI IMG/M metagenome (GOLD analysis project Ga0181516, IMG submission 121104) | Peatland microbial communities from MTU Mesocosm Facility, Houghton, MI, USA - PEATcosm2014_Bin01_10_metaG | ecosystem: Environmental > Terrestrial > Soil > Wetlands > Peat | place... | reverse complement strand
CGCCGTCAATGCCCTCAGCCTCGAACTCCCCTCCGGCCACGTGGAAATCGGCGAGACCCCCGAAGAAGCCGCGCGCAAGGAACTCCTGGAGGAAACCGGCCACGTGGGCACGCGCTTTGAACTGCTGACGACCCTCTCGCCCGCCATCGGTCGTTTCACCAACCGCATGTGGTGCTTTTTCGTGGCGGACGCGCGACCCTCCGGCGAACCGGGCCATGCGCCGGAAGCGGGCATCGAGCTGGTGTTGTATGACGGCACCTTGCCGGCGCTCTTGTCCGAGAAGGGCTTTTACAGTTCGCTCAGTTGCTCCGCGCTGTTTGCCGCACTCATGCGCGGGAAGATGAAATTTCAACCTGAGTGAGCGTGCGGCCCGCGCAACATTTTCGCGATTCATTTCAAACCTACATCACATCACATGAACATATTGATAACTGGCGGGGCGGGATACATCGGGTCGGTGCTGACGCCGACGCTGCTGGCGTTCGGGCACGAAGTGACCGTGCTGGACAACTTTTATTTCGGGCAGAACAGCCTCATGGACTGCTGCCAGTACGACACCTTCCAAGTCGTGCGCGGCGACACGCGCGACGAAGCCGTTGTGAAGCCGCTGCTGGCGAAGGCGGACCTCATCGTCCCGCTTGCGGCGCTCGTGGGCGTGCCCCTGTGCAACCAGGACCAGGTCGGCACCCAGACCACCAACTTCGAGGCCATCGCGATGATTTGCCGGCTCGCCTCCAAGTCCCAGCGCATCATCATGCCCGTCACCAACAGCGGTTACGGCGTCGGCGAGAAGGGCAAATTCTGCACGGAAGACACGCCGCTCCGGCCCATCTCCACTTACGGCATCACCAAGGTCAAGGCCGAGGAAGTCGTACTGCAGCGCGAGAACAGCATCAGCTTCCGGCTCGCCACCGTGTTCGGTTTGTCCCCGCGGATGCGGCTGGACCTGCTCGTGAATGACTTTGTCTATCGCGCCGTCCACGACCGCGCCGCGCTGATTTTCGAGGGGCATTTCAAGCGCAATTACATTCACATTCGCGACGTGGTGCGTGTGTTCGTGCATGGCATCAATAACTTCGACCAGATGAAGGGCCGGCCATATAACGCCGGGTTGGAGGAGGCGAACCTCTCAAAGCTCGAATTGTGCGCCGTCATCAAAAAACATCTTCCCAAGTTTGTCTATGTCGAGGCGCCCATCGGCGAAGACCCCGACAAACGCGACTATATTGTTTCGAACCAGCGGTTGCTCGGCACCGGCTTCAAGACCGAATGGGGCCTGGACCGCGGCATCGTGGAATTGATCAAGGGATTCACCATCCTGCGAAACACGATTTACTCCAACGTTTGATTCATTAGCGCCGGAGCATGAGCGTCGAGCTGAACCAGGTGGCGGCAGTGATTCTGGCCGGCGGCTTGGGGACGCGCGTCCAGCATTTGCTGCCCGGCATGCCCAAGCCCATGGCGCCCGTCGTGGGCCGGCCCTTTCTCGAATGGGTCGTCCGCTACCTCGCCAAACAAGGTGTTAACCGGGTGATTGTTTCCACCGGATATTTGACCGGTGTCGTGGAACGGCACTTTCAGGAGCAACCCGTCCCGGACGTCGACCTCACCTGCGTGGCCGAGACCGAACCGCTGGGAACGGGCGGCGGGTTTCTCCACGCCACCCGGGCCGCGGGCGAACCGCCACCGGCGTGGCTGGTGCTCAACGGCGATTCCCTCGTCTTCGCCGACCTTGGTCTGGCCGCCGCGCCGCTCGCCGACCCCGCCGTCTCCGGCGTCATAGTGGGGCGAACCGTCCCTGACGCCTCGCGTTACGGCGCGCTGGCGATGGGTCCGACGGGCGAGTTGCTGCGCTTTGAGGAGAAACGACCGGGGCGCGGCGTCATCAACAGCGGCGTGTATCTGCTCCGTCACTCGCTCCTTGCGGAATTTCCGCCGCAATCACCGCTGAGCTTCGAGCGCGACGTCTTTCCCGCGCTCCTGGGCCGGGGGTTCCGGCTGCAAACCGTGGTGACCGATGCGCCGTTCCTGGACATCGGCACGCCCGAATCCCTGCCGCAGGCCGGGGGATTCATCCGCGCGAACTTGGCCGAGTTTGCCGGAGGTTAGAATCCACAAACGCTTTCAGACCTGCCTTCAACCCCTGTGACTTCCCGCCAATTCCGCGCGCTGGAATTGCTGTCTCCCTCGCGGTGGAGCGCCAATAGCCTGAGATTTTGGGCTCATTCGCTTGCTTCCAACTCTGGGCCTTTGTATTGCAATACTTGCTTCGTTAGCATCGCAACCAAACAGAAGACAGAAAAACCTCAACGAATAACTAGGCCAGGGCGACCGCCAATTTTTCATCGTCCGGCAAGAGAGCGGCCCGCGATATGTTGTGGCTTGCGTTCTCATAAGTCTGGCCGTCTTGGATGAAAGCGTGGCCAAAGCAGCGTCTTTCTATTATCGACCACCACGTCAATTCAGTAAAAAGCGGCAGAGGTTTGCCGTCCTCTCCACCCAGCGAAAAAAAACGGGCATGCTGAGCCAGCGGGCGGCGAAAGGGCAGGGCCACGAAAGTCAATTCCGGAGATACCGGCTTAATCCCATGATCTTCAAATATTTTTTTGTTCACGCCCCATTTATCGCGCTGTTCACGCGCGATGATTTTTATTCCGCCCGGAACATCAACAACTTGAAATGAGAAAAGATCGCTCAAATTGTTCAAGTCGAGGCCCCAGATCATGCCGATCCGACCGGCAACCGGAGGAGAGGGCGACCCTCCCCCGGTCGCAAAATAGGCAGCCACCTCCGGGTTCGTTGACACATCCAAAAGAGAACTCTGCGTCTTGGTGTAATGGCGGACTGCCGCGCGCCTCCGAAAATCGTCCAGAGCTGCGATTTCTTCAATTTGACTTGCGCGTTCAACGTCGGCACGCTCGCGATCGTCCCGCCGGCGGAGTTCATCTTCCAAAAGTTCCGCCGCTGTATCTTCGATCTGCCGCATTGGCTCGACCTCTTCGTACCAGTCGCCAAAGCGATTCCTCGGGTCTTCTCCGGCGGGCACATTGAAATTGCGGCTGGGAAATTCCTGCCCGTGGAATACCACTTTGGGCGGGTTGGCCACGGAGAACCTCACGCGCGGGATCGGCTCACGGCGCGGTCCGCGCAAACGGGTCGGCAGCATGCGCTGCGTGATTTCTGTTTGACCTCGGTAATACATGTGATCGGTGAAGAACTGAGCAGTTCCGGCTTCGAGCCTTTGCGCATGGATCGTGGTGGTGGCTTGCAGCAGGGCTTGCAGCGCGGCCTTTGCGCTGCTATAAACGTAGTAATGGTTAGCCGCGCCCACGATTCCCCAATTGGGGGGTGACATCGGGCTGTAAGAAAAATTAATGTGCCCTTCGGGGCGTGGCAGGATCGTGTAAGGAGGCATAATATATCTTTATCATTGTTTCAGGCGTGCGCCCGTTGTTACGTGAACCGTAGGCCCGCCTGTAATCTGTTGCTTGCGTGACGCAAAATGCCGCAATGCCTTTCCGGCTCTTTTTGACTCTTTAAAACCGCGACAGCACGAGGTTGATGATGGTCCCCACGATCGCCGTGAGCGGCACCAGGATCGCCTTCACAAAGGGTTGCTGCAGCACGGGGGCCAGCGCCCCCTGGTCGCAGTGCTTGATCTCGTCCCCGAGGGCCCGAAGCTGTTCGAGCAGGCCCTCGTTCCCGCCGGCGAGCAGCGGCAGCGTTCGCTCCTGTATCTTTTGCAGCGCGGACCGTCTCAGCTTTTCGGCGTCCAGGCGCAGCGCCCAGACCGCATACGCGGCATAAACCGAGTTCAATCCAAAGATTAAAATGATGGACGGCGGCCAGTCCCACCGGTCAAAAAAGCTGGCGCGGGCGACAATCATGAGAAAGAGGACAATAAAGGGATAGAATATGAGCCCGCCGATTTCCTCGGTGCGGGCGGCGACCAGTTTCACGTCAATGTATTCGAAAAGCTGCTGGCGCGGCATTTGGGTCTTCTTTTCGAATTCTTCACAGACCGGATCGGGCCACGCGGGATTCCTGGCCGCCTGAAGTCTCCGGATGAAAACCCGGCACTGGGTCGCGGTGTCGATGAAAAAGAAGAGCAGGGCAATCAGCATGAGACTGCTGGTAAGCAGCACCACGTGGTCGACCCACTTGCTGCGCCCGCCGCGGAAGGGCACGAAGGGGGCGTCGAACATCAGGAAGAGCGCCGACGACATGAGCAGATAGCACGCCACGATCTTCCAAATGCGCCGGAAGCGCTTCCACAGGAATCCCTCCTGGTCGTACTTCGCGTAAATCTCCTCCTTGGATTCCGGGTGGTCCCCCAAGGTGCGGTCGGGGTTTCTGGAGAGCTTGAACTCCTTTGCCAGGGCCGCCTTGTTTTTTTCCTGGCTTCGTTGGGCCCAGAACAGGAAGAAAAACGCCAGCCAGGCCGCCAGCACCCGCAGGCATTCGCAGGGCCACAGGCTGATGCCATCGGTCAGCGAGAACGGGTCGCCGTCGCTGCAATTGACCGACAGCACCAACTGCCATACGAACGCGGTCGCGCACAGTGGCGGCGCCAGGAGAGCGCTGCGATAGAGCCATAACTCTAAACCCTGCGCCTTGTCGGTCCCGCCGTAAATGTTTCCCGACCAGATATCTCCGGTAAAATTCGAGATCCGGCACAGATTTTCCTCCGACGGCCAGGACCCCAGCCAGAAGATGGTCAGCCCGGCCACTGCCGCGACCAGCAAGAAAAACTCAAGCCTGGCCGGCAAGCCGATGGCCGGCCTGGACGTCGGCGGGTCAACCGGGTTCTCGCTCATGCTCAGGTCGTACCCGCCGTTCCGGCCGATCTCGAAACGTCGCGGCGTTATCTTGGAAAGGTTTTCACGCGCTCCCGGAAAGTCCAGGGCCGCGAGGCAGGCCAGATACTCGCCCGTCTGATAAGTGTCCCGAAACGGCGGGGTCTGCTGCTGGAATTCGTCCCGCAATTGCAGGCCGAAACTGGACGCGACGATGACGTTTCTCGTCCACTTGAGCGAGTCCGGGTGCAAGAGCCGCGCGTCCAAGTCCGTGGTAAAAAACAACTCATCGGTGAATTTGCGTCTCAGGGATTGCAACACCAGCAGCTTGTCATAGACATCGCTGCCCAAAATCCCGATGGCCCTGATATCAAAGCCTTGGGCCTGCTGTTCCGCCTCCATTGTTTCAAGCCGGTCCGCAAGCCGGGGCAGGTAGTCCAACTGGCTGCGGCCCTCGGGCCGCGGCATGGGCTCGCCCTTCGGGGCCGTGTCCGCGCCGGCCGCCCCCTTGTCGGCAAGGTCATCCCCGGGCGCGACTCCGTCCACTCCCCGCAAATAAGTGCGGCAAATGATGTTGGTCGGCCATTCGCCCGCATTGTTTTCCAGCGCGAGAAAGCAATCGGACAGCCGGTTGGTGGCGATCATGCCCGCGAATTCCGTCTCGACCAGCCGGCGGTTCCAGTGAATCCATTTGCCCCCGGAAGCGCCCCCGAGCAATGCGGCCAGCTCTTCCTGGTTGAGATTCGTTGCGCCGCCGACGGCTTCGGCCATCTCCCGGCCGCGCCGGATGATCCGCGTGAAATCGCCCGCCAGAAGGGACGCGAGCTTCGCGTCGTCATGGGGATTCGCGGTGATGGCCTGAAGCGTTTCGCGGGAGAGCAGGTGATAAATGTATCTGCATACCGGGTCGCTCTGGTTGCAGCTCCACAGCCGGTCGGCCACGCCCGCGGCGGTATTATTGGTGACGCCGTTGGTGAAGCTGGCCGGCGTAAACAGATCGTTGGTGCGAAAACGCCGGACGGCGGCGAAGGTCAGCGGCAGGGCGCGCCCGTAATAGGTGTCCGATTCGGAAATCAAAATCACGCCGCTCCTGGGATCCGCGACATCGACGCCGCGCAGGGCCAGTTCATCGATCAACTCTCCCGCCAGTTCATCGTCCGTGCAGGTCGCATTGGAGAAATTCGTGCCCCAGCCGCGCACGGCCAGCTCATTCACTATGGCCGCGCCGCGCCGTTCTTCCGGCAAGGGATTTGTGGTTAGAAGCGCGTCGGCGGTGGTGGACCAGCTCGAGAAAATCTCGATCCCCGAAGGCCCGCCGCTCAGCGCAACCTCCTGGCTGTTGGAAGAGGCGCCCAGGCCTTGCCGGTCTTCCTCGATCAGCTCGCCCAAACTGGGGTCGATGAGCTTGAATTGAATCAGCGGCGCCGCGCGTGCCGGGTTGAGATTTGTTCCTTCGCCAGCCGCCTCCTGCCGCAGTCTCGAGTTGAGATAGGCCAGGCGCCGTGCCGGATGATCCGAAAACGCGTCCGACTTGAGCCAGACAACCAGCACATCATTGGAAGGTTGAGGTTCATGGAGGCTGTTGGGGAGGAACCATTCGTAGGGCAGCGGCAGCGCGAACCGGATTCTGTTCGTCGCGGGCGCGTTTCTTTCCAGTGATTCGCCTCTGAGCCAGGGCACTTCCGCATAGCCGATGTGGTCCGGGTCCGAGGGCGCGTATCCGGCCACGCCCAGCGCTGAAATCACCGCGTAACGGGACCGAAGCCGCTGCTCGGAATCTTCAGCGTAGGAGCCGCCGGAAATCATCACCTCCAGAACAACGACCGCCGGCGTGCCCGGCAGGTTGGTGCGGCCATCGCAGTGGCGGCGGATTTGGGTCGCGATTTCGTGCGCGGTGAAGAACTGGTCCGGGGCGCCTCCTTGCGCCGGAAGGTTGGTGGATCCGGTAAATGAATGATTCAACTCCTGGTTGGTGGCGGCATACCCCAGCGCGACCTCGAACGGATCCTGCCAAAGGCGCGCCGGGACAACCTGGTCGCCGGGGGATGACTGGGGAAGGATGGCGTGACCGGCGGGGCGCTCGGTATGTAGTGCCATCGGGATCAGCGAGGCGCCGCCTACGAGGGCCACCGCCAGGAACACCATCCGCAGATCAATTGATGAGCCTTTTTCGTCATCCGCCATATCTGCCGTCCATCATGCCGGGTCGCGGTCCCGGTGGTTGCCTCGTGCCTGACGATCCCGAACGGGCGATCCCCGCCCGGTCAACCGCGTTTGGTGCAACTCTCAATTAACAACGGGTCGTGGAATATGAGAGTGCTTCGGATTGTAATTATATTTACAACGTCCCGCGTCTCCTCCGGCCCTGTTAAGCAACTTCGCTCCAAAACGCTCTATTCGGCAACCGTCCATCCGGCAAGTTGGCATCATCGCTCGTTTGACTAATGCAGGGTGCGACTTGGAGTCCGAAATGCAGAACAAAACCGGGGCCAGACAACTTGCTCAAGTTGCAAGACCAGTTACAAACTGTTTACCGGAGCTTTTTTCAAAAGCAAGAGGAAAGTGCAACTCAAGGCGAAGATTCTCTTATCAGTTGCGAGTCTGCAGTATAAGCTAGGTTAGAGTCGCAATGTTGCTTATATAAGACATAGAGGATTCCTGACCCATGCTCTTGGAAATGTGGGATGCGCCATCCAAGTCTGCGGTGAACTCAAACGAATCATGCGCCGGGGGCCACTCCGGAAACGACCGGCCGCAACCAGTTATACTGTGATGGGACGGATCAGCGGCAGCTTTAGCGCGAAGGTGGCCCCGGTTCCGGCTCCGTCGCTATACGCCTGAATGTCTCCCCCGAGTTCCTGGGCCATGCGGGCGCTGCTGCGCAAACCGTAGCCATGGCCGTCCTTCTTGGTCGTGAATCCGTGCTCGAACAGGTGGCTTATATTCTCCGGGGGAATGCCGATGCCATTGTCCGTCACGGCCAGGCGGACAAATTCGCCATCCAGAGCCGCCCGCAAGACCACCTTCCGGTCGGTGCGGTCGGAAGCCTGGCAGGCCTCCTTCGCGTTGCGAATGAAGTTCACGAGGATCTGCAAAACCTTGTGTTTTTCGACAGTCATTTCCGGCAGGTTGGCGTCATACTCGCGGACGACCTTGACGCCGTGCCGCGCCAGACCGGCAGCCACGATGCGCAAGGCGTCCTCCATGAGGTCAACCGGCTTCGCGGTCTCGGTCGCGTTGTCCGACTTGGCATAGTCCTGCTGCATCCTGACCACTTCCTTGATGTGTTGGACATTCTTTCCGAACTCCGCCAGTTCCCGGAGGACCGACTCGCGCTCCCTGGCGACCTCTTCCACCAATTGTTCCAGGTAGCCGGGCAGAATTTTCCCCCGGGGATCCTCGGTTATAAATGAGCCGAGGTCGCCGGCGTGCTGGCGCATAAGTGCCGTCACCTGCAAGAGGCTGGAGGATTTGGACTGCCGCACTTGTTCCTCAATGACGCCGGCGGAGACGTTGATGCTATTGATGACGTTTTTGACGTTGTGGAGCACGCCGGTGGCGACCTCCGCCATGCCGGCTTCGCGCGAGGCCCGGACCAGGTCCTGATTCAGCCGTTCGAGTTCGATTTCCACCTGCTTCCGCTCGGTGATGTCCTCCACGGTCCCGATGCGGCCGGTAATCTCGCCGGTTTCCGACTTCACCGCGTCCGTCTGCGAGTGGACCCACCGGGTTTTTCCGTCAGGGCCGATAAATCGGAACTCGTATTCAAAGTTACGGTGCGCGCGCGCGCACTCCTCCAGCGCGGCCTTCACGCCGGGCAGGTCCTGGGGATGAATCCGGTCCATCCAGGCATCTCCCGTGGAGTCTTCGGTTGAGACCCCGCTCAGTTCCCGGCAAAGGGGATTGTGATAGAGAATCCTGCCGTTCGCGTCGGTCAAAAAGATGCCCATGGGCGCTGCTTCCGTCAAAGCGCGGAACCGCCGTTCGCCGGCCTGAATCTCCTCGTGGGCGGCGGCCAGTTCCAGGGTGGTGGCATCCGGCACGGTGTCCGTCGACGCAACCTTGACAATCTCCACATACACGAGCGTCTGGTTGAGCAGTTGAAACGCGATTTCGCCAAAGGTGACCGGGCCGACCAGGGCGCTGGTGCGGTGACCCTCAAGTTTCGAGTAAAGATAATTGAGGATGCAATTGCAGGAGAACAGGACGTGGTCCGGTGAAATGTCCTTCTGGCTGTCTTCGAACCTCGCCACGTAATTCTTGAGCGGCGCGGCCTGCCGGTAGTCAATGCCGGCCACAACCGGCGCGTAGAATTCAACATGCCGCTTCCGGGGATCCACGCTCCGGAGGCTCACATTGACCATGGCGCCGCAATAGTCCGCCACCAACGGCAGGCGAATGTCGGCATTGGTCCATTCGAGGTATTCGGCAAAATTGCGCTTCTCGCCGTTGATAAAGGCGTGCGTGGTGGATAGACCGCTCGCCGGAAAGCGGATGGTGTCGCCGTTTCCCGGCTCGAAGAGGTTGATGATCTTGATCTGGGCCAGGCGGTTGGCGGGCAGCTTCATCCGCATCACGACCGCGGCATCGGCGAGCGGCTCCGGGCCCCCGCAAAACACCTTCGGCACGGCCTTGCCCAGCATGGCGAGGTCAATGCCGGCGATCCAGCCGGCCATCGGATGCAGGGCGAAGCCGTCGTAGCGCGGGGCGTTCAAGGCAAACTCGGTGTGCGCCGCGCTGCCGGCGGGCAGGATGACCAGGCTGACCGCGCGTTCGCCCGCGTCCCGGTAAAGTCCGGGCAGTTCCGTCGCCGCGTACCTTTGTGTGGAGGCCTGGAACTCGCCGGGGATTTCCGTGACGAAGATCTTGTCCTTGCACAGGCAGCCTCCCTCCTGGGCCATGAAGTAGGGGATGGTTCCGCCGATCCAATTGCCGGGCGGCAGGGCGGCCAGCAGTTGTTCGTCACCGGCCAGCATCAGGCTTTGGCCGGCGGTGATTTTCCGGGCAATTTCCGCCGGATCCAGCAGCCGGTTGGTCGGGGCCTCCTCGCGATTGGCAATTTTTTTGAAATCGTTCTCCGCCATGGGCAGGCGGCTGAACTTCCCGTAAAATGTCTTCAACTCCCGGATGCAGTCCTGGGGGGAAAGCTCCTTCGCCTGCAGCCGGTTCCGGAGATTGACGAGCAGGAGTTGAAGCGCCAGAAACTCAAATTGAACGCTTCGCGTGCCTTCAATGACGGCAATCCATGCGCTTTCACTGATTAAATCAATGTTCACAAATCCATTGGCCCGGCAAGTCTCTGCGCCCCTCGGCAGAACCATGCCGGTTGTGAGTCTGCAGGCTCTCTCCCTTATCGGCAGCCGCCGCCGGAACTTGAGTCAAAAAACGGCCCAAATTGGCCGCGAACCGGGGGAATGAGATTGACGCGCCCGCCCCGTTCGCCTACGGTTTCGTTGAATCGTCATTCATATTCATCATAGGCGCAACTGATGGTCATCAGCCGAACACCGTTCCGCATTTCATTCTTCGGGGGAGGAACCGATTATCCCGCCTGGTATCGCCAGCACGGCGGCTGTGTGCTCGCGGCGACGATTGACAAGTATTGCTACCTGACCTGCCGCTATCTGCCGCCATTTTTTGAGCACCGGCTGCGCGTCGTTTATTCCAAGATCGAGAGCGCCCAGACCGCGGACGAAATCGTCCATCCGTCCGTGCGCGAAACCCTGCGTTACCTGAAACTGGAACGCGGCCTGGAGATTCATCATGACGGCGACCTTCCCGGGCGCAGCGGCATGGGCTCAAGCTCCGCTTTCACCGTCGGCCTGTTGCACGCGCTGTATGCCCTCCAGGGCCAGATGATCGGCAAGGAACGGCTCGCGCGAGAGAGCATCCACATCGAGCAGGAGATTTTGAAGGAGACCGTCGGTTCGCAGGACCAGGTCTGCGCGGCCTACGGCGGTGTGAACCACATCAACTTTTATCCCAATGGCGATGTCTCCGTCCGCCCGCTGACGATTGCCGAGGAACGGCTGCGGGAGCTGAACTCGCATCTCATGCTGTTTTATACCGGCATCAAGCGCACGGCATCGGACGTGGCCTCAACCTACGTGAACGCGCTCGACGCCCGGACAGTCCAGCTCAAGCAGCTCAAGCTGCTGGTGGACCGCAGCCTCGAGATCCTGTCGGGCACCGGCGACATCGGCGAGTTCGGGCGGCTGTTGCACGACGCCTGGGAGGCCAAGCGCAGCATGAGCAGCAAGATTTCCAGCCCGGCGGTGGACGAGCTATACAAGGAAGCGCGCGCCAGCGGCGCCCTCGGCGGCAAATTGCTGGGCGCGGGCGGCGGCGGATTCATTCTCATGTTTGTGCCGCCTGAGCACCAGGCCGCCGTCCGGCAAAAGCTCGCGAAGCTCATTCACGTGCCGTTCAGTTTCGAGTATTCGGGCAGCCAGATCATTTTCTTCGACCGCGAGGAAGATTACGCGGAACAGGACCGCCTGCGCGCGACCCAGCCCGTGGAGGCGTTTCGCGAACTTGCCGAAAGCCCGTAGTTCGGGTTCAAATCGTCCAGGACATGAAGAATGGGGAAGGTTAACATGCCTCAAAGATTTGAAATGCCACATGGAGCAGACGACGGCTCCGGAATTGATACCGCAAAAAGGTACGACATCTATTGTTCGGAACGATATCAGAGAACTGTTGTGTATAGGAATGTCCTCTTTAAGGCAAAACGAGGCCTATTCAAGACCGGCGATTTCGATGTCTTGTCCGAATTCTATGAAATAGAACTGCCGAATGGCCAAATTGCATTCATTTGTCGGAGCAGCGTCTTCAAGTTTTGCGAACACGGCGTTGGCCCGACGGGAGAAATCATCGAATAGGTATTCTCCAAATTAAAACGCCACCGGCCAAAACCCCGGTTTGAGATTGAGAAATGCGTCAGAGGGAAGAAATGAATTGGGATTACACGAAATTCAACGCGAGAGCGGCGGTCTGGACTGCATTAATCCTTATCGCTGTTCGCATCGCTTTTCAGATTCGAGACGGCAGATGGTCTCATATCAGTCCCTTGCTGGTGATGGAGGGCCTTCTGCTTGCGGGTCTGCTTGCTCGCGTCTCCAAGAAGCCAAGTTAGCACGCCACCCGCCAAAACCCCGGCTTGACCTTGGGCTCTGGTTTCGGCTATATTTTGCGGATTGAGCGGATATAAAGATCAGATTTCCCATAACGGCGCTGTTTCTACGAAACGGCCGTCGGCCAGCATTGCCCAGCTCGAACAAAAGGCCCGAAAAGTCCGTGCCTCTTGTGTCCAAATGGCTTACGACGGCCGGGAAGGGCATTTAAGCTCCGCCCTGAGCTGCACGGACCTGCTGGTGGCCCTGTACAACGGCTGGCTCAATGTCTCGCCCGATGATCCCAAGTCGGCCAACCGCGACCGGTTTTACTTCAGCAAAGGCCACGCCTGCACGGCCTTATACGCGACGCTGGCGGATGCCGGTTTTATGCCCAAACAGACGCTGGCGTCCTACGGCAAAACCGATTCGCCGCTGCCCAATCATTCGTGCCGGCACGCGCTGCCCATCCTGGAAAACAGCGCCGGCAGCCTCGGCCACGGGCTCGGTCTCGCGACGGGTGCGCTTTACGGTCTGCGGCTGGATAACAATCCCTCGCGCGCGGTCGTCCTGATGAGCGACGGCGAATGCAACGAAGGCAGCGTGTGGGAGGCGGCGATGTTCGCGGCCGCCCAAAAGCTCGACCGGTTGCTCGCGATTGTGGACAACAACGGGCTGCAGGCGGTCGGTCGCAGCGATGTGTTGATGGGCCACACTTCGTTGGAGGAAAAATTTCGCGCCTTTGGCTGGTCGGCCCGCACCATCAACGGCAATAACATGACCGAAATTTGCGATGCGCTCGCTGCGGTGCCGTTCGCACCCGGCCGGCCCTGCGCCATCATCGCCAAGACCGTCGGCGGCAGCGGCGTGAAGTTCATGGAAGACCAGGTGCTCTGGCACTATCGCACTCCGTCGGAAGAGGAAATGAAGCGCGCGCTGGCCGAACTCGGCGAATCCCCCCTGCACAAGGAACTCACTCATGCGTAAAGCTTTTGCCGAGGCGCTTCTGCAAGCCGCCGAAAAAGACCCCCGTGTCATCTTCCTCACCGGTGACCTGGGTTTTGGAACATTCGACGCCTTCCAGGCGCGCTTCGGCCCGCGCTACGTGAATGTCGGCGTGGCGGAAGCCCAATTGGTGTGCGCGGCGGCCGGTCTTGCCCTGGAAGGCTGGCGGCCGATCATTTATTCCATCGCCTCCTTCGCCACCGGCCGGCCTTTCGAACAAATCCGCATCAGCCTCGGTTATGCCGGGGTGCCCGTGGTGGTGATTGGCGCCGGCGGCGGTTATACTTACGCCAGCAGCGGCGTCACGCATCATGCGGGTGAAGACCTGGGCCTGATGTCGTTGATACCGGGCATGACTGTCGTCGCTCCGGGCGATCCAAACGAGGTCGCCCAGCTTTTGCCCCAATTGCTCAAACTCAGCGGCCCCTCCTACCTGCGCGTGGGCAAGTACGGCGAGCCCGCTTATCAAGCCGACGACGCCGTGGTGCTTGGCCGCGCGCGGCTGTTGCGTGAAGGCGACCGCGCCGATTTCGCCGTCGTCAGCACCGGCCAGATCGCCTCGGTCGTCCTTGATGCCATGGAACTGCTCAAGCCGGATGGAATTGCTCCGACCGTCATGCAGTTTCACACCGTGCAACCCCTCGACACCGCCGCCTTGGATGCGTTGGCCGACAAGGTGCATACGATAATCGTCGTCGAAGAACATTTGCCCGTCGGCGGTTTGGCTGCAGGAATCAGCACCTGGCGCGCCGCGCGTTCAGACGGGCCGCGCATCGTGCGTCTCGGGCCGCCGCATGCCCTGGTCCTGGGTAATCCCACGGTCCCCGAAATGCGCAAGCGGCTGGGATTTGACGCCGCGGCCATCGCCGCCATGTGCCGGACCATTGGCCGGCCGGCCGCGCGCGGCGGCATCCTCAGCACCGCCAACGCCCGACTTACCAGCGACCCCACATGAAAGCGCCGACCCGCCGCAAGGAACCCATGAGCCAGCCCCAGAAGCCGCCTTCCATCATCACCTGGGGCGATGCCAGCCAAAAAGACCGGCGCCAGCAATTCCTCGAACACTTCCGGAGCTGGCCCGTTCCCGACGCGGAATTCTTCCTCAACCTGGGCATGTTCCTGGTCCCGCAAACGTTGGGCCGCATTCTTTTCATGGACCACATGTACCGGCAGATATTGCCCGTCCAGGGGATCGTCGCGGAGTTCGGCTGTCGCTGGGGGCAGAACCTTTCGCTGCTCACCTCCTTGCGCGGCATTCATGAACCTTTCAACCGCCTGCGAAAAATTGTCGGTTTCGACACGTTCCAGGGCTTTCCAAGCGTTTCCGGACACGACGGCGAATTGAACCGCGGCATGTATTCGACGGCACCGGATTACGCGGAATTCCTGGCCAAGGTGCTGCAATTTCAGGAGCAGGAAAATCCGATGGCGCACATCAAGAAACATGAGATCGTGCAGGGCGACGCGTCGGTCACCGTTCCCGAGTATCTCAAGCGCAACCCGCACACCATCATTGCCATGGCGTATTTCGACATGGACATTTACCAACCCACGCGCGACGTCCTGCTGGCCATTCGCGACCACCTGACGCAAGGCAGCGTGATTGGCTTCGACGAACTCAACGACGAAGCGTGCCCCGGCGAGACCGCCGCCGTGAAAGAGGTGCTGGGCTTGAACCGGATTGCCGTCCGCCGCTTTGCGCCCAGCTCCCGCACCTCCTATGTGGTCGTGGACGGGCCGTTAAGCTGAACGCCGCACCGCAGAACCCGACAATTTTGAAGCATGAGCGCGACTCTCACGACTCCTGTGACCCGGCTGGACTGGCCGCTGATGAGCAACAACATCTCGCGGGCCGATCTGGACGCGCTGATTGATTTTCTACGGCAGGACGACCCGATTTTGACGCAATCGAAAAACGTCCGCGCTTTCGAGGAGGAATGGTCGCGCTGGCTGGGCGTCAAATACAGCGTCTTCCTCAATTCCGGCGCGTCGGCCAACCTCGTGACCATGGCCACGCTCAAGGAGACCGCCGGCCTCGGCGAAATCATCGTGCCCACCCTGACCTGGGTGTCGGACATCGCGTCGGTCCTGCAAACCGGGTTCAAGCCGGTGTTCGTGGACATCAATCCCCGGACGCTGGGCATGGACACCGAGCAGGTGCTGGCGAAGATTACGCCGCGGACCAAGGCCGTTTTTCTGACGCACGTCCTGGGCTACAACGCGCTGACACAGCGGTTGCTGGATGAATTGAAGACGCGCGGCGTCCCGCTGATTGAAGACGTGTGCGAGTCCCACGGCGCGACGTTCAAGGGCCGCAAGCTGGGCACGTACGGATTCATCTCCAATTTTTCCTACTATTACGCCCACCACATGAGCACCATCGAGGGCGGCATGATTTGCACGAACGACGCGGGGATTTACGAGACCGCGCGCATGATGCGCTCGCACGGGATGGTCCGCGAATCCACGTCGGCCGAGGTCAAGGAAGGCTACCGGACGCGCCATCCGGATTTGAACCCCGATTTCATTTTTGCGTTTCCCGCGTACAACGTGCGCAGCACCGAGTTGAACGCGGTGCTGGGCCGCTCGCAATTGAAACGCCTGGACGATAACAACCGGAAACGGCAGGAGAACTTGAAGCTGTTTCTCGACAACCTCGACCCGGCGAAATACCGCACCGATTTTGAGACCGAAGGCAGCTCGAACTACGCGTTCACGCTGGTATTGAAGCAGCCGGACGCGGAACTGGCGCGCAAGGCCGAGGACACCATGCGCCAGGCCGGGGTGGAATTCCGCCGCGGGACCGCCGGCGGCGGCAACCAGTTGCGCCAGCCGTACGCCCGCAAACTGGTCGGCGACCGGGAATTTGAAAAATATCCCGAGGTGGACCATGTTCATTTCTACGGCTATTACATCGGCAACTATCCGGATCTGGACCGGAAGAAGATTTTCGAATTGTGCGGGATGCTGAATCAGCTCGGTTGAACCGGGCGGACCACGCCGCTGTACGGCAGGTGGTTGACGTTTGGCGTTTCGCTTTATAGAAAGACAGGATCAACAACACAAAGCCATGAATCGTCCACTCGACGTACTGTTCGTGAACGCGGATTCGTCCGCCCAGGCCTACCAGGACCTGAGCACGGATTATTCCGCGATCGAAACTCCCACCTGGTGCCTGCTCCTCGCGCAAAGCTGCCGCGCGAAAGGTTTCGGGGTGGCCATCCTGGACTGCGGCGCGGAACGGCTCTCCGAGGAGGCGTCGGTCGCGCGCATCGCGGAGGCGAACCCGCGGCTGGTGTGTTTTGTCGTCTACGGGCAGAACCCCAATTCCGGCACCACGAACATGATCGGCGCCAGCGGCATGGCCGCCCGCCTGAAGCTGGAACATCCCGAACTGGTCAATTGTTTTGTCGGCTCCCACGTGAGCGCCCTGCCGCTGGAAGTGTTGGCGCACAAGGAAGTTGATTTCGTCCTGCTCAATGAAGGCGTGTACGCGCTGCACAACCTGCTCAAGACCGACCTGAAGACCGGCCTCGACCAGATCAAGGGCATCGGCCACAAGGCCAACGGCGCGCCGCAGTTGAATGCGCCGGAGATGGTGGTGCCCCACGAGCGGATGGACATCGATTTGCCCGGTTACGCCTGGGACCTGCTGCCGTACCGCAAAAAGCCGCTGGACCTTTATCGCGCCCATTTCTGGCACGCGGAATTCAACCACGATTTGCGCACGCCGTTTGCCGCCATCTACACTTCGCTCGGCTGCAAGTTCAAATGCGACTTCTGCATGATCAACATCGTCAACCGCGTGGACAACGCGGAAGGCACCGTCTCCTCCGCCTCGCCCAACATGCGGTTCTGGTCGCCGGGATTCATCCTCGGCGAGTTCGAGAAGCTGGCGGCCATGGGCGTGGAAACCATCCGCATTTCGGACGAGATGTTTTTCCTGAACAAAAATTATTTCGAGCCGCTGTTAAATGGCATAGTCGAGAAGGGGCTCAAGTTCCGGATGTGGTCCTATTCCCGCATCGACACCGTGCGGCCCAACTACCTGGAGTTGTTCAAGAAGGCGGGCATCAACTGGCTCGCCCTCGGCGTGGAGGCCGCCAGCCAGGTCATCCGCCGCGAGGTTTCCAAGGGGACCTTCCAGGAAATCAACATCCGCCAGGTGGTCAAGACCATCCATGACAGCGGGCTCAACATCGGCGCCAATTACATCTTCGGATTTCCGGATGACACGCACGAGACCATGCAGCAGACGCTGGATCTGGCGCTGGAATTGAACACGGAGATGGCGAACATGTATCCCTGCCAGGCGCTGCCCGGCAGCCCCCTTTACAACACCGCCCGCGCCAACGGCTGGCGCACGCCCGATTCCTACGCCGGCTACGCGTTTCTGTCGTACGACAGCCAGCCGCTGCCGACCAAGCATTTGACGGCGGCCGAGGTCTTGAAATTCCGCGATGAAGCCTGGCACAAATATTATTCCAACCCGCCTTTTCTCGCCCTGGTCGAAAAGAAATTTGGCGCCCCGCAGCGCGCCAATCTCGAAAAAATGGCGAAGATCAAGCTGCGCCGCAAGTTGCTCGGTGATCCGCCGCGATAGCCGGCCCCTCCCATAATGGCCAGCATCAGCATCATCATCCTTTCCCACAACAAGCCCCAGTTCATCAAGGATGCCGTGCAGAGCGTGCTGGACCAGACGCACCAGGACTGGGAGGCGTTCCTGGTGGACAGCGGCGTGCTGCTGCGCCAGGGTTTTTTCGACTACCTCAAGGACCCGCGCATCCACGTCGTGCCTTCCAACGAAACGCCGGAAATGGCGAAGTCCATGAACATGGCGAGCTGGTGCATCAATGAAATCCTCAACTCCGGCCGTTTGCGCGGTGAACTCATCATGTACCTGTGCGACGATGACCTGCTCTACAAGGAGGCGTTCGAGACGTTTTGGAAATATTACACCGAGCACAACCGCGAACCGCAGGCCATGTACGCGTCCCAGGACGTCGGGCTCGTGGATCGCCAGGGGAGGGTCCGGATCATTGGCCGCCGCGTCGCCAAACGGCCGGCCGGGCGGTTTTGCGGCGGCGCCAGGCTGGACTGCAAAGTGGACTATCTGCAATTCTGCCACTCGCGGGCGATTCTCGATAAAATGCGGGAAACGTACAAGACGACGCGGTATCATCCCGAGGACAAATCCGAAGCGTACCACGCCGACGGCATTTTCATGGAGCAGGTCGGCGCGCTCACCAAGGTGCATAACATCGACAAACTGGTGAGCATCAACCGCCGGACCATCGGGAGTTCCAATCTTGAATATTCCGAAAGCGCGATTGGCCGGTTTCTGATTTTCATCAAGCAGAAATTCAAGGGGCTGCGCCGCAGGCTGTTTGAAAAGCCGCGGTACTGAGGGCATCCAAGTTCAGCCGGCCGGACCGTCGGCCGCTTCAAAACCGCAACTCAGCCCGGCGTCACCTTTGGAATGCCGAGCTGGCGCAGGCGGTGGATTTCGTCCCAGCGATTGAGCCGCAGGCGGAAGAAGCGCAGCATCCACCAGTCGCTGCGGCGGCGGAACTGGCGGACGCGCCGGCGTTCGGCCAGGATGTGATGGCGCAGCCGCCAGCAATCCGCAAAGGCGCCGAGGTACGAGCGCCGGACGAAACTCCAGCGGCGGATGAGCACCAGCATGACCAGCGCCTCCGCGAGGAACAGCCCGGCCATCATCGCCGCGAGGAGCAGCAGCACGTGCCGGCCGTTTTTCAGGATGATCATCAGGCTGTTGCGGTTGGCGTAAAAACGCTTGGTATCGCTGGTGCGCAGTTCGACCACGGCGGCGCCTCCGCGGGGATTCACGTTGGGCGCGCCGCGGTGGTGCATGCGCGCGGAAGGCACGGCGACGGCCCGGCCGCCCGCGATCCAAAGCCGCCAGGCGAGGTCCAGCTCGTCGCCGAACATGAAGAATTCCGCGTCGAATTTGCCCAGCGTTTCAAAGAGGCTGCGCCGGATCAGGAACGAACACCCTTCGGGCATGAGCACCTCCCGCGTGTCGGTATGCTGCAGCCGCGAGGACGCCAGCCCGAAAATATCGAAGCCCGCCGCGCCGAGGGACTGGAAGGAGTCATCGTCAAAATTCATCACCAGCGGCGTTGCGGCGTCCGCATTCATCCGCCCGGTTTCGCGCAACAACACCTCCAGGCAATCGGGTTCGAGCCAGGTGTCGTTGTTGAGAAAGAACAGGAAATCCCCCCGGGCGGGCTGTGCGCCGCGGTTGTTGCCCTCGCAAAAGCCGAGGTTCTGGCCGTTCTGGACAAAGCGGCCGTTGCTCCATTCGCGCAGCATTTCTTCGGCCAGCAAATCCGAGCCGTCGCCGGAACGGTTGTCGGCCACAATGACTTCGATTCTGGAAAAAATGGTCTGCCGGCGGAGCGACAGCAGGCAGCGCTCGATCCATTTCGCGCCGTTGTAGTTCAAAATGACCACGCTGATGAGCGGGGCGGCGTCGATTTGGGCGGTGTCGGGCATGGGCGGCGCGGGGACGTTTTCAACCCGGGGCGGCGGCGGGGCGCGCGGGCGGTGTGTTCACGACCGGGCGGCCGGCGCGGCAACGGCGGGTTTCTTGGACACGCGCAGTTGGAAGATGACCTCCTCGGGCGGAAAAATGCCCGCGAGAAAGCGCTCGAACATCACGGGTTCGAGGTTGATCCACCAGTCCATCCATTTGAGGACGGAAAAATTGCTGTAATGGAACCGTTTCACGACCACGACGAACCGGGCCGGGCTGTTGTAATTGGTGCGGTGCCGGAGCTTCCATTTTTCGTAGAATTTCAAACGCTTTCCCTCGATGTCCTCGTAGTTGTCGAACGACCGGATACCGAAGGGGATGCGGTGGTCGGGTTCGCTGTAATACTTGGTGCTCAGAAAAAACGGGACGCGCACCTCGATTTCCGCGCCGGGTTTGGCGATGCGGAACAGCTCGTTGACAACGGCGTTGAAGTTCTGCATGTGCTCGAGAATGTGCGAGCAGAGGATGTAATCGAAATGGTTTTCCGGGAACGGCCAGGGATACTTGTTCAAATCCGTGATCTGGTTGCCGCCGTAATCGATGAGATCAAGGTTGGTCCAGCCCTCGCGGATGTCGGTGCCGCAACCCACGTTCAGCTTCCGCCCCGCGCCCGTTTTGTTGTCCAGACTCATAATTTTTTCCATTCCATTGCGCCGCCGATTGCCGCCGGTGTGGGCGGGAGGCAGGAAACACGCCAATTTTCTTACGGCGCGCCTCCCGGCGTCAAGACTTTATCCGGTCACCGCGCCATGGACGTCCTCGACGCTTACGGACGCCATGCAACGGAGGAGTTCGTCCGGCGTGCCCCGGATGTCCGCGCCGTCATAGCGGTAATACTCCAAATTCCGGCCGGCGACGGCGGGATTTTTCACGGTCACAAAGCGCTGATGCCACGGTTCGACGGTTTTGTTGAACGTGGGCGTTTCAATGACGACCTGGCGCGGCACCTTCATCGCGGCGGCGAGATGCATGAACACCGTGTCCACGCTCAGGAAAATGTTGCATTTGCCCACGAGCGCGGCGGCGTGGCGCAAATCGGGCGTGCGCGGGACGACCGCGCCGCCGGGACCGGTGGCGGCGAGGATTTTCGCGTGGCTCTCCTGTTCCTCCGGTCCGCCGAACAACAGCACGGCGATGTCCGGCCGCGTCTCATTCAGTTTTTTGATCAACGCAATGTAATGATCGAGCGGCCAGCGGCGAAGCGCGAGATTCTTGGTCGCGCCCGAACCGACGTGGATGCCGAGGCGGACGCGGCCGTCGAGTTTTTCCTGCGCGACAAACTTATCGGCCCACCCGCGTTCCGCTGCGGTGAGAAAAAGCTCATAATCGTGCGCCGGGAGCAGCGGCTTCGCGCCGCACAGCGGCAGCAGCGCGAGGCTGTTTTCCAGGCAATGAATCGTGTAATCCTGCGGCACGGTGCGGTTGACGAGGAACCGGTCGAACACGCCGGATTGATCGTAACGATGGCTGACGCGCACGCGGGCGCCGATGATGCGCGCGGCCGCGCGGTAAACGGCGCGGCTTTGTGGATGGGTATTGAGGGAAACGTCGTAGCGGTGCCGGCGCAGACCGAACAGGAATTTCAACGAGGCCGCCGGGCCGGCCTTGATGAGATATTTCTGGTGGACCTGGTTGAGGTGCGGATTGCCGGCGAGCACGTCGCGCGAGCCGGGCGTCATCACCAGCGCGTCAATTTCCGCGCCACGAAAATTGGCACGCAGCTCGTGAATGAGCGGCGTGGCCAT
>Ga0181516_10001121_pt1 | contig 21220 bp, 20 predicted proteins | sample PEATcosm2014_Bin_25_FD_121104 | JGI IMG/M metagenome (GOLD analysis project Ga0181516, IMG submission 121104) | Peatland microbial communities from MTU Mesocosm Facility, Houghton, MI, USA - PEATcosm2014_Bin01_10_metaG | ecosystem: Environmental > Terrestrial > Soil > Wetlands > Peat | place... | reverse complement strand
CACGGCTGCCACGAGGAGCAGGACGTGCGCAAAATGGGCGGACTGAAAAAATATATGCCGGTGACGTTCGCGGTTTACGCCGTCGGCATGTTGGCGCTCGCCGGCTTCCCGCTGTTCTTCTCCGGTTTCTGGAGCAAGGACGAAATTCTTCATTCCGCGCACAACTGGCCGGTGTCGCACATTCCCTTTTTGCTTGGCTGCACCGGAGCGCTGTTCACGGCGTTTTATATGACGCGGCAAGTGGCGCTGGTTTTCTTCGGCAGCTATCGCGGTCACGAAGAAAAATCTGCTCACGGCCACTCCGCACACTCTCATTCCCATTCCTCCGAATCCAGCCACGATCCGCATGAAAGCCCCGCCGTCATGACCGTTCCGCTAGTCATCCTCGCGGGGTTCGCCATTTTGTTGGGCTTCGTCGGCACGCCCGCCTGGCCGTGGTTTGACGGCTATCTCACCGGCGAAGAATTCAAATTCGATTTCAGCAAGCTCACCGAACTCGGCACGCTCGGCCTGATGCTGGCGTCGGCGGCAATTGTTTTCACCGGCCTCGGTTTCGGCTGGTTCCTCTACGGCAAACGCCAGCGCAAAACGGTCGCGGAAAAAGACGTTTTGGAAGCCGCGCAGCCGCTCATTTATAAGCTGCTCGAAAATAAATATTTCATTGATGAAATTTACGAAGCCACCGTTATCCGTTTCAACGCCTTCGCCGCGTGGCTGTGCGATTTTGCCGATCAATGGATTTTCGGCGGCGCGGTTTTGCTCGTCAAATACATCACGGTCGGCCTCGCGTGGCTCTACCGGCTGACGGATGAATATTTTGTGAATCTCGGCTTCGACACCGGCTGCGAAGCGCTGCGCGAAAGCGGCGGCGGACTTTCCAAACTGCACACCGGCCGCGTGCAAACGTATCTCCGCGTCATTGGCGTCGCGCTAGTGGCGTTGATCATTTTCTTGATTTGGGGGCGCAAAGCATGAATCACTGGCTGACCATTTTAACGCTTGTTCCGTTCCTCGGCGGCATCGTCATCGCCGGCCTCGGCGCGGAACGGAAAAATCTCGTGCGCGGCCTTGCGCTGGCAACCAGCCTGGTCGGCCTCGGCGGCGCGCTCTGCATGTGGTTGCATTTCGATGCCAGCAAAGGCGGAATGCAATTTGAAGAAGGTCCGTGGAACTGGGTGCCGACGCTTGGAATTCAATACCACCTCGGCGTGGACGGTCTCGGCCTGCTCATGGTGCTGCTCACGGCCATCGTTACTCCGCTGGCGATTCTCGCCTCGTGGCGCATGGACGACCGTCCGCACGTTTATCACGCGCTCATTTTGTGGCTGCAAGCCGGTTTGTTCGGCACGTTCACCGCGCTGAATTTTTTCCACTGGTTTCTGTTCTGGGAACTCGGCCTGATCCCCGCGTTTTTCCTGATCAAGCTTTGGGGCGGACCAAAACGCGGACCGGCGGCAACGCAGTTTTTCATCTACACGATGGTCGGCAGCGTGGCATTGCTGTTGAGTTTTCTGGCGATCCGGCTGGCGACCGGTAGTTTTGATTTCATCGAACTCGCTGCCATGGCGAAGAGCGGCGTTCTCGTCACCAAGTTACAAGTAGCTTTCGGTTGGAAGAACATCGGCCTGATTATTTTCTTCGGCGCGTTCCTCGGCTTCGCGGTGAAAGTGCCGCTGATCCCGTTCCATACCTGGCTGCCGGCCGCGTATTCCGAAGCGCCCAGCCCGGTGACGATGCTGCTGACCGGTGTCATGTCCAAGATGGGCGTGTATGGTTTCCTACGGATTCTGCTGCCGATTTTCCCCGAACAAATCCGGCAGGTGCTGACGCCATTGCTCTGGCTCGCCGTGGCGACGATTGTTCTCTCCGCCTGCGCCGCCTTTGCGCAAAAGGACATAAAGCGGATGCTGGCGTATTCCTCCATCAACCATCTTGGTTACTGCCTGCTCGCGCTGTTCGCGGCGGCGAGCGTGGCAACTGGCGTGACGGCTTCCGACCTCCAGAAAGCCGCCGCGCTCGACGGTGCGTTGCTGCAAATGTTCAATCACGGTCTCACCGCCTCCGCGCTGTTCCTGTTTGTGTCGCTGCTCGAAAAACGCACCGGCGGCCTGCGCGGCCTCGATGATTTCGGCGGCATCCGCAAAGTCGTTCCGGTGTTCACCGGCCTGATGGGCATTTCCATTTTCTCCTCGCTCGGCTTGCCGGGCTTGAACGGGTTCGTCGGCGAATTCCTGATTTTCAAAGGCGTGTTCCCGCTCGCGCCGTGGGCGGCGGCCATTTCCACCCTCGGCATTTTGGTCACGGCGATTTTCCTGCTCACGCTCATCCAGCGCGTCTTCTGCGGTCCGCTGAACGAACGTTGGGCGAAACTGCCCGACCTCACGACGGCGGAACGTTTGCTCGTGCTGCCGAGCATCGCGCTGATGTTCGTGCTGGGCATCTGGCCGCAATTTATTTTGGGCGCGGTGGATGCCACGGTTGTAAAACTCGTGCAGCAATTAAATTTTTAACCACGGATGAACACAGATAAACACAGATTGAATTCCGAAAAATCGGAAATCGGAAATCGGAAATCGGAAATTTGACCATGCTCGCTTGGACCATTTACATAACGTTTATCGGCGTGCTGGTGCTGATGTTCCTGCCGCGCGACAACGCGCGCGCCGCCCGCATCGTCGCCTTGCTCACGGCCATCGCCGGCTGCGTCGTGGCGTTTGTCGGCGCGATCCAGCAGGCCAATCCCGGCGATGTCACTACGATTGTCAAAGCGCCTTGGATTCCGAGCATCGGCGCAAATTATTATCTTGCCGCCGACGGCATCAGCTTGGTGCTGGTTGTCCTGACCGGCCTGGCGGCCGTCAGCGGAATTTTATTTTCGTGGAACATCGAGAAACGGACGAAGGAATTTTTCGCATTCTACCTCGCGCTCATCGGCGGCGTCTATGGCGTGTTTCTGAGCTTTGATGTGCTGCTGCTGTTTGTGTTTTACGAACTGACGATCATCCCGAAATATTTCCTCATCGCGCGCTGGGGCAGCACGCGCAAGGAATACGGCGCGATGAAACTCGCGTTGTATTCATTCGTCGGCAGCCATCTGGTGCTCATCGGCCTGATTGCTGCGTGGGTCGTGGCGCGCGGCCAACTCGGCCATGCGTCGCTGGATTTGATCGAATTATCGAAAGTTGCTTTTCCCATCGCATTTCAACACTGGGTGTTTCCGCTGGTGTTTGTCGGCTTTGCGATTCTCGCGGGCATGTGGCCGTTTCACACGTGGGCGCCGACCGGTCACGTCGCCGCGCCGACCGCCGGTTCGATGCTGCTCGCCGGCGTGGTGATGAAACTCGGTGCTTACGGCTGTCTGCGCGTGGCGATGGTGATGTTTCCCGAAGGTGTGCGGATGTGGCAGGGCGAAATCGCCTGTCTCGCCGTCGCCGGCATCGTGTATGGCGCCGGCGTGGCACTCGTGCAGCGCGATTTCAAATTTGTCATCGGCTACTCCAGCGTGAGCCACATGGGCTTCGTGCTGCTTGGCCTGGCGACGCTTAACACCATCGGCCTCGACGGCGCGGTGCTGCAAATGTTCTCGCACGGCATCATCGCCGGGCTGCTGTTCGGCGTGGTCGGTCGCATGGTTTATGACCGCACGCACACGCGCGATTTCAACGACCTGGAAACAATGCAACTCGGAAAATTGATTCCGTTCGCCGGCGTGACGTTTGTGATTGCCGGCATCGCCTCGATGGGACTGCCGGGCTTCAGCGGTTTTGTCGCGGAATTACAAGTGCTGATGGGCGCGTGGACGGTCTTCCCAAAACTGACGATTCTTTCCGGCGTCGGCATCCTCATCGGCGTGGCCTACACGTTGCGCGCGGTGCAAAAAGGATTTTATTCCGACGCGCCGCCGAAGCCGGTTGACCACGATCATCCGCTGGAACCGATTTCCATGCCGGAGCGTTTCGGCGCGGTGATGCTCATCGGCGCGTCGCTGATCATCGGACTTTTTCCCGGCTTGCTGATGAATTGGATTGAACCTTGTTTTAACTCGCCGCTCTCGATGTTTGCGCGCCTGCTGGTGAAAGGGGGTTCACAATGAACCCGGTGAACTACCTGCAAATCCTCCAGCTCGCCGCGCCGGAAACCATCCTGACGCTGACGGTGCTGGTCGTGCTCGGTGCGGATGTGACCGTGATGCGCGGCAAATCAATCGCCGCCCGTTTCAACGTCGGTGCGCTATTGTCAATTCTTGGTTGCGCCTCGGCGGCGGTTTTTGCATTCACGCGCCTCACGCATCTTCAGGAATTCAATCTGTTCAACGGCCTGCTTGTCGTGAGTCCGTCGTCCGACTTCGTGAAAGTCGCGCTGCTGGTGCTGACGATTTTCACCATCCTGATTTCCACGTCCGGCAAATTCACCGACCACGTCGGCGAATATCTTTCGCTCATCCTGCTCGGCACCATCGGCCTGATGTTCCTCGTCAGCACGGAGGATTTGCTCATGGTCTTTATCGCGCTCGAATTCGCCAGCCTTGCGCTCTACATCCTCACCGCCTTCAACAAGCACAACGAAAAATCCGCCGAGGCCGCGCTGAAATACTTTTTGTTCGGCGGCATGTCGGCGGCGTTTCTGCTGTTCGGCTTCAGTTTGCTCTACGGTATTTCCGGTTCGACCAATCTGCGCGAAATTGCTATCGGCATCGCCGGCAAGGGATTTGATCCGCTGCTGCTGGTCGCACTGGTGACAGCGGTCATCGGCTTTGGTTTCAAAGTTGCGGCCGTGCCGTTTCATCTGTGGGCACCGGACGCCTACGAAGGCGCACCGACGCCGAGCGCGGCGTTCATCGGTTCTGGTTCCAAGGTCGCGAGCTTCTACATTCTCGCGAAAATTTTCACGCTTGGTTTCGTCGGTGCGGAAGGCAGCGCCGCTTATCACAATTTCCTTTCCGGTTGGACACCAGTGATTGCCATTATTGCCGCGCTTTCGATGGTGCTTGGCAATCTCACCGCCATCGTGCAATCCAGCGTCAAACGTATGCTCGCCTATTCGGCCATCGCTCACGCGGGCTATATGCTGCTTGGCGTTTTGTCCAACACGCCGGCCAGCGCCAGCGCGATGATGTTTTACGTCATCACTTATGCGCTGACGACGATTGGCGCGTTCGGCGTGGTGACGGTGGTGGAAGAAGCCACCGGCGGCGACGCGATTAAAAACTTTGCCGGCTTGAGCAAGCGAGCGCCGGGCTTGTCCCTGTGCCTGATGGTTTTCCTGCTTTCGCTTGGCGGCATTCCGCCGCTTGCGGGTTTCATCGGCAAATTCTTTTTGTTCAGCGCCGTCGTCAGCGCTGGTGCGAATCTCGGTTTGCTCTGGCTGGTGATTCTCGCCATCGCAATGAGCGCGGTGTCGTTCTACTACTACCTGCGCGTGCTGAAAGCGGCTTACGTCGAGGATGCCGCGGCCGAGGCTCCGCCCATCAAGGTGCCGCTGCTGACGTTTCTGGCGCTGGCGCTGCTGGCGCTGCTGGTGATTCTGATCGGCGTCGCGCCGGGTCTGCTGACGCAGTATTTGTGAGCGGGTTGTGTCGCGCGAAGGAGGCGAAGTAAGCGAAGGATTAAAATTTCCTTCCTTCGCCACCTTCGTGTCCTTCGCGCGACATTTTGAGTTTGTTGGCTTGGATGAATCTGCGTAACCTCTCCGCACAATTTATGAGCAACATTCCTTCCGATCTAAAATACGCCAAATCGCACGAATGGGTGCGCGTCAGCGGCGACACCGCCACCGTGGGCATCACCGACCACGCGCAGGCCGAGTTGACGGACATCGTGTTTGTGGAATTGCCCGCCGTGGGGCGCAAGGTGAAGGCCGGCGAAGCCTGCGCCGTGGTGGAATCCGTCAAGACCGCCAGCGACATCTATTCGCCCGTCAGCGGCGAGATCACCGCCGTCAACCCGGCTGTGGTGGACAATCCCGCGCTGGTGAACACCGCGCCGGACAGCGACGGCTGGTTCTACAAAATCAAATTGAGCAATGCCGCCGAGGTGAACGCTCTGCTTTCTCCGGACGATTACAAGAAACAGATTGGCGGATGAAAATCCGCCTCTTCATCAAACCGTATTGCCCCTGGTGCCACAAGGCCCAGCACTGGCTCGACGAGCGCGACATCAAATATAAAACGCTCGATGTGATTTCGGACAGCCAGGCCATGACGGAAATGGTCAATCTTTCCGGGCAGCGCCTGGCGCCGGTCATTGACGTGGACGGCCAAATCCTCGCCGACTTCGGGCCGGATGAACTGGCGAAGTTCTGGAAACAATTTGAAGCCACAGATGGGAAACGGTTTTTCCGATTTTTATTTCATCTGTGCTAATCAGTGGCTGGAAATATTTAAAATGACAACGACTGAATTAAAACCACGCCCGCGTCTGCCGGAATGGCTGCGCATCAAGCTGCCCACCTCGGACAGCTTTGCGCAGACGCGCAATTTGCTGGGCGAACTCAAGCTGCACACCGTCTGCGAAAGCGCACAGTGCCCGAACCATTGGGAATGCTGGGCGAAAGGCACAGCGACGTTCATGATCGCCGGCGACCGCTGCACGCGCGCCTGCGGTTTTTGCGCGGTCAGCACGGCCAAGCCATTCGCGCTCGAAGCCGATGAGCCTTTGCGCGTGGCCGAGGCGACGCGACGAATGAAATTGAAACACGTTGTCATCACCGCCGTGGCGCGCGACGACATCGCGGACGGCGGCGCGGAACATTTTCGCCAGACGATTGAAGCGGTGCGGAAGTTGAATCCGAAAACCGTCATTGAAGTTTTGGTGCCGGATTTTCAGGACAGCGACGCGTCCATCGAAATGGTGCTCGCCGCAAATCCGGAAATTTTCAACCACAACCTGGAAACCGTCCGCCGCCTGACGCCGGAAGTGCGGCATCGCGCAACTTACGACCGTTCGTTGAGCGTGTTGAAAAAGGTGAAGGACCGGCGCGGCAAAACCATTTACACCAAGTCCGGCATGATGCTCGGCCTCGGGGAAACCGAGCCGGAGGTGTTGACCGCGATGCAGGATTTGCGCGCGGCCGGTTGCGACATTCTTACGCTGGGCCAGTATTTGCAGCCGAATTTGAAGCTGCTGCCGGTGCAGGAATATGTTTCGCCGGAGAAATTCGCGGAATTCAAGGCGCGCGCCGAGGCGATGGGTTTTGTCCACGTGGCGAGCGGCCCGATGGTGCGCAGCTCGTATCACGCGGACGAGTTCAACGCGCCGTCAGCGGCCGTTTAGCGGATGGCGGAGCAGCAGCCAGACGGCAAAGCCGATACTGACGAGGCCAATCGCGAAAAAAATGACGGTGAAGAAAGTTCTAAGCTGACGAGCGCGGGCGGCCACCTGCGCGGTCTGTTTTTTTTCGGCGTCCATGAAGTTGCCGAACTGGTTTTTCAGCGCGGCGTTGATGGCATCCTCATTTTTTAATTCGAGCGTCAGCCACTGGCCTTCGAGATTTTTCCATGCTTCGGGCAGGCGGGCGAGCGTTTCCGCGTTTGCCGGATGGAAGCCCCAGCGCGTCCAGAATGGCGAAGTCTCCTGCGTCCAGAGGCGGAAGACGCCATGGTTGGCGGCCAGATTTTGGATGCGTTCCCAAAATAATTCGCGCGCGGCGTCGGCCACGGAAAAATCCGTGTAATCTTCGGTATGCAGCCGCGCGTGCTGCTGCTGGATTTGCAAGCCCAGCGCGCCGGCAAAAATGCCGTCGGCCTCGACGACCTGAAATTCCGTGAGCCGGCTTTCCAATTCGTCCGCCGGCAACTGCGCGGCCAGCCAGAGCGATTTGAGCGCGGTCAGGTCGTCCACGGTGGCGCGGCGGATGTGCAGTCGGGGCATGGCTTGATTCTGCTGCAAATTCCTCCGGCGCGAAGAAAAATTTGCATTTGCGGCGGACTATGTAATTTTAGGCGCACATAAAATCATGAGCAACCCAAGCACCGCATTATTGAAAGCCTTGGAATGGCGCTATGCCACCAAAGTTTTTGACGCCACCAAAAAAATTCCCGCCGACGTGTGGACCGCGCTCGAACAGACGCTGGTGCTGACGCCGACGAGCTACGGTTTGCAGCCGTATCATTTCCTCGTCGTGCAAAGCCCGGCGATCCGCGCGGCGCTGCTGCCGCATTCATGGGGGCAGAAACAGGTGGTGGACTGTTCGCAGTTCGTGGTGTTCACGGCGCGGACGGAAATGAAGGAGGCGGACGTGACCAAGTTGATTGCGCGCATCAGCCAGGTGCGCGGCGTGCCGGCGGAGTCGCTGAATTTTTACCGCGATATGATGCTGGGCGACGTGGTGAACGGTCCGCGCGGCAAAATCGCTCACGAATGGGCGGCGCGACAAGCCTACATCGCGCTCGGCAATCTGATGACCGCCGCCGCCGTGCTGGGCGTGGATGCGTGTCCGATGGAAGGCCTCGTGCCGGCGGAATACGACAAAATTTTGAAACTCGAAGGCAGCGGCTATAAAACCGTCGTGGCCTGCGCGCTCGGCTACCGGGCCGCGAACGACAAATACGCCGGCCTGGCCAAGATTCGCTTTGAAACGGCGGATCTGGTGCGCGTGATATAAGCGCTGGTTGAACAGGGTTTAACCGGCGCTATTGAAAAATCCTCGGCAGAAGTTTTGTTTTTTAGATGTGAATAAAAAACGTTTCTGCTAATGTGGAAGCATGTTCAAGAAATTATTTGTTCCTTCGGACGACTCGGATTTGACGCACATGGCATTGCTGGTGGCGCGGTTGTGGTTTGGCCTCACGATGCTCTTCAATCACGGCTTTGACAAGCTGGCGCATTTCAATGAAATCGTGGGCACATTTCCCGACCCGTTGCGGCTGGGGCAGGAAGCGAGCTTGATTCTGGTGATCATGGCCGAAGTGGTCGGGGCGCTGCTGCTGACGGTGGGCCTCCTGACGCGGGTGGCGGCGGCGGTGCTGGTGATTGACATGTTCGTCGCGTTTTTGATGGTGCATAAAACGGCGTTGACCGGCCAGGCCAGCGGCGAACTGGCGTTCCTTTACTTGGCTGGCTACGTCACGCTGGTGATCGCGGGCGGCGGACTGTTTTCGCTGGACACGCTGGCGTTTGGCCAGTCCGGGCGCAGCCGCATCCAGCAGAAAGACTGAACGGTTTCAACCTCCGCGGGACAATCAGCTTGGCTTGCTCGCGGATGATTTTGCAACCCTGCGCTTGAGTCGGTTTCTCTTGCGGCATAAATTCTCGCCGCATGAACGCCTCGTTAAAAGACCAAGTCGCACAGACTTCTGCGTGGATCGGCAAACTGCGCGAAGAAATCGCCCACGTCATCGTCGGCCAGGAACAGCTCGTCGAGCGGCTGCTCGTTGGCCTGCTCGCCAACGGCCACGTTTTGCTCGAAGGCGTGCCCGGTTTGGCGAAAACACTTTCCGTCCGCACGCTCGCGGCGGCGGTGCAGGCGAAATTCCACCGCATCCAGTTCACGCCCGACCTGCTGCCCGCTGATATTCTCGGCACGCTCATCTACAATCCGCAGGACGGAAAATACCACGTCACGCGCGGGCCGATCTTTGCGAACTTCGTCCTCGCCGATGAAATCAACCGCGCGCCGGCAAAAGTCCAGAGCGCGCTGCTCGAAGCCATGCAGGAACGGCAGGTCACGCTCGGCGGCGAAACGATGAAGCTGCCGTCGCCGTTCCTCGTGCTCGCCACGGAGAATCCGATTGACCAGGAAGGCACCTATCCGCTGCCCGAAGCGCAGGTGGACCGCTTCATGTTCAAGGTGATTTTAGATTATCCGAACGAAGCGGAGGAACGAAAAATTCTCGATCGCATGGCCTTCACCAGTCCGGAGCAGCCGGTGAAACCCGTTGTCTCGCTCGAAGAAATTCTCGCGACGCGCAAACTTGTGGACCAGATTCACGTGGACGACAAGATCCGCGATTATATCGTGAAAATTGTTTTTGCCACGCGCAAGCCGCAGGACTTTAAATTGGACGTGAAACATTTCATCCAGTTCGGCGCGTCGCCGCGCGCGACGATTTTCCTGACGCTCGCCGCCAAGGCTTGGGCGCTGCTGCAAGGCCGCGATTATGTGATTCCCGAAGACGTGAAAAGCATTGGCCCCGACGTGCTGCGCCACCGCATCATCTTGACCTACGAAGCCGAGGCGCAAGCCGTGACGACCGACGCGATCATCAAGAAAGTGTTCAACGCCGTGCCGGTGCCGTGAATCAAATTTACGACATGCGATTTCCGATTGCCGCGCGTTTCCCCATGCGGCTCGTAAATCGCAATTCGTAAATCGTAAATATATTCGCCATGACCGTTACTGAACTTTTAGAAAGCGTCCGCCGCGTCGAAGTCCGCACAAACCGCCTCGTGAACGACACGATGGGCGGCGCGTATTTGAGCGGCTTCAAGGGGCGCGGCATGGACTTCGAGGATCTCCGCGAATACATGCCCGGCGACGACGTGCGCGACATTGACTGGAACGTCACGCATCGCCTCGGCCGCCCGTTCGTGAAACGCTTCCGCGAGGAGCGCGAACTCACCGCCGTGCTCGCCGTGGACGTGTCCGCGTCGTCCAGCTTCGGCTCGGCCAATCGCACCAAGCGCGAGTTCGCCGCCGAAATCGCCGCCACGCTCGCGATGTCCGCCGCCAAGAACGGCGACAAGGTCGCGCTGCTGCTCTTCACCGACGAAGTGGAAATGTTTATCCCGCCGCGCAAAGGCCGCCGGCACATTCTCCGGCTCGTTCGTGAAATGTTGTTGTTCCAACCGCGCCGGCGGGGCACGAACATTTCCGGCTCGATGGGATTTTTGAATCACGTTCTCCACCGCCGCGCGATTGTTTTTCTGCTGACGGATTTTTTACACTCCGATGCCGGAATGGCGAAAAGGGAAACCACCGTGGCAAGCGTTCCCACGAGCCGCCGCGATGTGATTCAAGATCTCGGCCTGACCAACACCCGCCACGACGTCGTGTGTCTCCACTTGCACGACCCGCGCGAAAGCGAGCTGCCGGACGCCGGCCTCGTGACCATTGAAGACGCCGAGACCGGCGAATTGCTGGAGCTGGATTCCACGCGCACCGGCGTGCGCGAACGTTTTGCGAGCGTGAACGCGGAACGGCTGGCGGAACTGGATCGCGCGCTCATCCGCACCGGCGTGGATACGCTGCGGCTGAAAACCACCGAACCGTTTGCGCCCGTGCTGCAACGGTTTTTTGAAATCCGCCGGGGCCGGAGGCGCGGATGAAATGGCTTCTCGCAATATGTTTCCTGCTGGCTGCCGTCGCCAAGGCCGCCGACACCAATGCCCTGCCGGCACTCGCGCCGGCCTATGGCGAACTGCCGCCGACATTTTGGGAACAGCACCAATCCACAATGATCGTCGGTGGTTTTGCGTTGCTTGCGGTTGCCTTTCTCTTTTTGCGCGTCTGGTTGCGACCTGAAACGCCGTTGGTGTTGCCGCCGGAAGTTTTAGCGCGTGAGGCGTTGACAAAACTTCTGCACCAGCCCGAAGATGGAAAACTTTTGAGTGAAGTCTCGCAAATTTTACGGCGCTACCTCGTCGCTGAATTTGAATTGCCGCCGGACGAAATGACCACGGCGGAATTTTGTGTTGTAATTGCCGGCCACTCAAAAATTGGAACGGAATTAGCCCACTCCATTTCCGTTTTTCTTCGCGCGTGTGACGCCCGGAAATTTTCCACAGCGCCCGCCGCCGCTCCGCTCAATGCCGCCAGTCGTGCTCTGGATTTAATTGGGCTTGCTGAAGCCGTCAGAAACAAACCGGACAGGCAAGATGCCTGTCCCACTACCGGATGAGCGGCGAATTTGAATTTCAATATCCTTGGTTGCTGGCGCTGCTCGGCCTGCTGCCGGTTTATGCGCTGCTGCGCGGAAAAGTTGGCAAGCTCTCGGCGCTGACCTTTTCCAGCGCGGAAATCGCCCGCGAGGCCGGGGCGAAGGCGCGCTCGGCGGCGGGACGGTTTTTATTTTTTCTCCGGCTGCTCGTGGTTGCGTTTGGCATCGTCGCCATGGCCGGGCCGCGACTGGCAAATTATCACGTCGAGACGGAGACGCCGGGCATTGACATCATGCTGGTGCTGGATTTGTCGTGGTCCATGGAGGCGATTGACATGGGCAAGCCGGCGGAAAAATTGTCGCGCTTTGCCATCGCGTCCGGAGTGCTGAAAGATTTCATCCAGAAACGACCCAATGACCGCATCGGCCTGATCGCTTCTTCCGGCGTGCCGTATCTGGCGAGTCCGCTCACGCTCAATCACGACTGGCTCATTGAAAACCTCGGCCGGCTGCACATCGGCATCATTTCTGATCTGGGCACGGCCATCGGAGACGCCGTCGCGGTCGCGGCCAAGCGGCTCAAGGCCGTGCCGAACAGCAAGAGCCGCATCATGATTTTGCTGACCGACGGCGACAACAATCTTGGCAAAATTGATCCGCTGCCCGCCGCGCAGCTTGCCGCCGCGCTGGGCGTGAAAATTTATGCCATCGGCATCGGCATCGAGGTGCCGTGCAACATGCCGGCGTTCGATCCGGCGACCGGCAACTTCAAGCTGGACGGAAATGGCAATGTCATTCCCACGCTGCTGCTCCAGCCCGCGAATTACACGGTGCTGGGAAAAATGGCGGATTTGTCCGGCGGCCATTTTTATCGCGCCACCAACCAGCGCGAGCTGCAAAACATTTACAACCAGATTGACCATCTGGAAAAATCCGAGGTGAAGCTGCGGCGCTTCGCCACTTACGAGCCGTTGTTTGAATGGCCGTTGCTCACCGCGCTCGGATGCCTGGCGCTGGAGCTGGTTTTGACGAACACAAGATTTCGCCGCGTGCCCTGACGATTTATGATTTGCGATTTACAATTTACGGTTTCAAATTTACCGGAGCGCGGGCTTCATTTCGTTTCCGCGTGCCTAGGGTGGGCGACATTGAAGCGGCATAAATGCCGCGCGCCGCAAACCGGCTCGTCAATCGTAAATCATAAATCGTAAATGTTTTCCGCCTTCCATTTCGCCGAACCGCGCTGGCTCTGGCTGGCGGCGACCGCGCCGGTTTTGCTGGCGCTGCTACAGCGGCACGCCGCGAAAGCGCGTCGCGGACAGCTCGCGCGGATGGCCTCGCCGCATTTCGTCGCGGAACTTACGGCGTCGCACAGTCCGGCGCGGCGAAGTTTCAAGCACGCGCTGTTGCTCGCGGCCTGGGCGCTGGCGGGGCTGGCGCTGGCGCGACCGCAATGGGGCCAGACCGAAGCGGACAAGTCCTGGCTGGGCGAAGACGTTGTTTTCATCCTCGACTGTTCCTTGAGCATGACGACCACCGACGTTTTGCCGAGCCGCCTCCAGCGCGCGAAGTTTGCGATGCTGGATTTTGTCCGCAAACAAAGCCACGGCCGCGTCGGCCTCGTGGCGTTCGCCGGCAGCGCGTTCATCCAATGCCCGCTGACGTTTGATGCCGATGCCTTTGAGGAAACGCTTTTGTCCGTGGACGAAAAAAACATTCCTATTCCCGGCACCGACATTGGCCGCGCGCTGAACGAGGCGTATCGCGCGATGGACAAAAATGCGCGGCGCAAAATGGTCGTGCTCGTGACCGACGGCGAAGATTTGGAAAAATCCGGCATCGCCGCCGCGAAACGGCTGGGGACCAATGGCGTGGTGGTGTTCACCATCGGCGTCGGCACGCCGGCGGGGAAGGAAATTCAAACCGTCAACGCCGCCGGCCAGCCGGAACTGTTGCGCGATGCCAAAGGCGAAATTGTCCGCAGCCAGCTCGACGAAACCACGCTGCGCGAAATCGCCCAGGCCACCGGCGGCAGCTATTTTCCGCTCGGCACGCTCGGCGACGGCCTGACGAAAGTGCGCTCGGCGATTCACGCGCTCGATACCGCCAGCGGTTTGCGCCAGTCCGCGAAGAATGGCGTGGACCGCTATCATTGGTTGATTGCGGCGATGCTGGTCTTGCTCGTGGCCGAATCGCTGATCGGCACGCGGCGGAAAACTATTCCCGAAACCGCATGAACCGCCACCCATCCAAATCAAGTCAGCTTCGCGGCGGACCGGTCGGGCGCGGCGGGCTGAAATTGAAGCGGGCGGAAGCTTCGCCCCGGATGCCGCTGCGCATTCTGCCGCAGCCAGTCCGGTTGGGAAAAGCGGTTCCGGCAGATCTGCCGGCATCGCCCGGCTGGAGCAGGATGGCAAAAACAATCCTACCAGCAGCACCTTGGCTTGGCAGGATGATGCTTTCAATCTTAAAAGTCCTTGTCTGGCCAAGCAGGGTGATGCTTTCAATCTTAAAAGGAGCACTCTGGCCGGCCAGACAGGTGCTTTTAATCTTAAAAAACACAATCCGGCCAGCCAGGGAACCACTTTTAATCCCGAAAGCACCACTCTGGCCGGCAGAAGTGAGACATTCGGTCACACTATTATCGCCCTTGTTTATGGAAATGAGGCAGTTAGGAAAAAACGGGCAATTTCTGCCGGTCCAACAGCCTCTTGTGGTGTCCACCGAGACCGTCGCTGCTTCGTCGGTTCTTTGCATGAATCTCGTAGCGCCGGCGTCCCGCCGGCGGGTTGGCCGGGAGTCTCGCCCGGTGTTAGCACTGGCGGCGAGAGGCCGCCGGCACTCGCAACCGGGGACGTCCGCGCTATTTTTGGCCGGGTTCATCGCTTCAACGCGCGGAGTTCTCCTGGAAATTCTTTGGCAGTTCCGCCTGCGCGGGGCGTTCCTCGGCATCGCTTTGCTGCTGGCTTTTCACGCCGCAGCGGATGAGGCGGCCAATGCGCCCGCACCCGTCACCGCCCGGGAATTTTACAACGCCGGCGCGAAGCTGCTCGCCGCGAAAAATTTTGCCGAGGCGGAAAAAATGTTTCAATCCGCTTTGGCGGCCCAGGACGAACGCGTGCAGCCGCCCGCGCTTTACAATCTTGGCCATGCCCGGTTCGCGGAAGGTGTGGAGCTGTTGAAAAAAGGGCCGGACGCGCAGAAAGTCGCGGCCCAGGGCAACGCGGCGCTGGCGGCGGGCGAACAGGCGTTGCGCCAGGACGAATCGTCGCTGGCGGAAAACAATCTGGAAAAAATGGTCGCCGCCTACCTCGAAGGCCGGGGCGCGCGCCATCAATTGCGCGACGCGGAAAAAGCCGTGGCCGCGGCGATGGAAACCTATGGCAAAACGTTGCAGAAATGGCAGCGCGCGGCGGATGATTTCAAAGGCGCCGCCGAACTGAATCCCGCCGATACCAACGCGACGCACAACGCCAAAATTGTCGAGCGCAGCATCGCCAAGCTCGTGGACAGCCTGCGTCAGATGCAGGAAATGATGGGCGCGATGGGCAAGCAAAAGTTGGATCTCGGCAAAATGTTGAGCAAGCTCAAGGGCCAGATTCCCGCGCCGAATGCGCCGCCGGGCGCGGCGGGCGATGACGACGAGGATGAGCCGCCCACGCAGCCGGAATCGCTGGCCGGCCAGAAAGAAAATGCGCCGCCGCCGGGCGACCAGATGCAGATGCCGCTGTCACCGGAGCAGGCGGGTGAAATCCTGGACGGCCTCTCGCTCGACGGCACCCGCCGCCTGGCCATGAGCGACAAGGAAGGCGCGCCGCCGAAAGATCGAAAGGGGCGCAACTGGTAAAATGAAAATTCCGCAGCCTCCAACCGCAAACGCCAAACGCCGCGCACCTGCCGGCGGGCGGATTTTTTTCCGCTGGCGGCTGTTGGCGGCCGGCTGGCTGTGCTCTGCCGGCGTTTTCACGCTGCTGCTGCAGGCGCAGGTGCCGCCGCAGGTTTCCCCGGAAGCCGCCGCGCAAATGATCATGCGTCCGCAGACGCCGGTGGACAATTCCCAGTCCGCCAACCTCGTCGCCACCGCGGAGTTCGATCCGCCCGCCGTGCGGCCCGGCGAAAAGACCACTTATCGCGTCACCATCAATGCCACGCAGAACTCCATCCGCTGGCCGGACGAAATTTCCCTGCCGGCCGGCTTGAGCCTGGGACCGTCGGCGCGCGGGCAATTGACGCAGCCGGACGGAACGCCTTTCCGTCCGCTCACCGAATTTGTTTACGAAGTCACACCGACCGCGGCGGGAAGGATGGTTATGACCAATTTCAGCGTGCCGATAGGCTGGCAGACGGTGGAAATTCCGGCGGCGACGCTGGACGTGGCGGAGACGAATGCCGCTTCGCCGGCGGCCCGCAAAATCACGTTGGAAGTTTCGGAGACGAACTTGTTTTTTGGCCAGCCGTTCCGCGTGCGCGTGATTTTTCCGGCGACGGCCGGCAACCAGCTCGAAGCGTTGCGCGACGTGCAGTTCAACGGCGGCGGTTTTTTGACGGACAAGCTGTCCGTGCGCCAGGCCATCGAGCCGGTCGGGCAGGGGGACAAGCTGGTGCCGGCGTTCACCTACGAAACGATCGCCACGCCGCTGGCTGCGGGTCCGCAGACAATGTCCGCGCAGGGCTTTACCGTGCCGCCATTTTCCGCGGGGCCGCTGACGATCACGGCGCGGACCGGGCCGGTCATGCTTGGCGGCGCGGCGTCGGGCCGGCCGATATTTCTCGTATCCGACGCCGTCCATTTGAACGTGCGCCCGTTGCCGGAAGAAACTGCACCGGCCGGTTTCACCGGCGCGCTGGGGAAATTTCTCGCCGACAAACCGCAGTTGTCCACCAACCGCGTGCACGTCGGCGAGCCGCTGCATCTTCGCTACGGCTTTCACGGCGATGGCGATTTGACGCGCTTTGTGCCGCCGGCTACGCCGCGTTCGCGCGACTGGCAGATCATTGCCGATCCGCCGCCGGCGACGGGTTTCACGCTGATTCCGCAGACTGACGAGGCGACGAACACGCCGGCGATTCCGTTCAGCGCGTTTGATCCGGCGACGGCGAGCTATGTGGACCTGACGATCCCGCCGCTGCCGGTGACGGTGATCGGCGACGGGCTGCCAGTGCAATTGCCCGTGCTGGATGACGAGGGCAAAACCACGGCGCCGTTGAAATTGAGCGGCCTCGCGCCGGCGCCCGGCAAAACGGCGGCGAGCTTGCGACCCTTGCAACTGCGCGGCGGATTCGTGATCGTGCAGTTGCTGCCGGTGCTGGGTTTTGTCGCGCTGTGGCAATGGGATCGCCGCCGCCGGTTTTTGGAGGCGCATCCGGAAATTGTCCGCCGCCGGCAGGCGCGCCGTGGGTTGCGCCGCGAAAAACGGTTTTTGCAAAAAGCCGCGGCCGCCGGCGAGGCTGCGGCGTTTGTCGCACACGCGGCGGAGGCGATGCGCGTGGCCGTGGCGCCGCATTTTCCGGCCAACCCGCACGCGCTGGTCTGCGGCGATGTGCTGGCGCAATTGAATGACGCGGAGCGCAACGGTCGCGCGGCGGAAACGGTCCGGACCATTTTCGCGGCGGCGGACGCGCGCTTTGCGCTCGCGCCGGAAACGCAGGCGGATTTGCTCGCCTTGCCAGCCGCGGTTGAAGCCGTGCTGCTGACGCTGGAGGAGAAGTTGTGAGCCATTTACGATTTACGATTTACGATTTACGATTTTGCCGCACTGCTCGCCGGCTCGGCTACGGCATCGTTTTCGCCGCGCTGTTTTTTGCCGGTGGCATCGGTCACGCGGCGGCGACGAACGACTGGTTCACGCAAGGCGTCGAGTTGAATTGCGCCGGACAATTTCCCGAGGCGGCGGCGGCGTTTGCACAGTCAGAAAAAATTCAGCCGGCGGCCGGCACGCTGGTGAATCTCGGCATCACCGAATGGCAGCGCGGCCGGGCAGGCGCGGCCATCCTGGCGTGGGAACAGACGCGCTGGATTGATCCTTTCGATGCGCGCGCGGAGGCTGATCTGAAATTTGCCCGCGCGGTGGCGCAGGTGGAGGAGCCGCCGCTGAAATGGTTTGAGACCGCGTCCACGTGGCTGCCGCCAAATGCGTGGTTCTGGCTCGCGGGTGCGAGTCTTTGGCTGGCGGTGGGCGCGCTGGTGTTGCCGGGAATTTTCCGCCGGCGCAAGGCGGGCTGGCAGCAGACGCTGGCGGCGCTGGCGTTTGGACTGTTCCTGTTTTGCCTGACGGCCAATTTCGGCCTGGTCAGCCGCACGCAGATCGGTTTTGTGCTGACCAAAAATGCGCCGTTGTTGCTGACGCCAACGCGTGAAGGCGAAGTGATTACAACGCTGACCGCCGGCGAGCCGGCGCGGCAGGTGCGGACGCGGGGCGATTATGTTTTCATCCGCACGCTGGGCGGATCAGGCTGGATTGAGCAAAGCCAGTTCCGCCTAGTGTGTCCGAAATAAGGCCGGCCGGTGAAGCTGGCCGGTGCGCTGGGCCGCCCCGGAATCGGCGGAAAGAAATTTATTTTGCGGGGCGGTTTTGCAGGGTCCGCCGGCGCTTCTTTGCGCTTGCCCGGAGACGGTTTTATTCCATAGTAAGCATCCGTTTGGCGACGAGGTGGGGCGCTTGGCGCAGTGGTAGCGCTGCTCCTTTACACGGAGAAGGTCGCAGGTTCGAATCCTGCAGTGCCCACCAGTCCGCTCGTTCGATTTGAAGCCAGAGCCGTGAACCGCCGATGCAACGCGCCTTCACCCTGATTGAATTGCTGGTGGTCATCGCCATCATCGCGATCTTGGCGGCGCTGCTGCTGCCGGCGTTGAGCCGCGCCAAGTCGTCCGCCAAACGCATCGCCTGCACCAGCAACGTCCGCCAGATCAATCTGGCCGTGCATCTTTACGCGGACGACCACGGCGATGCGATCGCCTATTACACCAACGAAATTTACTTCGCCTACAAGGAAAGCATTTTGCCGTATCTGGGCCGGGCCGGGAACACGACGGACACCAACGCGGTCTTCACCTGCGCGGCCGATGATTTCGATTTGTCCGGTCCGATTGGCGGATGGCTGTATGGTCCCTTCAATTGCCGCGGCTTTTGCCACTGGCCCAACGCGCATTTTTCCAGCTACTGGTTCAACGGCGGCGCGCTGCGCGACACCGACACCAACGATCTGGGCATGGCGCAAAAACCTTTCACCTCCGTGCGCGAGCCGGTCCGGACCGAACTGGTCGGCGAAGATTCCGGCGGCCTCGGCCTGAGCAGTCACGACCGCCGGCAGCCGCTGCAATTCCCGGACGCCCGCAACGTGATGAGCTTTGTGGACGGCCATGCGGCTTACATCAAAATTTATTGGAACGGTGTGGCCGGCGGCGACGGCTTTCCGGTCAAATATGAACCGCCCGCCGGCTATGATTACAAATGGACGGGAAATTGATTGTCGGCCTAGCGGCAACCTTCCGAGCGGCTGGCGGCATTGGGAAAAATTATTTATCCCGCTTCAACAAAAATTCCGCGAGCGCTTCGAGCGCGACGGCTTTGCCTTTGAAAATATCCAGGGCGGCAAACGCCTTGGCCGTCAGTTGCGCTGCAATCTTCCGCGATTTCTCCAGGCCCACGATGGCGGGATAGGTCGCCTTTTGCACGGCCACGTCCTTGCCCGCCGTCTTGCCGAGCTGCTCGCTGGTCTGCGTCACGTCCAGAATGTCGTCAATCACCTGGAACGCGAGGCCGACGTGGTAGCCGAAGTCGGTGAGCGCCGCTAGCTGCGCCGGCGTGCAATTCGCGCTCATGCCGCCGAGGCGCACGGAACAGCAGAGCAGGGCGGAGGTCTTGCGCTCGTGGATGAATTTCAATTCGGCGAGGGATAGCTTTTTGTTCTCGCCCTCCAAATCCGCCACCTGGCCGCCGACGAGTTGCAGCGAACCGGAGGCTTTGGCGATTTCCAAAATGATTTTGTCGTGCGGATAGCGCGGGAATTTTTTGCATTGCGCGGCGATCTCAAACGCCTGCGTCAGCAGCGCGTCGCCCGCCAGCACGGCGATGCCTTCGCCAAAAACCTTGTGGTTGGTCGGCTTGCCGCGGCGGAAATCGTCGTTGTCCATCGCCGGCAGATCGTCGTGGATGAGCGAATAGGTGTGGATGCATTCGACGGCGCACGCGAGCGGCAGGGCGGCCGCGTCGCTGCCACCACAGGCCTCCGCCGCGGCTAGGAGAACGGCCGGGCGCATGCGCTTGCCGCCGGCGAAGAGCGAATAGCGCATCGCCTTGTGAATGGTGGCGGGTTTGGTCTGCTCGGAGGGAAGAAATTTATCGAGCGCACGGTTGACGGTTTCGGTGCGCGTGGCGAGGAACTGGTCCAGATTGAATGATTTTTTGGCTGACATGCCCGGTTGTTTTAGAAAACAGACCCAGCGGGCGCAAGCCAGAATACAGAAATCTTAGCGCCGGTCGCCGGCGCCGGGCGGAGTTGCTTTCTGAAGCCGTCCCTGGCGCTGCCAAAAACCGATGCCAAAAAAGAGCGTGCCGCAGGTGTTGATGCCGAAAATGTAGCCGATGTTGTAGGCGCGCCCGGAATTGTTGGGCGCGTAAATGGGCAGGTTTTGTCCCAGCAACAAGCCCGGCAACGCGGCGGGCATCAACATGCCATGCAGCAAACCGGTGGGGAAGCCGCCCACGTGTTCGGGCTTGTAGGTGCGGGACGCCGCCCAGCCTTGCGCCAGACCCAATGCCATGCCGAGAATCGTGAGCAGCACGATTTTCAGCAGCAGATCTTTTAGTTTGGAGGGGCGTGGTTGATCCGCCACCGGGCTGGCAGCAGATTCAATCAGTTGCATGTTTCATAAGCATGATTTGGATTTCAATGCGGCATTGCCAAGCACGCTGCCCGGCCATTAAATGAGAAACGCTTCGCAACGGGATTTGGATGCAAATATCTTTTCGGATGCCGGCGCTCAACAAAGCCGGCGCGCAATGAAAACGGCTGAAGGGGGAGGGAAAAACCGGTTTGGCTGCGGAACAAACATCCGCAAGGGTTCAGGGGTTGGTGTGCAAAACGCGGGCAAAAATTTAAATCTTACGTGGCCGCAAGGCACCGTGATTAAGTCGCCCAACCTGAATGGCCCATGGTCGGCAGGCGTTGAAATTCCGTCGCCGTTGACGGTGCGGCCAGGAAACAATTCAATGTTATACCGGGTTTGCTGCGATAAATCTATGATTTTGTCACCTGATAGATAAATCAAATTCAGATCGCGCTCAAAAATTTCCAATTCCGAATTTTCTGCATAAAGCCCGTTTTTATTGGGTTAAATTGTGTTTGCGAGGCGCCGAAACTTATTTGAAGGGTGGAATGGTGCGCAGTGGAGGTTTCGAACCT
>Ga0181516_10001119_pt1 | contig 21267 bp, 21 predicted proteins | sample PEATcosm2014_Bin_25_FD_121104 | JGI IMG/M metagenome (GOLD analysis project Ga0181516, IMG submission 121104) | Peatland microbial communities from MTU Mesocosm Facility, Houghton, MI, USA - PEATcosm2014_Bin01_10_metaG | ecosystem: Environmental > Terrestrial > Soil > Wetlands > Peat | place... | reverse complement strand
GTTGAGCAGCTTGGCCTTCGACTTGCCGAAGCCCATCGCCTTGCCGGCGCCGCCCTGCATCTGCCGCGACATGTAGATCCACACGCCGAGGAACAGCAGCAGCGGCAGGCCGTTGATGAGCAGTGTCAGCAGCCACGAATTGCCGTCCGACGGCGGCCGGGCGGTGATCGCCACGTCCTTCTTGTAGAGCGTGTCGACGAGGCCGGGGTCGTTGGGGGCGTAGGTGACGAAGGCGCGCCCGTCCTTGTAATGACCGCTGATGTCGGCGCCGGCGATGGTCACGTCGCGCACGTGGCCGCCGTCGACCTCGGTCAACAGCTGGCTGAAGGTGATGTCGGTGCTGGGGGTCTTCTGCGCCGGGCTCTGGAACAGGGTCACCAGCGCCAGCACCAGCAGGAAGATGATCACCCACAGGGCGAAGTTGCGAAAGTTTGGGTTCATCGGGTTCCCATCGACAGCGGCGCCGCCAAGAAATTCAGGCCCGGCCCGGCCGTCCCTGACGTCATTTAAGCGCGACCAGGGCAATTGCCAAGTGAAGCCGAATTGTCTGAACTTTCGTTGAACAGCAGCAAAGGCGGTTTTACGGCGGTCTTTTTGGCGCCCAAGGCTGTTTTGGCCCGCCGCGGCGTCAGGCGGTCTTTTCGATCGTGAGGCCCAAGGCGTCGATCATCGTCTGCCGCATTTGGAATTTCTGTACCTTTCCGGTGACGGTCATCGGGAATTCCTTAACGAAGCGGACATATTTGGGCGCTTTGTAATGGGCGATCGACGCCCGGCAGAACGCGACGACCTCGGTTTCGTTGAGGGCGGCCCCTTCACGCAGCTTGATCCAGGCGCAAAGCTCTTCGCCGTAGCGATGATCGGGAACGCCGAACACCTGGACGTCGGCGATGGCGGGGTGGCTGTAGAGAAACTCCTCGACCTCTCGGGGATAGACGTTCTCGCCGCCGCGGATCACCATGTCCTTGAGCCGGCCGACGATGTTGCAGTAGCCCTCGGCGTCGATCGTCGCCAGATCGCCGGTATGCATGAACCGCGCCGCGTCGATCGCCGCCGCCGTCCCGGCCGGATCGCCCCAATAGCCGCGCATGACGCTGTAGCCGCGCGTCAACAATTCGCCGGTGACGCCGGGCGGCGCGATGCGGCCTTGGCTGTCGACGATCTTGACTTCGATGTGCGGTTGAACCCGGCCGACGGTCGAAACGCGTCGATCGAGCGGGTCGTCGTGGGCGCTCTGGAAGCTCACCGGGCTCGTTTCGGTCATGCCGTAAGCGATTGTCACCTCGCTCATGTGCATCTGATCGACGACCCGACGCATCACTTCGACCGGACAGGGCGAGCCCGCCATGATGCCGGTGCGCAGACTCTTCAAATCGAAGCGCGCGAACTCGGGATGATCGAGAATCGCGATGAACATCGTCGGCACGCCGTGAAGGCCGGTGCAGCGCTCGGCCTCCACCGCCTCGAGCGTCGCCAGCGGATCGAAACCTTCGGAAGGGCTGACCATGCATGCGCCGTGGGTCACGCAGGCGAGGTTGCCCAGCACCATGCCGAAGCAATGATAATAGGGCACTGGAATGCAAAGCCTGTCCGCCGGCGTCAGCCGCATCGCCTCGCCGATGAAATAACCGTTATTGACGATGTTGTGATGCGTCAGCGTCGCGCCCTTCGGCGCTCCCGTCGTGCCCGAGGTGAATTGGATGTTGATCGGGTCGTCGAATTGCAGCCGCTTGCCCAGCGCGGCGAGCTCGGAAAGTCGCGCGCTGGAGGCCGGCGCGGCGACGTCGGCGAAATTCAGCATGCCGGGCGTCTTTTCGGCGCCGAGCCGGATGACGATCTCGAGCTGCGGCAGCCCGGCCGCCGACAGGGCGCCGGGCGCACTCGCGTCGATCTCGGGCGCCAGGGCGCGCAGGCTGGCGAAATAGTCGTTGCTCTTGAATCCGGGGCTGAGGATCAGCGCTTTGCAGCCGACTTTGGTAAGGGCGTATTCGGCCTCGTGACTGCGGTAGGCGGGATTGATGTTGACGAGGATCAGGCCGGCCTTGGCGGTGGCGAATTGGGTGACGACCCACTCGCTGTTGTTAGGCGACCACACGCCGACGCGCTCGCCCGGCTGGAGACCAAGCGCGAGCAATCCGGCGGCGAGATCGTCGGCGCGGCGGTTGAGTTCGGCGTAGCTCCAGCGCACGCCCTGATGACGCGCCACCAGCGCCGGGCGGTCCGGCGCTCCCGCCGTCACGCGCTCGAGCAAGGCGCCGATGGTTTCGCCCAGCAGCGGCGCGCCGCTCGCGCCGTGAACGTAGCTTTGCGTCAAAGCCGTCATGGCGCGACGCCTCCTCCCTGACTACGCCGAGTTCACCACACTCGCGCTGAAATCGCCAGACGAGGGCGCCGATACGTTCGGACGAGCGCCTCTCGTCACAATTCGCGCAAAAAGGCGGCCGGCTTTTCGCCGAGGATGCGCCAGGCCCCGACCATGCCAAGCGCGATCGTCAGCGCCAGCCCCGCCGCGACCGCGGCGAGCGCCGGTCCGACGGCGAAGGCGAAGTCGAAGCCCATCACCCAGACGACGATCGCGTAGGCCGCGGCCGCGCCCGCCGCCGCGCCGAACAGGGCGGCGAACAGGCCGAGCAGAGCGTATTCGGCGAGGAACGCCGCAATCAGCCGCGGCCGGGTCGCGCCGAGGATCTTGAGGATCACCGCGTCGGCGATGCGGGCGCGGCGGCTCGCCGCCAGCGCGCCGGCGAGCACGATCGCCGCGCTCGCCAGCGCCGCTCCGGAGGCGGCGCGGATCGCCAGCGCCAGCTTGGCGGTCAGCGCCTCGATCGTCGCCAGCGCCTCGCGCACGCGGATCGTCGCGACCGAGGGAAAATCGCGCGCCGCCGCCTTCATCAGCGCGCCTTCCGCCGCCGCGCCGGCCGTGGGCGGCAGCGCGGCGGTGAACAGGCCGGTGTAGGGCGCGCCCCTGAACGTGTTGGGCGAGAAAACGAAGACGAAGTTGATCGCGAAACTGCGCCAGTCGACCCGGCGCAAGTTGGCGACCTGCGCCGTCACCTCGCGACCGAGCACGTTGAGCGTGACGCTGTCGCCGAGCTTGACGCCGAGCCCGTCGGCGACGCCCGCCTCCATCGACACCAGCGGCGGACCGCCATAATCGGCGCTCCACCATGCGCCGGCGACGATCTTCGAGCCTTCCGGCGGGGTCGCCGAGAACGTCACGCCGCGGTCGCCCTCGAGCGCCCAGGCGGCGCTCTCCTTGGCTTTGACCTCGGCGGCGGGCGTGTCGCCGATGCGGACGATGCGGCCGCGCATCATCGGCGCTTCGACAATCTTCGCATCGGGCGCCTGATCAGCGAGAAAGCGGCGGAAGGCGTCAACCTCGCCGCTGCGCACGTCGAGGAAATAGAAGCTCGGCGTCTCGCCCGGCGACGCGCGGCGCAATTGCGCCCGCAGGTTGGCGTCGACCAACGTCAGCGCCACCAAAGCCGCGACGCCAAGGCCGAGCGACAGCACCACCGAAGGCGTCAGCGCGCCTTTCCGACTCAGATTGGCGAGCGCGAGCCGCCAAACGACCGAGGCCGGCCGTGGCGCGCGCCGCGCCAGCGCCATCGCGGCGAAGGCGACCAGCCGCAGCCCGACCATCGCCGCGGCCGACGCGACGACGACGACCAGCGCGACGCTGCGCTGCGGCCCGGGAAGGATCGCCAACGCGGCGAGCGCCAGCGCGGCGAGGCCGGCGGCGAACCGATAGCGCCAACGCGTCGGCGCCGATCCACCCTCGACCTGCGAGCGGAACAATTGCGCCACCGGCGCGTCATGGGCGCGTCCGAGCGGCGCGACGGCGAAGGCGAGCGCGGTCAGCAGGCCGTAGAGCGCGCCGAGCGCCAGTTCGCGCGGGAAGATCGCCGGCGCGAGCGGCAGCGGCAGCGCAGCGGCGAACAGGGCGTCGACGACGAACGGCGTCGCGGCGCCGACGCCCAAGCCGGCGGCGATTCCAATCAGAGTCACGGCGAGGAACTCGGCGAGCGCGAGCGCGACCGCCGCGCCGCCGCTCGCGCCCAGCGCCTTGAGGATCGCCAGCGTCGCGAGCTTGCGCTCGACGAAACTCTGGGCGGCGTTGGCGACGCCCACCCCGCCGACGACCAAAGCCATCAACCCCACGAGGGTGAGGAACTCGCCGAAGCGGTCGAGATCGCGGGCGAAGTCGGGCGAGACGTTGGCGCGGCTGCGCGCCTCCCAGCCCGCCTGCGGCAACGCCGCCTTGGCGGCGTCGACGAACGCGTCGACCGCGGCCGCGTCGGGCGGCGGCGCGTCGGCCGGGCCGAGCCGGACGCGCGTCGTCCAGCGGATCAGCGCGCCGGGCTGGATGAGGCCGCTTGCGCGCAGCGCTGCTTCGCTCATCAGCACGCGCGGGCCGAAGCCGACGCCGGTCGCCAGCCGATCGGGCTCTGCGACGATGCGCGCGCGGACGACGAAATGCGCCGCGCCGATGTCGAAGCGGTCGCCGACGGTCAGGTCCAGCCGTTCCAGCAGCGCCGGCTCGACGGCGGCGCCGAACGCGTCGCCGTCTGGCGCCAGCGCCTCGGCCGGCGTCATCGCCGGATCGAAGGTCGCCGCGCCGAGGTCGGGCCAGGTCGCGCCGACCGCCTTGGCTTCGACCAAGGTCGCGTCGCCGCCGGCGTTGCGCGCCATGGCGCGCAAGGTCGCCACCGTCGAGATCGCGCCGTGCGCCGAAAGATAGGCGCGTTCGTCGGGCGCGAGCTCGCGATGCATCAGCGAGAACGACGCGTCGCCGCCGAGGATCGTCCGGCCGTCGCGGCCGAGGCCGGCCTCGAGCGAACGCGCGAGCGAATTGACGCCGACGATCGCCGCGACGCCGAGCGCGACGCAGAGGATGACGATGCGCAAACCGGCAAGGCCGCCGCGCAAATCGCGCAGCGCGAAGCGCAGCAGCGCCGCGATCGGCGCGCGCCGGCGCGGAGCGAAGGGCGCGTTCATGCCTCGGCCGGCGTGGACGTCGCGGCTTCCAGATGTCCGGAGCGCATGCGCAAGGTGCGGTCGCAGCGCGCGGCCAACGCCGCATCGTGGGTGACGAGCACCAGGGTCGAACCGCTGCGCGCGCGCGCGGCGAACAGCAGCTCGATGATCGCGCCGCCCGTCGCCTCGTCGAGGTTGCCGGTCGGCTCGTCGGCGATGATCACCGACGGACGCGGCGCCAGGGCGCGCGCCAGCGCGACGCGCTGCTGCTCGCCGCCGGAAAGCTGGACGGGATAGTGGCGGCGCCGATCGGAAAGGCCGACCAGCGCCAGCTCGGCGGCGGCGCGGGCGAAGGCGTCGCGGGCGCCGGCGAGTTCGAGCGGCGCGGCGACGTTCTCCAGCGCCGTCATCGTCGGGATGAGATGAAACGACTGGAAGACGATGCCGATGCGCTGGCCGCGAAAGCGCGCGAGCTCGTCCTCGCCCATCGCGTCGATGCGCTGGCCGTCGACGACGATGCCGCCGCGGTCGGGCCGTTCGAGCCCGGCGATGGTCATCAGCAAGGTCGATTTGCCCGATCCCGACGCGCCGACCAGGCCGACCGCTTCGCCGCGGCCGATTGTCATACTGACGCCGCGCAGGATATGGACTCTCGCCACGCCCTCGCCGAGGCTGAGGTCGACGTCGGCCAGTTCGATCGCGGGTTCGCCCTTCGCCATGACATTCCTTCCGCCGACGCACGCCTCATATGGGATTCTCGGCGCCGTCGTCCAGGCCGGGGCGCTGGCGCTCGCCGCCGCGCTCGTCCTCGGCGGCGCCGCGGCGGCCAAGCCGCTGAAGCTGGTCGCGCTCGGCGACAGCCTTACTGCCGGCTACGACCTGCCGTCCGGCCAGGCGTTTCCCGACGTGCTGGCGCGTACGCTGAAAGCGAAAGGTTGGGAGGTCGAGGTGGTCAACGCCGGCGTCTCCGGCGACACGGCCGCCGACGGCCTTGCGCGCTACGAGTGGAGCGTGCCGGAGGACGCCGACGCGATCATCGTCGAGCTCGGCGCCAACGACATGCTGCGCGGCGCCGATCCGGCGACGACCGAAGTCACGCTATCGCACATTCTCGCCAAGGCGCGCGACGCGCATATGGCGATCCTGCTCGCCGGCATGGTCGCAGCGCCGAACTACGGCGAGGACTACAAGCGCCGCTTCGACGCGATCTATCCCGAACTGGCGCAGACGTTCGGCGTGACGCTCTATCCGTTCTTCCTCGAAGGCGTCGCCGGCGAGCGACCGCTCCAGCTCGGCGACGGCCTCCACCCGAACCGCGCCGGCGTCGAGCGCATCGTCGAAGGCATCCTGCCCTCGGTCGAGGCGGTGCTGGCGCAAGCGAAGCGCTAGAGCGCCGCCTGCGCCATTGCGCCCCCTCCCCGCCAGCGGGAAGAGGGAACCGCTTGGCGTTTCGTCCCTCCGCCGCCGCGGCTTCGTTCACCAAGCGCCATGCGCCGCCTTGCCTGAACCGCCCGCGAGGCGCTACCACCCGACGCGCTCCGCCCGTCAGGAAAGCCGATGCCCGCCAGCCGCCACATCTTCACGCTCTCCTGCGCCGATCGGCCGGGAATCGTCGCCAAGGTCTCGACGGCGCTGTTCGAAGGCGGCTTCAACGTCCTCGAAGCGCAGCAGTTCGACGACCTCGAGACCGGCAATTTCTTCATGCGCGTCGAGTTCGACGGCGCGCGCGAGACGGCCGACGTCGCGGCGCTGAGAAGCGTCTTCGCCGATCTCGCCGCGGCCTACGGCATGACCTGGTCGCTCAGGCCCACGGCGCGGCGCAAGCGCGTCGTGCTGATGGTGTCGCGCTTCGACCATTGCCTGGCCGACCTGCTCTACCGCTGGCGCAGCGGCGAGCTGCAGATGGACGTGGTCGGAATCATCGCCAATCATCCGCGCGAGCGTTACGACAACATCGATTTCGGCGCGATCCCGTTCCACCATCTGCCGGTCGAGAAGGAGACCAAGATGGAACAGGAGGCGCAGGTCTGGGAGACGATCCGCGCCGCGCAGGCCGACGTCGTCGTCCTCGCGCGCTATATGCAGATCCTGTCCGAGGGTCTCGTCGCCAAGCTGAAAGGGCGATGCATCAACATCCACCACTCGTTCCTGCCCGGCTTCAAGGGCGCCAAGCCCTATCACCAGGCGCATAAGCGCGGCGTCAAGCTGATCGGCGCGACCGCCCATTTCGTCACCGCCAATCTCGACGAAGGGCCGATCATCGAACAGGCGGTCGAACGCATCACCCATGCCGATACGCCCGACGACCTGGTGCGCAAGGGGCGCGACATCGAGCGGCGGGTGCTCGCCCGCGCCCTGGCCTATCACCTCCAGGACCGCGTCCTGATCAACGGCGCCAAGACGGTGGTGTTTCCCGACTGACGCGGCGGGCCTTGCGTCAGCGCTTCGCCTTGCGCGGCGCGGGCCGCTTGGCCGGGGGCTTGCGCGCGGCCGTTCGCGCCGGCGCTTTTCTGGCCGCCTTCTTCTTGGGCGCAGCCGTGCGCTTCGAGGCCGCTGTCTTCGGCGCGGCCTTGCGCTTCGGGGCCGTCTTGCGCTTGGCCGCAGCCTTGCGCTTCGGCGCCGGCTTCGGTTCGGCCTTGGCGGCGTGGCGCGCGTGGATGCGTTCGACGCTGCGGGCCGCAGCGTTTTCCTCGGCCCAGGCGAGCGCGGTCTCGAACGGGACCGGTTGCATGTAGACCAATTCGGACTTCAGTTCGCCGCTCTCTGTGTCCTGCCAAACGTGGACCACCGAACTTTCTGGTTCGCCGTCGACGTAGAACGTGTTGACGACGAGGCAGGGCGGCGAAGGCACGAACAGCTCGATGTCGCCGATCTCGACGCTCGTCAGAGAAAGCACAGTCGCCATGAAACTCCTCCCTGGAGTTGTCGGCGCCCGCAAGCGCCGACGCTGAGTCGAAATCATAGCGGCGAACCTTCGCGCGTCGGTTGTCGTCAATCAACTGATCTTAACAATCCGCGTTACAAAAGCCGCCATAACTGCTTCAGCCAGGCAAACGCCGTGTTCTTGGCGGCGACGGCGGGCGGCGGGGCGATCGTCGGCGGGGCGGTCGGAACGAGCCTGCAGTCGGTGGACAGGCGCGAGACGGCGATTTCGCCGTCGGTGAAATAGGGGTCGCCGCCGCCGTTGCGGGCGAATACGGTCGCGCCGACGCCAGTCACCCAATAGGCCGCCTCGACCACTCCAGCGGCGGCGAGGTCGCCGGCCAGCAGATCGCGTTCGGCGTCAATGTCGGGCGCGATGTGGTGCGTCACCTGGCCGGTGAAGTGGCTGACGCCGACGCTGCGATCGAACGTCGCCGAGCCGAGCCACAGCGGCTCACCGGAATCGCCGTCGGCCAGGGCGAGCCAGAAGCGGACATGATGGCGCTCCTTGGGGCTGACCCCCGCCGCCTTCTCGAACGCGAGGTCCTGGCGGCGGCCGTCGTAGTAGAGGTCGCTGACCGGCGCGGTCGGATAGGCGCGGCGCAAGAGCACGCTGTCGGCAATCTTCAAGCTGGAGCGGAGGGTCACGGGATCGGCCGGCCGCCAGCCAGCGGCGCGCATCGCGCACAGGACCTCGTCGCGGCCTCCCTCCAGGCCGACGTTGAGCGCGTCGCCGGGCAGGCCGAGCGCGGTCGTCGTGATCATCGTCTTGGTCGCGAGCGCCGGCTGGCGCTCGTAATGGCGCCAATAGACGGGCGCGAGCTCGTAGGCGGCGCAGAGATAGGCGACGAGGAACGCCGCAAGGGCTAGCAACAACGGCCTCGCCGCGCGAAGCGGCCGGCGCCGGGCCGGGTTCGGCGACGGGGAGGGGGGCGTCATCGGCGGCGATTTTGCCGGCCGCTTCGCCTGAATGCAACGTTATCCGTCCGCCTCGGCGACGCCAGGGCGCTGGCCGTCGCCGGCGGCTGAAACGCCGGCGCCGTAACAAAGCCGGGTTCCGGCGCGATTTGTCGAGCGAACCGCCCCTCTCCTCGCAAGCGGGGAGAGGGGGCCGCAATTGGAGATCGTCGATGGACGCCAAGACCTATCCCGTCGCCCACACCGAAGCCGAGTGGCGCGCCCTGCTGACGCCCGAGCAGTACGCGATCATGCGCGAGCACGCGACCGAGCGCGCCGGCAGCTGCGCGCTGCTGCACGAGAAACGCCCGGGCGCGTTCTCCTGCGCCGGCTGCGGCCAGCCCTTGTTCGAGGGCAAGACCAAGTTCGAGAGCGGCACCGGCTGGCCGAGTTTCACCGATCCGGTCGCCGGCTCGGTCGAGACCACGACCGACCGCAGCTGGGGCATGGAGCGCACCGAAGTCCATTGCGCCCGTTGCGGCTCGCATCTCGGCCACGTCTTCCCCGACGGTCCGCCGCCAACCGGCCTGCGCTACTGCATCAACGGCGCGGCGACGAACTTCACGCCGAAGGCGTAGCCGAAGCTTCGACTCGCCCTGCTTTCGCCGGACGTCCCCAGCGCGAGGAGCCGACGAAGCCAGCGCTTCGAACGACGAGGACGTCCCCCCGGCGGCGCCTGCCCTCCTCATCGTTCGAGACGCGCCGCTGCCGCGGCGCTCCTCACGGCGAGGGGAACGCGTCGCTGACGCCGCGAGGATGGATCGGCGCATGCGCAGACGGCCCTGCTTCTTGACGCCGTCGCCCGCCCCGCCGACAAAGCGCGCATGAACGCGCCGAGCCCTTTCCATCGAAATCGCCCGCAGGGCCATCCGCCGGTTCAGAGCGGCCGCGTCGGCGTGTTGCTCGTCAATCTCGGCACGCCGGAGGCGACCGACTATTGGTCGATGCGGCGCTATCTCGTCGAGTTCCTCTCCGACCGCCGCGTGGTCGAGACGCCGCGCTGGTTGTGGTGGCTGATCCTCAATCTGTTCATCCTGCCGCGCCGCCCCGCCGCCAGGGGACGCGACTACGATTCGATCTGGAACCGCGAGCGCGACGAGAGCCCGCTCAAGACCTTCACCCGCAGCCAGGCCGAGAAACTGGCGTTGGCGCTCGGCGGCGACGGGCGGATCGAAATCGACTGGGCGATGCGCTACGGCCAGCCGCCGATCGCCGCGCGCCTCGCCGCGTTGCAGGCCAAGGGCTGCGACCGCATCCTGCTCGTCCCGCTCTATCCGCAATATTGCGCGGCGACGACCGCGACGGTTTCGGACAAGGCGTTCGAAGCCCTGCAGGCGATGCGCTGGCAGCCGACTTTGCGCGTCGCCGCGCCGTGGTGCGACGATCCCGCCTATATCGACGCGCTGGCGCGCTCGACCCGCGCGTCGCTCGTCGCGCTCGACTTCGAGCCCGAAGTCCTGCTCGCCTCGTTCCACGGCATCCCGCGCGCCTATTTCGACAAGGGCGACCCTTACTACTGCCATTGCGCCAAGACGACGCGGCTGCTGCGCGCCGCCCTCGACATGACCGAGGACCGTCTGCGCATGACCTTCCAGTCGCGCTTCGGCCGCGCCGAATGGCTGCAGCCCTACACCGCCGAAACCGTCAAGGCGCTCGCCGCGCAAGGGATCAAGCGCGTCGCCGTGCTGACGCCAGGTTTCGTCGCCGACTGTCTTGAGACGCTGGAGGAGATCGGCGTCGAGAACGCCGCCTACTTCAAGGCCGGCGGCGGCGAGCGCTTCGCCGCGTTGCCCTGCCTCAACGACGGCGAAGACGGCATGCGCGTCATCGAGACGGTCGTGCGGCGCGAGCTGTCGGGGTGGATCTAATTCCTGTGCTTGGCGCCGCTTAGCAGGCCTGCTCAGTGGAGAGGCCGCCCTGCGCCCGCTCAGCGGCGGCGGCCGCTTCGCGCTCATGGCGGCTGCTCGAGCAAACGGCGAGCGATCTCAAATTCGGTCATAAAACGGCGACGCCAGCCCCCCGAGCGCGGATTCGGGAGGCGAGCGGGACATCGAGTCTTTGCGGAAATTACACAGATTGTTGGTATAAATATCACAGGACGAACAGCTAAACTGCGCAGTCATTCTTTACAGCTTAGCTGTCTATGTGATACGCAAGCCGACATGGACGACGCGCCCGACAATCGCCTGGCCTCAGCCCTGGCGCAGGATCTCCGCGCTCAGCTGGGCAAACTGAAGCGGCGGCTACGCGAGCAGACGCATGCCGGGGACCTGACGCCGTCGCAAGTGTCCGTATTGTTGCGCCTCGAAAAGGATGGGCCGGCGACAGCGTCACAGCTTGCCCGGGCCGAGGCGATGCGGCCGCAGTCGATGGCGTCGGTGATCGCCGCGCTTGAGGCTCTGAATCTTGTCAGCGGCGCGCCGGATCCGGCCGACCGGCGACAGACCCTCCTGTCACTGACGGACACGTGCCGCCAACGGCTCCAAGACGGCCGCGCGGCGCGGCAGGATTGGCTGACCCGCATCATCCAGACCCGGCTCTCGCCGCCGGAACAAGCCGAGCTCGCGACGGCTGTCGCATTGCTCAAGCGGCTCGTCGACGATTGAGAGCGTTTCGGCGGCGTCCGCCCCGCCGCACGTCGTCATCCTGAACGGATATGCCCATGGCCCTGACATGCTCGATCCAATGACCGCCCTGATCGTCGTCGATCTGCAGACGGGCGTCGTGGGGCCGCCCCTCGTCCGCCCGATCGGCGAGGTCGTCGCGCGGATCCGCGCGCTGGCCGACGCCTTCCGCCAGCGCGACTTGTCGGCGGCGCTCGTCGACGTCGACGGCGGGGCGCCGGGGCGAACGGAGCAGCCGCGTCAAACGGCGCCCCTCGCGGAAGGGAGGGCCGACCTCATTCCGGAGCTGAATCGGCAACCCGACGACATCGTCGTGACGAAGCGCACCCGGGGCGCCTTCGCCGGCGCTGACCTCGAAGCCCAGTTGAAAGCGCGGGGCGTCACTCAGGCGGCGGTCGCCGGCGGCGGCGCCGCAACCGGCGCCGAATCGACCGCGCGCCAAGCCAATGAGCATGGGTTCAACGTCACCCTCGCTGTTGACGCGATGGCCGACAGGCGTCTCGAAGCCCGCGACTGCAGCGTCACGCAGGCTTTCCCGCGGCTAGGCGAGACCGGCACAACCAAAAGGATCATCGACCGGCTCGCCGGGATGGTTTTCGGGACGGCGCGATGACCGACCCCGCCAGCAAGGAGGCGGCCTTTCGCGAGGCGTTCGGGTGGCGGTTCACGGTTCCGCTGCTGCTTGGGTCCACGTTGAACCCAATCAACAGTTCGCTGATCGCAACCGGATTGGTTGGGATCGGCGCTGACATGCACGCCGGGCCCGGCGCCGCCGCCAGCCTTATATCGGTCCTGTATCTCTGCAGCGCCGTGATGCAGCCGACGATGGGCAAGCTGTCGACCCTGTTCGGCCCGCGGCGCATCTTCCTTATCGGTGCCGTCATTCTATTGGCGGGCGGCGTGGTTGGCGCAACAGCTCCGTCGTTTCTCTTTCTGCTCGTCTCGCGGGCGCTGATCGGGATTGGCAGCTCGGCTGCCTACCCCACGGCGATGACCCTCATTCGTAAGCGCGCTGACGACGGAAGGACCGGAGTGCCGAGCCGCGTTCTCGGGAACCTATCGATCGCCGCTCAAATCACCGCCGTGTTCGGCCTCCCGCTGGGCGGCGTTCTCGTCGGCGCGTTCGGTTGGCGCGCGCTGTTCGTGGTGAATATTCCTCTGGCGCTGTTGACCATCGCCTTCACGCTTGCCGGGGTGGCCAAGGACCCGCACTCGGCGCGCAAGGGCTTCGAAGGGTTGGCGACGGCGCTCGACATTCCGGGCGTCATCCTGTTCGCAGGCGCGATCACCGGTCTGCTGCTGTTTCTGTCGGATCTGACCTCGCCCCAGTGGTGGCTCGCCGCGGCGGCGGTGGTCGTCGCTGCGGCTCTGATGTTCCGCGAGCAGCGAGCTGGCAACCCCTTGATCGACACCCGCATGCTGGCGAAGAATCTTCCTTTGCAACGCACCTATCTGCGCCAGACGCTTTCCTCCCTCGGCGTCTACGCCGCCCTGTATGGCGTGAGCCAATGGATGGAGCAGAGCGCGCACCTCAGCGCTTCCGCCGTCGGGATCGTCCTGCTGCCGCTTTCCGTGCTCAGCATCGTCGCGTCCAGGATCGCCTCGGTTCGGGGCTGGGTGCGCTGGCCCCTTATCCTCGCGGGCGCCGCGCTGATTGTCGCCGGCGGCGTGATGCTGCGGATCACTCGGGAGTCGAGCGTCCTCATTCTCATCGGCATGACGCTTCTGTTCGGGCTCACCAACGGGTTCAGCATCTTCGCCAACCAGGCCGTTCTCTACGTCCAGGCCCCCGCGAAGGTGATCGCTGTGGCGTCGGGACTCTTCAGGACATTCGGCTACTTCGGCGCGATCTTTTCCGCGAGCCTCATCGGCGTCACTTTCGGTCCTGCCGCGACCGACAGTGGGTTGCACGCCCTCGCCTGGGTCTTCGGCGGCATTGGCGCGGCTTTGGCGCTGCTCTCCGTCTTCGACAAGAGTATTCCCTCGTTTGCCAACGACTAGTCGCCGTCTCAGTTCCGCTCTCTGACAGAAGGATCAGCCTGACGATGGAATGGATTCTCTATGTTTCTTATTTCTTTGGCGGCGCCTTCCTCGTCAACGCGATCCCGCATTTCGTCAGCGGCGTGATGGGGAGGCCCTTTCAAAGCCCGTTCGCCAAGCCGCCGGGGCAAGGGCTCTCCTCGTCGACGGTCAACGTGCTCTGGGGCCTTTTCAATATCGTCGTCGGCTATGTCCTGGTCTGCCGCGTCGGCGATTTCGCTTTGAGAGACACGAGCGACGTCGTGGCGTTCGGCTTGGGCGCGCTGGCGATTGCGCTTGTCAACGCGCGGGGGTTCGGCCGCTTCAACGGCGGCAATGCGCCGGAGCGTCGATGAAGTCTCCTTTCACCGGCGTCTTCCGGTCGCTGCGCGGTTTCAATTATCGAGTCTGGGCGCCCGGCGCCTTCGTCTCGAACGTCGGCACGTGGGTGCAGCGGACAGCGCAGGACTGGCTGGTGTTCACCCAGCTCACCCACCATGACGCTTCCGCCGTTGGCCTGGTCATGGCGTTGCAGTTCGGGCCGCAACTCCTGCTGCTGCCCTGGACGGGCGCCGCCGCCGACCATTTCAATCAACGCAAGCTGCTGGTCGCTACGCAGGCGACGATGGGCGGCCTCGCCGTGGCGCTCGGCCTCCTCACCGTGACCGGCGTCGTCCAGCTTTGGCACGTCTACGTCTTCGCCTTCCTGTTCGGGAGCGCGGCGGCGTTCGACGCGCCGGTGCGTCAGACCTTCGTCGCGGAACTGGTTGGCGACGCGGATCTGCACAATGCGGTGGCGCTCAACTCGACCTCGTTCAACGCCGCTCGCATGATCGGCCCGGCCGTCTCCGGCGTGATCATCGCCGCGATCGGGACCGGCTGGGCCTTTCTGATCAACGGCGCCTCCTTCGTCGCGGTGCTTCTCTCGCTCGCCTTTCTGCGCCTCTCCGAGCTTCACCCGAATGCACGGGCGCCGCGCGGCAAGGGAGGTTTCAGCGAAGGGTTCCGCTACGTGTGGCGGCGCCCGGATCTGAAGACGATCCTGGTCATGCTGTTCCTGATCGGCACGTTCGGCCTGAACTTTCCGATCTTCATTTCGACCATGGCGATCGGCGTTTTTCATGCCGACGCCCGCGGATATGGCCTGCTGTCGTCGATCATGGCGATCGGCACGGTGGCGGGCGCGCTGTTGGGCGCCAAGCGCGACAGGCCGCGATTCGGCTTGTTGGTGACCGGTGCCGGCGTGTTCGGACTCGGCTGTGCGATGGCCGCCGTCGCGCCGAGCTACGGGTTCTTCGCTGGCGCGCTCGTCGTCATCGGCGTGGCCGCCCTGACGCTGACCAACACGTCGAACAGCCTGATGCAGCTCACCACCGAACCCGCCATGCGCGGACGGGTGATGGCGCTGCGCGTCGCCGTTGCGCTTGGCGGCACGCCGATCGGGGCGCCGATCGTCGGGGGGGTGGCGGACGCCTTCGGACCGCGGTGGGCGCTCGGCGTCGGCGCGGCTTCGGGCTTTGCCGCCGCCGCTGTGGCCCTTTACGTTTTGGCGCGTCAGATCGACCGGCCTCTTCCATGTGAACCAACCCCCGGTCGCGAAGGCGCTTCGGGAAGTTGATCGCGTCGGGCGCCTCGAGCCTCTTGCCGCTGATCCGAGCGGCGCGGGCGGCTCAGCAAGGATGAGGTCCGAATATGCCTCAGAGAAGAAGGTTCTCGAAGCGTCGGCGGCGCGTCGCGAGCGCCGATCGCGCGCGCTCCGAATTCCGCGACGCGCCTCTACCGCCCCTCCGTCGCAAACCCCCACTCCAGCAGCCGGCGCGCTTCGCGGGCGCGTTCGTCTTCGGTCCGGGCGCCGTTGAGGACCAGAATCAATCTGCGGCCGTTCTGGACGGCCGAGCCCACCAAGCCGAAGCCGCTTTGGCCGAGATGGCCGGTCTTCACGCCGTCGGCGCCGATGGCCATGGCGAGCAGCGGATTGCGGTTCTGCTGGCGGACGCCGTTCCAAGTGAATTCGGGCTCGCCGAAATACGGGTAGAACTGCGGATAGGTCCGGATGACATGGGCGGCCAAGCGCGCCATGTCGCGCGCGGTCACGCTCTGCCGCGGGTCGCCGCCGCCCCAGGCGTTGGCGAAATGCGAGCGGGTCATGCCGAGTTCGCGGGCGCGCTGGTTCATCAAGGCGACGAAGGCTTCTTCCGAGCCGGCGACGCGCTCGGCCAGGGCGATCGCCGCGTCATTGCCCGAGGCGACGACGAGGCCGCGCAGCAGGTCGTCGACGCGGACTTGCGAGCCGGCCAGGGCGAACATGCTGGAGCCGCCGGATTCGGCGTCGCCCTCGCGCGCCGCCCGCGGCGAGATCGGCGCGGCATCGTCGAGCTTCAGCCGGCCTTCGGCGACGACGCTGAAGACGATCTCGGCAGTGAGGATTTTCGTCGTCGAGGCCGGCGACATCGGCGCGTCGGCGTTCTTGGCGAACAGCGTCGCGCCGGCGTCGAAGTCGACCAGCAGCGCGTAGGGAACGCTCGTTTGCGGCGCGGCGGCGCGCCCGGGCGCTGACCCGGCGAGCGGCAGCAGGGAGGCGAGCGCGACGAGGATTGCGTGACGGATCATGTCGAGGCCCAGGGCGTTCGGGTCGCATAGAAGGCCGGGGCGCACTGGGCGGCAAGGGCTCCGCCGAGAACTGGGTCGAGGGCGAGGCCCCTCGCTCGGCGCTTGTCGCCGCGGCGCCTTTCGAGCCCGGTTCCGAGACGGCGGCGCGGGGTCTCGTCAACGCCTCCTTTTCAGGCGAACATGGGCTTTCGCGCTCGCGGCGTCGCGATCGCTTCGGGCCTCCAGAGCAGCGTTCGTGACGGAGATAGACGATGGGCGGAATCCCTTATCGTTGGGTGATTGTCGCCGCCGGCGGCCTGCTCGGCTGCATCGCGATCGGCGCGATGTTCTCGTTGCCGGTGCTGCTGACGCCGATCGCGCACGACACCGGATGGTCGGTCACCGGCGTCTCCGCCGCAATGACGATCGGGTTTCTCGCCATGGCGCTCGCCAGCATGGCTTGGGGCGGCCTGTCCGACCGCCTCGGACCCCGCGTGATCGTGCTGACCGGCTCGATCATCCTCGCCGTCAGTCTCGCCTTGGCGAGTCGGACGACGTCGCTGCTGACGTTTCAGCTGGCGTTCGGCCTGCTCGTCGGCGGCGCGACCGCGGCGATCTTCGCGCCGACGATGGCCTGCGTCACCGGCTGGTTCGACACGCAACGCAGTCTCGCCGTCTCGCTCGTCTCGGCCGGCATGGGGATGGCGCCAATGACCATGTCGCCGTTGGTCGCCTGGCTCGTCTCCAGTCACGACTGGCGGACGACGCTGCAGATCGTCGCCGCGATCGTCGCCGTCGTGATGATCCCGACCGCGTTGCTGGTGCGGCGTCCGCCGGCGTTGGACGGGGCGCATCCGGCGGCGCCGAAGGGCGAAGATTTGGCGCCGGCGATGAGCGTGGGGCAGGCGATCCGCTCGCCGCAATTCGTCATCCTGCTGCTGACCAACTTCTTCTGCTGCGCGACGCATTCCGGCCCGATCTTTCACACCGTGAGTTACGCGGTGAGCTGCGGCATCCCGATGATCGCCGCCGTCACAATCTACAGCGTCGAGGGACTGGCGGGCATGGGCGGCCGGATCGTGTTCGGCGTGCTCGGCGACAAGTTCGGCGCCAAGCGCGTGCTGGTCTCCGGCCTGTTGTTGCAGGCGTTCGGGGCGCTCGCCTATTTCTTCGTCAGCGAGCTTGCGGCCTTCTACGCCGTCGCGGCGGCGTTCGGCTTCATCTACGCCGGCGTAATGCCGCTCTACGCCGTGCTGGCGCGCGAGAATTTTCCGCTGCGGATGATGGGGATGGTGATTGGCGGCACGGCGATGGCCGGCAGCCTCGGCATGGCGATTGGCCCGCTCGCCGGCGGACTGATCCACGACGCCTTTTTCGACTATCGCTGGCTTTATGTCGGCGCCTGGCTGATCGGAATCGGCGCATTTTTGATCGCCATGACCTTCAGGCCGTTCCCGAAGGCGGAGCCCGCCCTGGCGCCGGCCGAATGAAGGGCGGAGTCGAGCCGCCTGTAGTCGCGCTCGTTGAGCGCGGGGCACGGCCAGCGGCCGCGCCTGCAACATGGCCCTCACTACTTCGAGTGCGCGAAGTCCCAATAGAGCTGGCGCGCGCGGCGGAAGAGGGGACCGGGCTGGAGGTTGCGCTGCTCGATGCGCTTGACCGGCGACACCTTGCCGTAATTGCCGACGACGAAGATCTCGTCGGCCGCATCGAAGTCGGCGAACGACAGCGTCGCCTCGCGCACGACGACGCCGTCGGCTTCGAGCAGCTTCAGCACCCGCTGGCGGGTGATCCCGTTGAGGAACGCGCCGTTGGCGACGGGCGTCATGACGATTCCGTCGCGCGCCAGGAAGACGTTGGCGGTCGCGAGTTCGGCGACATTGCCGAGCATGTCGGCGAGCAGGCAATTGTCGAAGCCGCGCGTGCGCGCTTCCAGCAGCGCCCGCGCGTTGTTGGGATAGAGGCAGCCCGCCTTGGCGTCGATCGGCATGGTCATCGCCAGCGGCTTGGAATAGCGCGACCGGGTGATCGCGATCCCGCTGAGGTCGGTCAGCGGCGCCTCGTAAATCGACAGCAGGAACCTAGTCGATTCCGGATCGGGCGGCACCGAGCCCGGACCATTGCGCTCGGCCCAGTACATCGGTCGGATATAGAGCTGCGTTCCCGGCGCGAATTTCTTGATTCCGTCCCAGGCGAGTTCCTGGATCGCCTCGGTCGACATCGTCGGCTTCAGCCACATCGTCTCGGCGGAATGGTTGACCCGCGCGCAATGGCGGTCGAGGTCGGGCGCGACGCCCTCGAAGGCGCGCGCGCCGTCGAACACGCTGGAGGCGAGCCAGAAGGCGTGGTCGCGCGGTCCGAGGATCGGCGGATTGCCCTCGGTCCAGCGGCCTTCGTAGAACGTGAACGTCTGCGACCATTCGGACATGAGCGATTTGCCCTGGTTTGAACTTGCGGACCGGAAACGCCTGACAATGCCTCCTCGCGCGCTCCCGATAAAGACGCTTGTCGCCGCAGGGTTAGCCGGCGCGGCGAATGAGGAAGCGGAAGGCGCCGTCGGTCTCGACGCTTTCGATCAGCCTGTCGCCGCTCGCCTCGCAGAAGGCGGCGAAGTCGACCGGGCTCAGCGGATCGTCGGCGAAGACTTCGAGCGCGCCGCCGGGCGGCAGCGCGCGCAACGCCTTCCTGGCGCGCAGGATCGGCAGCGGGCAATGGAGGCCGCGCAGGTCGAGCGTCACGTCCGCCACGCAAGCCCTCTCCCTAAACAAAGGCGAAAACGGCGCTCGCCGTCGCCGCCGCGTCCGGCGCGTCGCCGAAATCGGCGAGCCGATAGTCGGCGAGCCGCCTGAGCCGCGCCCGCGGCAAAGGCGCGCGCCCCGGGTCGCCGACGAGCGCTGGGAGTCCCGCCGCGGCGCAGCGGTCGAGAAAAGCGGTCGCACGCGCGGCGAGGTCCGTCTCGTAGAACAAGTCGCCGACCAGCGCCAGGTCGACGTCGGGCGGCGGGCCGTCGAGCGGATCGCCGCAGACCGCGGCGACCGCGACCGCATTGGCCGCGGCGTTGAGCGCGATCATCTCGATCGCGTCGGGGTCGACGTCGATCGCCGTCGCCTCGCGCGCCCCCGCCGTCATCGCCGCGATCGCGACGACCCCGCCGCCGGCGCCGAGATCGAGGACGCGTTTTCCTGCGACGGTCTCGCGATGGTCGAGGAGATAGCGCGCCAGCGCCAGGCCGCCGGCCCAGGCATAGGCCCAATAGGGCGCGCCGGCGCCGGACGCGAGCTGGGCGAGACCGCTCGCCGGGCCGGCGCGGTGGAGGCGCAGCTCGGGCAGCAGCGCCGGCGTCGCCAGCGTCAGCCGGGCGCTGAGGATTTCGCGCCGCGAGCGCGAGCGAGGAGGCGTTTGAGCGAGAATGCGGGTTGCTCGGTTGGGGGTCGCCGATCGCCGTGCGTAGCGGGAATGTGAAACGTCGTCAAAGCGTTGAAGGGGCCGCGCTTGCGCCCGGCGGCGATTTGGTTCATCGCAGGGGCGAAAAGCGAGGGCCGCGCTGTCGGGCGGCGCGCGCCGGTGGGACGAATCCGCATCATGCTCAGCAAAGACGATATTCTCGCCGCGCTCGCCGCCGTGCCGGGGCCGGACGGCAAGACGCCGCTCAACCAGTCGGGCGCGATCGACGGCGTGACGATCCGCGACGGCAAGGTTTTCGTCGCCATCCGCGTTCCGCCGGCGCGGGCGCGCGAGCTGGAAGGGATGCGCGCCGCCGTCGAGGCGCGGATCAAGACGCTTCCCGGCGTCGCCTCGGCGCTGGCGACGCTGACCGCCGAGAGCGCCGGCGCGCCGGCGCCGGCGCCGGCGGCGGGCGGCGGTCATCCGCATCGGCGCACTCCTGAGACGCGGGCGATTCCCGGCGTCGCCAAGATCGTCGCCGTCGCGTCCGGCAAGGGCGGCGTCGGCAAGTCGACCACCGCTTGCAATCTCGCGCTCGGCCTCGCCGCGCTGGGCTTAAAAGTCGGCGTGCTCGACGCCGACGTGTTCGGCCCGTCGATGCCGCGGCTGTTCGGCATCGCCGGCAAGCCCGATCTCGCGCCCGACGGCCAGAAGCTGCGGCCGATGGAGAAGTTCGGCGTCAAGGTGATGTCGATCGGCTTCCTGGTCGACGAAGGCGCGGCGGTCGTGTGGCGCGGGCCGATGGTGATGTCGGCGCTGAACCAGTTCCTGCGCGAAGTCGAGTGGGGCGAACTCGACGTGCTGGTCGTCGACATGCCGCCGGGCACCGGCGACGCGCAATTGACCATGGCGCAGAACGTGCCGCTGTCGGGCGCGGTGATCGTCTCGACGCCGCAGGATTTGTCGCTGATCGACGCCCGCCGCGGCATGGCGATGTTCCGGCAGGTCAACGTGCCGCTGCTCGGCTTGGTCGAGAACATGAGCTATTTCATCTGCCCGCATTGCGGCGGGCGCAGCGACATCTTCGCCCATGGCGGCGCTCGGCACGAAGCCGAAGCGCATGGCGCCCCGTTCCTTGGCGAGATCCCGCTCGACATGACGATCCGCGAGACGTCGGATGGCGGCGCGCCGATCGTCGTCAGCGCGCCGGCGAGCCCGCAGGCCAAAGCCTATCTCGCGGTCGCCGAGCGCGTGCGCGACGGCCTGTTCGCCGCCGCCGCGGCGCACGCGTCGCCGCGCATCGTGATCGAATAGCGCCCTCATCCGGCCGCTTCGCGGGGTGAGGGCAAGTGAGAGAGACTGAAATGGTCGAGGTCGCTTCCGACGCCACCCCCACCGAACTGCGCGTGCGCGACGGCGGGCGCGTGCTGCGTCTGACTTTCGCCGACGGGCTGACGGCGGAGATCGCCGCAGATCGGCTGCGGGCGGCGACCCCGAGCGCCGACAAGAGCGAGGCGCTTCCTGGCGTGACGATCGTCGGCGTCGAGACGATCGGCAATTACGCCGCGCGCTTTTCCTTCAGCGACGGCCACGACACTGGGCTCTACACCTGGAAACTGCTGCGCGAGCTGGCGGAGGCGACGACCGGCTAAAGGCCTTCGCAGCCGAAGAACTTCACCCAGCGGTCGAGCGGCCGCGCCTCCTGCCGCTTGAACAGAAACGCGTAATTGCGCCAGGCGGTCTGCACGCCGATCGAGACGCCGCTGCGCACCTTGGCGTAGCTCGGCGTCCTCAC
>Ga0181516_10001117_pt1 | contig 21302 bp, 17 predicted proteins | sample PEATcosm2014_Bin_25_FD_121104 | JGI IMG/M metagenome (GOLD analysis project Ga0181516, IMG submission 121104) | Peatland microbial communities from MTU Mesocosm Facility, Houghton, MI, USA - PEATcosm2014_Bin01_10_metaG | ecosystem: Environmental > Terrestrial > Soil > Wetlands > Peat | place... | reverse complement strand
CCTCAGTACTGAAAGCACGGAAACAAAAAGCCGGCGAGAGCCATCGCGCTCAACTCATCTTCGCCGCTCGCATGCTCGAACTCGATCCAACTAACAAGAGCGCGGCTGAAGAACTCCTGAGTATGATCCCGAAGGATGAATCCGGTCCCGAGCAAAATGTTTGGCTCGACCTGCTGCAGATCGACCAGGATCCGAATCGATGCCTGCCTGACTCCGACCTCAAACCGCTGGGTAGGCTACAGTATCACCTCCCAAGGCTACTTGCCAAAGCAGTTTTGCTCGTCCCCGGCAAGATGCCCGAATACGTGACCTACGCTATGATCTCAACCTGTCCAGACTGCGATTACGCCGTGCAAATGCGGAAGGTTTGTTTGCTGAAGCACCGGGAGTTTGTCAGCGCAGTGAACAAACTCTCACCCGGCGACAAGAGGTTCTTCGTTGAAAAGATTTTCAACCCGGTAGGTTGCCGCACTCTCATGTTCCCAGAACAGTGAGAACCCGCTCGTCTTAGCGCCGGGTGCCCCAGGTCTCGCTTCTGAGACCTGGGAATCCACAAATCCCTGCTCCACAACTCACCGAAACATCCGCGCGTCAAACCGAAACGCCGGGTGCCCCTGGTCTCGATTTTGAGACCAGGGATACAACGAACCTTGACAGCCTACGTCGGAACGTCGCGTCACCGAAACATCCGCGCGTCAAACCGAAACGCCTGCGGCTCCTCAACCTTGATTTTCGCCACCGCCGGGTGCAGCGGATTCACCAGCACATTCCACTCCATCCGCAGCGCTGCCGAAGGCGCCTCAATCGCCAGCGAGCGCTTCTCGCGAATCCACCTGTCCCCAATCGCGCGCAAAGGATCGAAGTCGTCCGTCCACCATTCCGGCGGAAGTTGATTCAGCTCAAGGCGCAGCGCAGGTTCTCCCTCAGGCAAAGTAGCGCACACAAAGACCAAATCGTCGGGAGCCTGCCCAGGTTCCAAATGAACAAAGAGTTCAATAGCCGCCAACGCCAGCGAAGACGACGCATACACCATCGGTACTCCAGGCGAATTCCACCGCCCGCCGAACCGCCGCGCCCCCAGCCCCGAAAATGCCTCGTCCGCAAACCGTGCGCGGCAGATGCGCCAGATCCGCATCAGCTATAAACGCCGTAAGCGATCCGCCCCAACACGTCCTCGACCTCGCGCACCCCGGGATCGGTGTCCAATTGGTCCAGCGGCCGCCCTCCGCGCAACGCGCGATTCGGCGTCTTCAGCCAAGCCGCCGCTTTGTCTCCGTCGCCCAGCGTATCTACCGCCGTTGAGTACACCTGTGCAAGCCGGACCGCCCGGTCACTCTCCGCAGCCGTCAGCCGGGAATGCTGCGTCAGCCGCCGGCTTAGCGTCCGCACGGGAATACCGATCTTTTCGGAGATTTCCGCCTGCCGCATGTCCAGCCGTTCCGCCAGCAGCAACAGCGCCTTCACCGGCAGCCCCTCGCGGACAACTTCAGCCAGCGCGCCGCCCTTGCTCATCGGCCTGCCGAGCACGCCTTCTCCGCCAAGCACATCGTGAACGGTATGGGTCGCCATGGCTCACCTCAACTTCAAGTATACGCCATTTGGCAATCTCATAAACGCCATTATTGCAAACGGTTGCCACCTTAAACCTCGGAAAAGAGCGAGTGAAGACCTAAATGTTTTCCATCTTGACAAATCTATTGCGTATACACAACATATCTAAGTGAATGATAACGGGCAAAAGCCACCAGCACCCGGCGAGAGCGGCCTTTACAACCGCATTGCCGTCCTGCGCGCCGAGCGAGGCGTGAGCCGCCAGGAGCTGGCCGAAGCCATTGACGTGAATTACCAGACCATCGGATTTCTGGAGCGCGGCAACTACAGCCCCAGCCTCAAACTGGCCTTGGCACTGGCTGAATACTTTTCCCTGCCCGTCGAAGCCATCTTCTCCACCAAACCATTCAAACTTCTCAGCGAACAGGTTTACAAACCCTTGCAGGCAGAGGGCCCTCAAGAAACAACAACGGCCAAGGAGGAATCCAAATGAAGACCGAGCTTGCGGTTGCGGGACTGCGCTTGAATATGAGATCGCGATTTCGGCGGCGCGTGTTGGTTCTGCTGGTCTATGCAGGCTTGGCAGCGTTGTTCGCCGGATCCTGGTATGTGGATCGCTGGGGAGTCAGTGCTGCGTTTGCACTTGTCTTCGGATTGATCGCGAGCCGCGGCCTTCTCGGCGGATTCGATTTTCATGGCCTGGTAAGACCCTTCAATCCCGCGATGGGGTGGAGATATCCCTGGCCGGTCCCGAAGAGCATCGAACAAGATATCGAACGCGAGTGCCACAATGATGAGCGCGATATCCGCTTCCGTGATCGCGCCCACTACTATAGCCACCGCGTACTTTCTATCCTGTTCATCATCGTGTGGGCAATGGCATTCGCGCAACGCGGTCAATCCCTGTTTGCCGCATCATTCGAGCGTCGCTTTCACATGAATCTCCCCAATCCACATGGCCCAACTGGTTTCATTGTTGCTCACTACAACGTCCTGATCTACGGATTCGTTCTGATTCTGGTCTCTTTGTCGCAAACCCTGCCTCAAGCGCTAATCGTGTGGCACGAGCCCGACATGGATGAGGGAACCTATAGCGGAACCAGGGATGGTGTATCTCGAAGCCGACGCGTATAAGTCGACGCGACCATCAGGGAGCGGCGACCCTGCACGACACTGAAAGGGCACAGTAACCCTGGTTCCGCTCTAGGCAATCACCGCAACCGTCGCGCGCTTGCCCAATCGAACCACAATCCGCGCCATCTGGAGCGCTCGTCTTTGCGCTCGGTAAGGAGCATGACCAGCCGGAATCCAGCCGAATTTGAAGATTGAATCTCCTCTTCAACAACCAAAACCGCTTTTCGTGCGTCAAAGCAAACTAGCATAAGTCCAGCAGCAAAATGTGAGGGCGCTATGAAAGACCGGCTTCTTCCTGCAATTGCCATCGCCTTTGTCGCGATCGGCTTCTCTCCAGCTCAGAGGCCCGCAACAGGAACTCCTGCAGCTCCGACCGCAACGGCATCGGCGGCCGCGCCGGTCCACACTCCCGCAGCCTCATCTACCCCGGTCACTCACACTTCGCAATCCTCTTCAACGAGCCCCGCTCACACGCAATCGAACAGGTCCTCCGCAACAGCCCCCACCCATCAAAACGTGGTGACCCCGCCGGCCACGCAGCCGGGGAAGCGCCAAAATCCATCTGAGCCCACGCCTAGACGCGACCGCTCGGCAACCGATCCCACATTGAAGCCATTACCCGGTAGAACCGCAGGACCAACCAGGGTCGTTCGCAGACCCGCCGTGGTGTTGGTGCCTGTAAGCGCCCCCACTCCCGCAGGAGTGAACGGAGATAGCGGAGTCCCAACGCTCATCGTGGAGTGGCCTACAGCCATGCCAATCCAACAGGGACAAGACTTGGGCGCCGCGCTCGCCGGTGGCAGCGCAAATGTGCCTGGCATCTTCATTTACTCTCCAGGGCTGGGCTTCGTACCGCCGTCAGGGCTCTGCGATGTCTCCATAACATTCATCCCGGACGATCAGGCTCATTACGTTTCGCCCACGACTACGGTTGCCGTTTCCGTCCAGTAAGCGCACATCGGCCGGGTGCACGTCCATCAGAAGTTACATGGAGCCAAAAGAACTGTGCCCCGTTCATCGCGGTCGTATCGCGATGAGCGGGAGTGTGCTACATCCGTTCGCCTTCTTATTGGCGAAAGAGTTGGGAGGTACAAGCCCATACGGACGAAACTGCACATCGGGTGCCCCAGGTCTCGATTTTGAGACCTGGGAAAGCACCACCTTCACCCCAAAAACACCAGCGCCGGGCACCCCTGGTCTCGCTTCTGAGATCAGGGATAGCACAAAACTTCGTTGAAGCACCCGCACGCTCACCCCAAAAACACCAGCGCCCCACTCGCCGCAGGCACATGAATGCGCGCAGCACCACGGCTCATGGCGATCGTCTCCACCACCCGCGGACTCCACACCGCATGTTCGCCAATCTCCGCGCCGGCCAGCGTCACGCCTTCCGTTGCGTCCAGTCCCGGCCCCGCCAACCTCCACGCCTTTGCGGAGTTCACGCTTCTCAGCCCGCGAATGGCAAGATCCACGCCCTGCTGTTCGTCTTTGTTAAATACGGCAACCTTGCATCCTCGTCCGTCGCGCACTGCATATACGGTCGCGTTCACCCCAGCGGGAATCCAAGCCACTCGCAGCGGTGTTCCGCCCGCCAGTTGCTGCGCCATCAGCATCCCGTAGAAGATCGGCATGGCCTTCACCGTCGCTCCGGGCTCCGAGGATATCGGCGTATAAAATCCGGCGCGCATCTTTTGCGGCGTCTTCGCAACTTCCATGCCCGGCGTGTGGTCGCCCAGGCTGGCGCTCAAAAACGCGCTGCTGCCGCCGTGCAGGTTCACGCCCGCACACCCAAGGCTGGCAAGCTCCAGCATGTAGTCGCCGCCCCACAGCGCCGCCGCAAAGGCATCGCTCATTCCCGGCTTGCCGCCGCGATAGCACGAGTTGCCTTCCGTCATCCGATAGACGCGCCCGTGTGCTCGCGCCACTTCCTCAATCCGCGCCATCTGGCCTGCGATCTTCGCGTTCCCCGCCAGGAGCCGGTGCGTGGTCATGCTCGGATCGTTCGGCGGACCCTCCGCGTAGTAGTGGCCGGTCATTGACCCAACCCGCGCGCTTACCTCTGCCGGAACCTGCTCGCCAAACCGCGTCACCCAGTCTGACCCGGAGCCCACATCCGGCCCGCCGAATCGCGCTTCCGGCACACGCGCGGAAATCGCCATGGCCACAGCGGTCCACTCCCGGAGATAATCCTCAAACCCCCAATTCAGCGGACGCGTCCCATTGCTGGCCGTATGGTAGAGATCGGGCTCATTGCCAACCTGAAAATACCCCAGCCGCCCGCCCAGCTTCTCCGCCACAAGAGCGGCTTCTTCTGCTGCCCTCTGCGGCGAGCTGTTGCCAAGGTTCAATCCAAAGATCGCCCGCCAGCCGGTCGCATCCAGAAATCCCGCCAGCGTATCCAGCGCCCGGGGTTCGATCGCAAACAGCCTGTGCGGCATCCAATTCGCATTGATATCTCCCGCCGGCACGTGAAGCTTCGGTTCCGGCGTTGAAGCACTGACCCGCAGCCAGCAAAACTCGCTCGAGTTGCCTCCGATGCGCAACACGCCATGCTCGTTCAGCCGCCTGAAGTGCGCCACCAGATCCCGATTTGCAGCCGAGAAAAACTCCGGCTCCGTCAGTTGCGCCAGCTCATAGCTCAATCCGGTATAAGAGTGCGGTATCGGAACCGCCCCCGGATTCTCCGTCAGTGTCAACTCGCCATCCACCCGGCCCATCGTCTGAGCCGAGCCTGCTGCCGGCAACATGGCAAGCCCAACCGCTGCGCCTGCCTCAACCAGAAATTCCCGTCGTTTCATGAGTCGTTCTTTCCCCCGCACCATCTTAAGCCTCGCAGCCCCGCGCCCACATAGCCGCACACTGTCTGCCTTGTGAGGCCAGCCCTTTGTCCGTGGTGTGAAGACTCCGATTCCGGGTTGGGATGCTTTTATCTAGTGTGCTGTTTCTAAAATTCATAACAAAACAGGGGCTGTCATTCCGAGCGAACGGGGCCCCGAACGTACTTCAGGGGTCCCCAAAGAGCGATTTCGGCTCTTTGGGGCTGAGTTCGGGGGTGGTGAGTCGAAGAATCTGCTTTTGTCGTTCGTGAGTTCTTCAACGTACTTCAGAAACAGAACACTAGAGTCCTTCATCGTTCGTCGTGTCAGGCAATCACTGCAACCTTCGCCCGCTTGCCCAACCGAACAACAATCCTCGCCGGGAGCGCCGCAACCGGCACAATCGCACCTTCAGCGCTTTCCCCATCGAGCTTCACGGCCTTTTCGGCAATCTTGCGGTTGGCCTCGGTGCCGCTCGCCGCCAGTCCCATCGCCACCAGCAGCTTCGGCAGCCGAATCTGATTCAGATCTGGCCCGGCAACGTCGGCGTAAGCCACTGCGACCTCTTCCAGGTCTTCCGCGGTTTCCTTTTGCTGAAACATCCGCGCCCAGTTCTCATCCGCGCTCGCCGCCGCGGCTTCGCCGTGAAACCCGCCAACAATCGTACGCGCCAGCCGCTTCTTCGCCTCCATCGGATGCAGCTTCCCGTCCGCGACTTCAGCCTTAAGCGCCTCAACCTCCGAAGTCTTTAAATCGGTCAGGAAAATCCAATACTTCCACATCAACTCATCGTTGATGCTCATCAGCTTCCCATACATTTCCGCAGGCGGCTCGTTGATCCCAATCGCGTTCCCCAGCGACTTCGACATCTTCTGCACGCCGTCGGTGCCCTCAATAATCGGCGTCATCAGCACAATCTGCGGCTTCTGTCCGTAGTCGCGCTGCAGCTCCCGGCCCATCAGGAGATTGAATTTCTGGTCCGTGCCACCGAGTTCGACATCGCTGCTCAGGGCCACCGAATCATAGCCCTGCGCCAGCGGATACAGAAGTTCGTGGAGACTGATGTCCTGCTCGGAACGGAAGCGGGTGAGGAATTCCTTGCGGTCAAGCATCTGCGAGAGAGTAACCTTCGCGGATAGGCCGATCATGCCGGCATAACCCAGCTTGTCCAGCCACTCGCTGTTGTAGCGCACCTCGGTCGTCTTCTCATCCAAAATGCGGAATACCTGCTGCTTGTAAGTCTCGGCGTTCTTGTCGATCTCCTCCCGCGTCAGCGGCTTCCGCGTCACGTTCTTCCCCGTCGGATCGCCAATCAGCGCGGTCGAGTCACCGATAAGAAAAATCACCGTATGCCCAAGCTGCTGAAAGTGCCTCAGCTTGCGCATAAGCACCGTATGCCCCAGGTGCAAATCTGGCGCAGTCGGATCGAACCCCGCCTTCACGCGCAGCGGCCGTCCCGTCTTCCGGCTCTCTTCCAGGCGCTCCCGCAAGTCGCTCACGCGGATAATCTCCGCCGCGCCCTTCTCCAGCAAATCCATCTGTTCGTCTACAGGCAAAAAGTCGCTCATGTCTCATCAAGTATAAAGTCGGCTGCTCGCATCGGTTTCGCTTCCGTGCGCCAAAAGCGATATACTCACCTCATGCAACGCCCATCGCTCCATAGCGTCAACACCTGCACCCAGCGCGCAGCTCGCGCAGCCGCGGCTGCGGCGGCGCCCGCCGCCTAGACACCGCCCCACCTCATCCCAAAATTCAGCTCACAATTCTCAGTTGGCAGCGCACGTCTGTCCGCCGTTCACTATTTCACTCATTCACTCGCGCCGTGGTCTGGTGCTAGCTCCGCGAACACCGCTAACGCCGCGAACACCGCTGCCTTTACACTGGAGTCATCATGGAAGAATTCAGCCGCATTCAGCGTTTGCCCGCCTACGTCTTCAACATCACCGGCGAAATGAAAATGGCCGCCCGACGCCGCGGAGAAGACATCATCGACTTCGGCATGGGCAACCCCGACGGCGCAACGCCCAAGCACATCGTCGACAAGCTTATTGAATCCGTCGGCAAGCCCGTCACCCATCGCTATTCGGTCTCCCGCGGCATCCCGCGCCTGCGCCGCGCCATCTGCAACTGGTACAAGACCCGCTACAACGTCGACCTCGACCCCAACACTGAAGCCATCGTAACCATCGGGTCCAAAGAGGGCATCGCCCACCTCTGTCTCGCCATCCTCGACTCGCGCGACACCGTACTCGTCCCCAACCCCAGTTACCCCATCCACATTTACGGCCCGGTCATCGCCGGAGCTCACATCGTCAGCGTCCCCGTCCACGATCGCGAGCAGTTTTTGTCGGAGCTCGAGCAGCTCATCCCGCGCATGACCCCGCGCCCCAAGGCGCTCATCGTCAACTTTCCGTCGAATCCCACTACCGAGTGCGTCGATCTCCCCTTCCTTGCCCGCCTCGTCGAGCTTGCCCGTCAATACGGCTTCCATCTCATCCACGACCTCGCCTACGCTGACATCGCATTCGATGGCTACAAGCCCCCCTCGGTCCTTGAAGTTCCCGGCGCAAAAGAAGTCGCCGTCGAGTTCTTTACTCTGTCCAAGTCTTACAACATGCCCGGCTGGCGCGTAGGCTTCATGGTCGGCAACCCGGTCCTGGTCTCCGCCCTCGCGCGCCTGAAGAGTTATTTCGACTACGGCACCTTCACGCCCATCCAGGTCGCATCCATCGCGGCTTTAGAAGGCCCCCAGGACTGCGTCCACGAAATCTGCGAGAACTACCGCTCCCGCCGCGATGTCCTCATCGAAGGCCTGAACAAGGCCGGCTGGCACGTCCCCTCGCCCAAAGCCACAATGTTCGTATGGGCGAAGATTCCAGAGCAGTACGCCGGCATGAACTCACTCGATTTCTCCAAGCTCTTATTGACGGAGGCAAAAGTCGCAGTAGCCCCCGGCATAGGCTTCGGCGATTATGGCGACCGTCATGTCCGCTTCGCCCTGATAGAAAACGAAGAACGCACCCGCCAAGCGATACGCGGCATCAAGCAAATGTTCGCCAAAGGCCTGGTAGCGATCTAGGATCTCCAACGCGGGAAGCTTCCAAACGGCGAAGCCGTGGCTCCCGTAGGGAGCCCACGAAAATAGCCCCAGGGTGAGGCCCCGGAGAAATCGGCCAAATCGGCGGTAAGATAAAACCAACGGCAGAAAGGGCGCGGGAAAGATGGGCACAACCACACAGATTTCGCTTGAAACCTACCTGACCACGTCCTATGAGCCGGACGTCGATTACGTCGACGGCGTGCTTGAGGAGCGGAATGTGGGAGAGTACGATCACAACGCGGTGCAGCGGGCAATCTTGATCTGGTTTTACATGCGCGAGAAAGAGTGGCGTATCCGTTCCATCCAGGAGCAGAGAACAAGAGTTGCCGCCACCCGCGTGCGCATCCCCGACGTAAGCGTATTCTCCCGCGACATCCCAATCGAGCAGGTCTTCACCCGGCCCCAACTTATAGCCATTGAAGTCCTGTCGCCTGAAGACCGCCACTCCCGCATTGACGAGAGGCTGAGGAACTTCGCTAGCTTCGGCGTGCCCAACCTCTGGGTTGTGGACCCCGCGACACGCACCGGCTGGGATTGCAGCGAAGGAAACTGGGTGCGCAAGGAGCGGCTGGAAGTCGCCAACTCCCCCATCTATCTCTCCCTGCCCGAGCTCTTCCAAAAAATCGACGAAGACAACGCCGACTGAAATCGCCGGTCCGGGTGCCCCTCCAAACTGCACCGCAAAGCATCTTCGCATCGACTAACAAAAGTAATAATCTAACCAAGGGTGGTACTGAGACACGCGCCCTTCCGGTGAGGAGGTGGCTCCCGTGACAACAGAACCTGAATCGAAAGCCCCATCCACCTGGGAACAGAAGGTGGATTGGCTCGCGGTCGTAAGAATTGTGTGGATGGCTGTGTTCATGATCCTGGTCTTTCTGCTCGGCCGGAGCATGATGGAGCACCGCTTCTTTCAAGGCGGCTGGATCGACCAGAACGGCACCCTCAGACCGTAAGAGGCGCACAAGCTTTAATCCCCCTCCAAACTCCGGCCGCCGAAAAATGACCTGATTTGCGGATAATTAGCTCCCCGAAGCGCACAATAGTCTCATGCGCGCCCTTACTCCTCCGGCTGAAGTATCAGACATTCCCCTGGTCCAATATGTCGGGAATGTCGCAGGTTGGCGCCCCCATCCCCTCCGTACCCCATCTTGACCCCACCCCTCCACCCGATTCAGATGTATCTATTTGAATTAACTTCTTTATAATCAATAACCACAACTCGAAATTGTGTACCAATCAGTCATCACAGACCCTCAAAAAACACCCCAAAAAGCCGCGATTTAGCCCATTTCCCCCTCTTTTCAAGCCCGAATGACCGGATTTTTGGGCCATGTGAAGTGGATTCATCGGTAGCGTTCCGAGCGATCCCTAAGCCGCGAAGATCGATTCACATCGAAAGTTCACCTATGAGAAAATGGGCATAAATTGTGAGACTTCAAATCGTCACACCCGATCGCAGGTTCAATGAGCCGCAACCCAGAAGATGCACAAGCTCCGATGGACCAGGCGATAGCGCTGCAAGCCGAACGGCTTGTTCAAGCCATCGCTGCGGGCGATCGTGCGGCGGAGAACGACTTCGTCCAGCGATATCAGCGTCCGGTCCGGGCCATGCTTATTGCGCGCTCTCGCGATCCAGATCTGGCCGCCGATCTCCAACAGGAAGTATTGATTGGCGCTATCTGCGCGCTTCGGCGCGGGCAACTCCTTGACCCATCCAAGCTGACGGCTTACGTCCTGTCCATCGCGCGCAACGTGCTCAACAACCACTTCCGCTCTCAGAGCACAAGAGAAGAGGTCGAATTGCCGGATGATCTCCCTGACCTTTCTCGATCTGCTGAGCGCGCGGAGGATGAGGAGCGGGAAGGTCGGGCGTTGCAGGCCATCTCGCGCCTTGAAATCGTCGACCGGACTATCCTGCAACTGACTCTTGTTGATGGGCTTAAACCCGGCGCCATCGCTGCGCGGCTGCGCCTGAGCTCCGATGTGGTCCGTCAGCGAAAGGTCCGGGCTACGCGCCGCGTCATTGAATTTGTGCGCGATGAGTCACAATCCGCGCCGTCCAGCCACATTGCTACAGAAAGCGTGATCCCATGACCAATTGCACGGGAGCACCGGCAGAACGATTGCTTGAAAGCTATCTTCAGGGAACTCTGCCGGCGCACCAAGCAGAGGAGTTTGAAGAGCATTACTTTGACTGCCCAGTCTGTCTCGCCCAGCTTCAGGCGCTCCAGGCGGTCTCGACGCAGCTTGGCCGCAATCCGGTTGAGATCCCCAGGCAAGTTTACAAACCCTCTCGACCGCTTTGGAGTTTCGCTGCCATTGCAGCCGCACTGCTCATCGTCATTCTGGGCTATCGCGCTTTTATGCCAAAGCCTCAGCAGCCCTCGGTTGCTTCAGCTCCGCCTGCGGGCTCCGTGCCCGCTTCCCCGCCTTCGCAACCAGCACCAATATCTCTGTCGCAGTTGGCCGATCTTACTCTGCCCGTATTCAGAGCTTCAACCCTCAGAGGCGCAGTAGAGGAATCGCTCTTCCAAACCGGAATGAAGGATTATGCCGGTGGCAATTGCAAGGAGGCGATCGAGAAGCTGAAGAGTGTGCCGCCACAAGATGAGGAAGCGATTGCTGCCAAGTTCTATCTAGGTGCTTGTCAGATGCACATGGGCAATCTGCCCGCGGCGGCCAAGTCTCTGCGCAGTGTTGCGGAGGCCGGCGACTCGCCACAGCAGGAAGCGGCATGGTATTACCTGGCTCAGACTGAGCTCGCCGGCAACGATGCCGCAACGGCACGCGCGAGCCTTCAGCATGTCGTCGCGCTTCACAGAGATTTTGAACGCCGCGCCAGCAAGGAGCTGGCCCAAATCTCTGACAAGTCTCCAGCCAGGTAATTGCACTTAGTATCCGAATTGGGCGTTGAGCCGCATAGAGGCGTGCTTACTTAATCAATCCTGCCCGAATTCGCTTCCGAATTTCTGTCCCAAAGTCCGCCTTCAGGCTTGCTTTCGGGATAAATTAGCTTCCTGCTCCAGAACCCCGTCACAAACCCTTCCCACGCGCCACTCCTGAACAGCATTTCCAAAGGAGGTCAGAATCCCGCGGATCTGAAAGGAGTGGTATGTCAGCACGGTTTCAATTTGCCTCCCTGGAGGCGCACCTTCCCCAACGCCTGCGCACCAGGCTCAGTTTCCTCCCTCATGTGATCCGCCAGGCAGTACCTGTGCTAAGCCGCGTGCTCACCGCCGTGGTCCTCTTTGCCCTTTGCGCACTGGCCACATTGGCGCAAACGGCTCACGTCGTCGGTACGCAGAGCGTCGTAATCCCTCCTTATGCCCTGAGTTACCCGAACGGCGTCGCCGTCGACTCCAACGGTGTCATCTACATCGCCGATACCGACAACGCGCGTGTACTCAAGGAAGTGCCGTCGCCGAACGGATTCATTCAATCCACGATTGGCACCGGCCTCATCAGCCCCTACGGCGTTGCAGTGGACGCGAACTTAAACGTCTACATCACCGATGTTTTTGCAACGGGCGTGTATAAGGAGACGCTCTCCGGCGGCGTCTACACGCAAAGCACCATCGGGAGCGGGATGTTCAGTCCGTGGGGAGTGGCTGTCGACTCCCTGGGCAACGTTTACGTGAGCGACGAAGGCCACAACCGAATTCTGAAGGAGGCGCTCTCGGCCGGTTCCTACACGCAAAGCGTCTTGCCGTACACCCTTCCCCATGGCGTAGAAGACCTGGCCGTCGATTCCAGCGGCAATCTGTACCTGGTAGATGGCTTCGATGCAGCCGTCGCCAAATTGACATTGAATCCTAATGGCTCCTACACGCAGAGCATCATCACCAGCGGACAGGAGCCGACAGCTGTAGCTGTCGATGCGCAAGGCAATGTCTACGTAGGTGAGTACTACTACCCAGGCGATGTTCTCTTCGAGTTTTCACCCTCTGGAGCAGGCTACCAGGCGGTGACGCCTCCCAACACTCAGGGTCTAGGCTATCTGACGTCAATCGCTGCCGATAGCAAAGGAAATATCTATACAACGGATTGGATCAACGAAGCGCTTTACGAGATTACCTCTGGGACAACAGTTAACCTTGGCCAGGTTTATGCCACGGGTTTCTCTTACGCAGGCGACATTTTCTTCAACATCGACACCGCCGGCAATATAGGCGGATATGCCGTCACCAGCCAGGCCGTGAACAGCCTCGACGACGCGACGGGCTATGTCAGCATAACCACAAACATCACAGGAATTCAGGACTCGAGCGAGGGAAGCTGCGCCCCGGGCTTCTATTTTGCCGGCCAGGTATGCTCCATCAGTCCCGACATGTACTCCCTTACCCCTGGGCTTCAATCCGGCGCAGCGCTTCTTTATGACAGCTTCGGTAACACCATCGCCACCGGCTATGCGTATGGAATCGTTACCGGCCCGCTTGTCGATTTCGCCACCACGTCTAACTCGTCAGCCGATCTTCTCCCCACCATGCAGATCGTGTTGGGCCTTGGCTCTGGAAAAAGCTTCCAGGATCCGCTCGGCCTGGCCGTGGATCCAAGTGGGAACGTCTTTGTCGCGGACTCCGGGAACAGCGCGGTGGAGGAGATTCTCGCCCAAAACGGAGCGACAGTATCCAGGCCGCCTCTTGGTGGCGCGGGCTTTGCGGCTCCTTCGTCGGTGGCCCTCGATGGCGCAGGAAACATCTTTGTCGCGGATACCAACAATAACGCGGTCGAGGAGATTCTTGAAACTGAAAGCCTGAATTACTTCAATTTGACCGGAACTACATACTCCAACACCGTGATTCCGATTGGCAGCGGATTTAAGGCTCCGCGGGGCGTTGCCGTGGATGTTAACGGCAATGTTTGGGTCGCCGACTCCGGCAGCAATGCAGTCAAAGAGGTTCTGGCCGCGAGCGGGTACACGACCGTTCTCACCATCGGCAGCGGAGTTGCCAATCCTTCCGGAGTGGTTCTGGACGCCGAGAGCAATGTCTTTGTCGCCGACACCGGCAACAACGCGGTCAAAGAGATGCTTGCCGACACCGGATACGCCACCATCGACACGCTGGGCAGCGGATTTAGCGGGCCCACCGGCGTGGCTCTGGATCCGAGCGAGAACGTGTACGTTGCCGACTCCGGCAACAATGCTGTGAAAGAGATCCTGGCCGCAAGCGGTTACACGGCCGTGAACACGCTGGGCAGCGGATTCATTCAGCCCGCGGGCGTGGCGGTGGACGCAAGCGGCAACGTCCTGGTGGCCGATTCAGGCAACAACCGCATTGTGAAGCTGGACTACGCGGATGCGCCTTCGCTCACCTTTGCCTCAACAGATGTTGGATCAACCAGCAGCGACAGCCCGCAGACCGTGATTCTCTCCAACAATGGCAATGCGTCGTTCACCTATTCGGCGGCGGCCAATAACCTGAGCACTTCAGGAAGCCCGTTTACGCTGATGAACAGCGCGAATCCCTGTGCCCCGTTAGCCTCCACCTCGGCCACATTGCCATTCGGTGGTAGTTGCACATACGCGCTGAATTTTACTCCTACTGCGGCGATTGCATATACCTCTGCAACCAGCTCCCTGGTCTTGACTCAACCTGTCCTGAACCAGCCCAGCAATCAGTGGACAATTGGGCTGAACGGTACCGGTCTTGTGAACACCGGCCCTTCAACACCTCAGACCATCAATTTCATAGTGGTCAATCCCTCATTCCCTTATTCGCCAAATGGGACGTTCGGCTTGTTTGCAAATGCGAGCTCTGGCTTGACTGTGAGCTTTACAGCAAGTACGCCAGGAGTTTGTTCGGTCCTCTCAAACACAGTAACCGTCCTTTCGGCCGGCACATGCACCATCCAGGCCAACCAGGGCGGCAATGCAACCTACCTGCCGGCGCCGCAGGTAACCAAAAACTTCTCCATCACGCAGGCGACTCAGACCATTACGTTCTCGCAGCCGCTCTTGACGTTTGCGTATTCTCCCAACCTCTCAATTGCGGTGAACGCTTCCTCCAGCTCCGGACTTTCGTTGAGCTTGAGCTCCACAACACCGGCAGTGTGCTCGGTGTCGGGAACCTCGGCAGTCCTGGCCGGAGCGGGAACGTGCACAATCCAGGCCTCGCAAGCGGGCAATATCGACTACCAGCCAGCAACGGCTGCGCAGAGTTTCACGATTACCAAGGGGCAGCAATCAATTGGCTTCCAGTCGCTGCCAACCCAAGTGAGCGTGGCCAATGCTCCCATCCAACTCATTGCGAGCGGCGGACTATCGGGTAATCCGGTAACGTTTACCGTGACCTCCGGTCCAGGTTCAATTGTGAGCGGCAACGCGGTCAAGTTCAACGGTCTCGGCACAGTGACCGTGGCCGCCAACCAGTCGGGCAACGCGAATTACCTGGCAGCACCGCAGGTTACGCAAAACGTGATTGTGTCGCAATTTCTGGCGCCTACCCTCGCCAACCAGACAGCCAGCCCACAGAGCCCGACCACAGTAATCCTTAGCGGGACGGTGAACCCAAATAACAGCACCACCGAGTATTGGTTCAACTGGGGAACGAGCCCAAGCATCGTCGCTGGCTCATCAAGCATCTTCACAGGCCTAGTCGGCGCCAATCCGATTCCAGTCTCGGTAGACGTCACAACCTTTCAGCCCAACACCACCTATTACTACCGGCTGATGGCAAAGAACAGCGGCGGTCAAACAACCGCGGTGGTCTTCTCATTCACCACACCGTGATGAGAAGCGAAGCGGACTCACAGAGCGGGTGAATGCACGCGTGCTCGCCCTGTGAGTTCCTTTCGCCCTCACGCCTTTGGATTCGATACACAGCCCAAACCGGACCGTGGATGGCGGAACAAATGCTCCGATCACCTTCCCAGGAGAGAGACATGAAAAGGATCTTTGCGACAATATTCGCGCTGGCCGCGGTGGCCTTCGCAACTTCCCCGGCTGCATCAGCCGATTCCTTTGCCTTCAATCTCAGCAGCACTGACGGCACTGTCACCCTGAACTCCGTCGTCTCCGCTGACCAGATCACGCCCGGCGGTGAGGACTACAACATCACCAACATGACGGGCACGTTTACCGATACCAACTTCGGCATCGTTTCGCAGGCTATTACTGGAATCGTGCCGGACGCCGGGCCGGTTGGAGGTCTATATTTCACTCCCGATTTTCTATTCATCTACGACAATCTTCTTGATCCGGATGAGATGGATCCGAATTTTGGCGGCAGCGAGCTCGATCCGTTGGGTGGGGTAGTGTTCGACCTCGCGGATGGATATGAGATCAGCCTCTCAGGCGCAACCAGCAATTACTACTTCGCTTCAGAGTCTCCCGACGGGGTCAACATCAATTCTCCGAGCGAATATCTCACCGTTCCTCCGCCTGCCACAACGCCGGAACCCTCTTCGCTCCTTTTGCTTGGAAGCGGCATCCTGGCGTTCATGGTTTGGAAGAAAGGCATTTTCGGAGAAATGGCGGCAGTTCTGGCGGAGGTGCGGCCTGTAGCGCGTCGGGCCCTGGACCGCATTGAGCCTGGACCACGTTGGATCTGATTGGCACCGCGAAGGCATGACGGAGATTGCAGGGCATTTGGAGAAGTGGTGGGGCAAAGAGTTACGATGAGTTGCGTACTTGGTGTCCTTTTTCATAGCTCCGAGGCTCCGGAAACTCATGATTTCAATCGTAATCCCTGCCTATAACGAGGAAGACGGCATCGCCGAAATGTATCAGCGGATTGCTGCGGCAGCCCCCGCGTGGGGCGAAGAGTTTGAAATCCTCATCGTCGACGATGGCAGCCGCGACCGGACTCTCGAGATATGTGAGCAGATCGGCAATGCCGACCCAAGGATGAAGGTCATCAGCCTCTCGCGCAACTTCGGTCATCAGGCCGCTGTCTCCGCCGGTCTGATGCACGCCAGAGGCAGCATCGTCGCCGTGATGGATGCCGACCTGCAAGACCCTCCCGAAGAGCTTTTTCGTTTTCTCGCGAAGATTCGTGAAGGCTGGGATGTCGTCTACGCCATCCGCACCAAACGTAAAGAAGGCATCCTGAAACGCATCTGCTATGCCGCGTACTATCGCATCCTCAAGCGCATGGCAGTTCTGGATATCCCCCTCGACTCCGGCGATTTTTGCGTGATGCGCGGCGAGGTGGTGGACGCCATCAATCAACTCCCTGAGCGCAACCGGTTTGTGCGCGGCCTCAGAAGCTGGGTGGGTTTCAGGCAGACAGGGCTGGCCTATGAGCGTCAGGCCCGTTATGCTGGAGAACCGAAATACAATTTTCGCGCGTTGATGAAGCTCGCAACCAGCGGCATCTTCAACTTCAGCTACAGGCCCCTGCAACTCATCATGTTCATGGGCCTGTTCCTCGCCGGATTCAGCATGCTGGGCGCATTCTTCGTGATCCTCCAATATTTGACCAACTGGACGATCGTTGGTTTCAACCCTCGCAATGCGCGCGGCTGGACCTCGACGATTTTCATCATCCTGTTCTTCTCCTCAGTCAACCTGACATGCCTGGGCATCCTGGGAGAATACATAGGCCGGCTGTTTGAAGAGGTAAAGCGCAGGCCCATCTGGATAGTCAAAAAGCGCATCAACCTGCCCGAGGATTCGTAGGGCACACGCCACATTAAGCCGCCTGTGGCGGACAGGAAGCTGCAAGCGCCAAGTCGATCGTCGCCGCCAATGACGGAGATTCGTCTAAGTTATTGATATTGTTTGGCGTCCCCGACGGGATTTGAACCCGTGTTATCGCCGTGAAAGACCGCGGGAAAGTCGCAACTGTAAGCTTTTACGCGGTCTCGAAAGGCTATAAAGCACTATAACGGCTGCAACGGAGCTGTTCGTGGTCCCGAAGTGGTCCCGGAAACCCTACTTGAATCTGTCCCGACCTGCCATTTAGTTCGTGATCTTGGCGCGTCTGCACCTCCTGCCGGGGAAGGACCCTCCCCTCGATTCCATCTGATCCAGTGCCTTTCCAGCAGATGTAAATGCAAAGCCGCCTTGGACGCCCCGCGTCGATCAAAGCAAAAACCTCCTCCCGTAGTCCGCCGACATCTGCTCTTCCGTGTACTGACTCTCGCGCATCCGATGTTCTCCTCTCCGAACGCGATGGACCCAATTTATCCGAGAACTCTCACTTCGGATAGACTAAATCGATGGATGCAGCTCAAAGACCCGATCGAGGGTGCTGATCAAACTTTCTGAAATCACGGTCGACCGTGTTCCAGAGAGCGTCGGCGTGACGATCAGATTTTATTCCCATTTTCAACTTGCTGAATTCTCGATCGAAAACCTGCTTTTTCATGCAATCATACTCTCGGAGAAAACTCGATGCCGATCGTGTACGTGCATGGTGTTGCCAACAGGCTCGACAACGATGGTCTGCTGCCCGGATGGGACGAGATTTCAGCTTATCTCCGCCGATACATAGTGCCAGAGATATCGAAGAAGCCTGAACAGGTGTCCATCAGGAAGGCGTATTGGGGAGGCGATGGAGTTGCCTTCAGCTGGCAGGGTGCCGCACGTCCGCGATCGAAGATGCTCGGTCAAGGCGCCGGAAGCGGGACACCGGCAACCGAACAGGTCGCTGAACTCGGCGGACTTGGACAGCTCCCGTCGAACCCGCAGACTGGCGCTCCAACGAGCGCGCTTACTAGTGGAAGAAACTTACCATCGCAAACGACCTCGACATATCGGCTTCGCGATCTTTCTCCCGACGAGCTAAGCAATTTTTTCAGCGCAGCCGTCGAGAAAGTCGAAAATCCAGCCAAAGCTCAGAAAGCGAAAATTGCAGCCGACGAAGTAGCACACGATCCAGCGATCCTGAAACAGCTGCAGGATGCCTCCGATCTTGAAGCGGAACTCGGAATCTTGCAGGAAGCGTTGTCCGCTCATGGCACCAGTGCGTCCCTAGCGGGTCAAGGCGCTGGCAGCTGGTGGAAGGGCCTAGTGGATCGAGTTCGCGAAGTCGCTGTTCGCGTTGACAGCGCTCCAGGCTATGCGGTGAGTCGGCTGGTCATGGAAGCTCGCGCGCCCATCAACGACGCAGTCACGACCTTTATCGGTGACGTGTTTCAATACGTTGCCCAGAAAGGCCAGAACGCGGGCGCCATTCGTCAGGTCGTTCTGGATGCGCTCCGAGCTGCGAAAGAGGAAACCGCCGACAAGGAAGAGCCCATGATTGTGCTTTCGCACAGCATGGGGGGGCAGATTGTGTTCGATGTGGCCACGAACTTTCTTGGCCCAGAGCTTCGCATAGACCTTTGGGCAGCCGCGGCATCTCAGGTCGGACTCTTTGAAGAGATGAAGCTTCTACTCGCGAGCGATCCGTTAGTGCGAGGGCCCAACGGGCGAGCAGCCTTTCCTGCCAACGTCGGCTGGTGGTGGAACGTTTGGGATAGCAACGACGTTCTGAGTTTCACAACAAAAAACATATTCGACCTTCAAGTTGACGATGAAGAATGGGATAGTGGCGCCTCGCTCGCGGCAGCACATGGCGCTTACCTCAGGCGACCCAGCTTCTATCGAAAGTTAGCTGAGAAGATCCAAAGCGCTCGGGAGATAAACTTCAATCGACCATGACACTTGTCGAACAGCACGAAGAAGCCGGTTTATGGAGAAATCCATCTTGGATACCGGGTACGCCTGGCGTATTTGCCTTGGTTATCGGGGTGAGCGACTACCTGCATCTGAAAAAAGATCAGAACTCGATGCAGATGGGTTCTCTGTACGTTTCCGCGCTTACGGCGTTTCGGTTCTTTGAGTGGCTGGGCAGCCTTTATCGGCTCGAAGGAGTTCCCCTTGCTAGCTGTAGGCTCCTGGTATCGCCGACCGCAGCCGAGCTGGCTTACGAGCCTCGTCTTACTGTTCACAGCCGACTACCCGACTTCGACAACTGCTCGGCTGCGATTGTGCAGTGGTTCAACGAGATGAATCTATTGACCCCACGGGTAGCCGAGGCCAGCCGGTCGGTTTTCTTTTTCAGCGGCCACGGACTTGAGATTACGGAAGAAATGCAAGTGCTGTTGCCCGTTGATTATCTGCGTCCGCCTGTGATGCAGTACAACCGTGCTATCGGGACCAACAATCTACGACGAGGTCTGAAGGGATTGAAGGTGAACCGGCACTTCCTTTTCATGGACGCTTGCCGCAATGATCATGACAACCTGCAACAGTACGACCCGCTCGAAGGTGCCCCAATCCTGAATCAACCGCGGGGCGCGGCACGTAACCCGCGTGCTCTCGTACCGTTGTTCTTCTCCTCGGCGGCAGGCCGGGAATCGTTCCAGCCTAGAGATCCCAAAGACGGGTTGTCGCTCTTTGGGAGCGCGCTTTTAGAAGGGCTGCGTGGAACCGGCCCCAGACTTGATTGCGACGAACATCGTTGCCTCATCAGTCTCGATCCGCTTCTCGGATATTGCAAAGAACGCATTCCACGGATCGCGATAGACAGCTTTCATGAGGAGATCGAACAGGAAGTCCGCCTCGCCGGAGACTATGTGCAGGACCCCGTCACCGAGGTTCCCCCGCCTAGCGTTCCACCGCCTACATTAGGTTCGAGACCGAATCCTCCTGGCACAGGACCGGACGATCGTTTCACGGTTCAGCCTCCGGTCCCGCCAAACTGGCGGCCTGATGACTTTAATCAGGCTCACCAGGTGTTCGGCAGTGAACGAGTCACTGATCCGTTTCTCAACGCTCGCGTATTTTCCTACGCGTCTGGTAGATGGCTAGAGCGGGGCAACGACTTCATCATTCATGCTGTGCGATACACCCAAAGCCGGCGAGTCTATGAAGTGGATTTTTCCTTGACCGATCAGCATTATTCCGACTCCATCTATTGGCTACAGCTGGAAGATCAGGAGCGCACGTTTGGCGTGATCGTACCCGGCGTTCGTCAGAACGTCCGATTTGAGCTAACTCTCGAGCTTTCTCAGGGTGATGTCTATCCTGAGCTTGGCCACTTTACGCGGATCGCACTCAATCTGGCCGAAGGTTCAAAAAAACCTTACGCGACACTCGCCAGAGCATGGAATGCCTATCGCAACTCCACCCTCGATTCTGCGACCAAAATTATCCTCTCTGACGTATCTGCAAAAGATCTGGAGAGAGTTCTTTACGAGAAGGTCGAAGCTCCTCTCGGAGCTGCCATCGCCGGCCTCTTACTGGTGAAGGCGCAGGTCTGGCCACGACTCCATCACTGGCTGAGGAATGTGGCCTTCCAGTTCCCGTGGTTCGCGGATGGGGCGGCGCTTTGGGCAGAACAGTTACTTCGTGAACGCCCTGAAAGTCACGAAGCGAGAGTTGAAGCGCTTGAGCATCTCCTCCAGTTGGATCAGCGGGAGCTGCCTCTCCTGGCGGAAGTGTTGGCGATCACGTATTCGCGTCTCCTGGAATTTGAAGATGATCCGGAATTCCTGACAGACAACAGAAAGCGTGACACGATGACGCGACTGGTGAATCGTTATCGCTCTGCGATCGGCAGAGCAAGACCCGGGGGCCTATTTACTGTCTGGGCTGGCGCGCGCAATACCCTGATCCCCGAAATTATTTTGCGTCACTATGAACCACCAAAAGCCGTGCGCCCCAAAGTGTCATTCGTTGCCGAGGAATTGAATGTAGTCGAGGCCAAACAAGAACCCCAAAAGTATCTTGGGATGGAAGAGTAAGCTGGTACACCGCCAGTCTTCTT
>Ga0181516_10001116_pt1 | contig 21304 bp, 19 predicted proteins | sample PEATcosm2014_Bin_25_FD_121104 | JGI IMG/M metagenome (GOLD analysis project Ga0181516, IMG submission 121104) | Peatland microbial communities from MTU Mesocosm Facility, Houghton, MI, USA - PEATcosm2014_Bin01_10_metaG | ecosystem: Environmental > Terrestrial > Soil > Wetlands > Peat | place... | reverse complement strand
TGGAAATCCACAAACTACAGTGGCGAGGACGAAGGTTTGTCCGGAAACGGAAGAGTTAAGGAACACAGGCACGCAAGCGAGGAAAACGTGGAACTGGCGGCCACTACACCTACGAGCGAAACGGGCGCGCATTTCTTTGAACCTTGCGAGGCCCGAAGGTGGTTTGCGATCTTTACGCAATCTCACCACGAAAAGCGGATCGCGCAGCATCTGACGCAAAGAGGCATTGAGAGTTTTTTGCCGCTTTACAGGACGGTGCACCATTGGGCCAACCATCGCAAGGCCGCGCTGGAGTTGCCCTTGTTCCCCGGATACCTGTTTGTCCACATCGCCCCTTACGAGCGCATCCGAACCATCGAAGTACCAGGGGTCCTGTCGATCGTGCGTCAGGGCAAAACCATCGCCGCGCTTGAAGATCCTGAAATCGAACGTCTCCGCTCCGCGGTGCAATCGAGAAATTGCGAGCCGCATCCCTATCTCACCACGGGAGCCAGGGCGCGGGTAGTGGCGGGGCCGCTGGCAGGCATGGAAGGCATCATCCTTCGCCAGAAGGGTGGTCTACGGGTGGTTCTCTCGGTCGAACTGATCCGACAATGCGTCGCGGTCGAAGTCGATCGGGAGGAATTGGAAGCCAGTGGCGCATGCACTCCAAATGGACCGTCCGAAAGAAGCGCCTATGCAAGGCAATAGATCCGCAGAGAAGAGCGTTACTGAGGCCCGCCTGGTCGAAGCGGCGGGACAGCTATTTGCGCGCCAGGGGTTTAAGGCCACGACCACGAAAGAAATCGCACAGCTGGCAGCTCTGAACGAAGCCACGCTTTTCCGTTACTTTCCCCGAAAACCAGATTTGTTTGTGGCGGCGCTGGAGTCCTATCTTGGCCGTATCAAACTGAGTCGCGATTTGCAGGCCAGCCTGGCTTCGGACGATGACCCGGAGCTCGTGGTCCCGAAGGTCGTGGAATTTATCTCGCATTTTCTGGTTGAACACCCGGAAGTACGGCATCTTCTTCATGTCGCCCGGTTTGAACTGTCCGAAGCAGACTCGATCGTCCGGGAATCCCTTGGCCCGATGTTTGATTTGCTTCGCGGCTATTTCAAAAGAAGTGCAAACCACGGTTCAATCCGCAATGGCGAACCATCGTGTGCCGCACTCTGGCTGCTGGGTGGTATAGCGGCACACCAGAGCTTCTGCGAGCTTCTTGCTTCAGAGCTGCCGCAGCCTCTGGATGGGGATCGAGCCATAGCAGCGTACACGGCCCTCTGTCTGCACGGACTGTGCGACCCGTTGCCGGTCTCACCTCAAACTTATGATTTGCATGATCGCGACCGTCAGATAACCGCGGGCCTCAAGGATCCCAGTCCCGGATTCGAGCAGCCGTAACGAATCAGACCATTGCAGGTCATTTCATTCCGATACCCTGACGTGCTTCCCGAGAAATCGTTGAAATCACGACCCCGATCGATTGCGGTCTGAAAGTTGCTTTCATAATGATCAGAAAATTCCTGTTTCTACTACTGATGCCCTGTGCCCTTTTGAGAGCGCAGTCCGTACCCCCATGCTTTGGGAGCGCGGTTGAGCCCGCCCCCGAAGTGTCCGCGGTGGCTAACTCGCTTGACCTCGAACAAGATGCTCCAAGGCCGAGCTGTCCCCCTCAGTCGACTTCGAGTCTTCCCAAAATTGGCCCGGGCCCGGATGCGGTGAAACCGAAACACGTCTCGGATTTCGAATCGAAAAGCGAGGAAGTTGAGCCCAGTCCTCCACCGGCGACGAGAGTGCCCCAGCCTCTGAAAGCCCGTTCCGATTTCGAGATCTTCGCTGCCGAGGCAGTGGGTCATCCGCTCAATGTATATGCGCGGCAACTTTTTGACGAGGTCCCGTCGACCTTTGCTCCCATGGATCGCATTCCTGTCCCGGCCAATTATGTCATCGGGCCCGGCGACGAGCTCATGATTCAAGCATGGGGAAAGGCTGAAGTCGATGCCAGCGTTACCGTCGATCGCAATGGGCAGATATCACTTCCAAGAGTCGGTACCTTGAGCGTGGCCGGCTTGCGCTATGAACAGCTGGAAAGCTATCTCGGAGCCGCGATCGGCACCCTCTACAAAGGATTTGAGTTGAACGTCACGTTGGGGCGCCTTCGCTCCATCCAGATATTTGTCCTGGGTAACGCGCGGCAGCCGGGCGCGTACACCCTGAGCTCGCTGAGTACCCTGGTTGATGCCCTCTTCGCTTCGGGAGGCCCATCGGCAACCGGTACCATGCGGCGCATTCAATTGCGGCGTGGCGACCTCGTCCTCACCGAGTTCGATGTATACGATCTTGAGCAGAAGGGCGACAAGTCGCACGATGTCCAACTGCTTCCGGGAGATGTGATCTACATCCCGCCCATCGGCCCCCAAGTGGCCCTGGACGGGAATGTAGAAACTCCCGGCATCTTCGAGCTGAAAGGTGATGCCACGGTTGCCTCGGTCCTCGAAGGTGCAGGAGGCTTGACCAATCTAGCCGCGCCGGAGCGGGTTCTTCTGGAGCGCATCGAGAATCGCAAAGCGCGCGTAGTCGAGCAATTTGCACTGGATGCAAGCGGAATCGAGCGCGCGCTCAGGGACGGCGACCTGCTGCGAATCACCGCCGTCTCGCCCAAATTCCAGAATGCTGTGACCCTTCGCGGCAACGTCTCGGCGGCAGGACGTTTTCCCTGGCGCGAAGGGATGCGCGTGACGGATCTGATACCGTCGCGCGATTTTCTCATCACCAACAGTCATTGGAACCTGGAAAACCATAGTGCCGACAACGCGCACCCCGAAATGATGGCCGATCTTGCTCAGACCAATGCCGAGATCAACTGGGAATACGCGGTGATCGAGAGGCTGGACGAGCATGACCTGAGCACTCGGCTGGTGGCCTTCAACCTGGGCAGCGCCATCGACGATCCGACGTCGGCGGATAACCAGCCTTTGAAGATCGGCGACATCGTCACCATCTTCTCGCGCAGAGACATTCCATTGCCGCTCGAGAAACATGCGACTTTCGTTCAGGTGGGTGGGGAAGTGAATGCGCCCGGCGTATACCGCGTGAAACCCGGCGACACCTTGCGCGACGTGGTGGCACAAGCCGGCGGGCTTACTCGGTTCTCCTACCTCTATGGTTCGCAGCTGACGCGCGCTTCAGTCCGGGAGGTCCAGGAAGAACAGATCCATCTGTCCATCAGCCAATTGCAGAAACAGGTTCTATCCCAATTTACAAATGCCCCGAAAGGCAATGGTCAAACCGCCTCGGATCAGCAAGCGCAGCTTGGCACCGAGCAGGCTCTGATCGCTCAGCTTTCGTCTGCTCGTCCGTCGGGGCGAGTGGTACTCGCCATACGACCCGGCGCCAACGATCTTGCCGACATTCCGGACTTTCCGCTCGAAGATGGGGACAGTTTCTTCGTGCCGTCCAGGCTGGGCACGGTCCAGGTGATTGGTGAGGTTTACAACGAAAACGCCTTCCGCTACCAGGCCGACAAAAGGCTTTCCGCATATCTCAGCGAAGCCGGCGGCCCCACTCGGATCGCGGACGCAAAGCGCATCTTCCTGATCCGGGCAGATGGATCAGTTGTCAGCAGTCGCATCCGTGGAGGAGCCAGGACGGGGAATTTCGAGAGGCTGGCTCTGATGCCCGGAGACGCAATTATCGTCCCGCCAAAGCTGAAGTCGCCGAATGGGTTCGTGGAACAACTGCCAATGATCACGCAGATCCTCTCCCAGACCGCAATGACCGGCGTCATAGCCAGCGCCCTCAAGTAATCAAGGTGTGAACGATGAATGAACAGGATTCTCACTCAAGTCAGACCGACGTGTTCAGAGAGCCGGCGCCCTCGTCAGAGGATAGGAGCCCCGTGTCTGGTCTCGACATCATTCAGGGTCTGACCTGGCTTGCCCGACACAAGCGGCCGATCGCGGTGGTCACGGGTACAGCCACGCTCGTCGGCCTTCTCTATGGTTGGTCTCTGCCCAATCAATATGAGGCCAAAACCCAAATCATGCCGCCGAAACAAACGCAATCCACAACGACTTTCTTGAATACCCAACTTGGGGGAGGCTCATTGGGCGAGATGGCGGGAGGTGGCCTGGGCCTGAAAGATCCGAATGCAATCTATGTCGGCCTCCTGAAATCCAGGCCCATTGCGGATGCGATTATCGAAAGATTTGGCCTGATCAATGTGTATCACGCAGGGGACATGACGGCAGCTCGTGCGAGGCTTGCAGGCTCGACGACTGTGGTTTCGGAAAAAAGCACCCTCATCTCCATATCGGTGACGGACAAGGACAAGAGGCTCGCGGCGGAAATTGCGAATGCTTACACCGAACAACTGCAGACGCTGAGCAAAGCAATCTCTTATACGGAAGCATCGCGGCGGCGTCTTTTCTTTCGCGATCGTTTGCAGGAGGCCAAAGAGGATTTAGTGGCTCAGGAGAGTGCTTTTCAACAGCTTCAGCAGTCCAAGGGGCTCATCGATCCCGATGCGCAGGCCCACATCATCATCGGCAGTGTGGCAGGTGTGCGCGGTCAGATCGCCGCCAGGGAAGTTGAGTTACAAATGCTCCGCTCCTACTCAACCGAGAGCAATCCAGATGTGCAACTCGCCGTGCGCGAACTCTCAGCGCTCGAAGCGGAGGCCAGCCGCCTGGAACAAAACAACAGTAAGTCGGAGTTTTCAGAAATGGGTTTGAAAAACGTTCCGCCCGCGGGGCTCGAGTACCTTAGGGCGCAACGAGACCTTCAATTCAAGGAGGCATACTTCGACATGTTAACAAGACAATACGAGGCTGCCAGCCTGGATGAAGACAAAGAAGCGGCTGTCATTGAGGTTGTTGAACCGGCAATCCCGCCTGACCGTAAGTCCTCGCCGCATCGAGCCATTCTGGTCCTCTTCTTCATGACGTTGGGATTCCTGGGCTCATACCTGTACTTGTATATCCAGGAGTTACGAAAGAGAAACCCCAAGATATCTCAATCTCTGTTTGAGTTCAGGACAGCGCTTCTCAGCAGATAACGATATCGAGAGAGTGGCGGATTGGGGAAGCTCTACACATGTGGGCCTTGTATCATTGCGCCACCGGTAGCCAAAATGCATGAAATCAGACGGGGCGCCCTTCGAAGTGGCATCGCCGACCAGCCGTCGACGGCCCCTGCCCCTGAGGGTGGGCGTGCTCTTGCGCTGGATGGATTGCGGGGTTTAGCTGCACTTTCCGTTTTCTTCTCTCATGCCCGAGGTATGATCCCCACCAGACCGCTCCTGGAATCACTGCAAAGCACGCCTGTGAGGATTATGTGGGACGGAGCTGCAGCTGTCTCTCTGTTCTTTGTGTTGAGCGGCTTTGTGCTTTCACTGCCGTTTGTCGGGCCGACAGCGAAAAGGCTGAAAGTCGCGGATTTTCTGGTGCGGCGAGTCTTCCGAATTTATCCAGCGTACGTTGTTACGCTCATCCTCAGCCTCGTATTGCGAATGCACGGCCACGTTTCGAGCCCGGAAGCCAGCGCATGGTTTCAGAACCTCTGGACGCTTCCCATAACGCCATCTGATCTTATTCGGCACGCGATCATGATCGGGCCTAAATTCGATGCGCACCTGATCGACCCGGTGGTCTGGACCATGGTGTTTGAGATGCGCATGTCGATTCTGATGCCGGCACTGATCCTGCTGCTACGGAATACCAGGGCGCGTACCGATCTTCTTATCATCGCCGCTGTTGTTCTATTTGGGTTATGCGGTCATCTGGCTCTGGCCTGGGTAGCGCCATTTTTTATTGCCGGACTTGAAATCGCGAAGCACCGCCATGCGGTGATTGCTTATGTTCATTCGCTCCCGCTCTCTAAGCGCGCGGCGTTTCTGACTGCGTCCCTGGCTCTCTACGCGAGCCGGATGTTCGGGTCCGAGGCGTCGACGCCATTGAGTTATGCAAGTGGACTCGGGGCCGCAGGGCTGATCCTGTGTGTCCTCTGCCTTCCGGCGTGCAAATCCATCGCATCAAGCCGCGTGGCACTTTGCCTGGGAAAAATTTCGTACAGCTTCTATCTGGTCCATCTTCCCATCATGATTTGCCTGGCGTCCTGGTTGCTTCCAAGCACGCATTCGCTGCTGGTTTGCTGGGTATCCAGCCTATGTGCATCGGTGCTCGTATCCGCAGTGATTTGGTATCTGGTAGAGCTTCCGTGCCAAAGCCTTGGAAAACGAGATTGGCCGGCGCCCCGGGCGCATCTCGAACGCTTGTTCAGAGCTGTGTAACCCTCAAGTTATGGAGACAGTAAAGCTCGATGGTCTCGCGCAGCCGTTCGCAATTATTGTGGAGCTATTCCTCCACCATCTTGAATAGCGCTCTTCAGCTGCTTGCCGCAGTTACGATCACAAGATTCGTCGCACCGACCGAGTACGGGCTGGTGGCGATCGCAATGCTCTGTTGCAGGCTTCCCAATTATCTTTCTCAGCTCGGGATGGGCAGGGCTGTGGTGCAAAAGGCCGGCTTAAGCGATGGCAATGTACGCGCAGCTTTTACCATGAGCATGGGTCTGGGTCTGGTTGGATGCCTAGCGGTCGCGACAGCATCGCCGCTGCTCGCGCGCTTCTTTCGCGAACCGAGACTGACCAGCATACTCCTGGTTTTGTCGCTGAATTTCATCTTTCAAGGCGCGAGTCTAGTTTCGGGCGGGCTGCTTCGTCGTACGCTGAGGATGCGTCAGCTCGCGATTGCCGATACCAGCTCATACCTGATCTCCACCTTCGCCGTCGCGCTCCCGATTGCTGTTAAAGGCTATGGGGCATGGGCCATCGTGGCGGGCACGGTCTCTCAAACGTTCATTACCGCGCTGCTCTATCTCGCTGCGACGCGCCACACGCTCCGCCCAACCTTTGCGCGGGTAGATTTCGAGCACATTGTGACCTTCGGCGGTAAAGCGACCGGCACGTCCATCATCGAGGGACTTGGCAGTTCCATGGACACTCTGATGCTGGGACGATTCTCAACATCCGCAAATGTTGGTTTCTTCAGTCGAACTTCTCTGCTGATACAGCTGCCGGTCCAGAACCTCTCGAATGGATTGACGCAGGTGCTTTTCAGCCGGTTCTCACGGGCATCGGCACAAGCATCTCCATGGGCAGGCGAACTCTTCCAAAAAAGTCAGCGCATCTTTCTGGCGATTGTCTTTCCACTCTGCGCAGGGGCTAGCGTCGCAGCATCGTCCATTGTACTCGTGGTCTATGGGTCAAAGTGGAGCTCGGCAATCTCGGTCTTCGCGGTGCTCTCCATTTTGACGGCGGCAACTGCAAGTCACCACTTGCCCGCCATCCAGTTGGAAGCCCTGGGACGGTTCAGGCACAAGACCATCATTCAGTCGCTGTACCTGTTATGCGTCGCCGGAGGCATTTATCTCTCGGTGCCCTACGGGTTGGTCAAGGTAGGGATAACGCTCACCGGCCTCGAGCTCTGCCGCAGCTTTGCACTGAACTACTACAGCGCGAGATATCTGAATTGGAGCTTTCGGGCCGTGATGTCGGCCTGGGCTCCTGGTCTTGTGGGTGCAACCGCGGTGGCCGCAACGATCGGCATTCTCGTGCGATCTTTGCCGATCCATGGACGGATGGGAATGATGACAGAACTGATCGCGAATATCCTGGTGAGTCTGGTTGTGATTGTCGTCGTATATGCGATCTTCTTCCGCCGTTCAGTCTTCGCTCCGCTGCTGTCTCTCATAGGAGCCCGCAAGGAAAAACCTCAAGGTGTCTTTGTCTGATCAGGACACAACTGAGGCTTGGCATTCTCCATCCGAGTCGCGTGATGATTCGATGGCGCGTTCGCGTGCCTCATCGGACGCTGATCTCTGGTTTTGGATCGACAGTAAATGAGGACTTGAATGCTCAAAGCTTTTCGAAATGCTGCAATCGACAACCCACCGATGCAGACGTTGGTGCGTGCCTCACCGCGAAGCGGAGTGCTTCCACCTGCGATTTACAACCGGATTTGGCACCTGAGTTCGACCGGGGCGAAACGCGTCCGAGATTTTGTCGAAGAGCCGCAATTTGCGAACTTCCTATGGAGCGTTGACGCCTGATTGGCTGGCGCGTTGCATGCGAGGCGTTCTTCGAAGATAGAATGCAAACCAACATGAAACTTCTGGTGTTGTATCAGGCGCGGAATTCTGCGCTCGATCAACCCGGATACTATGACGGATTCGAAAGGCTGGTTCGAGAAGGCTTGCTCGACGCGCATGCGGGGATTCCTGTCTTTGGTGTGGCAGAAGAAAGCGGATGGAATGGTTTATGGGCCGAAGCTGAGCGCACGGCTCGACACATGCAGGCAGACGCGATTTTTCTGCAATTTTTTCATGCCGCCATGCCGGACCCAACCGAAGGTATACGGCGTCTGAAGAATCTTCCCAATGGTCCGACTCTATTCACGAGCATGGGAGACGGCTTTGGCCGCTGGTTCAGGGGAATCCCAAAGAGCTTTTTTGTGGCCAGCGCATTCGCCGATGTGAGCTTTCTCACCGGGATGGGAGATCAAGCTCGTCAACTTAAAGGATCCGGCAGCAAGAATCTAGTGTTGATGCCTCACGGTTGTTGCCAGGTAAGGTTTTCTAGCCAACAAATACCGCAGTCTGAACATCCGGAGTTCGACGTGTGTTTTGTTGGTAACCGTCTCCGGCCGCGGAACCTCGTGGGCCATGAATACTGGGGAGCGCGAAAACGCGGGGATCTGGTGCAGAAATTCACGAGACGCTACGGCCGCCGGTTCGCCCTATTTGGAAACGGCTGGAACGGCAACTCATCCTGGCAAGGACCGGTCCCCTATCAAGATCAGCAGAAGGCATACAGAAGGTCCGCGGTCGTATTGGGCGGAATGCCCGGTGTATATCACGATTACTACATATCCGACAGGGAGTTTATCGCAATAGCTTCCGGCGTTCCATTTGTCGATTACTGGGTCAGGGGCGTGGAACAAATCCTTAAGCCAGGCAGAGATTGGTGGCTGGCCCGGCGTCCAGCGGAGATGTTCTCGTGGTGCGATCACTTTTTGGATATTGCATCCTACGATCGCATTCGCCTGGGAGAAGAGGCACGCGAGCAAGTCTTGCGAAAGCACACGCAATATCACCGGTGTAAGGAGATGATTGAGATTGCGAGAAGCATTCGCATAGCTCGCCTGTCGGGCCGGCGGGCGGCTCAACCAACGCTCAGCTTCCTATCGAGATCATGCGCGACCTCACCCGCACGCGACGCGATTGTCAGATGGGAAGGTTAGCGGTACCTATTCAGTTTGTACCGGTGCATTGGTTTGGAGATGGGCTGTGGGAGATGCGTATCCGCCTTACTCGGGCCAATCCAGCAAGGAAATCATATCTCAGCGAAGTTAGAACGAACTATGAAAAGTGTACTTCATGTCTTGGCAAGTTTAGAACGGTCCGGGATGGAGATCATGCTCTTGTGCAGCTACCAGGAATGGCTGCGCTCCGGTTACTCCTGTGACGTGGTGGGAACTTATCCACAAATTGGCCCCCTCGCCGGCGACCTGGCCGTGGCCGGCTATGGCATTCGCCATATTCCATTCAGGAGCAAATCGAGGTATCTCCCTCGTCTTCGCTTCTTGAAAGATTTCTATCGGCTTTGCAAGTCTGGCTATGATGTGGTCCATATCCACACCGAGATGGGCACGCCGGCAATGGCTGCAATCGCCAGATTGGCCGGAGTGCGCCGCATTGTCTTGACTCCTCACAGTGTATTCCCCTTTCAGGGGATTCTGAGGGTTCGCAAGCGCCTGGAAAGGCTGTTCAATCGCTGCCTGGGTGGCCGCTATGGAATGATCAGCGACGGCGTGCTCAAATGCGAGTGGGAGAAATTTCGAAATCGCGGCGTCCGTACGTGGAGTTGGCTGGATACCGCCTATTTCAGACCGCCTTCGGCTCCAGAAAGGGAAGCGGCACGACGGTCTCTGGGGTGCATGTCTGGGCAGTTTGTCATCGCTTCCGTGGGGAATTGCGCCGAAGTCAAGAACCATACCGGGATTTTGCGGGCATTGCCGCTTTTGCCGCCTTCCATTGATTTTCTCTACCTTCATGTCGGCAAAGAGCAGCCGGGCCGGCCAGAGACAGCGCTGGCGGCAGAGCTAGGCGTTGATCATAAGGTGCGCTTCCTGGGTTCCCAAGGCGCCCCGAGATCGTTTCTCTGGGCGGCCGACGTATTTGTGATGCCGTCGCTGCGGGAAGGTCTGGGCATTTCCGCTCTTGAGGCGATCGCTTCCGGGGTCCCGGTGGTTCTGACAAACCGTGGCGGCCTCCGTGATATCGCTGCCGAAACACAATGGGCAATTTCCATTGCAACCGATGCCGAGGCAATTCGAGAAGGCATCGCGCAAGTTGCAGTCGTTCCCGAAGAGGAGCGCCGGCGCCGGGCGCTCCAGGATAGCAAATGCATTCGGGAGCGGTTTTCCATTGAAAATGGAGTGCGATCTATAGTCAGGGGCATCTACCAGTCTGCAAAGTGCGCCGATTAGCGCGGGCGCAATGTCGTCGCTACCCGACTCTTATCTTGAGGGGCCGGAAATCTTTCTTGAATCCAAGTTGGTCCTGGAGTGGAATCCATGCGGTTCTTCAATCTGGATCTTCACATTGGGGTCATTGGGGACATCAAGCAGATATTTCGCTCCCTGGGACACGAGGTGACGGATTGGACGATATCGGGCCACTCCTGGGTGCTTGGCAGGAGCATGGATCCTGTCGATGTCATCCGTGCGGACAATTGGAAGACCATTGACAGCGCAATGTGCGACGCATTTTACGCAAGATATAAGTCGGAGCTTGATGCATACGATGGATTCATCGTCACGCATACTCCCTGCTTTTCCATGCTCTATGAGAAATGGCAGAAACCCATCATCTGTGTGGCGTCAACCCGCTATGAGCAACCCTTCTCCGCCGCAAGGGCAGCGTGGGATTACTTCAACGCGTTTCTAAGAACCTCCATTGACAACGGAATGCTGATCCCGATTGCAAACAATAAGTACGACGCCGCCTATGCCGAATTGTTTACCGAACGGGCGTGGCAGGTGATCCCCAGCATCTGCGCATATACAGATGCGCCTTATACGGGGACTCATACAAAGTCCCTTCTATTTACGAAGTTTACTCAGGTACCTGCAATCCCGGGCCTGATGAGAAAAGATCACGCGTTTCACGAAGGTCTCCTATCGCGCATTGCCAGGAAATTCGGAGATCAACAGTTAAGGCGTGGGTATAGCTGGAAAGATATAGCGGCCTTTCGCAGCGTAGTTGTCATTCCATACAATGCCTCGATCATGTCGATTTTTGAAATGTATACCTCCTCGATTCCCATGTTGTTCCCCTCATTGCCACTTCTCGCGGAACTCTACAGAAGCCATCATGCGCACGGCATTCTTTCCGAACTCAGCATGAACCAGGTAATGGGGATGGCCCCGGGATCCCGGATTCCATGCGGTTCCATGGATCCGAACAACTATGCAGATACTGACGTCATGATGAAATGGATGGCCAAGGCAGACTATTACGACCCTGAGAATATGGCAGGGCTGGTGTATTTTGATTCTTTCCGGGAGCTTCACAACTTACTTGAGGACATCGACGTCACTGAGATTCATCGCGTGATGGCGGATCATCATGTCGTGAGAGAGCAACGCGTGCTATCGGCCTGGAAAAAAGTGCTCAGGACCGTCGCGAGCAGGATCTGAACAAGAATGACAAAGTGGCCTGAAGATACCGAGTTGAAGAAGATACCGTGATCTTCAACATTGCTCCATTGCTGGCTCTCCTCACGATGGGGGCGCTCCTGTTCGTCGTGGTGTGGCGTTGGCCGCTATGGGGCGTTCTCGCTCCGCTTTGTGTCGCCTCCTTGCTCGACTTGCTCCAGATTGGGAGCGGTGGCGTGGACGTGGGCGTAAGCCTCTACATCGATGACATAGCTTGCGTGGTCTCTTTGGGGGTTGGCATTCTCGTGTACCTGAGATATTGGGGGTGCTTCCCTAGAGATGCAGTGCCGTGTTTTGCATTGTTAATTCTTGTCGCTATTTGCTTTGGCAGAGGTTTGAGCACTTATGGGCTGAAACTGGCGGGAAACAGTGTCAGAGATCTCTTTTCTTTCGCGGCTCCGGCCCTCGCCGTCATGCTGTTACGGCCCGCACTCCGGTTGGACGCCAGCCGCCTGGCACGGTGGCTGGTGGGGGCTGGATTGTGCCTCAGCGCGATTGCGATGCTGCGATGGGCCGGAGTATTACCTACTCCTGTAGAGCTCGAAGATAATCTCCGTGTGGTTTCTCGAACTCTTGGGGCGGACTATGCGATGATCATCGGCCACGCGTTCATCGCCGCTATCTACCTCGCATTCGCGGAGCGTGGCAACCGGTGGCGGCGGGTGGGCGCAGGGCTGCTCGGTCTGGTGACCTTTGGCTTGCAGCACAGAAGTGTATGGGCAGGGACGGCCGCAGGGATAGCATGGCTTACGTTGCGGAGCGGTCGCATTGTGAATGCGCGCCGGCTGGCTTACGGAGCTGTTTGCTGTGCCGTTGCGGGTACGGTTATGTTCGCAATTCCGCAAGTTTCCGATGGTGCAGTCGCGTTAATAAGTTCTAACGTCGAAGAAACGCAAGCCGAGAATAGCACCTGGGCATGGAGAGTCTCAGGATATGAAGAGGCAGCAGCCAGAATCATTTCGAGCGAACCTGTTGACCTACTCATAGGGTCTCCTGCTGGATGGGCAGACGGCGCAATTGCGAGCTTCGCCTCTACGCATATCCACAGTCGCTACGTAGATACCCTGGCGTATTACGGCATGGTTGGTTTCATGGCATTACTTATGTGGTTATGGATCCTCGCAAGAACAGTTAGAGGGCCCATGCGGCGGCTTCATGGCAAAACGCTTGATAACCGCGCCCCTGCGGTCTTTCTGGAAGCGTTGCTTTTATCGGAAGCGGTGTACTTCGTGCCCTACACTGGCGGCATTCTGAACGGTGTGTTGCTCGGTCTGATCTGGCTTGCAGCGATCGAGAGCAATAAAGAATGCGTAACCATGCGGTTCGAACCCCGCGCGGTTCAAGATATCCGGGAATGGATTTCAGCAAGATGAGCACAATTGCCACTCTAATCACTTGTCACGACCGCAAGTGCAAGACCTTGGCCTGCCTCGGCAGGTTATGCAGCCAGATTCTGCCCCCGGGCATCATGTTAGCCGTGTATCTGGTGGATGACGGCTCGGCGGACGGCACGGCGGAGGCCGTAGCGGCTGCGTTCCCGAGCGTAAAGATCATTGCCGGGAGTGGCGATCTCTTCTGGTCGCGGGGAATGCGCCTGGCCTGGGAGCATGCAGCGAGGGAAAACCCCGACTTCTATCTATGGTTGAATGACGACACCTTGTTGTTCGAAGGCGCCCTTGAGATGCTGGTCGCGACCTCCAGGAAATCGAAAAATCCCAGGACGATCGTGGTCGGTAGTTGCTGCGATCCAGTCACTCGGGAACGAACCTATGGGGGGCAAGTACGAGTCTCGGGCCACCCCGCAATCTTGAGAGCAGTTATTCCTGAAGCGACCCCTGTTGCGTGCGACACATTTCAATCGAATGTGCTTCTTGTTCCCCGCGCCGTGTATCAGAAAATCGGCATGATTGACAGGTTCCAACATGCCATTGGCGATACCGACTACGGCTATCGCGCCGGAATGGCCGGTTGCTCGTGTCTTGTCGCGCCGGGGTATTTGGCATCGTGCGAAGCGAATCATGCTCGAACGTATTGGGTCAAAGGGCGTCCTCGCATGGAACGCTGGCGGCTGCTGAACAGCCGTAAGGGATTGCCGTTTCGTGATTGGCTTCAGCTCAGCAGCCGGCATGGCGGTCCGGCATGGCCCATTTATTGGATTCGCCCCTATCTCCGCGTCCTTTTCAATCGCTAAGTGAACGCCGCCGGCACGATCTGAAGTGGAGACGGGCTGCGATATTCCCTACGGAACCGCTGGAATGGAAGTTTCTCTGTGACGCAGGCGCAAATCTCCATGTGCCAAAAAACCGAAGATCCACCGGCACGCCTGCGCGTGCTGTTATCTTCATTTGCCTTCTCTCCATTTGATGGCTCTGAAGGTGGAGCGGGATGGGAGACGGCAACCCGGCTGGCCCGCCACCATGACGTTACGGTGCTCTGCGGCGATGTCTCCCGGAAGAAGCCGACCAAGTGCGCCCTGGAAAAGTACTTCAGCGTGCGGCCACACATTCCTGGACTGACGGTTCAATACATCGAGCCCCCGGTCATTGCGCAGTTTCTCGAAGCGCTTCACAGGTGGCCCGCTCTCTGGGCCTTTTACTGGATTGCGTACAAGGTTTGGCAGCGTGAGGCATTCCGCGTCATCGAGCAGCTTCATCGCCGCGAGACGTTCGACGTTGCGCATCAGCTCACCTACGCTTCATACCGCGATCCCGGTTACCTTTGGCGCCTTCCTTTGCCGTTCTTCTGGGGGCCTGTCGCGGGGGCCGCAGGCGTGCCGATGGCTTTTCGCACGACGCTGGGCCTGAAGGGGAGCTGGAGGTTTGGCCTTCGCAACGTGGGCAACTGGCTCGAGCGCAACCTCTCCTTTCGAGCGCCGCATGCCGCGCGCGTCGCAAGACTGGTCTGGGTGAGCGGAAGAGAGGAGCAACGGGTGATCGAACGCTGGGGCGGACGCACGGAGTGGCTGCTTGAAACCGGAACGACGATCGTCGACAGAAAGGTCCAGGCTCGCCGTAGAGATGGACCTTTACGAATCGTGTGGAGTGGCCAGCACATACCTGGTAAGGCGTTGCCCCTGTTTCTGGCCTCGCTGGCACGGCTGGAGAGACGGGTATCAATCCATGTCGACATTCTCGGGGCAGGACCTGAAACCCAGGCGTGGCGGGCTTTGGCGAGCAGTCTGAATATCGATCCGCTCATTCGATGGCACGGCCAGTTGCCCAGGACCGAGGCGCTCAAGGTCATGGAGCACGCGCATGTGCTCTTGCATTCCAGCGTAAAAGAGGCCACCGCAACTGTGATCCTCGAAGCCTTATCTCTGGGGCTGCCGGTAATTTGCCACGACGTATCCGGGATGTCTCTTGCGGTCACAGAGCAATGCGGCATCAAGGTTCCGCTCCGCGATCCCGAGACCAGCACTTTCGGTTTCACGCGAGCCATAGAACAGCTGGCTGAAAACCAGGAACTCTATTGCCGATTGTCGGCGGGCGCCTACGCGCGAGCACGGGAGCTTGACTGGGACCAAAAGGTGCAACGGATGAGCCAGGCATATCTGGCCGCAGCGACCAGCACGACGATGCAACTTAGAAACCGGCATGTATAGGAGATGCGCTGCGCATTCTTCTCAAAAATGAGACCCCGGAGAATGTCCCACTTTCGGTCGCATCTTTTTTAACAGGTGAGAGACGATGAAAAAACCTGCAAGCCCGCCGGCTGGTGTTGACTCGGCCAAGGTAGCGCTCCTGACCAATTTTGTCGACCCCCAGAAGGTCGCGTTCCTGGAAACGCTGGGCAGGAAATTCGGGACGTTTACGATCTTCGTGTCGACCCAACGCGAGGGACACAGGCATTGGAAGATTGATACCGGGACTTTGCATGTCGAGCATCAAAAGACCATCACAGTGAAATCCTGCTGGCGGCATCCGATGGGATTTAAGGATGTGAACTACCTGCATTTCCCACTGGACACGTACACCCGCCTCAAAGCGTACAGGCCGAAGGTCGTGATTTCATCCCAACTGGGGCTCCGCACCCTGTCAGCGTGCCTCTTTCGGCTTCTTCATTGGGACACTCGGCTGATCGTCTGGGTGCAGATGACGGAACATCAACAAATGGGATGGCGCCCGGTACGGAAGTGGATCAGAAAGTGCATTCTGCGATGCGTCGATGCGGTGATCGCGAACGGGCACAGCGCTAAACGGTACATGGCCGGGCTGGGATTTCCGGAGGAAACGATTTTCATCTCGCTCGGGAGTATCGAATTAGGTCGATTCCTGGCGATGCCCCCCAAGAGCCAGGTTTCGCGAATTCGTCGCTTCCTTTATGTTGGCCGCCTGGTGGACGGGAAGGGGATCCTGCAGTTTCTATCGCGGCTGGCAGTATTTGCTGAATCTAACTCCAGTGTGCAGCTTGTGTTTGAAGTCATCGGATATGGTCCGCTGGAAGAGGCGATCAAGGGCGCGCAGCATCCACCGAACCTAGAGATCCGCTATGGGGGCGCGAGGTCGCACGACACTCTTCCCGCGATTTATGCGTCCAGCGACGTCTTCGTTTTGCCAACTTTGTCGGATGAGTGGGGGATGGTGATTAACGAAGCCATGGCTTCGGGACTTCCTGTGCTGGGGAGCATCTATAGTCAGGCCGTCGCGGAGTTAGTGAGAGACGGCATCAACGGGTGGACCTTCGTGCCGGATCGCCCGGAAACCGTAGACGCGGCAATCGGTCTGATCTTCGCGGCCTCGGACGAGCAGTTATTGACGATGGGAAAAAATGCTCGGCGGGCGGTGCTGAGCGCTGCTCCCGAACTCTGCGCAGAAGGTATGTTCCGGGCTGTTGAGTCTGTGTTCCCAACTTCGTGACCGGGCCTTGTCGCTGGCCTCAGATTGACTCATCGACTTTCTCGCACACTCTTTGAAGGATCCTGTGGAACGCGCTCTTCGCAAGCTGTGGCAAGCACTCTACCGGCTCTATGCGGTGAGAGGCAGGGTTCTCGTGGGTAGAGACGTGCATATTGGCACAGGCTCCATCCTGGATTCTCATGTTGGGCTCCGCGTTTCGGATGACGTCTATATCGGAAAGTACTGCACGATTGAGTGCGATGGATCCATTGGCAGCGGGACGATGATCGCCAATCAGGTCGGGTTGATCGGCCGGCGCGATCACGACTATCGCAGTATCGGCCGCAGCATTCGCCACTCGCCGTGGGTCGGCGACGAGAGCTTTCCCGAAGATCTGCGCTCTCTGGTCCTGGTGATCGAAGAGGATTGCTGGATTGGATTTGGAGCCATTGTTCTAACCGGTGTGAAGGTAGGCCGCGGGTCTCTCATTGCTGCCGGAGCAGTTGTGACGGCGGACGTCGAACCGTATTCGATCGTCGCCGGTAACCCGGCCAAAGTAGTCGGCAAGCGTTTCTCTTCCGACGAAGTATTGCGCCATGAAACCGCTCTCTATGGCGGGCGATGAAGGCTTGGAGCAATGCAGAAAGGCAAAATGGCTACAGAGTCAAGAAAATTACTTGGCATTCGTGTGGACCTCACAAGCTATCCTGATGCGGCCAACCGTGTGATCGCATGGGCACGCGAAGAATCCTCGCGATATGTCTGCGTGGCGCCGGTGAGCAGCGTGATGGAGGCGTATGACGACCTCAGATTCGAGCAGATCATCAATGCGGCGGCACTCGTTACTCCTGACGGAGTGCCAGTGGTATGGGCGCTCAGGCTGCTTGGGCTTCAGAACGCAACCCGGGTCTACGGTCCCGATTTGACACTGGAAGTGCTTAGAATTGCAGAGCACGAAGGCATCCCTGTGGGATTCTACGGTGCCGAGGCGTTGGTTTTAGAGCGTTTGCTCTCTGTCCTTGCGCATCGTTTCCCCTTGCTGAAAATCGCTTACGCCTTCTCGCCTCCATTTCGGCCCCTCAGCTCCGAGGAGGACGCGGACGTGGTTGAAGAGGTGGGTCGGTCAGGCGCTAGAATCCTCTTCGTTGGAATCGGCAGCCCCAATCAGGAATATTGGATGGCCGCCCACCAGGGCTGCATTCAAGGAGTCATGATCGGGGTCGGTGCAGCGTTCGATTTCCTGGCTGGCACCAAGCCCCAGGCGCCGCGGTGGATGATGCGCATCGGCATGGAGTGGTTTTTCCGTCTTGCCACCGAACCCCGCCGCTTGTGGAAGAGATACCTCAAGCAGAATCCGCGCTACGTGGTGTTTTTCATTTTGCAGTTGTTGCGATGGAAAAGCGCCCAGCCGCAAGCTGCGACGCCGATCGAATAAGTCCTAATCAAGAAACCATCTTCATCGAGAGAACAGTTTCGTCCCGGCCGCGCATTTAGAGCGTTCGGGACAAGGTGACTGCATGTCCAGTACCGCAGCGCAACCCGTCTTATCCACCCCCGTAATTGCAGGACACAAGGCCCAGGCAGGCGCCCGTTATCGCGCTTCGCTGATGGGTGCTGCCACAATTCTCTCCGACCTCATTTCGCTCTCGCTCGCCATCGCTGCGGGGTATGGTTGCTGGATCTTCGTGAATCCGCACATCCCGCCGCTCCAACCCATCGTCCTGCTGCTGCCGGTGGGGGCCGTCGCGGTGTTCGCATTCCTCGGGAATTACCCCGGCCTGGGGCTCACGGCCGTGCAGCACCTGCGGCGCATGTGCCGCGGAATCACTATCGTCTACCTCCTCTTCGCCAGTTCTCTCTTCCTGGAGAAGGAAATCTCCACGGGTTCCCGCGGAGTCTTCGTCCTGGCATGGGCCTTCTCGCTCGCAGCGGTTCCATTGGCCCGGTGGCTGGTGCGCGATTTATTAACCTCACGTCTCCCATGGGGAGTGCCGGTCGTGATCATCGGCGCAGGTGAAACCGGCAGCAGAGTGATTCGAACCCTGCGCATGAACAGGATTCTGGGTTTTGATCCCGCGGTCTGTGTTGATGATGACCCTGAGAAACGCGGCTACTGCGAGGGCGTTCCCGTCGTAGGCTCTCTGCTGGATGCAGCTTCTGCAGCTCAACAATTCGGAGCCCGGCTCGCCATCATCGCGATTCCAACCATTGAGCGGCAGCAACTGGTCTGGTACCTCAGACGGTGGAGACTATGCTTCCGCAGACTCCTGATCCTGCCGGATCTGGCCGGTATCGCAAGCCTGTGGACGGAGCCGCGCGATCTCGGCGGGCTGTTGGGTTTCGAGATCGATCATCAGCTGCTCAACCCGTGGAACCGCGCGCTGAAGAGGACTGTCGATATTCTCGGCTCCATCTTCGGGTTGGTAATTGCCGCTCCGCTGGTCGCATTCTCAGCAATCTGGGTCAGGATGGTGAGCCCCGGGGGCGCTTTCTATGCTCAAGAGCGCGAAGGCCAGGGAGGCTCCACGATCCGCGTATTCAAACTGCGGACCATGGTTCCCGGCGCGGAGCAGATGCTGTCGAACCATTTAGCGAATGATCCTTCCGCGCGCGAGGAATGGGATTGTTTTTGCAAACTCAAGGATGATCCTCGCATCCTGCCGGGCGTCGGACATTTCCTTCGCAGCACCAGCCTGGATGAGCTTCCGCAGCTGTGGAACATCCTGAAGGGCGAGATGAGCCTGGTCGGGCCGCGTCCATTCCCGGAATATCACAATGCCCGCTTCGATGAAGAGTTTCACTCCGTCCGAACCCAGGTCAAACCGGGCCTGACTGGCCTCTGGCAAGTCTCTGCACGCAGCGACGGCGACATTACAGTGCAGGAATCACTTGACGCCTACTATATTCGCAATTGGTCTCTCTGGTTAGATCTCTATATTCTGGTGCGCACGGTACGCGTTGTCATCGCGCGCGAGGGAGCATGTTGACAGCGTCGTAGACTGCGCCAGGCCGCGCGACCGGGGATTAACCTTACTTCGAATCGTTACACACCAATCGCCGACGCATGCAGTTATTGGGAATTCACGAGAAAGGTGAAATTTTGACAGTGTCAGGTAAGTCAAAAATTAAAGCAGCACAATACGCGTCCAGGATTGCTCGATCCATAGCAGGGAAGTCGGTCTACCGGAAGAAGCTCCCCGGCGAATTCGGAGGGGCAATGGTCTATGTTACCCCCAGGTCGGACATTCGGATTCTCGCTCCGGGCTTCAATCGAACTGCATCTGATCTGTTGCAGGTGGCATCGCTCTATGTAGAAAAAGGCGACTGCGTATGGGATATCGGGTCAAATCTCGGCATATTTTCCTTCTGTGCGGCTTGGAAAGCAGGCCCTGAAGGGTCCGTACACACGTTAGAGGCCGATCCCTTTTTCGCGGAACTGCAGAACAGAACCGTTCGGAAGCTTCCAGGAGGATATGCACCTGTTATCCCTCTCTGCGCCGCAGTCTCGGATAAAACGCAAATCCTTGACCTTTCAATTCCCCAAAAAGGCTGCTCCAGAAATCACTTAGCGGTCGTTGAAGGAAACGACGCCGGCGAATCGGAGGCGCGTAAGCAGGTAGTTTCCGTTACCGCGGACTTTCTGTTGCAGTATTGGCCGAAACCAGATTTTGTTAAAGTGGACATCGAAGGAGCGGAGATTCTCTTTCTCCTGGGCGCAACAAAGCTGCTCAAGGACGTGCGGCCTCAAATGTATATCGAAGTGTCTCAATCGAATTCAGAGCTGGCTACACAGATCCTATCGTCGTTGAACTATAACTTTTTCACAATTCCTTCAAGCGGCTCAGAGCAGCCGATTGAAAGACTTTCGTTCAATTCAATCGCAAGGTCTGCGGAGCGGCCCTGAAGAATCTTTCATTGCATGTTGCAGGCATTTACGCGAAGTCCTGAATGGAAGCTGGGGAGTTTCGACTCGATAAGTTAATGGGCGCACTTTGATCTTGCGGGGTTGGTAGCGACTCGAAACCGGCGCGGATCATGCATGTTGATGGGTCCGTTTGCGGGGTGAACACAAGTTTATTACTCATGATATTTCCTCTCAAGTTGCGAATACAGAATGCCCTGGCGGGATCGGTGATCCGGTTGGGATTACGGCCTGTTGGCTGCATCTGGATTGAAGACGTTTCATGTCTCGCCTATCCAGCGAACGAAAGAGGACAGCACTAACTGCTCTGAGATCAGCGCCGATGCCATCTGCTCTGACAGTGCAAAGTTGCTCACTGTCAGGACATAACGACCCTCGCCGGCTGGGTGCTGGCGAGGGTCGTTGTGCATGCGGGGCTGTGGCGGGGACTAAACCATGGGTCTGGAGAATCAATTTTGAGGCGAAGATCACGAATTCCCCCGAGAATTCGAGCCCACATTCGCCTTTTTCGCCCATGGAGAATTCCCTCGATGATTCGCTGAAGATTCGCCTTTCTCCCCGCCATCAAATCAACACCGACCCAAACTTGTGCGCGTGAGAAATGCGCGCTGGTTCTGCCAACTCTGCTATCGTGGTTAGAATCCAGCTCCCCGTTACCATCCGGAATTTTCCTTCATCCTTACGCTGTAAAAGGCGAATGCTGGCTCATGAACGAACCGCTTGCCATCATTGGCATCGGCTGCCGTTTTCCCGGCGGCGCGAATTCCCCCCAGGCATTCTGGGAGATGCT
>Ga0181516_10001113_pt1 | contig 21329 bp, 28 predicted proteins | sample PEATcosm2014_Bin_25_FD_121104 | JGI IMG/M metagenome (GOLD analysis project Ga0181516, IMG submission 121104) | Peatland microbial communities from MTU Mesocosm Facility, Houghton, MI, USA - PEATcosm2014_Bin01_10_metaG | ecosystem: Environmental > Terrestrial > Soil > Wetlands > Peat | place... | reverse complement strand
TTGCGATTGTGAACAGCGCCACTGGAACAGCCAGCGGCATCACCGTTTCCAACACCTCTCCCCAATTTTCCATGGCCGCGCAAGGACAGAATGCGTCCCTCACGGTCGATGGCATTCCCATTGTCAGCAGCAGTAATACGGTAACGGGCGCTGTACCCGGATTGACCATCAATTTGAATAGTGCCGATCCCAACACTGATGTAACGATCTCGGCCACCGCGGATTCGAGCACAATCACATCGGCAATCAGCCAATTTGTTACCGATTACAACACCGTGGTCGGCCAGGTAAATAGCGAGTATACGTACGATTCGAGCAGTTCCACTGCCCAGCCACTTGCCGACGACAGTACATTGGGGGTGCTGCAGAGCGCATTGCTGGGAGCAGGGAGTTATTCCTCCGGTAACAATGGAAGTATCTCGACGTTGGGCTCGCTCGGTATCACGATGAACAATGATGGAACCCTCAGTGTTGACAGCGCAACCCTCAACAGCGCTATTGGAGCCAATTTTTCTTCGGTGCAGCAATTTTTTGAGGGCACGTCTCTGAATGGTTTTTCAAGCGCACTTAGCACCCAGTTGCAAAATCTTACCGACCCGTCTACGGGAGCGTTTACAGTTGACCTCAGTAGCATGCAAAACACCTATAACGACCTGACAGACCAGATCAATAATTTTGAAGACAATTACATTTCGAGCCTGCAAACAAACCTAACCGCCGAGTACAATTCCGCGGAAATTGCTCTCGAGAGCTTGAATACCACCAAGCAGGAAATCAATGCAGAGCTGGGCAACAATACATCGTCGGGAAATTAAGTCATGCTAATGAGTCGGGAAGCAACCGCATATCGCCAAGCTGTAGTGCAGACAGCCTCGCCTATCGAAGTAGTGATCATGCTTTATGACGCTCTGGTTAGAGACTTAAACAGTGTGATCGCAGCCGTCCGCATTCAGGATGTTGAAGAACGCGTGCGGCAGTCGAATCATGCCTTCAGTTTGCTGCAACAATTGGATCTTATGCTCGATCATGAAAACGGAGGAGATACAGCGAAAGAACTCGCGCGGGTATACTCCCACGTTCGGGCGAGGATTATAGAATCCCAGATCAAGTTGGATCCGGCAATCCTGGAGCGACAGATCGAGTTCATACTGCAAGTCCGTGACGCTTGGCAAACAGCGCAACAGTCATGGGTTCCTGCGTCCGGCGATGGAAGAGCCTACTCAGCCGCCAACGGGCAAGACTCTCAAAGCTGCAGTTGGTCGGCATGATTTCCGATTGACCGTTGTTCGTGACGTGTTTCACCTGAGCCCCGAAGCCTCGATGCGCGGCAACTGGAAACTTTAACCGGGGCGGCGGCTTACTTAAGATAATCCAGAAGGTTCACCTGCTGATCGACCTGCGAGGCCGCAGCTACTGTCGCATTGAGGGCTGTCTCGGATGCAGTCGCGTTCGTGGCTGCGGTTGCTACGTCTGCGGAAACCAGGGTGTTCTGGTAGGTTGTAATATTCAGTTTCTCCTGACTCAGGAAGCTCTCATTATTTGTAAGTTCGTTTACCGTCCCACCATAGAAGACCTGTGCGGTATTGACGGCATTGAGTGAATTGTTAACGGCGACTTCGGCTGTGGCAATGCTGGAGGAGTCGCCCGACTGCAATGCCGTAATCAGCGACTGCAACCCTTCAAATACATTTGCGTTAGGCTGGGAAAATATACTGCTGCCGGGCAGGTTGGCTGCAACCGACAGCCCGGTACCAATCTGTACTTTCATCTGCTGCGAGTTTCCGACGTAATCAATCTGACTTGGGGTGGCGGGATCCGCGACATAAGGTGCGCTCCCAGTGGCGGTGCCCGCGAATAAATATTGTCCTGCATACGAAGTATTGGCGAGCGAGAGCATCTGGCTCTGAATGCCTGAGACTTCCTGGGCAATAGAGTTCAGGTCAGACTGATTCATGTCCCCGTTGGCTCCTTCTACCCCGAGACTCACAGCGCGTTGAAGAAGGTTGGTAACGGAGTTCAAGGTGCTGTTCGCTGTGTTGAGCACATTCGTGAGTGAATCGGAATTAGCGGTATATTGATCCACCGATGCTGCTCGAGAGTTTTCTCCGATCATCGCCGCTTCGGCTGCCGGATCGTCTGAGGGTTGATTGACGCGGCGTCCGGTGCTGAGCTGTTGGGCAGCATTGTTTTCGGCTTGCTGCGCCTGGTCCATCAGCGTCGCCATATCGTTGCTATAGTTGGGATTGACTCTCATAGTTTAGTACCCCGGGTTGGTGACTCCCATGTCAAGCAGGTTACCCATCAATGTATCCACAGTGGAAATGACTTTTGCAGCAGCTTGGTAGGAGCGTTCGTAGAGGAGGAGATTGGAAGATTCCTCGTCGAGCGAGACGCCTTCGACCGAGCTTTGCTGGTTCTGCAACTGGGTGAGGATGTTTCCCGTGGCAGTTACGTTGGAATTGGCCTCTGAGATTGCGCTGCCGATTCCAAAGGTGAGATTGGCAAACGCATTGGTCGGAGTATCTCCATTTGTGATCGCCTGATTTTGTAGGTTCAGCATATTGTTCAGGTTCGTATTATCACCAACCGCACCACCGCTGGCCGCGGCCGCAATCTGCGATCCACTGCTGAGAGCCACGGAAATCGAGGAAGCCGCTCCGGTCGCGCTCCCCGAGGTTGTGTTCGGCGGGTTGAACAAAGCGGTTCCTGCATTTCCATTAGCATCAGAGCCCGCGGTCTGCACGTTGTTGACGGCCGTAGCAAACTGAAAGGCGAATTGGTCCAGCTGCGAACTGAGGGTTGACAGGGACTGGTCTCGAACCTGGAGATCGCCGCCCAAGCTGCCGCTATCGATGGTGCTGGTGATGTCCGTTGCCCCGGCGTAAACATCATTATTGCCGCTGGCATTCAGTTGATTCGTGAGCGAGTAGGCTTTGCTGCCCACCACAAGCGGAACGCCATTGGCAGTGGTGAGGGTGAGTCCATCAGAGCTATTGACCGTTTTGTAGTCCATGATCGCGGAGAGTTGCGAGAGCAGGCTGGAGAGCTGATCCTGGGTGGAGTTGGAGCTCTCGCCAAGGCTCTGCGCGGTATTGATTTGTGCGTTGGTGGCCGCAATCTGCTGGAGCAGGGTATTGGCATCGCTGGTGGATTGCACGACAGACTGGTCCGCCTGCTGTTGCGCCTGGGAGACGACCGATGCGGTGCTCTGAAATGCGGATGCCACGTTGGCCGCGGCGGTGAGCACGCTTGAGCGCAGAGAGCCACTGGCGGGTGTTGTCGAAAGCTGTTGCAGCGAGTTGAAGAAGGAATCCATGCTGGAGCCGATCGATCCAGAAGCCGTATCCGAGAAAACAACCTGAACCGCCGAAAGCGCGCTTGAGACAGTGCTGTTCAGGTTCTGCTGCGATGTATTGGTATTGATCGAAAGATCCAGAACAGAGTCGCGCAAGCTTTGGATTGTCTTGACATCTACCCCGGTCGAACTCTGATCTGGGCCGTTGGGTGCTGACTCTTCCAATACGACGCGGCGGCGCGCGTAGCCGGGTGTATTCATGTTGGCCATGTTCGTGGTCGTTACGTCCATCGCCGTTGTGGAGGCGAGCAGCGATTGAACGGAGACGTTGAGGTCGGACGTTAATCCCATGATCAGCCTCTGAAGTGCACAGAGGCATGGCTGGAAGGTTGATGTCCGCCTGCCTGTAGGATGGCTCGCAGAGTGCGAGTCCACCGGATCGAGTGCTGCAGAAGCCGGTCGTACACACGGTTGAGTTCCAACAATTCTTGTAATCTCCCGGCATCAGGGGGATGTTCGGGCAGCAGCGAGTTGGAAGCGATGCTATCGCAGATAGAGAACTGGCGTTGAGCCGCAGACTGAAAGGCCGTAATGTCCCAGGCCACGAGTGCCTCGATGCCATCCGAGATCGCGGCCAAAAGGGCATCGAAATCATCAGGTTCTTGGTGCGCGGTTGGCGTTTCGTGTCCGGGCGCGTTCATGCTCAGCTCCGGAAGAGATTTTGAAACATCGCAGTCGCAACTGCACGCGGTTCGACCATGTAGGTTCCGCTCTCTAACTGCGCGCGCAGTGCGTCCACACGGTCCTGGCGAACGGCGACATCTCCGGAAAGCTGGCTCGTGGCGGCGCTGATGGATGCTGTGTCCGATGCCGTCCCAGAAGTGCTGAGCGACATCAGGGTGGATTTTGCGGTTCCAGCTCCCGCTTGCGTACCGTTGCTCTTAACGTCGGTCGCGGGATCAACTGGCTGACCCTGATTCAGGATTCGGAGGCTCATAGAACTCCTTTGCGTTCTTCTTAGATATCTATCGGCGACTCATTCACGAACTTGAGCGACTTTAGAGCAAATCCCTATTTATTCTTTGCTGGATTTCCAATAGGTATCTTTCCCGAGTCGGGAGAGGCATCGGACTTTATTCCCAGCGACTTCTCAATCATGGATGCGATGCCAAGAACGTGGCGCTGCGCAAGGGCCTGGGAAACCGCGCGAACCCCAAGTGCTCCCCAAGTGTCATGCCCGGCATCGTCGCTCTGGTCATCTTCAATGGACAGATTCTTCTCCATCTTCGCCAGTACCGTGGAGAACAGCGATGCTTCAAACTCCTGTGCTCCCGCCCCTGCGCGGTCGGATTGCAAGCGTGCCGCCAGCAACTTCGGATCGCGAACGACCTCGGTGGAGAGCGAGCTGATTTGCGGCGTGTTCACAGCACCTCCAGCTCTGCCTGCAAGGCTCCTGCTGCTTTAAGCGCCTGAAGAATAGAGATGACGTCACGTGCGGTCGCACCGATGGACTGAAGGCCGTTGACCAACTGCTCCACGGTGGCGCCCTCGGGTAATTCGATCCGCTTGGTAGGCCCGTCCTTGGCATTCAATGAGCTTTGCGGAACCACGGTAGTCTCTCCATTCTTGCTGAATGGGGTGGGCTGGGAGACTTCGAAGGTGGTAGATATTTCAACGGAGAGCGAGCCCTGGAGGATGGAGGCGGAACTGAGTCGTGCGTCGCGTCCCATCACAATGGTCCCTGTCTTTTCGTTGACCACGACTCGGGTTGGCGCGAGCACGCTTACCAACAGTGACTGAATTCGTGCGAGCATAGCGGGTACGTCGCGCCCAGCACTGGAAATCTCGACGCGACGGCTATCGACCACCGTGGCGATGGGATGATCGAATTCAATGTTAATGCGTTCAGCGATGCGCCCTGCGTTTGAGAAATCGGCTTCGTGCAGTAGCAGCGAGAGCGAGTTGACATTCAGCAGGCTAGGGGCGAGATCGCGTTCAGCAATGCCGCCGTTTGCGATCCGGCCTACGGTTGGATGATTCAACTGCTTGCTCACGCCGCTCGTTCCGGCTGTGTAGCCGCCGACTGCGAGAGGTCCCTGAGCAGTGGCATATATCTGGCCGTCCTCACCGCGCAGCGACGTAAGCAGTAGCGTTCCTCCCTCCAGTGACTTGGCGTCGCCGATAGATGAGACGACCACATCAATCTGCGTTCCAGCGCGGGTGAATGCCGGCAGAGAAGACGTAACGAAGACAGCGGCGATGTTCTTGACCGTGATGCTGCCGGGCGTGATCTGCATTCCCATGCGAAGCATCAGATTTGCAAGCATCTGCAGGGTGAATACGGTTTGTTTCTGATCGCCGGTGCCGCGTAACCCAACCACGAGACCGTAACCAATTAACGAATTCTCACGCATGCCTTCCACGCTGGTGATTTCGCGAATTCGTACCTGGTGTGAAGAGGATGAGCGTACGTCGGCAGCAACCAATTGGAGCGAGACGGCGAGCAGAATCGTGATTGTGCAGAGCGTTTTCATAGCTGTCCGGCCTGTCATCTAAAATCCAATAAACTTCAGTAGCGTTCGCATCACGATATTGGGCTGGCGCACACTGTCGCTGATAACGCCTTTCCCCTTGACTTCGAGTTGAAGATTGGAAAGCTGGTAGGAGTACACCAGGTTCCCGTTGGAAATATCCGCCGGACGCACCACGCCCCGCAGCACAACGTTCTCATGTTCGTGATTGGCCAGCACATGGCGCCGCGCTTCCACCACTAATGATCCCGAGGGCAACACGGCAACCACCTGCGCGGAGATCGTAGTGTTCAGCTGAGTTTGTGAGGCTGTGGCCCCAGTACCGGTGAGTTTGGTACTGGAGTTGGCGGCGAGCAACGGGTTTAGGAAGGATGGGCTCTGACCACCGACTCCAGTGACGCCGCTGGAATGAGAGAAGTCACGCTGACTGGCAAGACTTCCGCTTTGCGAGATTGTGGTGGATTCCGAAATCTGAATGGAAATTGTATCGCCAATCAGATGAGCCTTGTAGTCCGAGTATGGGTCGGCGAGCAGACTATTCGCAGTGAAAAGGCTTCCGCGTGCCAATGTGGGGGAGGGCAGCGCAGGCGTGGCGAGCTGCTGTACATATTCATCGAGAGAGTTCGGCAGCTTCTGCGGCAAGTTCTTATCCCGCGCGACGGCAGAGATCGAGAATACCAGCAGAGCGATGATGATGATGAGCGTGCGTTTCATTTTGGTCGCTCAGGCTCCAGTCGAAAGAATGTCTGCCGTGTGAGCACTCACAATGCGTGCGCGCATAATTCGCGTTGTGTTCGCCACGCGGACCCGGATTTCTCCTCCGGCAGCGCCCGACTCGATGGCGACAACGGGAAGTTGTGCATGCAGTTGAGGAGTTCTCCAGTAGGCCTGTAGAACGGTTCCTGCGCGCACCATGGGCGCGGGCGCGGTTTCGGGATGGGGCATTGCAGCCCGCACCGTGGAAGGACTCGGAAAAAGATGCAGCAGTATAAGTTGCGGCAGAGCATGCGATGGGCAGCGTAGGCGGAGCAGCGTGGCTCCAGTGGTCGTGGCGCGCACACGTGTGATGACGCATCCATCGAGTGAATCGTCTGCTGGCGCAGCAAGCACCTGCGATGCATCCACGCGACGCTGGAACTGTTGCGAAAGCCACTCGACCGTCGCACTTCTGGCCTCAGGTGTGGCAGAGGCCAAGCCGAGCGTGCAAGAGAGCGGGAGTACAGCGAGAAGCAACGCGGATGAAATATAGTGGCGCATAGTCATTTCCCGAGTTGGTTTACTTCCTGAAACATCTGGTCAGCCGCTTTTGCTACTTGCGAATTGGCTTCGTAGGAACGCTGAGCGAGAATCATCTGGATGAACTCTTCAACCGTGTTCACGTTCGACTGTTCGAGCGACCCCTGCACCAGTGTTCCCAATCCTTCTGAACCGCCGGGGTTGCCGACAATCGGGTCGCCAGAAGAACTGGTGGGCATCAAGAGGTTTGCGCCAATGCTGTTCAGTCCTCCGGGATTGGGAAAGGTGGCGAGCTGAATTTGGCCGATCTGTTGAGACTGTGTCTGGCTCGGTTGGGTCACCGTCACGGTTCCGTCGGAGCCGATGGTGATGGCCGTGGCATTGGCCGGAATCGTGATGCCCGGTTGGAGAGCGTCTCCGTCTGACGTGACTACATTTCCCTGCGAATCCAGATGGAAGCTGCCACTGCGAGTGTAAGCAATCTGCCCCGAGGGAGTGAGCACCTGGAAGTAGCCGAGCCCTTGAATAGCGAGATCCAGCGAGTTTCCGGTCTGTTGAAAGTCGCCTTGCGATTGCAGAATTTCAGTGGCGGCTGAGCGCGTACCCAACCCAATCTGCATGCCGGCCGAAACGGTTTGTTGGGTGGCCGCCGCGCCGGGAGTCACCATGTTCTGGTAGATCATGTCCTGGAACTGCACGCGTCGTTTACGAAACCCGGCAGTGTTGGCGTTCGCCAGGTTGTTGGCGACATTGTCCAGGTTGGTTTGCTGCGCGGTCATGCCGCTGGCTGCGGTGTAAAGCGATCGAAACATGAGTGGCTCCTAACCTCTCTGTTAAACCCTTGGCAAGTCTTCAGCTGCAGTCTTGTTGAACTCTGTGTGAAAAGTGTTGAGTGCGCGCTGCAGCATTTCGGCGTTCCGCTGGATTTCAATCAACCCAACCGCGCTCTCCACTGGATTGATGTTGGAACTCTCCAGAGCCCCTTGATTTACGGTGAGATTGCTGGCTGTGGTTGCAGCGGCCGAAGGCGCGGAATAATAGGCTTCCCCCAGCGCAGTAAGCGGAACGCTGGGATCGAATTGCACAAGCTGCAGCTCTCCCGCCACAGCCCCCTCTATCGAGATGACGCCGGAAGAACTGATCTCCACGTTGCCTTGCGGCAAGACAATGGGGCCATTGCTTCCCAGCACTGCATATCCCTGTGCGCTGACCAGCGCACCGGTTGCCGTGAGATGGAAATTCCCGTTGCGCGTGTACTGCACGCCCGTCGGCGCTTGCATCGCAAAGAAGCCAGCACCCTCAAGCGCCAGGTCGAGCGGGTTGCCCGTCTGCTGCATCGAACCCTGCGAAAAATCGATACGTGGTGAGCCGAGCACGCCAAAGGAACTGACGGCACTTGTCGAGGCACTGTTTGAAGCAGTCATCATTTGTGTCTTGAAGCTGACGCGTGTACCGCGGAACCCGCTGGTGTTTGCATTTGCCAGATTGTTAGCCGCGAGATCGAGCTCCTGCGTGCGTGCAAGAAGTCCGGTACAGGCCGCATAGATGCCGTTGTTCATATCTGCTCCGCTGAGAGCACGTGCAAGCGGAGTGCCAACGCAATTGGGGAATTCTCATGAGAGCCGTCGGCGCGGAGGACGAGGCTTTCTCGCAGTGCGTCCATCAGGAAGCAGGATCCCGTGACCGCACTGTGAGTGGTGGACTACTCGTGCAGTTCCAGGGTGACCCAGACTGGCTCTTCCTCAAAATCAAAAACCGCCCCGATTGTGTTTCCGACGGCCGTTGAGCGAGTCGCGTAGTCGCTCCCTACGATGATGGTGGGCACCGAAAGCATACAGTGGTTTCCGACTCCGCTAAGCTTACCCTTGAAGTTTCCTGCAATCATGTTGGCGATCTCGCCGAGAGCATCAAGACTTTCACTGTCCACTTCTTCGGCGGACAGGCCGAGCATTTTGCTGGCCATGGTGCATGCCGCCTGGTTGGAGCAGCGGATACTGAGTACTCCACAAAGACTGCCGGCAAGGCCCACTAATGCGGTGAACTCACCGTCCTTGTCGTTGGCTGAGGGTTCGTGCACTTGCAGCGTGCTGGCGAGCATGATGTCGAAGACCTCGCGCACGGAGAAGTCCAGCAACGGCGTCCAGACAGCACGGTTGAATACGGCGCGGGGTAGAGAGTTTGCAGCAAACGTATTTGTCATAGTCATAGCCCCAGTACGGGAAGGACATGTTCTTTAACCTGGTCCGGCGTGAACGGTTTGCGAATGTATCCCTTGGCGCCGAGCGAAAGCGCCTGCACGACGTTGGACTCGCTTCCTTCGGTGGTAATCATGACGACCGGAATCTGGCGCGTTTTATCCATGCTCTGTAGCTGCCTGACAAACTCCAGCCCGTCCATCACCGGCATATTGATGTCGCTGAGGATCAGGTCCACAAGATTGCCATCAAGTAACGCGAGCGCATCTGCGCCGTTTCCTGCCTCAATCACCGAGGAGAGATCAAGTCCTGCCTGGCGGAGAGATCGTTCGACAATTTTGCGCATGACGGAAGAATCGTCCACGATGAGGGCTCTAATCTGGCTCATTCCATTCCCCCTTCAGGAAACATATTTTCAGCCAGCAACGCGTAGATGCGTTGCCTGCCGAGCAGGACGATTGCCTCTTCCACTCCCGAACAGGAGCATCCATGTTCGCGGCTTCCGGCTTCCGTTACACGCCGCCGGAGGTTATCGTCAGCTTCGATCGAGCAGGTTAATTCGGCTAGATTCATGACGCGCGTGGCAAGGAGCAGAGTAAGCATGACACGCGGTTGAACCCTGGCCATCACTCGATGAGGGAAGGCTACTCTACATCGCGAGGGTTGCTTTGATGTGTTCATAAGTGACGCTCAATTCATGTATCGGCTGCCTGAGTGTCACACTTTAGCTGCCTTAGGTAGGCGGATGCTCGAAGACCAAATCGAGGTGGGAGCTGCGGAAAGACAGGCGTGTCCAGATGTTTCCTTCAACAGCGTGCATGGAGACGGCTTCTGCCCCGGTCTGCTGTACATAGTTTCGGATCATACGGGCGGCCTCGGCTGCAGAGTCCGGGCGTGTGACAGCGACCTCGCCGCTGGTGTCGATCTTTCGGAAGTCGAGTACCTCATCGAATTTGGAGTCGGGAATGACACACGCTTCCGTTTTGCACCGGAGCATCTGCTCAACCGCAATGAGCGCGCTGTGATTTACCTTCTCGCAGAAGCCGACAAAAAGTCTGCGCCCGAGCGCAACCAGATGCACGGGCAACATTCGGTAGCGTTCCACCAGGCTGACGGGCAAGAGCATGGAACAGGCTGGTTGCACGCTCTCTGCAGGAAATACAGGACATCCCCACTGCGTCGCCACCACCGAGGCTATGTCCCCGTTTGAGATGCAGCCCAACCGCATCAAGCACGCTCCGATCCGATCTCCCGTGTTGCGCTGCAGCTTCAGTGCAGCCCGAAGTTGCGGATCGGAGATGGCTCCTCGCGACAGCATCATCAATCCCATCGGCATAGTGGTGCGAATCGGTGCGGGATGATCGTCGCGCGCAAAGCTGCCGCGCAGACGAGATTCCAGAGCCTCTTCCATGCATCCGGGACCACAAAACCATTCTTCTTCATTCAGGCGCACCCCGGATGCTTGGTGGAGCACGCTCGCCCAGCGAGACCCGGTAGCACAGTTCGGATGACTGCAACGTGGCAGGAACTGCTTCATCCCCATGAACCGCTTTGCCTTCTTTTCGGGAAGATTGTACATGGTATTCTCCAGTGAGAATCGAATCTCAAAACGCATCTTATGATGCGTTGTTAAGGCAGGCAGGCGATCTTCTCGCCCGGCGTTGCGACCTGCAGGATGCGCAGTCCGTAGTTGCCTCCCACGATCACGACCTCTCCTTGCGCGATGATGCGCCCGTCGATCAGGAGTTCGACCGGTTCCTGTACGCGGCGGTCGAGTTCAACCACCGAGCCTGAGCAGAGCTCGATGATGTCCTTTAGCAGCATCTGCCGGGTTCCAAAGCGCAAGGACGCCCCGAGTTCAATATCGAGCAACAGTTCCAGGTTGCGGCCCGCCGCGACCGGAGCCAAATCGCTGACCGGGGGCGCCGCCGCAGAAGGCTGTGGCGCACTCTGGCAGGTCGTTTGGGGAGAGCTTTGCGCTTCAGTTCGCTTAGCTATGGAGAGGTGCACAATGTGGAGTTCGAGTTCTAGAACGTCATTCCCCCGCGGAAGACGGAGGACTTGGCGCGAGCCAGTTGCCGGTTCGCGCTCGCTGGCCGCACTGGGCCGGAGCTCCAACGGACCGAAGGCACTTCGCAGTCGGTCGGCAGCGTTCCCGCAAATCTGCTGCAACAACTCGGCCGCAGCCTCGCGTACGTCGCTGCTGACGGTCGCGCCTGGCTCTGCGGTCTCACCAGTCAACATCGCCGCGAATTGCACGCTCATTGGTGCGGAGAGCGCAAGCTCGCTGATACCGTTGAGCGCGCCGCTGATCTCGAGGCGGATCAACGTGGCGGCCTCAGTCGGCTGCTCCAGCAAAATGGACTCCGCTTTCAACACGGCCCCCGACACTTGCGAGAGCACAGACGACGCTGCTTCAGCGAAATATTGAACCAGGGCGGAAGCCTGTTCCTGGGCGATGTCACTCATGAAAGTTCCTGTTCGTCTTCGGGCGCGCCACGACTGGGGTTGGGTAGCACCTGAGAGATTTTCGATGCACGCAGGTTTCCGACCCGGATTGGAAATGCTTCATAAAGGGATAGTCCAGCCACACTGCCCTCAATCGGCGCATTGGTGGCATGCGGGAACGAGACGATACGATCGGGTTCCAGATCAACCACGGTGCGAATTGGTAGTTTGTAGGAGGGCATGGCGAGTGAGAACTCGAATGGAAACCCAAGGGCATGCTTGATCATGCGCTCGCGCGCGGTGCTCGGACCGCGGTGTCGGCTGTATGCGCCGTCCAGATCCAAGCGCCGCAACAACGAATTCGAGGCGACGGCAGGGAAGGCAACATTCATCACACCGTGCGATTCGGGCATGTTGATCTCAAAGCTCAGGCAGAGTGTTTTTTCGCCCGGAGGCATTAGCCGCTGCAATTGCGCTGGCCTTAAGCGCTCGTCGAATTCGAATACTGAACCGAGCGAGGACCACGCGGTTTGCAACTCCGTGCAGAGGATGCGCACCACACCCTCCATGATGCCCTCCTCGATTTCAGTGATGTCGCGCTCCTGCTCAGTCATGCGGCCTACACCGCCAAGCAGCAGATCAATGATCGGAAACACCAGTGCCGGTTCAAGGTTGATTGCTGCAGTAGCGCCCATCGGCTTCATCTGAAATGTCGCCAGGTAGGACAGATCCGGGACACGTTGCAGAAATTCGTGAAAAACCAGTTGCTCCACCGAGACCAGGTTGACCTCAAACACGACCCGCAGGTATGCACCGAGTGCATTGGTGAGGTCCCGTGCAAAGCCCTCATGCAGATTGCTGATGGTGCGCACCTGGTCCCGCTCAATCTGCCCGGCCTGCCGGAAGTCGCATGGTTTGAAAGTGGGCGTCGCAGTCTGCGTCGCTGATACGTGTCCGAGGGCGGCGCGGAACATGGCGTCGATCTCTTCTTGATTTAATACTTTTTCCATGTGCCCTCCAACGCGTTGCGCACCGCCTGTTCGGCGAGGTGAGCCGGCATCTGTTTACTCGCGAGAAGCGACTGAAGTCGCGTGCGCAGTCGAAGCAACGCCAGGGAGTGAATCTGCGACACACGCGATTCGCCCACTCCGAGTACCGCGCCCGCCTCCTTCATCGTGAGTTCCTCGTAGTAATACAGTGAGAGTACCTGCTGCTCCTTCTCGCTCAACTCCTGTATAGCGCGACTGAGGAACTGGTGCAGTTCACGTTTCATCGTCAGGTAGTAGGGGCTCTCCTCCGGATTACCGGGCAGGTACTCGCAGAGGTCGTCGTCTTGATCCTTATCATTGCTCACGATGTGAAAGCTGCCTAGATCGAGACCTTCCAGTTCGCCAAGCAGCCGCTGAAATGATTCGAGGTTCAGCCCAATCTCTTTCGCGAGTTCCTGCTCGGTGGCATTGCGTCCTAGCTCGTGGCTCAGGCGGGCTGAGGCCACCTCGATCATGCGAGCCTTGCGCCGCAGGTCGCGGGGACTCCAGTCGAGTTCGCGAAGACTATCCAAAATCGCGCCACGAATGCGGAACTTGGCATAGGTTTTGAATTGCACCTGTCGCGCCTCATCGTACTTGTTGAGGGCATCCATCAGGCCGAGCACGCCCGCGTGAACCAGATCCTCAATCGGCACATGCTGTGGCAGGCGATCATGAATGTGACGCGCAAGATAGCGTACCTGCGGCATCTGTTCCAGGAGGATGCGATTCCGCACCTCCTCGTCCAACGGAGGAGGTGCGTAGTTGACCTGCGGGTTCTTCATTTGAGCCTCGGGAGTTGCTTTACGGTCATGCATTGAGACTTCCAATGGAGTGCACCGGTGTAAGTGCGGGGATCTCTCCGTGCGAGATGACGACAATCTTGGGCAGAAACGGCTCCAACAGACGGCGCAGATGGAAACGTGTATTTGCCGAGCAGAGAATGACAGGCGTGGCGACCTCCACGTTTTCGCCGACCAGTTTGCGCAAACCTTCCAGCAGTCGCCGGATGAACGTGGGCTGTAATGCAATCGACCCTGCGGCAGGCATTTGCGGCGTGAAGGCCAAGCTCAGTTCCTCTTCGATATGTGGGTCGAGTGTGACCACCTTCAGCGCTCCTTTTTCATCCAGCAAAGGCTTGATGAGAGAACGCCCCAGCGCTTGACGGCAGGCTTCCACCAGTCCTACCGGATTCTTGTTGACGGTCGCGCTTTCCACCAGCGTCTCCAATATGCTGCCAAGATCACGGATGCTGACCTGCTCGCGCAGCAGTTGCTGCAACACTCGTTGCACTTCTCCCAATGTCATCAGCTTGGGCACTAATTCATCGAGCAATTTGGGATGCGAATCATTGAGCCGCTCCAGCAATCGCTTCGTCTCGGACCGGGTCAATAACTCGTGCGCGTATTGGCGAATCAGTTCCGAAAGATGGGTAGCAAGCACCGAGGTCTGATCGACTACGGAGTAGCCGGCGGCAATCGCCTGTTCGCGTAACTCGGGTGAGATCCAGCGGGCAGGCACGCCGAAAGCTGGCTCCTTGGTCACCAGGCCGGCCAACTGAGGTGGCTCGGGGCCCGAACTAATAGCGAGGAGCATCTTGTCTGGCATTTCCCATCGTGCGATTTCAACCCCGCGAAGATAGATCGCGTATTCACGCGGCTTCAGGCGAAGGTTGTCAGTGATGTGGACGCTGGGAATAATAAAGCCAAGCTGACCTGCCAGGTGTTTGCGCAATGCACGTACGCGGGGCAGCAATTGCCCCCCCTGGTTGTTATCCACCAGCGGAACCAGCGCGTATCCTACCTCCAGTGAAAGATCGTCCAGAGTGAGCAGAGATTCCAGCGAATCGGACTGGATGGTTCCAGGTTTGTTCGGCCCCGGCGCTCCGGGTTTTGCAGATGGTTTCACCTCAGCGGGAGGCAGTTTCTGCAGCCGCCACGCCATTACCCAAAGCACAGTCACCATCAGCGCGAACGAAAACTTCGGCATGCCCGGAATCAGTCCCATCGCGAGTAGTGCCGCGCCCGCGATCCACAACACGCGAGGCTGCGCGAAGAGTTGTTGAGAGAGATCGCCGCCTAGAGATCTGTTTGACGAGGCGCGAGTTACTACCAGGCCACCGGCAATCGACACCAGCAGCGAAGGAATCATCGTGACCAGGCCGTCGCCAACCGTAAGAACCGTGTAGGTCTTCAGTGCATCGCGAAAGGGGATGTCGAGTTGAAAGACTCCGATCAGGAATCCGGCGATGATGTTGATGGCAGTGAGCAGGATGGTCGCCAGGGAATCACGCTGACTGAAGCGTGCCGCTCCGTCCATTGCGCCGTAGAATTCAGCTTCGTGCGCAACTGCTTCGCGGCGAGCGCGGGCCTGCTGCTCGTCGATCAACCCAGCGTTTAGATCAGCGTCGATGGCCATCTGCTTGCCCGGCATGGCATCGAGCGTGAAGCGTGCTGTTACCTCAGCCGTACGCACCGCGCCATGACTGACAACCAGGAATTGAATCGCGATCAACGCGATAAAAAGCACAAACCCGACAACATAGTTTCCGCCGACCACGAACTGTCCAAAGGCTGCAATGACGTTGCCCGCCGCAGCCGCGCCCTCGTTGCCATGCAGCAGGATGCGTCTTGAACTGGCAATATTGAGCGCCAGCCTGAAAAGAGTCAGCAGAAGCAGCAAGCTGGGGAAGACCGAGAACTGTACTGGCCGAAGGATGTAAATTGCCGAGAGCAGCACCACAACCGACGCCGTGATGCTGATGGCGAGCAGCAGGTCGAGCAGAAAGCCCGGCATTGGCACCAGCATCACGAACACAACGGAGACCGCCGCAGTCGGAACGATCCAATCGAAGTTCATGTCCTTCAAGAACGACGCTGGTTTTTTCGCATCAGCCATCAGGAGTTCCCCCGTGCCTGTGCGTTCATGCGGAATACGTAAGCAAGAATCTCTGCCACTGCTGCGTATAGCTTTTCAGGAATCGCCTGACCCACCTCGACCGTGCGGTAGAGACTTTGCGCCAGCGGCGGATTCTCAATGATCGGGATGCCGTCCCAACGCGCGATCTCTTTGATCTGTTGCGCCAACAGGTTCTGGCCTTTTGCAACCACAGTAGGCGCGGCCATCTCGTCGCGGTATTCCAGCGCCACCGCGAAGTGTGTGGGATTGGTAACGACAACGGTCGCGTTTTTCGCGGCGTTGATCATGCGCTGCCGTCGTGCCTGCCTCTGCAATCGCCGGATGCGTCCGCGTGTTTGAGGATTGCCGTCGAGCTGCTTCATCTCTTCGCGAATCTCTTCCTTGCTCATACGCAAGTCGCCTTCGAACTTCTGGCGCATCGCAATGTAGTCCACGGATGCCCAGGCCAGAAGCACCAGGGACGATTTCCAGAACAGCTCAAAAACGATGGCGGACATATGCGCGAAGATCTGGCGCGGTGAGGCCCAGACTCCAAGCCCCAATGTCGGCCACTCCCGCTGAAAAATTCCCACCGTGATGTAAACGATCGCGGTACTCGGAATCAGCGCTTTGCAGAGCTGCACCAATGTCATCATGCTGAAGATCTGCCCAAGTCGTTTCGCCGGATTGATTCGTGCAATGTCAGGCGCAAGCAATTTCGGCGCGAAAACGAATCCTCCCTGCGCAATCGCAACCAGCGCGGCGACTGCTCCGGCAGTGGCCAGCGGCTTCCATGTCCAACCGAACACCAATTGCGCCGCCCACGGAAACAGCGGCGTGGCCATTGAGATTTCCTCACGAACGGCGTGATCCAAAGCTGCTTGAAAAAACCTGCGCCAATGCAGCAAGTCGGTTGGAGCCTGTATGGCAAGAACGCTCAACCCAGCAAGCAACGCGGCGGCGGCGCTCAATTCGCGAGAACGGGCGACCTGCCCTTCCTTTCTCGCCTTCTGGCGGCGGTGCTCAGTTGCCTTCTCGGTCTTGCTGTCCTTCGCCACGATGAATCTTCCTAACTCACAAGGTGCAGGGTCTGTTCACTCCAGCGAATCGCGTTGCTAAACTGCGTCGAAAAGAAACGCGGCCACGCCGTCATCGCTGCAATCGTTACAAGCATTCCTAAGACCGATTTAACCGAGAGCCCTACGAAGAGCACCGGTAGCTGTGGAGAGGCTTTCCCAACAAAAGCTAGTGCGAAATCGGCAATCACCGTGGCGATCAGCGCGGGTGCGGCAATCTGCAAGCCAAGAACCCAGATGGCTGCCGCCGTGTGCAGCACGGCTCCCACTCGTACTGCAGTGAGCACAGGTTCTCCAGCGGGAAGGTAGTAGAAGCTCGCGACCAGCGCGCGCAGTGCCCAGTGGTGCACATCCAGCGCAAAGAAGATGAGCAGAACAATCGTCTGATAGAACACCGAGAGCACTACGGAGTCTGCCTGCGATTGCGGGTCGATCATTGTCGCCAGCGAGAAGCCCATCTGCATCCCGAGGATCTGACCCGCAAACTGCGCGGCATCGAAGATGAAGTTAAGCATCAGTCCAACGATGATGCCGATCAGGAGTTCGTTCAACGCGATACCGGTCCATCCCAGCGGCGAGACGTGCAATCGCGGGACCGGCACCACGGGCCAGAGCAGTACCACGCCAAGTACCACGAAAGCACCCTTGGTACGTGCCGGTACCGCGCTGTTGCTGAGTCCGGGAGCGAACAACACGAGTCCGGAGATGCGCAGTCCAATAAATACGGACGCCGCCAGCGCTGATTCGAGAGTGAAGGGAGGGTTCATTGCAGCAGCGGCCTGAAATCGGAAAAAAGATGAATAGTGAAAGCAGCCAGATGGCGAAGCATCCAGGGCAAGAGAAACATCGCGCTCAAGGCCGTCGCCAGCAACCGCGGAACGGTGGAGACAGTTTGGTCCTGGATACTGGTGAGCACCTGAACAACATTGATGATCACCGACACGAGGGTCGCAGTCGCCAGCAGCGGAAGCGCTGAAAGAATGGCGTACTCCAGCGTGGTGCGTCCGAGTTCAATGACCTGTTCCATTGGCATTGCTTCACCCAAAACTGCGCATCAGTGATCCGACCAGCAAATTCCAGCCATCGACCATGACGAACAGAAGTAATTTGAGCGGTGTCGAGATCACCACTGGTGGCAGTTGCATCATGCCAACCGATGTAGTAATCGAAGCCACCACCATGTCAATCACAAGAAAGGGAAGAAACAACACCGCGCCGATCTGGAATCCGGCCTTCAATTCGGAAAGGATGTAGGCAGGCATCACTACACGCATGGAAAGGTCTTCCGGCGTCTTCGGCCGTACCTCCCGGGCAAGTTCGAGAAAGAGCGCAACATCCTTCTGCCGCGCGTAGCGCAACATGAATGTCTTCAGCGGATGGGCGCCAATCTCAATCGCCGCCATTGGAGTGATGCGACCCGCCTCCAGCGGAATGATCGCCTGCTGCTGAATTGCGAGGCCGACGGGTTGCATAAGAAAGAATGTGAGTACCAGTGCCAATCCGATGAGCGTCTGATTGGTGGGCGTGCTCTGTGTGCCCAGCGCCTGCCGGAGAAAGTGAAAGACGATGAGCAGACGCACGAAAGGCGTCATCGAGAGCAGCAGCGCAGGGATCAAGGTCAGAAACGTGAGCAGAACAAGAATTGTCCACGGCGCCTGATTACCGCCGAGTCCTACGAGTGGAGAGATACCTTGGGAGGGTGGCAAGGCCGGCAACGGTCCGGCGAAGGCCTCTGGAAGCGCGAGCAACACAAAGCTCAATATGACGCCTAGCCGCTTCATGAGCTTTCCTGAGTCAGTGGGCGCGGTACTAGCACGGTGGTTTTGTTCGAGCTAATCTCGGCCAGCAGCAAAACAGAAGCGGCTCCTCCGCCAATCAGAAATTTCTGCCTGCCTACACGCATGATGGCGACAAACCTCTTCTCGCCGAGTTGTTGCATTTCGAGCAATTGCAGCTTGCGTCTCCGCCTCCTCCGTTTCAGCAACTTCGCAACTTGTGTGAAGGTCCTTCTCAGCAGCACTAAAAGCGCTTCCAACCTGGGCGCAACCCCTGTCGCAGGCAGTCGGGAAACGTCTCCCGCGATGGGTACCACCAAGAACTTGCCGGAGACCTCGGTGCTAAGTTCGGTGGTTGCCTCGAGGCTCTTCGTGCGGATTCTTCTGCTGCTTTGCATCTGTTTACTCATGCGATCTGGGTCAGGCGTGCAGCCAGATGGTCGTCAAGAACCTCGAACTCGGTCCAGCCAATTACTTTTCCGTTCACTCTGAGCGGCACGTCTGATCCCTGCAGCCAATGCGTGTTGATCACTTCATTGCTGGACAGGCGAAGTAACGCAGAGACCGTAAACCCAGGAATCGGAATTTCCAGCGAGACAAGACAGGGAAGCTGTTGAAACGCGCTCCAGTGTTTTGGTCTTGGTACGGCTGCTGTGCTGCCGCCGATGGTGAGTGCCGTGCTCTCTTCTGTTTCGTTCATGAATCCCGTTCCGACTGAGCCGATCTGATTGTGGTTGCTGACCGAAGAAAAGCAATCGGCTCGCCGAAACGGGACAACACGGGTGAAATTGTTCTCAGAATGCGCAAAAAAGAGGCCGCCGCCGCGGAGCCTCAGTATTCGAAAGTCCTAACGAATCAGGTTGATTGTGTCCTGTGCAATCTGATCAAAGGTTGTCACCGATTTTGCATTCGCCTGGAAACCGCGTTCAGCAATAATGAGGTTGGAAAATTCCGTCGACATATCTACGTTGGAAAGTTCTAACGCGCTACCTGTCAGCGAACCCAATGAACTCGTCCCCGGACTTCCAATTACGGCCGATCCAGACGAAATGTTGGCTGAGTAATTATTGTTCCCCTGCTTGGTGAGGCCTTGCAGGTTGGCGAAATTGGCCAATGCAATCTGGCCCAGGACTTTGGTTCCGTTGCTAAAAGCTCCGAGGATCGTGCCATCGGCGCCAATCGAGAAGCTTGTCAGCGATCCACTGGCGTAGCCATTCTGGATTGCGGAACTGGTACTGCTTGCTCCCGAAACCTGTGTGATCAACCCTGTGCCGGTCGCACTCGCCAGGTTCCAGTTGAAGGCGAGCGTGCTGGCACCATCCGCTAATCCAGGAATGCTGACTGCAATGGGCGCGGTGCTGGTCAGCTGTCCGCTGCTGTTGAAGGTGAGTGTGCCGGTTGCGACCGTAGTAACGGTGCCGGCACCGCCCGTAATATCACTGCTGGGGAGCGTGGCGTTATAACTCCATCCCGACGAGCTTCGTGTGAAGTCGACGCTCAGCACGTGCGAAGTGCCCAGCGAATCATACACAGTGATATTCGTGTTGTAAGAACCGCTGGCAGTGGCGTCCGAGCTCAGGTTAGCGGCTATCGAAATGCTCGATGTGGCGCTCGGTGCATTGATCATGCCCATCGGTAACTGAATCGGAGTAAGTCCTCCGTTTGTATTCACCACTCCGTTGGTGGCGGGATATCCCATTACCTGAAACCCGTCCGCGGTCACCAGGTTGCCATCGGAATCTTGGGTGAAGTCTCCTGCCCGCGTGTAGTAGGTGTTGCTGCCGTTTTGTACCACGAAAAAACCGTTGCCGTTAATCGCGACGTCGGTATCCACTCCGGTGCCCTGTACGCTGCCGCCGGAGAAGTTGGTGTTAATCGAGGAGACGGAGGCTCCCGCGCCCACCTGTAACTGATCGCCCGATCCGTTGCTGCCGAGCAGCTGGTAGAACAGATCCTGGAAGTTGACAGTCGTATCCTTGTATCCGGTCGTGTTCAGGTTGGCCAAGTTGTTGGAAATCGTGGCGAGCGCAGTGTCGCTCGCGGTCAGTCCGGAAAGTGGAATCGAAAAGTTTGGCATTAGTTACCTCTCACATGGTGCGCTTGCTGTGTTGAATTGGTGGCTGGCGGACCCGCGTGACTGTTGGCGATCTGGCTGGTCGCTCCATTCGCAGCGCCGCCGCCTTGCAGAATCGAATAGATACCTGCGACGTCGCTGAGTTGGTTGATCTGGACCATCTGCGTAACCATGGTCGTCGGGTCCATCGTCTGCGTCGGGTCCTGCGATTGCAATTCGGTGGCTAGCAATTGCATGAACGTACTGGCTAAGTCTGTGGCAGAGCTCGTGCCGTTGCCCGTTGTGCTGGAATCATTGGCCTTGGGCGTTGCTGCTGATACTGGGTAGATGCTCATTGTGTCTCTTCTCCTTACTTGCGGCTAAGCGCGAATGCTGATGCTGACGTGATCCGGAAGGAATCCGGCTGGCTCAGTTTCTGCCGAAATAACATCCGTGGAGTCTTCCCCTGCCACAGCGTCCAGCGCATGTGCCGAGGCATTGAAACGTTGCTGACCCTGTTGTCCGTTTGCGTGGCCCTGTGTCTGCGAACCGATGGAGCCCAGCATCACGTCATGTGATTTGAGGGCTGCTTCCAATCCTGTCCTTTCACTGGCGAGCACCGGTAAAATGTCGTGGCGGAGGGCGGTGATGTGTGCCGTAGTAGCCTCATGTGTGCTGACCGCGCGCACTTCCACCTTGCCGAGTTCCGGAAGCTGAACACTGATCTTGAGTTCACTAACATTCCCCAGCGTTTTTAGCTGGGCTGTGTCGTAAGCAGGTTGCGACTCTGCCGC
>Ga0181516_10001112_pt1 | contig 21339 bp, 19 predicted proteins | sample PEATcosm2014_Bin_25_FD_121104 | JGI IMG/M metagenome (GOLD analysis project Ga0181516, IMG submission 121104) | Peatland microbial communities from MTU Mesocosm Facility, Houghton, MI, USA - PEATcosm2014_Bin01_10_metaG | ecosystem: Environmental > Terrestrial > Soil > Wetlands > Peat | place... | reverse complement strand
TTGTGGCAGCCGATTCTCAGTGGATGTGTCAGTCAAAGATTAACTCGTCCTGATCATGGAGTTCAACGCTGAGCGTCGTTGTTAATGCCGTCGGTGCCTGCGTGCGCGCTCCATGGCCCTGAGTGTTTAGGCATACGTTCTTTACTTAAGGTTGTTTCCAGAATCTGGACGAATAACGAGCCCAGGCTCAGGGGGAAGTCGTGTGAAGCTTATCGAGCGAGTCTCAGATGAACTGGTCGCGGTCTCCTGTGCGATTTGATATCTGTCTCCACCTTCTACTCTGGCGGCGTTTAGCGCAAAGTCGGCCCTCGAGATTGCGACTTCATCGGAGATATTCAAATCAACTTCGGCGATCCCGAAGCTTAGCGTGATCGGGACCTGCAGCGACCGAAGCCCCTTCTCTTCCCGAAGATATTTCTGTACGCGCTCGGCGAAAATCACGCCTCCCGCTGCGTGGGTGTCGGGAAGAACGAGAGCAAACTCATCGCCTCCCGTGCGCGCTACAATGTCGGAACCGCGAGACGAAGATTTCAGTGCGCGTGCAACCGCCCGGAGCACCTCATCCCCAACGGCACGGCCAAGTCTTTCATTGACCATTTTGAAGTGGTCAATGTTGCACATCACAATACTCAGCGGGAATGGCCGCCGGCGCGCTTTCAAGAACTCCTTGTGGAATAGGCTCATGAGCGCGCGCCGGTTGTATAACGCTGTCAGCGAATCCTGAGATGCCAGCAACTCCAGACGATCATCAGCCTTCACCAGTTGTGCATGCAGGTGCAGGGTGTTCATCGCTACTTGGAAGCGTGCCTGAAGATCTTGTTCATCAAATGGTTTGACCAGGTAATCGTCGGCGCCTGTACTCAGGGCTTTGGTAATGTACGGCTTGTCGCGCTCACCGGCAAGCAGAACTGCGTAAACGTAATGCTTGCGCGAGAGCTTTCGGAGTTGCACGAGGAAATCCACGCCGTCCATGCCGGGCATTTCCCAATCGATGACAAGAATCAGTGGACCGCACCAGTCGCACATGACTGCAAGAGCGCTGTTCGTGTCGCGCACCGCTTCGACCTGGGAATCGATGAAGTGACTCTGCAAAAGATGGCTATAGACCGTCGAATCCTCTAGAACCAGAATCTTCATTGCAACTCCTTGGACTGCACCCACGCCGCGGTGCGGCGGACAAGCACAACATTGCGGTCAGAAGAAATGGACACTGAGTGATCGGAGCGGTGGAGACCGGATTGCCTCATTTAGAACCGTCGCCCAGTGTCGCCAATGTGTCAGCCATCTTGGTAGCGCGTTCAGCAGCATGAAAGATGGACGCCGCTTTGCTGCCATTTGTCGTTCCAGGCTGCAGTTCTTCCATCAGTAATGACGAATATCCCAAGATGACGAGCAACGCGTTGTTGAGGTCGTGGGCCACCTTAGCGGTGGCGCAACAGATCGCCTCCAATTTCGCGTCAACCTGAAATTGGTTAACGGTGCGGCATTGCTCTTCGTCCGGTGGCTTAGGTACGCCCATGTCATGCAGGAATAGAACGACGCCTCCCACTCTCTTTCGCGTCTTTCTCCATGGACGCAATTTCCAGGTCATGCGGGGACTTTCTTGTCCCAGTGCGAGGGTCGCACATCCTTCCAGCGTGACCGACTCTCCCGCTACTGCTTTTGAGATCGCATATTCGAAATCATCTGGCAATGCAGAAAGCAACTGCCAGAGGGTATGTCCGATGATGGCGGCCCTGCTTAACTGAAGCTGAACGCAATACTCGTCGCTTACCTCCAGATGCCGACAGTCCTTATCAAACAGCGCCATGGCCCCGGGGGCATCGCGAACCAGATCCTCCAGCACGCTCTGAGGTCCGGCAGGAAAGGCCAGGACCCCCGAGGGACGCAACCTTGCCAGCGTCGCTCTGGACTGCGAATTGATTGCACTGTCCGAGCCCGCGATCCCATAGCTTAAATCCATCACATATCCTCTCTGCTAGTCACTCCACTGGCGAATACCGGCACAGTCCCGATAGGAGTAAGCTCCCGCATCAGATCCCCGAGTCGGAGCAAGGAAAGTGGCTTCTCAATGACGACCATGGGAGGGTTCCCCTCGAGCGTGGTGACACAGGAGGATGATGGGGTTTCTTTCAGCCACACGATGAATGGCTTGGGGACCTGTGACTCAATGTACTTTTCCAGCTTGTGGTCAGGTTCACCGAAACTCGCCAGCTCTTCTCCTGTGATGATGAACGCATAGCGATAATTCTTTAACAGCGCCTCCGCCTCATCACGTTCGCGCGCTCTGTGTACTTCAAATCCAAGGTTGGACAGAAAGTCCCCGACCATACTTAGAAGCTGACAGTTCACGTCTATCAGAAGGAGTTTCTGTGCCATGCGCCTTGTAATTGCACGTTTGCTGCCAAGCCCGCACAGTTACTAAGTGCAATATTGTGAGTAGGAACGCGGCGATGAAATTCCAGTGTTGGACGGAAAACGTCTGATCTCTGGAATTCGGATGCAGCCCGGCATCCAGGCTTTGGGGTGGCGGGCATTGAAATCAGGTAAAGACCTGCACTTTAGTTCAAGGTTATGCCGTACTGCTTGATCTTCGCGTATAGGGAGCTGCGAGGGATGCCAAGGCGCACTGCGGCGCGATCTACCTTGCCATGTTCCTCGCGAAGCATATGGGTGATATGCTGCCGCTCAACCTGTTGCAGAGTCATATCAGACTCTTGTTCCTGCGCTGGTGCAACCTCAGCAGGAGCCGCGGATTGCCTGATGAGCTGAAAATGCAAATCCTCTGTGCTAATCATCCCGCTTTGACAGAGCAAGGCAGCCCGCTCAAGAACATTTCGGAGTTCGCGGATATTACCGGGCCAGCGATAGCCTTCCAGAGCTCTCAGAACGCCAGGGCCAAATTGAAGTTTGCTGCTGTTCAGATCCTCTTGCAGACGTTCAAGAAACCAGTTCGCCAGAACCGGAATGTCTCCGATTCGATCACGGAGCGGAGGAATTGCGAGCGGAATGGTGCTTACGCGAAAATACAAGTCACTGCGAAATCGCCCGCTGGCCACGAGTGCGCCCATGTCCTGGTGGGTGGCGGCAATCAGATGGATATCGACGGAATGGTCGCGAATGCCTCCAAGGCGACGAAAGCGAGTTTCATCCAGAACCTTGAGTAGCTTTGGCTGGATCGCGATATCCATGTCGCCTATCTCGTCGAGGAATAGAGTTCCCCGGTGAGCGACCTCGAGAAGCCCGATCTTTTGGGTGATCGCGCCTGTGAATGCCCCCTTCTCGTGTCCAAAGAGATCACTTTCGAGGAGTTCGCGGTTCAAGCCCGCGCAGTTCAGGTCAACCAACGCCTCGTTGCTGCGTGGGCCTTCTTTGGTAAGCCACTCGGCGAGCACACCCTTGCCAGTTCCGGTCTCGCCCTGAATAAAGATGGGATAGTTGGAGCCGACAACGCGCTGGGCAGCCAAATGCAAACGGCGGATACTCTCGGATGACCCGAGAAAAGGATCGCGGCGATAACGTACGACCTTGTTCTTCACGGCCAATTCGCGGCGAATAAAGCGCCTGTTATCGAGAGCCTTTTCGAGCAACTTGAGAAGAACTGACATCTCCAAAGGCTTGGCGATAAACTGCTCGGCGCCTTCCTTTATCGACCGCACTGCCAAGTCGATCGTCGCGTGGCCTGTCATCATCAGGACTGGTACAGACGAATCGACGGAACGTATATGGCGAAGCAGTTGCAACCCTTCGCTGTCTGGAAGCGAATAGTCCATCACGATGGCATCCGGACGATTATGCTCGAGATATTCCCGACAACCCTTGCCGGTGTCGCGATCGCTGACAGAATAGCCCTTCAGTTCCAGATAGGAGCGCAGGGCCCCACGTAGTTCTGCATCATCTTCCACCAGCAAAATTGTGTAGCTTGCCATGACCTTCCGCCGTCCAGATCTGATAACACGTACTTTCTGAACTCTGGACTTTCTTGTCGATAAGGTCAACTCGTATTTCAAATACTTACAAAATCCGGAGTTACAGGCCGGCTCTGGAACCTGTTAGGAGCTCAGAACACGGGCTAACTGACGTCTACATTCTGGATATTAGAAACTCGATGTGAGAACCGGACAACGTGTTACCTCAGGTTGCCTGAAAGACCGCAGCAATGGCCCGTATTCATTGCGTTTCCTCGTCGTCTCAGTTTGGCCCTGCATGTGCAACAAGGAAAGTAAGTACTTGCTTGGAGACCCTGTAGCGGATACTCCACCCAAGTGAGAAGGGCGAAGCTGTGGCTGACCTTACACAAAGCACTTACAGCAGTAATAACAGAAGCGAACACATGCTTTGCCCTGGGAATCCGTCGCCCAGCTGGTTTACCGCTTATACAGCGCCCCGGCATGAGAAGAAGGTAGCCGAGCACTTCCAGCAGCGACAGATCGATTTTTATCTGCCGCTCTACAGTAGCCGCCGACGGTGGAAAGACGGTTCCAAAACCATCTTGGAGCTGCCGCTCTTTCCAAGCTACATCTTTGTCCATATAGCACTGGAGAATCGAGTTCAAGTACTGGAAGTGCCCGGCGTAGTCTCTCTCGTGTGTTGCGGGAAAAAGCCGGTAACACTTCCCGACCTGGAAGTTGAGAATCTTCGCGAGGGACTTCAGCTTCGCAAAGCAGAGCCGCATCCTTACCTGGTGATAGGCGAGCGCGTGCGCATCCGTGTTGGACCGCTCGCAGGCATGAAAGGCGTGCTTCTGCGCGAAAACAACAACCTCCGCGTCGTGCTGACTCTTACGCAGATCATGCGCAGCGTGGCTGTCGAAGTCGATCGCTCAGATATAGAGCAGATCGGTGAATCCGAAGTCTAGAATCCATAACCGCTGTAAGCATTCCTGGTGAATCTATGCATCTGAAAACAAGTCCAATTACTTTCAACAACCACTCCGCTCAATTCACAAGTGAAAGAGCCGACCAGCAAGCGCTCACCACCCGTGCTGGCTCACATGGTGCCGTGCGCGGCCTCGTGATTGCAGCTTTGGTTTCGACTCCTATATGGATACTTCTCTTTAACCTGCTCCATAAGGCTGCAGCGTCGTTCCGGTGACCGCGGCGACCCAAGCATTACGAACGATTTTGCCGGACCGTATGAATGTTCAACTTGCCCGTCCCATGGAGTATTAATTGGAAAACTTATACAACCCAGCCCGCACAAGCCAGGCTCTCGCAATTGAGAGTGGCTCGCCGCGAAGCGATATCTCGTTGGCCGAGATCTGGGCTGTCGTCCGCAAACGCAAGTTAGTGATTGTGTGCTGTCTAGCTGTCACGATGGGTTTGGCAATTGCTTATTCCATCATGGCTCCCCGCAGATATGAGGCGACAACGAGAGTGGTCATCAACCCTGAAAATTCCAATCCCTTGGGAATAGCGATGGGTGAGATGAATCCTTTTGGCGACCCATCGTTGATGCAGGAAACCCAGGTGCGCGTCATGCAGTCGGACGCTGTGGCATGGGATGTCATCCGGCAATTGAGGTTGGACAAGAACCCGGAGTTCGCTGCCACAAAACCAGGCGAGACGCCTGAGCCGATCGAAGCGATCACTCCCTTACACCGATTCAGGGTACTCGCAAAGTTTCATAAACGGTTGAGGGTGGCCTCCGTCCCGAAGACGGCCATCGTCGAATTAGCCTTCCGGAGCAAGGATCCGAAGCTCGCCGCCGAAATCGTGAACAGCGTTGCGAACGTCTACCTGGAACATAATTTCCGTACACGTTATAACGCCACGATGCAGGCTTCGGAATGGCTTTCCAAACAACTGGAAGATCTTAAGTCCAACGCTCAGTCCAAGCAGCAGCAGTTCGCCGATTTCCAAAAAAAGAGCGGCATCATCGGCATGGATGATGCAAGCGGGCCGACCGGCACATCCACCGGGGCGCATAGCATCATCGTCTCCCAACTAGAAGAGCAAAATCAGCAATTGGTGAACGCTCAGTCTGAACGAATTGTTCGCGAAGCGCGTTATCGCGAAGCAATGAGCGGTGATCCAGCGGTGATTGCTGAAACTGCCCCGACTGCAACCTTGCAGGCCTTGCAAGCTCAGCAGACCGATCTTAAGAATCAGTACGCGCAACTAAGCGCGCAGTACGGCAATGCCTACCCCCGAGTGGTTCAGATGCGCACGCAGTTGTCGCAGGTAGAGACGTCGCTGCAAACGGAGGCGAAGAATGTGCGCAACCGCCTTCAGGCTGAGTATCAATCTGCCTCCACGGCCGAGAAGATGGCCGCGGCCGAAGTAGAGACTACGAAACAGCAAGCCTACAAGATGAACGAGACAGGGATTCAGTACTTGATCCTCAAACGCGACTTGGAGGCAAGCAGAGACTTGTACGAAGACCTGCTGAAGAAATTGAAAGAAGCAGGAATTGTGGCAGGACTGAAGTCAACCAACGTCAACGTGGTGGACCCTGCCGACATCCCGGTTATACCCGTCGAACCGAATATTCTCCTGAACTTGCTCGTGGCCCTCATGTTGGGATCGGCAGGCGGAGTGGGCCTGGCATTCTTGATGGAAAGCTTCGACACAACCATCGGTTCTCCGGAGCACGCTGAGATGCTGGCCAACATGCCGGTGCTCTGCGTTGTGCCGCACATGAAGGTTCGTAAGCGGGCTGGCGATCGGTCTCTTGAGGAAGCAGATTTCAATAAGCCAATGTCGCTGGCCCGCCCACAATCGGCATTTGCGGAATCATTCCGCGCATTGCGCACAACCCTGCTGCTAAGCGCTGCAGGGAAGCCGCCAAAGGTGTTGTTGGTCACCAGTTCCGTTCCAGGCGAAGGCAAGACGACGACGTCAATCAATTGTGCGGTCGCACTGGCGCAAAATCGGTGCCGGGTGCTGTTAGTGGACGCCGATATGCGCACCGGTGGCCTGCAGGCGCGCCTTGCACTCGACCACTCGGACGGCTTGAGCCAATGTCTGACAGGCTCTGGAGAACCGCAGACGGCGGTCGTCGCGATGCCAGGATTACCGGACTTGCACATTCTCTTCGCGGGCATTCGCCCTCCAGCGCCAGCGGAATTGCTGGGCTCAGATCAGATGCGCGATCTGCTGGAGCAATGGCGGAATGACTATGACTACATCGTCATTGATACTCCCCCGGTGCTTGCGCTCACAGATGCAGCGATCCTGGCATCGATGTCTGACGGCATCTTGCTTGTGGTGCGTACTGGCGTCACGCGGCGGCAAACGTTGTGCCGCACACGCGACCTGCTTCGCGGAGTCCAGACGCGAACAATCGGCGTGGTCCTCAATGATTTTGACCCCAATTCTTCCGCCTATTTCGCGCATTACGGCTACACAGGCGACGCTTACGACAAATACTACGGCGAGAAACAGCTGACTCAATGAGGAAGACAGTGAAAAGCTTCTGCAACGTGTTCGCAACGATGTTAATTTTCGGACTTACTGCCTCTGCCCAGGTTGGCCAGACTCCGGCACGCACATCGCCCTGGAGCGCGGGATCTTCCGCCGGGGCTACTCTGCCCGTGGCCGCGCCGGGCGCGCAGCGAATTACGCAACCTCTGCCGAGCGCGCCTGTCGCAGTCCCCGGAAGCCCCACCAGCATGCCACAGCCAACGAACTCGATGATGACTACGATTACATCCGGACCCGTAAAACTAGGCCCCGGAGACTTGCTCGACATCAGCGTGTTTGCTTCGTCAGAATTAACGACACACGTGCGCGTTCCCAGCGACGGCCTCATAAGCTTTCCACTGCTGGGAAAAGTGCACGTAAGCGGGATGATGCCGGATGAGGTACAAGACCTTATTCGAGATCAGTTGATGAAGCGCGATTTAGTGAAAGACCCACAAGTTTCAGTGTTTGTTCTTGAATACGCAGCTCAAGCGGTTTACGTCCTGGGTGAAGTCGCGCGGCCGGGCGCTTATCCGGTCATTGGGTCACACGAACTCTCAGACTTTATCTCGGTGGCAGGGGGTTTCACGCCTCGAGCCGGAAAAACGATCACAGTAACTCGACAGGCGCACGACCAATCTCCCGAAGTGATTCGATTCTCGCGTGCCCCGAACGTCAGTGGCGCGAATCCACAGGTGAACGCCGGCGACACCATTTACGTGGGGCAAGCTGGGGTGGTTTACGTGGTGGGAGATGTCACACGTCCCGGCGGATTTGTCCTCGATTCCGATCAAAAATTGACGGTCATGAAAGTAATGGCATTGGCCGAGGGTACAAAGCCAACCGCCAGTTTGAAAGGCGCGCGATTGGTGCGCAACACCGCCAATGGTCGAGAAGAAACGCCTATTGATCTCAAGAAAATCTTTCGGGCTAAAGCGGCGGACATTGAGTTGCAGGATCAGGACATAGTTTTCGTCCCCGCCAGCAACGTTCACATTGCGACAAATCGAAGTCTGGACGCCGTGCAGGCCGTGGCCGGTGCAGTGATCTACAGGTGGTAGAGCAGTCGCGGGCTTCTGCGGCATTTCTATGTTCACGGGGAGCAAACAATGCGTAAATTGCTGCAGATGTTCGTAGCGACCCAACAACGTTGGTGCCGCATTTTTGATACAGCGCTAAATGGAAGGTTTGCGGTGGATGGCGCGTCGCACTTCGGACGAGTCTTTGTCCCTGCGCAGGTCCGGCCAAACATGACTGTTTACGATGTTGGAGGAGGTAAACACCCTTTTTTCGGCAATGAAACGAAGGCGCAATTGAGATTGAAGGTTTATGGAATCGATATCACCGAGCAAGAACTAAAAGAGGCTCCAGTTGGCGCTTATGATGGCGTGATCTGTCGGGATATCTGCTCATACGCCGGGGACGGCACGGCTGATCTGGTTGTTTGTCAGGCCGTGTTAGAACATGTGAACGATACTGATGCAGCCGTCCATTCCTTCGCAAGTCTCCTGAAGCCTGGAGCGGCTGCTCTTGTGTTTGTGCCGTGTCGGAATGCAATATTCGCTCGCTTAAACACAATATTGCCCGAGAAGTTGAAACGAACAATACTGTTTACTCTCTTTCCAACAACGCAACGAGCACATGGATTTCCTGCGCACTACGATCGCTGCGCTCCGCGAGACTTTATCGCGATGGCGCGGGTCAATAATCTTCAGGTAGAGGCGATTGAAAGCTATTACATGAGCGCCTATTTCTCCTTCTTTCTTCCCGCTCATATAATGTGGCGAATATGGCAAGGGTTGTCCCTTTCCGTCGTAGGAGATCAGGCGTGTGAGAGCTTCTCAGTAGTATTGAGGAAGCCGCAAACGCCAGAGCCATCCAGTGACATCAGCAACGCGTTCGTTCAAAGACGCATACCGGAACAGTCACACTGAGTCACGGTAGTCCGAAAATGATGAAATGGAAACTCGAAACGATTCTGTTGTCGGCCGTGCTTGCCTGTGTTGGGTTCAAAGTTGACTGCAATGCTTTAACGCAGGCAACATCCTCAGGTGAACCCAAGCTGCCCATTGTCGGAAATCTGTCCAATTACCACGGCGCGGATTTAGGTTCCAGACTTGCCTCTTGCGTTGCCGCCCTGCCAGCCACTGGCGGAGTTTGTGACGCGCGAGGCGAAGGTGCAAATCTGACGCTTTCCTCCGACCTGATTATCGACAAGCCGTACACCACAATTTACCTGCCGCAAGGAGTTATTCAAATGGGCTCGCACTCGATTGTGGTGAGAGCTGCTACATACGGCACTTCGATTGTGGCAACAGCAATGCACGGACGTTTCACCGTGCCGGGTCAGACGCGTCTTCGCTACTCCGGAAAGGGATGCGCAATTCAGGTGGGAGATTCCATCACCGACACGGTCGGATTTCGTGCCGATGATCTATTCATCGATCTGACCGAAGCCACCTCAGCCGCGAATGGCTTGTGCCTCACCCGAACCCAAGATGTGACTATTGTCCGACCCACCATCTTTGGCATTCAGTCTTCAGAGAACAAGCAAGTGTTGATCAAGTTGGACGGTACCGGCAATTACACCAGCGGACTTATTCAGCAGCCATTTCTCAATAACGGCAATGTTCACATTATGTTTACTGGGCAGGCGGGAACTGCACAAGGCGCTAACGCGGTCACCGTGCTAGCTGCCCGCAGCACCGGCAACGGCGGTGCGAGCATCGCGGTGAAAATCGAGAATGGTGACGGGAACACCTTTCTGGGCGGAGATTTCGAGAACATGGGTACCGCGTTTTACCTGGGTGGACGAGCAGTCATCAATTCGTTCTACGGTGTCCGGCTGGAAAAGAACACTAAAGATTTCGTGATGAATTCGGGTTCTCTGCATAACTTGGTGCATGTATCTGAAGTTCGCAATTATGTGGACAACGGCACGCAAAACACCATTCTTCTCGGCCGGTACACGGGCACTGCGGACCTTGCGTTTCGGGCAGGTGAGACCTCGGGTTGCGCGGACAGCACCCTGCCGGTGGATGGGGCTTCACCCGGCGACGCTGTAGCTTTGGGCTCGCCGGTTCCCCCGCAAAATGGATTCTATTCCGCCTTTGTGAGCGCGCCGAATACTGTGACGGTTCGCTACTGTTCGCTTCTGCCGCGCTCCTCTGTGGACGGAGCCTTTCATGTCGAAGTTTCGAAACACTGAGTTGTACCGCACGCTGAATTCTGAAGTTGAGAGAGACGTCCAATCCCATGCACAAAGCCGCATTCATCTTACTGTGGGTTTATGTGTTCACACTGCCATGGGATTACATTTTGCAGTTCGGCGATCCTATTGGTAGTGCCGGCCGCGTAGCAGGTCTGCTTGCGCTCGCTGGTTGCATTGTCCTTGTTTCTGCCACTGGAACCATGCGGCGCCTGCGAGCATTCCACATCGCCGCAGCTATTTATCTCGGCGTCGTAACATTGTCGATCTTCTGGACGGCGGACCCACTTTATACTGCCCAGGCGATTCGAACGTATCTGCAGTCGATAATGGCCGTTTGGCTGATATGGGAACTGGCTTCGAGCGAAACGTTAATGAACCTTGGAGTTGCCTATCTAGCGGGTGCTTGGATAGGAGCAATAAGCGTGCTCCGCAACTTTTCCACGACAACCCTGTTGGCAAAAGCCAAGGAAGCCCGCTTCACGCCAGACGGTTGGAACTCGAACGACATTGCACTCGCTCTGGCGCTTGCCATTCCGTTTGCACTGTACTTCGCTGCGCGGCGCACGAATTGGATCACAAAATGTCTGGCATGCGGATATCTGATACTGGGCCCGATGGCGATAGTATTGACCTCGTCCCGAGGCGGCCTCGCCGTAATGGCAATCGCAATGTCTGCTTTGCCGCTGTATTTTCGGCGACAGAAACCCGCTGCCAAGCTTCTGATGGCGCTCGTGCTCGTATCTGCCATTTGCCTTGCGTTGCACTTCACACCTGCACAGTCATGGGATCGCTTGTCCACGATATACAGCAGCATCGTTTCAGGAGACCTGAACAGCAGGGAACTGATATGGCAGAGCGGTCTACGTACTTTTTCCAATAGTTGCGTGGTTGGTGTTGGTGCGGGGGCTTTTCAGTCCGGTGCCGGGTCCTTCTTCAATGCTCACAACACATACCTGTCCGTTCTTGTGGAGCAAGGTCTTCTGGGGTTCAGTGTGTTTTCGGTGATCCTCGGTTTTGTCATTTTCTCTGTTGCGCTGCTAAAGGGTGAGGAGCGAATGACGTGTGTTTTTCTGTTGCTGAGCTGGGGTGTTGGAGTGTTCACTCTCGGCTGGGCGACGAGCCGCGTCACCTGGTTTGTGCTGGGGTTCATTGTGGCTTGCGCGCACGCGACTCCCAATGCACCATTTCGCCAGCTCGGGCCCACAGTAGCTCTGGCAGAAATCAGTTTGGGCGGCGCATGAATATAGGAACGCTAATACGCAATCTGCTGAATCCAGTGACTATGAACCGGCGCATTTTTCGCGTGGCTGGACTTGTGGGTTTCTTGACCACTGGCGTCAAGCTGATCGCGATGTTCAAGGAACTGACGGTCGCAAGGTACTTTGGCCGAAACGATGCAGTGGATGCGTTCCTCGTCGCATACCTCATTCCAGGATTTCTGGTTGCCCTCGTGGCTGGGGCTTTGAATGCGGCGCTCATTCCTACTTTCATTCAGATTCGTGAGCATGAGGGGAAGATTGCAGCGCAACGGCTGTTTTCGAGCTGCATGGTCTGGAGCCAGGGCCTGTTATGCGGGCTGGCGGTCGTGGTGGCTGCAGGTGCTCCCTACCTTCTGCGAGCGATAGCTCCCGGTTTCTCCGCAGCAAAGCTGCAGCTTTGCATGCATCTGTTCTATGCGATGTTGCCGCTGATCCTGCTTAGTGGCGTGGTTACGAATTACTCCGCGATCTTAAACGCCACTAAATGTTTCTGGCTGCCGGCAGTTTCCCCCACGCTCACCCCGTTGCTCACGTTGATTCTCATTGCGACGCAATTCCGGGCTTGGGGTGCGTGGAGCCTCGCGTTTGGGGCTCTGCTGGGTTCCCTTTGTGAATGTGTTGTCCTAGGACTCGCGCTTACTCACAGGGGTATTCATGTATGGCCGCGATGGCACGGCGTAACGTCAGGGGTTCGTCAAGTAGGCCTTCAATATATTCCACTTCTGGTAGCTGCTGTGTTTACCAGCGGAGTTACGGTTGTGGATCAAAGCATGGCGGCATGGTTGCAGCCCGGCAGCGTGGCCGCTTTGGGATATGGGAGTCGGATTGTAAGTGTTCTGGTCGGGCTAACGACGGTGTCACTGACAGCCGCAGTGATTCCGTATTTTTCGGAGATGGTCGCAGCCAAAGATTGGGAAGGGTGTCAACACACGCTCCAAACTTACACTCGATCGCTCTTGCTGATCATGACGCCAATCTGTGTGCTGCTGATCGCGTTGTCACCAGCCATCGTACGCTTGCTCTTTCAGCGGGGAGCCTTCACTTCTCAGGACACGATCATTGTGAGCCGGGTGCAGGCCATGTACGCCCTGCAAATTCCGTTCTACGCCGCCGGACTTCTGTACGTGCGAATGCTGACGGCATTGCGGCGCAATGACCTTGTGATGATCAGCGCGGGCATCAGCCTGGTGCTCGACGTAGTACTGAACCTGATCTGTATGAGGTTCTGGGGTGTGGCTGGCATAGCGCTTTCCACCTCGCTGTTTTACGTAGCTTCACTATCGTTTGCGTTCTTCATGGCACGCCGCCTGCTTCAGCAGAACGCTGCCCAGCAGAACGCATCAGAAGAAGTTGATGGTGGCCAGACGCTGGCGTTTGCGCAAGCAGTCTCCCGGTTGGAGAGGAGTACCTCGTGAAGTTTTCGATATTAACCCCAACTTACAATCGTGCCCATCTGCTGCACCATGCGTATGAGGGACTCTGCAAGCAGACGCTTCGTGACTTCGAGTGGATTGTTCTGGATGACGGCTCTACCGACGCAACAGAACAGGCGGTGGCTGAGTTCACAAGAACTGCTCCATTCCCGATTCACTACTTCCGCCAGGAGAACCGTGGCAAACACATAGCGATGAACCGCGGTATCGCAATGGCAAAAGGATATTTCGTCGGCGTGCTTGACTCTGACGACTGGTACCGTCCTGAAGCCCTGGAAAGTTGCTGGCGTATGTGGGAACAGATTTCCCTTTCTGAAAGGCCGCGATTCGTAGGAATTACCGCACTGACCGCCGATCCTTCAGGCAAGATCATCGGAACCGAATTCCCGCAGCCCATCCTCGATTGCGACGCCTTGGATCTGCGTTACAAATTCGGAGTGCTCGGCGACAAGAAAGGTTTTCAGCGTGCCGATGTGCTACGCGAATTTCCCTTTCCTGAGGATCTGGGGAGATTCGTCCCCGAAGGCATTGTGTGGAACCGCATCGCCCTCAAGTATCAGACGCGCCATGTCAACGAGGTATGGTGCACGATGGATTACCAGGCGAATGGATTGAGCGCACGCGCGTCAGGTCACGTGGTCAGCTCAGCCCGCGCGTACATCTGTTTCAATCAGGAATTTCTTGCGTTGCCTCGGAAGTTGCCGCTCGGACTCAGGTTGAGAAGCTCCGCCAGTCTGATCCGGTTTTCAATTCATACAAAGGACTTGACCGCGCTGAGGTTAAGCAATCCCCTGATTGTCATCACGATTCTCCCAGGCATTGCGCTGTACCTGCGTGACCGCTACAGAGTCCAAAAGGCCCTGCGCTCAGCGAGCCGAATGTCACTACAGACGGCTCATTAAGTATGCGTCTACTTCTAGTGATTCATAGTCTGTCGTGCGGAGGTGCCGAGCGCGTGCTGAGTGCGCTGGCCAACGCATGGTGCGAGCGTGGGTACGAAGTGACAGTGGCGACGTTGGACGATTCAGCGCCCTTCTATCCACTCGCGCCCTCCGTCCGATTGGTGCCGTTGAAAGTTGCGTCTGAATCGGGGGCAGCGATCGCTGCAGTGTCAGGAAATTGGCGGCGAATAGCTGCAATAAGAAACTGTCTACGATCGGTGCGCCCCGACCTGGTAGTTAGCTTCATGACCTCCACCAACGTGCTTACCATCCTTGCAGCTCGAGGCAGTGGAGTGCGAGTGATCGCCTGCGAACACACCGACCCTCGCCATCAGAAGCTAAATAACTTTTGGTCCGCAATGAGAATTACAACCTATCCACTAGCGGACGCAGTCACTTTCCTGACTTCGAATGTGCTGGAGCGCTGGAAACCCTGGTTGAGCGGCAGGGCTCGATTGATGCCGAACCCAGTCTCAGTGAATGCCACCGGTGAAGCGGTCGCGCTGAAGCATCCCCGCAACCTTGTTGCCGCCGGTCGACTGATTGAGCTGAAAGGATTCGACATGCTCATCGATGCGTTCGCTGCGATTGCAGGGAGGCATGAGGACTGGGGACTGACAATTCTCGGAGAAGGAACGATGCGCGCGCAACTCGAGCAGCAGGTAAGCGAAGCTGGCCTGACCGGTCAAATAGAGTTACCGGGCCGTGTGAACAACGCGCATTCATGGTTTGCACAGTCCGATATATACGTTCTTTCGTCGCGATATGAAGGTTTGCCTTGCGCGCTCTGCGAAGCAATGGGATGCGGGACTCCGGCTGTCAGCTTCGACTGCGAATCGGGCCCGAGAGATATTATCCGCGACGGCATTGATGGCGTGCTGGTGCCGTCCGGCGACGTTCCAGCGCTTGCCACAGCACTGGACAATTTGATGAACGACGAGCCGAGGCGCGACCGACTGCGGTCGCGGGCAACTGAGGTGCAACAGCGATTCGGAATGTCTCAAATATTAGAGCTCTGGGATCAACTGTTCGCATCCCTCGAAGTGGCAGGCGTATGACGGCGGACACCTCGCAGCGGTCACGTTGTACCGTGTTATTCGTAGCGGCCTCACTCGAGAGCGGAGGCGCAGAGCGAGTAATGGTCACTTTGCTGCAGCATCTGGGCCGTGAGCGTTTCGAGCCGCATATTGCCGTCGCAAGCGCGAGGGGCCCATTGCTGAACGAGTTGCCGCCAGATGTCGTGTTGCATGATCTGAAGGCTAGTCGCGTGCGATTCTGTTTACCCGAACTACTCAGGGTGATTTGGCGCGTGCGCCCATGCGCGATCCTGTCCACCGCGGGACACGTGAATGTTCCTCTACTGGCGATTCGACCACTGCTTCCACGCGGTACAAAAATCTTTGTCCGAGAGAACTCCACTGCGAGCGCAGAAGCAATTGCAACTGGCGACGTGCGACGGAGGAAGCTGCTATATCGCTGCTTCTATCGCAATGCGAACGCAGTGATCTGCCAATCCGATGCCATGCTCAATGATCTTTGTGAGCAGTTTCACGTGCCGCGGAAAAATATGGTCCGTATTTACAACCCAGTGGATGGCGAGCGAATTCGGAGCATTGCGACCAACGCTCCGAATCCCTTTATTGGTCAAGGTCCGCACCTCGTGGCCAGCGGACGACTGGAACACGCGAAGGGCTTCGATCTTCTTATTGAAGCTATGTCAGGGGTGCGGAAATCTTTTCCGCATGCGCAGTTGACGGTTGTCGGGTCCGGATCGCTGGAGAGTGACCTGCGAAACCAGTGTGCGCGGTTAGGATTAACCGCCACGGTCACGTTCGCTGGTTTCCATAGCAACCCGTATCCGTATTACGCGAACGCCGACCTCTTCGTGCTCTCTTCAAGATATGAGGGGCTTCCGAACGTGATGCTGGAGGCGATGGCGCTCAACACTCCGCTGGTTGCAACCGACTGTCCTGGCGGAGTACGAGAAATTGTGAAAGGCTGGCCAAACTGCCGTCTCGTGCGAGCAGGGGATCCTTCAGCCCTGGTTGATGGGATCGTCGCGTCATTGCGCAATGGCCGCAACCTCGCAGAAGAGTCCGTTGCAGACTGCCTATTCAACCAGACCGCGTTGCCCTTTGCGCTCGGCGCCTACGAAAGCCTGCTGCTCTGCTAAATTCGCCATAGGTGTTCGCAACCCGCCTTTGCCTGCTCGGGACCAACTCGTCAGACTTTCAAAACTCTAATAACTGGAAAGAATATGTCATTCGAATCCTTGAACGCGGCTCGCGTCAATTCACATCCCCGTCTCGTTTTCGTCATCACTGGTTTGGGTATTGGTGGTGCCGAAATGCAAGTACTCGAATTGGCAAAACGGCTACACCTCCGCGGATGGCCCATCTCAGTGGTTTCGATGACTGCGCCAAAGCCTCTTGCTGAGCGCTTTGCCGAAGCGGGTATCGAAGTGGAGTATCTGGGCATGAGAGAGGGAGTGCCAGACCCGACGGGGTTACTCCGGTTGGCCCTCGTGTTAAAACGGCGGCGTCCCATGATCGTACACAGCCATATGGTGCATGCGAACTTGCTAGCTCGCGCTGTGCGAATGCTCGTACAAGTCCCGGTTGTGGTGTGCACAGCCCACAGCATGATTGAAGGTGCACGCTGGCGGGAGTGGGCTTATCGGCTTACGGATCGGCTCGCCACCTTGACCACCGCGATAAGCGAGGCAGCCGTTGACCGTTATTTGCAGGTCGGTGCCGTACCGCAGAAGCGTTTGCGCTTCTTGCCGAACGGTGTGGACCTTCAGCGATTCCATCCTGACCAGAACTCTCGTGCAGCAAAGCGCGCGGAACTCCTCCTGGGTGACGATTTCACGTGGCTCGCAGTCGGACGCTTTGTGCAAGCCAAGAACTACGACTTGATGCTGCGCGCATTCGCCTCCGCGCGGAGTCCCAACGCAAGGCTGATCATCGCAGGCGACGGACCCCTGCGGCCGCAAGTGGAAGAGCTCGCGATTCACCTCGGCGTCTCCGGTCAAGTAAAGTTTCTCGGCGCTCGGAGTGACGTCATGCAGTTGATGAATGCCGCTGACGCCTACCTCATGTCGTCCGGTTGGGAGGGCATGCCAATGGTTTTGCTGGAAGCCTCTGCGACCGGACTGCCAATTGTTGCCACTCGTGTTGGCGGCAACGCGGAAGTCGTGCAGCATGGGCGTACGGGCCTTCTTGTTGCCCCCCAGCAGGAAGACACTCTCGCGGAAGCGATGAAGACAATGATGACCATGCACCCCGTGCAGCGTGCATTGATGGGACGCTCGGGTCGTGAACTGACATCTGTGCACTACAACGTCGAACGAGTGGTCGATTCCTGGGAATCGCTCTATTGGGAACTGCTGACCCAGGTTAAATCTTCCGAAGACACCTCGCTGCCGGTATTGCCGGCTCCATATCGCGAGGCGTGATGTCATAGGAAACCGCCGCGCGCTCATTCGATGTGCTCGGCTCTGGTATCCCGCTTTCCGTTAGATTTCCAGACCCATAAAAAATGACGCGGAACTATTTCGCGCGTGAGAACACCTCAGACTCTGCCGCAGCCAATCCCACTTGCAAGAGGGTTTATGAAAATCCTGTATGTAATCACACGCTCGGAGATCGGCGGAGCACAGGCAGTGGTGCTCGCATATTTGCGAAGCCTCAGAGACCGCGTTGACCTCGCGCTCGCGACTGGCGAAGAAGGTTTCCTTGCGGATGAGGCACGTGCCTTGGGAGTTTCCGTATTTGTGGTGCCTGAGTTAGTGCCAGAGATCTCTCCGCGTTTGGACGGGCGCGCCGTACGTGCTCTCTATCGCATCATCCGCGCTTATAAACCCGATCTGGTTCATGCTCACTCATCGAAGGCTGGATTGCTCGGACGACTTGCTTCGAGTCTCGCAAGAATACCATCGGTATTCACCGCACACGGATTCGCTTTCACCGAAAACGCCGGTGCGTTGCGAAGGATTATGGCGATCCTGAGTGAGTCGGTTGCCACCAAATTGGGCAACGCGGTGATCGCCGTCTCTGACTACGACGGTGATTTGGCGGTGCGCTGTCATGTGCTTGCGCGCAACGAAGTGCACGTAATTCATAACGGCATCGCGGACGTGTCATTCCGTGCGACTCCGGCAGCCGAGCCTCAGGTGAACATCGCGATGGTTGCGCGCTTCGCTACGCCAAAAGCGCACGATTGCCTGTTGCGCGCCCTCAACGGCTTGCAAGGCAATTTCAAGCTATGGCTCATAGGCGATGGACCAAACATGGAAGCAGCGCGTGCCCAGAGTGTCGAACTTGGTCTCGGGAGGCGCGTCATATTTATGGGAGCCAGATGCGATGTTCCGGAATTGTTGGGCAAGGCGCACGTGTTCGTTCTGGCCTCCAACTATGAAGGGCTTCCTATCAGCATTCTGGAGGCGATGCGGGCCGGACTCCCCGTAGTCGCCACGGATGTAGGCGGCGTGCGCGAATGTGTACGTGATCAGGTCACTGGATTTCTGGTTCCACGCGCTGACGTCGGGGGCTTGCGAACAAGACTATTCGACTTGATCTCTTCACCCGCCCTTCGCGAGCGCATGGGGCACGCCGGACGCAAGTTGTACGAGGCAGAGTTCACGGAATCGGTGATGATCGAAAAGTCCATGGAAGTCTACGAAGCCGTGCTCACCGCAGCCAAGCCGCGAACCACCTGGCAACAGCAGCTCGCGAGAGACGAACATCGTGAGGAGCTACCAGCATTCAACGGCGTGAGCCCGCACTCACATTCAATCAAAACGCTCCCATTGTCTTAGTTCAACCCCCCGGAATAGATGTGCCTGCACGAATCAAGGAAAGGTCTATGAGAAATTACATCAAGTCGGTGGAAGAACCACTAGTTTTGGCTGCTATTGATGTGCTCACCGTCAACGCCGGTTTTCTGCTGGCACTTGTGCTCCGGTTCGGAACCACATTTCGGAGCACCGGGAGCTATTCAGCGTACCTCGCATTGGCGCCAATACTCTCGGTGGCTGCGGTGGCGCTGCTGTACATCTGCGACCTGTATTCGAATTGGCTGCAACGCTCTCTAACCGAGTTGGCATATTCGCTTGTGATGGTCTCGCTTGGATTGGCGGTCTTCACCATGGCTGCAAGTTTCTGGTCTCGTCAGTTCTTGTTTTCTCGGGCCGTCCTGGCTCTCGCGCTGATATTGCACAGCGTACTGCTCACGGCCAGCAGGAGCGCGATCCTGAAGTTTCTGCGAGCGCATTTTGGCGGAAAGCACGTAATGATCGTCGCCAACACCATGGAGGAGGCCGCTAACCTCGCACCGGAGATCTCCGGCTCGGCCCCCGGTTGGTACGTGGTCAAGCACTGGTTGCTCGCCAGTGAAATGGATTCGTTTGATTCAGCCGTCGCAAAAATCGACGTAGTCGTCATCACGTCCGACGTACTCAACCGCGCAGAAGTAGCGCGACATGCCGCTCGACACGGCAAGTCCGTTCTGATTGCGCCACGCCCTTATGAGCTGACGCTGTTTGGAGCTCAGCCTCATTACCTAGACGATTGCATGATGCTATCCATCGAGCAGCACCGCTTGAAGAATGGCGAATTGCTCGTCAAGCGCCTGATGGATTTAGTGGTCTCTTCGATTGCTATCGTGCTCACGAGTCCGATCCTTCTTCTATTGTGGATACTGATCCCAATGGAGTCGAAAGGCCCCGCGCTCTTCAAACAGGAACGCGTGGGAGCAGACGGCAAACTGTATCCCGTATTGAAGTTTCGCACCATGATCTCGGATGCCGAGCATCTGACCGGCCCCGTCCTGGCAACCCAGCACGACGCCCGCATCACCAGGTTAGGAAACTTTCTGCGCTCCACTCGCCTTGATGAACTTCCGCAGTTTTTCAACGTGCTGGTGGGAGACATGAGCGTGGTCGGTCCCCGGCCTGAGCGGCTCCATTTCGTGCGACAGTTTGAAGAAAACACTCCGGGTTACAGCGCACGTTTCGTCGTGAAGCCGGGTATCACCGGGCTCGCTCAGGTGATGGGCCGCTATAGCACCAGTGCGGAACGTAAGCTGCGCTTCGACCTTATTTACATTTATAAATATTCGCTTCTGCTCGATGTGAAGATTCTCTTTCAGACCGTGCGCGTGGTCTTTCAACGTGAGCAGGCAGAAGGCGTGAATGACGAAGCTGAGACGTCGAATATTCAGGCCTTCCACAACGTGCCTCTGCCCACCCAGTCTGCATCGAACTTCTGAGCATCGCTGCGCATTACAAAACTAGGCAGTAAGAAAAAACTCCGGGAGAAGTCGGTCAAATGTCCGTACTGGTAGAAACACAAATTGCAGCGACAAATGTTTTGGAAAAAATCGAGTCTCGTACTGCCAGGATAGGCGTCGTCGGGCTGGGTTATGTTGGACTGCCACTCGTTCTGTTGCTGAGTGGAGAGCGCTTTGTCGTTACAGGCTTCGATGTGGACGTTAAGAAAATTAACACTCTGAGTCAGGGCGGCTCCTACATTGTTCGCATCGAGCCAGCAGCAGTTCAAGCTGCGCGCGAGACTGGTTTCAAGGCAACCACCGACTTCTCGCTCATCAGCGACATGGACGTCGTTCTCATTTGTGTACCGACTCCGCTCGACGACTACCATCAACCTGACCTCAGCTTCATCGTGCGCACAGCTGAGGCCATCGCGCCTCATTTACGTTCCGGTCAAACCATCATTTTAGAGAGCACAACTTACCCCGGTACTACCGAGGAGGTACTGCTACCCATACTGGAAAAAAATAACCAGCTCGGATTGAAAGCCGCTCGTACTCAAAGTGCGACTCACCCTGTAGTGGGTGGAGAGTTCTTCGTCGTATTCTCCCCCGAGCGCGAAGATCCTGGCAATGAAACGGTCGCGCGGTGCGATGTCCCCAAGGTCATCGGCGCAATGGAAGAGAGTGGAGCAAGAATCGCTGCTGCTCTCTACGGCTCCATCTTCAACCGCACGGTTCCGGTTTCCACTCCGGCGACGGCGGAGATGACGAAGTTGCTGGAGAACATTTATCGCTGCGTCAACATTGCGCTGGTCAACG